>ERZ778021.1091-NODE-1091-length-35619-cov-4.664436_pt1 | contig 35619 bp, 39 predicted proteins | sample MGYA00375751_ERZ778021 | MGnify/ENA primary metagenome ERZ778021 (study PRJEB29350, sample SAMN05389814) | bioreactor metagenome | isolation source: Thiocyanate stock bioreactor | place: South Africa: University of Cape Town | collected 2013-08-29 ... | reverse complement strand
GTCGTAGATACCATCAAAGATTTCCAAGGCGCCCAGCGCATACAGTTTCATCTGCGGATTGTTCTCTGCTTCCACCAGAACACCCTGCCCATGTTTATAATCCACGATGTGGAGCGTACCGTCTGAGATGACCACGCAGTCGCCGGTGCCGAAACCGCCCTCAACATACCTTGAGAAGTCCAGCCTTTGCTCGATGAGGATAACTGGGTCGGCGCAATTCTGCTTTGCCGATTCAACCAGTTCAAGGATGTAGGCGGCATAACCATTTGCACAATCCTCCATTTCCTCGTTGTAGTAGGTGAGGCTGATGGTGGGGTCTTTTGCATCAATGCCGAGAGCAGTTTTCAGCTTATACTCACAGAGAGTGTGTGCGTCCGTTCCTTCAGCGGCATAGTCACTGCCTTTGTCCTCGTAACTCTCGCAGAGCCTTACGGAAGGAGGACAATTCAGCCACCTGTGTGACGCGGAAGCCGAGAGGAGAGCGTGTTTACCCATTTCCCAGCACCTCGGCTTCAGCCAGCAATGCCGAATATTTTGAAGGGTCGATTTCCGACAGCTTTCCGGCACCGTGCTTCTCAAGCAGCACACGAACCTCTGCGGTATGACCGGCGCGGCTCTTTTCCGCAAGAACGGCTCTGACTGCTTCAAGGGTGATTGGCTTTTCTTCCGGGGCTGAAACTTGCTGCTGTGGTTGTTCAGCTACTTCGAATCCACCACTGCCACTAAAAAAGTCAGACAGTGATTCTGATATTCCAATTAGTGCTTCACCACAACGCTTCAGTTCCGATACCGCAAGGGAAAGTTCACTTATCTTACTCATCCGTTTTTCCTCCTTCCTTTTTTGCTTTCTCCTGCCGTGAAAGCATCGTCAGCTTTCGGGCGAGTCGTTTTGACACCACACTGATTGCAGTGAGGACATCTGCCAGTTCCTCGTCTATCCCGCAATCACGAATTTCAGTGTCGTTTTGTTTTTTCTGTGTCTGCATTTTTGAACCTCCGTTCTGAGGGCCGTTTATCTCCCTCACCATCCACAGGACAGAAGATGGAAGTTTGAGTACCAAGTTTAAAATTCTTTTTTGGTGTTGCCCTCTGATATCCACAGGACACCAGAGGGCATTTTGAGTACCAAAATCAAATAAAATCTTTAAGGTGTTCTCGAAGCTGTGAAAATAACTTTGTTTTCCTTTTATTAATGGCTTTTTGCGAAAGCCCGATATCCGCTGCGATTTCACGCTCAGACTTACCGATACTGAATAGCTCCATAATTCTGCGGTTGTCCGGGTCGAGTTCATCCAAAGCGGCATACAGCTCTTTGAGGAGCAGCTTGTCCGCTACCAATTCAGCAAGGTCAATGGGTTCGGCAATTTCAAACCCATCCTCTGTGAATTTGTCCAGTGAGAGGACACTGCCTGTCCGCTGTTTGTCACACTTACTGCAGTCTTTGTTGCAACGGCTTCCGTTTTCGCTGATGCAGCGTTTTTCCCGTTCTTTGCGTTTGTGTTCCGCCCACGCCGGGCGCTTGTAAGCGCGGTAGACCTCTTCTGTAACTGGGATTTGCTGACCCTCGATTTCAATGTACCTTTGATGATTTGCTTCTGAACTGTGATTGGTTTTCATTATTTGACATCTCCTTTTCCTTGGGGTGCTGGAAACAGGAGAACCAATCGACGCAATAAAAAAAGGCCGCAGGTATACGCTGTTTCCAGCGTTACCCCGGCCTTAAGTGGTGGTTACCATGCCACGGAATCCATAGGAGCAGACGTGAGTTGACGTCGCTTGTATGGCATCCCTTATATCGGTGACATGTACCCCGATTTGCTCAGTTAGTAAAACTACTCAATTGATATTCAGTTGTCGTGCATTTGGCATAAGTGTGGGTTTTCGCGGCATATTTGGTGAAGCCCGTGCCCTTGCTTTCTCAACACGTTTGGTCTTTAAGTCACAAACATAGACTTTACCGCACTCGCTACATTTACATGAAATAATAGCTTCAGCTGTTTGGTCAGCCATTGTCTTGCCTCGCCGACAGTGTGGGCAGATAAATTCAATTAAGAATTCTTGTGTAGTCATTTTTTATCCTCACTTTGTGATTTTTAATGTATTGCCACGATTAACTGCGGCATTCGTGTTGGCATTCCTTTCATGGTGTTAATTTGTATATATCCATATGAACACTACGGTCTAAAAAAACGACAACACTAATGTGAAGCCGTATGTTTCAGCTTATGCTATAAGGTTAAACTGATCAAGGCGAATCTCTGTGGCTTGAAACGAAACATTAAAGACAGCAGCAATGTTCCCGACAGCAGCTTTGTATTTATCATGGTCAACAGTCTCGCTAAAAACCGCCGCACCTGTTCCGAAATGCTGGCGAAGTTCCTGATAGGCACAGTGCAAGAAAGCAAATTTCGGCATAAGTATTGCAGCCGCAAGTGAATTCGCTTGCCACTCCTCTTTATCAGACTCAGTGACCAAAGCCTTCTTTTTAATAGAAATCTCAGATTCGCCACATGGCAAATAGCCTACTTTCTTAAGTGCGAACACTTGATTAGAAGGCGAATGATAGCTGCGGTGAAGAATCCAGTGGGAAAGTTCATGAGCGAGTGTGAATCTGCGTCTGGGCAACTGGCGTTGACCACTTAAAGACATATCGAGGACAATATTTCCTGCAACTAAATCGAACGTTGTGGGTTCAAAATGAAGATTATAACAGGGTATAGTTGTATCTTCGAAAGCAACTAACCCAAGAATGGATTTGTTCGCAGACAAGTTCTTGCAGTATACATCAAGGTATAGACAGTCCTTGATAAGATAGTTGATGTCAACCTCTCCCGGACTGTCAACCACTGAAGCGAGATATTCCCGTAACAACATCAAGGCGATGTCGTCGAAATCAGTTTTGTGAAGTTTATACATGCCGTTTGGTTCTTGTTCGTAACTTAGTTTCAATAGTCAATCCCCCTTCTTTTCGGGGGTAATTATCTTGTCGATAAACTGTTGCCACTTTTCTTCTGAGATATTGTGGTCTCTAGCTTTTCGTAATGCTACTCGAGCAATGTCGGTTTTCCCAATATACTCGGTTAGGTCTGGATAGCTCCCCTCGCGAATTTCACCTGCCAAATCATAAAAGTGGCTGAGTTGCTCCTCCTGTGTAATGCAGAGGACTTCGGCTAACTTTTCAAGGTATTTGACTGGTGGCCATCTATTTCCTTTTTCTATATCACTCAGGTATGCTGGAGCCATATCAATTTCGCCGGCAACACTTCTAAGCGATTTGCCAAGCAATTCACGTCTTGCTCTTACGAAACTTCCGAAAGATTGTTTATTCATAATTGCACCTCCTGTTAATGTGTTCATATACATATTAACATAGCTTATTCAAAAAATCAATCCCTAAACTTAAAGAAGTTGAAAAATTATTACCAGTATAATAAAACTAAAGCATTGCTTAAATATTATTTACTTCCGCTTGCTAAATATTGATTTATTCTTTGAAAAGTGCTATACTACAGAGGTGTGGCTGTTCTTATAACTATGCAAAGGAGATTTGTGTATGGAAGTCAATTACAAAAAATTGTGGAAACTGTTGATAGATATGGATATGAAGAAGCAAGATCTTCAAAGTGCAGCCAATATAAGTGCTGTTACCATTGCTAAACTCGGTCGCAACGAAAACGTCACCACGGCAATTCTCGCTAAAATATGTACGGCACTGAATTGTAACGTTGGAGATATAATGGACATTGCTGGCGAGGATGTTCAAGACACTTCAAAAACGGAGGAATTCTTGCATGACAAATAAAACAATAAAATTCATAGATCTGTTTGCTGGGATGGGAGGAATTCGACTTGGTTTTGAGCAAGCTTTCAAGCAAGCAGGCTTTAAAACGGAATGTGTTTTTACATCCGAAATTAAAGAATCAGCGGTTAAGGCTTATAAAAAGTACTTTAATGAACAGAACATCAAAGGTGATATTACACAAATAAAATCTGAAGATATACCTGATTTTGATTTTCTACTGGGCGGTTTTCCTTGCCAAGCATTCAGTGTAGCAGGAAAACAACGCGGTTTTGCCGACACTCGTGGGACGTTATTTTTTGAAATTGAGAGAATTATCAGAGATAAGAAACCGTATGGTTTTTTACTTGAAAACGTGGAGGGGTTGGTTGTTCATGACTTGGAAAACAACACTGTTAAACCAGGAAGAACATTAAAAACAATACTTCACAAATTAGAGAAAGAATTGGATTATACTGTTACTTGGGATATACTTGACGCTCAGGATTTTGGATTAGCCCAAGCCAGGAGACGTATATACATTGTAGGTACAAAAAAGGAAAAGGTATCATTGAAGAATTTCCCACAGAAAAAATCCACCTTTTCTGATGTTATGGAAAAGGGGTGCAAAACCTTGAATGGGGAATTTTCAAAGAAGCTATTCAAAAAGTTTAAGCCAGAAGAACTTTATGGTAAGGCTATAAAGGACAAGCGTGGTGGAGAAAACAATATTCACAGTTGGGACATTGGCATAAGAGGGCACGTAACCCAAAAAGAGCAAAACTTGCTGAATGCATTGTTGTTGGAACGAAGGAAAAAACATTGGGCTGAGAAAATTGGGATTGACTGGATGGACGGCATGCCTTTGACAGCCGAGCAAATACGCACGTTCCATAATGTTGAGGACTTGCAGTTAATGTTAGACAAACTGGTGGAACAGGGGTATTTAGTTTTGGAACACCCTAAAAAGAGGGTCGAAAGCGAAAATTCTACATCTGACAGAACATTATATGAGCGTATTCCAGATGTGACAAAGCCAAAGGGATATAATATAGTAACAGGAAAACTGAGTTTTGAATTTAGTCGAATTCTGAATCCTGAAGCTGTTACACCCACGTTAGTAGCAATGGATATGTCAACTATTGGAGTTATCGATAATTGTGGAATTAGAAAATTGACTCTGCGTGAGGGACTTAGGCTATTTGGATACCCGGAAGATTATAGCTTGTGTGATTTTGAAGATACTCAGAAAGGAAAGAAACAGGGATTCGATTTACTTGGTAATACTGTCTGCGTCCCTGTGATAAAAGCGGTTAGTGAGCGGTTGGCTGCACAATACCTTTCTGAAATAGATGGAGGCGAAAAATAATGAACCAGCAAAAACCAAAGGCACTTACAGTTGAGGAATTTATAAAGACTGCGACTATGTTCTACCTTGACTCGGATTTGGAAAAAGAATTCGAGAATTTGGCTGAAGCCGACATTAAGGAACTTCAATCAATACCACCAAGCATAGCAACAATGGATGGGATTAGAAAATATGTGCGAGACAATAAAAAAGCTCTCCATAACCTCACAAGTCTCTTGAATATTTCGGAAGAGCGTTTTAAGAGAATAATTACAATGTCGCGCATTCAAAAGAAGCATATGCCTACGAGTGAGTGGTCACTATCAAAAATCCAAAGGGAAATGATAGAACACCCTGAATTTATGGACGAAGTGTGTGAACTGTTTTTGAATGGAGCAGTTCTTGAAAAATACAAAAATTTAATTCCAACATATTATCGCGAAAATTTTCAGATAAACGTATCCACGGTTGGAAGAATAGGAAACTCAGATGATATAAGGCGGTTAGTTAAGCGTGGCTTAGAGGGTAAATATAGCAATCGAATAGGTGACAGTTTTTTTAAAGCGGTGCATGATAAAATTGTAGAAATATGTGACCAGACTGGTTTGACATATGTTATCAAAGGCAATGTTCAATCAATAGGAAGAACTATCGGGATTGCAGTGCCAACTGAGAAAACCCCGCGCCTTTTGATAGATATTACTTGCAATATCACAACGTCAAGCAGTCAAAGTGATTATGCAAAAACTGCAGAAACAACAGCTTCCAAAATCCGAGAGTTAAATAACGGGAAGCCCACCAAGCAAAAGCTTGTGTTTATTAATGTTGTTGATGGAGCGGGATGGGTAAGTCGGCGGGCTGACTTGGAAAAAATCCATAGATGTTCGGATTATTTGCTTAATCTTCGCTCGCTTGATACTATCAGTGATATAGTAAAATACTATCTTTAACAGGAGGATTAATCAATGAATGCAGAACAGAGAAAAGCTGAACTCAAGAGGATTCAGGATTCAACACAGCCTTGTATGACAGGGATAACGCTTACATATCACGGCGAACGCACGACGTTCAACGCCTATCGAATTCCGTTGAGCATACTAACATACAACCCGTACAATGGGCGCATAGGGAGTGTGGTCAAATCATACGAGCGTCAGAATCATCCACTTGACCCTGATAGTCCGGCGGATGTTGCCCTTATTGAAAAATTTTTGTGGGAATCTAAGGTAGAAGCAAACGAGCGAACAAAACAGAGCCTCCTTGAAGACCACCAACAGCGGTATGGTATTGTCACTGCCGACGGAAAGATAATTGATGGAAACCGACGTGCCAGCCTATTAAATAGGATTTGGCGTGATGACAGCGTTGCTGCCAATCTCAAACAGCACACGCAGTTCTTCGAAGCTATCATCCTCCCTATAGATGCAGATAGGAAAGAAATTTTACGCCTTGAGACTACATATCAGATGGGCGAGGATGCAAAGGTAGACTATGGTCCTATAGAAAAATACCTCAAGGCGGGTGACTTAGCGGGTGAGGGATTCTCTAACAATGAAATTGCCAACTTTATGGGTGTTAAACTTGCAGATGTTAAGATGTATCTGGATGTCCTTAAGATGATGGATGAATACTTGGATACCTACGGTTACACGGGAATATATACAGTTCTTGACACAAGAGAGGACTCCTTTCAAAAGCTGGACAGTGCTTTGCGTGGCTATGCCGCCGGTGGGGTTTCCAAGATGTGGGGTTATGACATTGAAGCGGATGTTTCTGACCTAAAAAGTATTGCATTCGACTATATTCGTTTGGGTTTAGACCAGCAGGATTTTCGTGATATCATCAGAAAACCGAGCAAAAACAACACAGATGCCAGCTTTTTCTCTAATGAAGAAATTTGGCGGCAATTTGCGGATGCTCATTTTGAGACGGTTGAGGGTGTTCGTGAGAAGTCCGTTGATGAAATTATTCGCGATAACCCCGGAGGGGATGTCGGACGGCTGCTCCGTGCACGGGATAACGCATGGAAGGAAGCTGTCGGTGAAAAACTGAATGAGAACTTTCTACGCTCACGTGATAAATTGAATAACAAGCAGCAAGCCGCAGAACCAATCAAGTTGCTTCAGAAAGCATGGGAGGCCATATCTGCGGTTGATACCAGCCAAGATTCTTTCAAAGATGATCCTGGAATAAAGGAATACCTTGATGAAATCGCTAAGAAGGTTAAGGAATATGGAGAAATTTTACGATAGTTAGGTGGGTGAAGTATGGGCATATTACACATTGATTCAAATACAGCCGACAATCGGCTCATAGTCACTGGGGATGTAGGACAAATCTTAGAAAGTCGCCGCGCTGCCCGTTTCCTTAAGGACAATACCGACTATATCCTCTCTGACAGTGTGATTTATATTTCTATTACCGACAGTTTGAACAAAAGTATCGACAGGGTGCGGACGGCAGCTGGTTATGCAAAATGCGATGTTGAAATCTCTGGGGAAGCAAATGAGGGTATCCAGTCTTACATCGAGGAAGAGAGCAAGTTTGCTGAGTTTTCGTCTAAAGCTATGGACATTCGCAACAACCATTGCAATGTTAGCGAATTTCAAGCATTTCAAGATGCGCTCGTTGCAAATATGCCCACTCGAACCCTCTACAATTTGCAGATGCTTTCAGCGTATCATTTAGCGTTCTCGCAAAATGCTTGCAACTTTTCAGTTCCGGGTGCGGGAAAAACCAGCATTGTTTTTGGAGCTTACACATACCTCAAGAATTTGCCGGATGATCATCCTCGAAAAGTAGACAGACTGCTGATAATTGGCCCCATAAACGCTTTTGGTCCTTGGGAACTGGAATATGAGGAGTGCTTTGGTGTAAAACCAACTTCAAAGCGTTTAACCGGTAAACTTCAAATAGATCATAAAAAACAATATTTTTATGAGAATAATCCCGCCGAGTTGACGCTGATTTCCTATGCCTCGGTTATGTCCCTTACACAAGAACTTCTATTCTTCCTCAAAAAGCATAAGGTAATGGTTGTGCTTGACGAAGCACACAAAATCAAGAATACCAATGGGGGTATCATTGCTCAGAGCATAATGGAATTGGCACAGGATTGTAAGGCGAGAGTCGTACTCACTGGTACACCTGCACCGAACGGTTATGAAGACTTGTACAATTTGTTTAAGTTTATCTGGCCGACGAAAGAAATTGTCCGTTTTCATATTGGGCAGTTGAAAGATATGTCGAGGACTCCAAATGACCCAAGGGTTGATTCATTGCTTAATTCCATATCCCCGTTTTTTATAAGGATTAGGAAGAGCGACCTTGGCATTCCACCCGCTGTCAATAACCCACCAATGGTAGTGGAGATGGGTGAAACACAACGGCGTATATACGATTATATTGAGAGGAAGTATATTTTTGACATTGCCAATAGTCGTGACCAACGTTTTCAAAACGAACTGGTTAGAGCAAGGCTGATTAGACTTATGCAGGCATCAACTAATCCTGCGCTTCTTCGTCAGCCATTATCTGAGTTTGCTGATGTTGAAGATGTAGACTTTGATACGGTTCAGGACGACACGAAAATGCTTAACGAGATATTACGGTATGCAGAGGCAGAAGTTCCTGCAAAATATATAGCTGTCAAGGATATCTTACGCGAAATCATTGGTCGTGGCGAAAAGGCTATTGTCTGGGCGTGCTATATAAAGAACATAGAAATGCTTCGAGATTATCTTGCTTCAAATGACATTGATTCTCGAATATTGTACGGAGCTACGCCGGTTGCGGGTGATGGCATAAGCGAGGATGACGATGAATACTCAATTACCCGAGAAGCCATAGTCAAGGAGTTCCATAAGGATGATTGCCCTTATAAGGTGATAATCGCAAACCCATTTGCCGTGGCTGAGTCGATTTCTCTTCATAAGGCTTGTCACAACGCTATTTACTTAGAGCGTTCTTTTAATGCCGCGCATTTTTTACAATCCAAAGACAGAATTCACCGTTATGGATTAAGCGACGATGTTGTAACTAACTATTACTATTTGCTTTCTGCTGAGTCTGTCGACCTAACCATTCACGAGAGGCTTGCCGAAAAGGAGCGTAGGTTGCTGGAGATTATTGAGAGTATGCCCATCCCACTCTTTGACAACAACCTTGATGATGGTGGAGATGATGATATAAAGGCGGTGCTAAGGGATTATGCAAGAAGAACTAAGGCGGATTAATACAATAGGTGATTCGCAGGGAATTCTGCACTTTGCCAGTACCATCCTCAAAGGTGACGAAATCAAGAGGGAATCGGCACGGCAGATATGTTCATTTGTGAACGATATGCGAATTAACTTTAGCGGTGCGGTAACCTTTTTTGAATACTTGGGCTTTATTAGTGTTTCTGAAAATTCACTAATACCAACAGATGAGGGCAAAAAATTGTACTCCCTGCTTGGCGGTGGATTTGAAGAAATGCTATGTATGGCTTGCCTTAATAAAATCATAGCAGATACAATCCTTGATACTAACGCTCTGCGGTTTGACGTTTTAAAAGAAAGGTACCATATTCAGAAGCACGGCTTTCCAATTGCCGCCGCTGTTTTCAGAAATGTTCTTATACAACTTCACGCCCTATCAGAACGACAAGACGGTTCATTGGAGCTTAGTGAACATTACGAGTCTCTTTTCGCCAAGGTACGAAAAAGCACAAAGCGAAAGCTTTCTCTCGAAGCCTTGAAAAAGCAAATGGAACAGCAAGAACAGCAAGGTGAAGCCGCCGAGGAGTATGTGCTGAAATATGAAACGACACGTCTTGCGAGCAGTCCGATAGTCCAAAAGATAAAAAGGATATCTGATATTGACGTTTCGGCTGGTTTCGACATAGTTTCGTTTGAAGGAGAGGCATCCTCTGAGTACGACCGGTTCATCGAAGTTAAATCCTATACCGGGCAGCCACACTTTTACTGGTCTAAGAATGAAATTGAAGTAGCTACGTTGTATGGAGATAAATACTACCTTTACTTGGTTAATGCCGACAGCCTTAACCAACCCGACTACAGCCCAACTGTAATCCGAAATCCGGCAAAGTCTGTAATTGAGTCGGATGGATGGCTTATGCAACCTACCTCATATTTTGTCTTGCCTGCCGGGGAATAAGTATACGAAATAATTTTTATAGGAGAAATCATCTAACGACGAATGAACTTCAATTATTGTGAGTGATGAGTTTTTAGCACATTATAGGGAAAAAAGGGGTTTGGAGAACGTATAAATGAACGATAAAGTGGCACGTCAAATAGAGATTAGGAAAAAAGGTTATATTCTTGACCCTAACCTTATATTATCGGATTACAGAAAAGAAACGGCTGAAATTCGCGGTTATCATGGTCGGGAACTATTAGAACTGCTTCAAAACGCAGTCGACGAACTCGGCGGTACAGATGACCGCTCTGTTTCTATTGTTTTGAAAGGTAATATACTGACAATAAGCAATAACGGAAGCGTATTCTCTTTTGAAGGTTTTATTTCATTGATGTATTCAAATCTCAGCCCGAAGCATAACAAAAATGAATATATCGGCAACAAAGGTACTGGTTTTCGTTCCATACTAAACTGGGCAGACCGTGTCCGCATTTATAGTGGTGATTTGTCCGTTGAATTTTCCGAAATCTATGCTCGTGCAACGCTGGTTGAATTGCTTGAAAATGATGATGTTGCTGAGTTTTGTAAAACACATGATGATGTGCAGATTGCGACACTTGTTGCTCCTCGATTAATTTCGCCCTTGAATAATAAAGAATATGACACAGTAATCGAGGTCGAATTGAAATCTGATGTTGTTGAAAAAGTTATTGGTCAGCTACAACAAATCAATTCAAAAACCCTTCTGTTTTTAGAGAAGCTGGAGAAGCTGACGATAGAATATAGTGGAGATTTTTTTGTTTATAAAAAGACCCCTTCGGAACGTGAAAATGGTATTATCGATATACATATTACGACAAACAGAAATGGCGAAACCGTTGAAACCGACAATTGGTCTATCCTATCCCGAGAGGGCAGTTTTGAGAAACAAAAATATGGCGTGATGGTCGCCTACAAAGAGGATATGTCTGTTGTTCCGGACGTTTTATACAGCTATTTCAAGACAAAGGTACAATTTCCTGTCCATGCTCTCGTTCATGCAACGTTTGACTTAAATGCAGACAGAAACCACCTCGATGAAACAGAGGCTAATAAACACATACTCAAAGTTATTTGTGATACGCTTGTTGATCTTGCCTTGATAACAACCACTGAAAGCGTTAATTACGCCCCGCTCGCCTTGCTATCAACGGTAGGGGATTTCCCAATTGACTTGAGTTGGGACGACTTCGTTATCAAAGACTATTATCTGGAAGCAGTTGCTGCGAGCAATGTTTTTCCTACGGTGGGCAACAAATATATTAAATTTGCTGAAAAACCACGATTCTATGATAGTGATATTGCGGATTTTTTAAGTGGAGATGCATTCTCGTCACTAATGCCTCCAACGGATAATACTGCGATAAGAACCATGATTAAATCCATTGCAAAGCATAGAAAAGTAGGTATGCGGTATCAATACAGTGATATAACGACGGGAATCAATTCTATTTTACCGACTCTTCAAATCCGAGAGAGGGCAGCTTTATGGCTTACATTTATCAATGAGTACCGTAACGAGATTTCCTCAGAGAATAAGCCGCATTTTGTATTAGATAGTAGCGGCAATGCTGTAACCGATGGTCAACAAGTATTCTTACCAGCAGAAAATGTTGACTTTTCGTCTCCACCTGATTTTACGAAAATCGTTTTCATGAATAAAGACCTCGTGAGTGCTTTGCGCGACTTGCAGGGGAAAGAAAGCACATTGAGAGGCCTTGCCATTGAGCTCTCGAAATTCAATGTTCGTGAATATAACCTTGGAAACATTATTAACGCGGTCATATCTCGCTTAAGAAGCCGTGCACACCAAACGAGCAAGAAAACTAGAGGGTGCTATGAAGACACTGTCGAGTGGTTATGGAAGCTATGGAAAGCAAACGTTTTGAAAAACGAAATGTCTGCATTAACGACGATTCCATTGATAAATCGCAAAGGCGAAGCGAAAAACGCAAACGAATTATATTTCGGGCAAGAGTTCGATAATGAAGTAACTGAAAATTTGTTTGATAGCAACGATAGCCTTTTTGTTTCAATACCCAAGCGAATAGCCTTAACCGAATTGACAAAACAGCAGTATAGAGAATTTTTGTTGGCGTTAGGCGTTGCCCAGTTCCCGCGAAAAACTAAAATGACAATTCGTCCAATTCCAGAAGCTTATAGAGAACTCATATATACAAGTATAAAAAAATACCCGCTGCTCGCAGAGGACAACCGTTATCATAACGAACAGGAATTTCGCAGTGCATCTCTCAGATACGTAGAAATTGCTACGGTTGAACGTCTTGATGAAATTCTTGAGAAAGCAAATACCAAAAGCATAATTGATTGGATTCGACATGACGAGAATCTCCGACAATTGCTATCTGATTATGAGCCAAGCACAAGCCGTGCTTACGTCGATAATTTGTATCAACAAAAATTTAGAGCTATCAGCGGCGAGCAGTTAGCTTCGCACCTTCGTTTTACCTTTGCAACAAGCAATTGGATAGAGGTTGAGGGTGTCCGATATTCTCCGAAGCAATGTTTGTTTGTGAGTAAAATTGGCACATTATTTGCTCCTATAGTTGTCGCGCCTAATTTGGACTTATTCATCGATAATTATAACCGCAGAATCGCAGAAGCAAATGCCGTTCAGGATATTTTGGAGCAGATAGGTGTTGCATCAGACTATTCAGACTTAGATACAGGAACGCTATATTCATTGTTATTGGCATTGCCTGTAGCTGATGAAGGTGGCGAGATAAGCAAGGCTCTTTATACATCTATTTTGAAGTCAGGCGGTCTGAGGAACTTCGATCCTAACAACGCAAAATGTCGCGAGTTTTTACAAAGTGGAAATGTGTATTGTAAATCCTCAAAAACATATTTGGCAATAAAGGATGTTCACTATCTCAATGAAAAGACGGTAAGTCGTGAAATACTAAAGGACTTTAACTTGATTGCCATACCAAGCAGGCAAAGCCAAGAAAATATCAAGAGATATTTTGGAGTGTCACCATTAAAGGTCAAGGGGTCTGTAATCGGAGAGCCAGGCATTCACCCAGAGAGCATTGCCTTTGAACAAGATTTTAACGATTTCATTTGTTATGCTTTTTGCTCGCGTGTCGATACTGCAAAGCAAAGTGAAATCTCTACCGTGAAGGCGTTGAAGGTTCGTTTGTGTACCTACATAAAAGCCGACTACGGCAAAGGCGAGGTTGTACTAGCTGACAGTTCATATATCAGGGGTAGAAACTGTGTTTATGTTCAGGCTCCAAGAAATGGTGGAAGTTTGAAACAGCTAAAAAGTAATGTTGATTTCTGTTCCGCAATTGCTGAACTTTTTATGACGGCTATTGATATTCAGGACGACACTCTTTTTGGGTATGTACGCTCCTTATATGAGAAGGAACCGCACAATCGGAACGCTTTAATAATACACGATTATGATGATTTAAGCATTCTCGAAAGGTCTCGTGATATCCTCAATCGTACACAATCCGAAAAAGAAATGTTTCTTTCGGCTTGCATCCTTATTGCCGGTGAGGACAGCACTGCATCAATTGAACCTGACATTGACTCTATAAATTTTGCTGATTTTAACTCAACGGCAAATGCAGTGTCACTTATTAATGTCTTACGCGGCTTAAAAGTTGATGTCGATGATTTCAATGAAAAATCCGAGGCCATCGTAGACTTGACTCCTTTTTATCTTGAGTGTTTACAAAAACGGGCAAATGACGAAAGTAATTCATATAAAAACGGATTGTTTGCAATGCTTAAAAACGAACCTGTTAGCGTGCAGCGCACATTCTTAAAGCAATTGGATAAATACAAGGCATTCCCTTTCAACCCTCCAAATAGCATCAATTACGATTGGGAAGCTGAGTTTACACAACAGTTTGGGAGCGTGATTTCGTCAGAGTCTGACGAGGACGCAAACATGGCATGGAAAGCGAATAAAGAAATCTTTGTGCAAGATAAGGAAATGTCAATTGTAAATGATATGCTCGTTGATTCAGAGTTGGAGAGTTTATTGTACTTTGGTAATCTTGAAGAGTTGAACAAGGCCTATAATGCCAGAAAGACTGACATTGACAATGCACAAGCGCAAGAAGCAAGAATCTTAAACACAGCTTCCGTAGCATCCGTACCGATAATATCGGTTAACGTTGTTGCTCCGCCAAACAACTCTGCCAATAACACAGGTCACACAGCACGTAATGGAAGCCGCATGGCTGGAATGAAGCGAGAACGTAATATTTCAGATTGGGGAGCCTTTGCTGAAAAACTCGTATATGAAGAAATGAAATCAACCTTCAAGAATGTTGTATGGGTTTCGGAAAACGCAAAAAAAGAAGGAATCAATCCTGATGGTATCGGCGGTTTGGGTTACGACCTCAAGTATTCCAACGAAAACGGCGAAACCATTTATGTTGAAATTAAGTCCGCTGCGGGGACGGGAATTACATTTGTAATTACAGAAAATGAATTGAACTTTGCAGAAGCACATCCGCAACAATATGAGGTCGTTTTAGTGACCGCTGTAATGAGCGAGGACGAACGTAAAATCTATCGGCTCTCAGATTTGTTTAATTATGCCGATGGCGAAGATCGTTTTTGCAATTCGAAATTTAGCATCACGGGAGACAACTACACAGTACGTTGTCAAATTGGAGTGGAGGACGAAAATGTATGACCCGACAAGACCTCATCGATCTCTGCCTTACAATCCCCGCTGCTTACGAGGATTACCCATTTTACGATATAGCGGACGCAGGTGCGTGGACGGTTATGAAGTTATGACCTGATTAAGCCGAAATTTAAGACCTAAAGACAGGAGTAATATGCGATGGAATACATATTGCCGATAGCATTAGTGGTAATTGCCATAACCGCAATCGCGGTTGTGGTTGTTTTCTTGCGAAAAAGGACAAGCTCTGTTCTTTGCAATGCTGAAAGCACAGAGCGAGCTACGCCAACCGATATGTTGGCAGCTACGGGAAAGCATGTTGGAGAATTATCTATACCAATTGAACTCCTACCTACCACAACGCAGATTGATGAAAACAGTCTGGTCGAAATCAAAGACTGCTCGGTAGTTGCCCGCATATCACAGACGCTTCCTGCTGTTGCCGAAATAGCAAACAGAACACTGACCTCCAATGCCACGAACGCTGCGTTGCAACAAACCGCAAAAGCTGCAAACGTCGCGATACAGAAGACTAACCAAGCACTGCAATCTGGAAATATTTATAGGGCTGTTATTCCTGCCGGTGCCAAACTTACTGATTCCCAAGCAATGGAAGGTGCAAAGCGGGCTATTTTTCACGGTGCAAAAGGAATAAAAGGTCAAGCAAATCTTGTCCCTGTGACGGCACAGAAAGCGAGTGAAGTTGTTCCAGCAAATATTGCGAAAACAGCCAAGGTAGCAAACGTGGCGGCCAATGTGATGAATGTTGCCTCTCTGGTTGTCGGTCAATACTATATGTCCTTAATCGATTCTAAGTTAGAAGCATTGACGAAAAGCATCAGTAAAATCAGTGACTTTCAAGATAGAGAGTTTAAGAGCCGAATCCTGTCCGTGATAACCCTCGTCAGCGAGATTTCTCAGTTTAGCACAGAGATATTGGAGGACGACAGTCAGCGAAAACTTAAACTTTCTGCCTTAGAGGGTATAAAGGCTACCGCCACCGAACTCTTGGGTCAAGTGAATATTACGATAACTGACATTACGAAAAAGAACCCCAACCCCGACTATAAAGAATACGAGTCCGTAGTTGAGGAGTTAAAAACCTTAGTAGGGTTTCAAAATGTGTTAGCGGCAGTTCTTGAAGAAATCAGCAAGCTAACGTATTTATTGGGGAAATGCACTATATCAACTGAACAAAGCTACGCTCTTTACAATAAATACACAGAGATGTCGGAGCAAACCCGAACACTTCTAAGCGAATGGCACAGCAAGCAGGTCGATGCGTTAAGGATTGATTTGAGTAAGGAACGGGTTGCAAAGACAGGTATTAAAGCTGTTATTTCGATTCCGTTGGGTTGGATAGACGAAAAGCACAATTATAAAGCTATCAAGAAAGCTATAGCCCAAGAGATAGCCTCTCAAGCCAACCACATAATTGGAAAAACGGAACAGCCGAGGGATGTCTATGCTGAAGATGTGGAACTTATCATTAAGGAAGGTAAGTATTACTATTTACCGAAACCGCAAACGGCAGATGTAGATAATGAAGATTAAGCAATACGAGAATTGGGTGGATAATTGAATGGCAGCAATAAATGTGCGAATTATCGACATGTTCCCGAGAACGGACAAGAGATGCAATATAATGTTGATATGTTTCCACGAACGGGAACGCCCCTAAAAATCGCTATGGACATATTCCCACGAACGGATAAAACCAAAAACACATACCAGACATCAATCTGATGCTATCGTTCCATGTTGAGACGGTTGTCTTGATGTCAAGGAATGATAAATGCAAATAGAAAGGATATAGACGTATGGATATCTGGGAGAAGTTATTTGATGAGGCAAAAAAAGTGCATAACAGCAGAGAGATTTCTCCGTTTATAGATGCTGGCGGAGTTTCTGCCGCTATACTAACGAAAAAAGGAAACATATATGTCGGGGTTTGTATTGATACCGATTCATCTTTGGGCATGTGTGCGGAGAGAAACGCAATAGCAAACATGATTACCAACGGTGAAAGTCAAATTGATAAAGTTCTCGCTATAATGCCCAATGGTCAAGTAGGTCCTCCTTGCTGTGTTTGCCGTGAATATATGATGCAGTTGGACAAAGACAGCAAGGATATAGAGTTTTTACTGGACTATGAAACAAGAAAGACTGTAAGGTTAATCGAACTTGTTCCCGAGTGGTGGGGATATTATAAATTTAAGACAATTTAGTTGATACAAAATATAGTGCGATTTTTTTGTTAGAGGAAATCAGTCCATGGGATTGGATTCTTTTCGAGGTCTGTATTGAGATAGAAAGAGGTGAAGCAAATGAAATATGTAGTGTTATTTCGGGGAATTAATGTTGGCGGTAAAAATATTGTTAAGAGGAACGACTTGAAGCAATTGCTGCTTGACCTGGAATTGAAAAACGTTCAAACCTATATTCAAAGTGGAAATGCGGTTTTGGAATCCGACTTTACCGAAACAGCTTTACAAAATAAGATTCACGACGGTTTTGCCAAACGGTTCGGGTTTGAAAGCGGCACGATAATCAGGAATATTGATGAAATGCAGTGTCTTCTCGCGCAGCTTCCTTTTTCGCCAGATGAGATAACTGTTGCCGAAACTGCTGACCCTCAAGTGGAACACCTATATGTTTATCTCTTGAATCATCCGCCGGAGCAATCGCGGCTTGATGCCATCCGCATGGAATATGGCAGCCCGGACATGTTAAGGGTTGGAAAAAGAGAGTTATATCTTCTTTGCCATCAAAGCATACGAAAATCAAAGTTAGCGGTTCACACATCCAAAACATTTGAGTCTGCAACTGTGCGAAACTGGAAAACTGTCGGACATTTATATCATATGCTGACTGATTTATAATTGAATTCACCTCGCTTTTTCCTTGCTCGGTGTTTGCCGTTATGGTAGAATAAGCACCGGAAATAATGTTGACTCCGGAGAATAATTATGTTTATCAGAGAATACAAACCTGACGATTGCCCTTTGTTGGCTCAATTGTTTTACGATACCGTTCATACGGTCAATGCGAAGGACTACACAGAAGAGCAGCTTGATGCTTGGGGTACAGGGAACGTCAATTTAGACGAATGGAATCACTCCTTCCTGGAGCACACCACTTTAGTTGCAGCACAAGATGGAGTGATTACAGGTTTTGCTGACATGGACAGGAACGGCTATCTTGACAGGCTCTATGTGCATAAGGATTATCAAGGGATTGGTATTGCAACAGCGCTGGTAAAAGAATTGGAGCGACGTGTCGAACAGTATAATGCTGTTTGCTTTGAAACACACGCTTCTATTACGGCCAAGCCCTTTTTTGAAAAACTTGGGTATACCGTGCAGGCTGAAAATATCACAGTCAGAAAAGGCGTTTCTATGACAAATTTCAAAATGACAAAGACGGTCTTGGGGAATTAATACCATTAGAAGTGGAATGGGTGAAATGTGGAAATGCCCGAAATGCGGACGTGAGTTCAAAAACACGAAACAGGATCACTTTTGTGTGGAACCGAACAGAATTGATGAATATATCACTGCACAATCGAAAGACATACGACCTCTGTTGCAAAGTATACGAGAAACCAACCACGTAGCTGCGCCGGAAGCCACGAAAAATATCATGGCGGATGCCGACATTTCGGCAGTGATCCAAAAACACATTGGGCTTACCCCGGCATTGACTATGACCTCATCACCGACATCATACGATGGAGGATAAAACAAACGGAGGGATATGAATGGAAAAGTTTACAACAGTAGAGTTAAGCGAAGCGCATCGTGCGTTGCTGTCCATGCTCCAAAAGTGCGGAAAAATGGACGCCACGAAGCTGGTCAAGTCACAGCAGACTCTTCTTGAACGGCGTATCTCCGCCCTGAAGGTTGCACTAGCACTGATTGAGAAAGAACAAAGTAAAAAAGATCAGGGGGAATAATTGTTATGAAACCAAGAATATTTACAACTGCGTTTTCGAGTGTCTACCCGTTACTCGTCCAAAAAGCGGAGCGCAAAGGGCGCACTAAATCCGAGGTTGATGCTGTGATTTATTGGTTGACTGGGTATGACGATTCTGGCTTGCAAGCGCAAATTGCGAAGAATAACAATTGCGAAACCTTCTTTAGCGAAGCCCCGCAGATAAACCCGAATGCCACCAAAATTTCAGGTGTGATTTGCGGGTATCGTGTCGAGGAAATCAAAGACCCGCTCATGCAGAAAATTAGGTGGCTGGATAAATTGGTGGACGAATTGGCAAAAGGCAAGCCAATGGATAAGATACTCAGAGAGAAATAATTATATTGACCAAATTACTCTTTTCACTTTAATTATAACATAAATATAATGGGAATTATAGCCTTATAATACTTGGTATATGCCAGTATAATGGGATAAGTAATAGAACCTTGACGATAATTTGCTGATCAATAAAAGATAAGATGATCATGAGTTTCATTGGTTTGGAGGTAGGATTCGATGAGTATAAAATTCGATCCCAATAACGTTGTTGTTAAACTATGCGTAATGGGGATGAGCTTTGAAGATATTGGCAATTTAGAAGAAGCAAGCACCATGTTTTATCAAGCATGGAATGACGCAACAGATGACTATGGAAAATTTATTGCAGCTTACCATTTAGCCCGTCAACAAAAGAATATTTCAGACAAATTGAAATGGATGGAAACATCTTTACAGTGTGCACTAAATATAAATGACGATAACGTAACGAGTGCATACTCAACTCTATATGCAAATATTTCAGAATGCTATGAAAAATTGTGTGACTTTGATAATGCCAAAAGAAATTATGAATTATCTGAATTATATAAAGGTCCGCCTTCTGATAAAGGACCGTTTTATCATGGGACGAAGGCAGATTTAAAGGTTGGTGATTTACTGACAGCGGGTGGAATCTCAAATTATAAGCCTGAGCTTCAAATGAATCACATTTATTTCACTGCGAATACCAATGCCGCAGGACTAGCAGCGGCATTCGCAAAAGGAGAAGGAATTGAACGCGTTTATATAATAGAACCAACAGGTGAATTTGAAAACGACCCTAATGTTACGGATAAAAAATTTCCAGGTAACTTAACACGTTCTTATCGCTCAGAAGAACCTTTAAAAATTATTGGTGAGGAAACAGAGTGGACGAAACTGACAACAACGGAACTAAGCAAATGGCGTGAAAATTTAGCAAAAAGCAAGAGCGAAATTATCAATTAAGCGTATTCAAATTAGGTGACCATTCGTTCTCAAGCTTGTCTGTGGGCACACAATAAAAGAAAGCAAAATATCCGATTATTGATAAAACTGTGCACAGATTGTCGGATGAATAAACGCATCCTTTGATAATATTAGTGATGAAAGGAGGTTGTTTGATGGATTCTTTAAGTAGTATGAATAATGCAATGACATACATTGAAGAGCACTTAACTGATGAAATCGATTATAGTGAGATTTCTAAAATTGCTTACTGTTCAGAATATCATTTTAGGCGGATGTTCTCTTTTTTATCAGGTGTAAGCTTATCAGAATATATTCGGAGAAGAAGACTGACTCTGGCTGCTCTTGATTTGAAGGATAGGAATTTGAGAATAATTGACGTAGCAGTCAAATATGGCTATAATTCAGCGGATTCATTTTCCCGTGCTTTTCATTTTGTCCATGGTATTCTCCCTTCTGAAGCAAGGAGTGCAAATAAACAATTAAAAGCTTATCCACGAATGACCTTTCAATTATCAATCAAAGGAGGATGCGAAATGAACTATCGCATTGTTGAAAAAAGATCATTTAATTTAGTGGGATTTAAGAAGAGAGTACCAGTTGTTTTTAATGGTGTCAATCCGGAGATTGCAAAGATGACCGGACTATTAACACCGGATGTGATTAAACAATTAAAATTAATTTCAAATGTAGAACCAACAGGTATTATTAGTGCATCTACTAATTTTTCGGAAGGAAGAATGGAAGAAAAGGGTGAGCTGGATCATTATATCGGGGTAGCAACTTCAAGGAATGAGACGGCAGAATTTGATGTATTAGAAATTGATGCTCATACCTGGGCAGTATTCGAATCGATTGGACCATTTCCTGAAACACTTCAAAATGTGTGGGGTAGTATTTATTCGGAGTGGTTTCCATCTTCAGGATACGAAGCAGTGGAAGGACCTGATATTTTATGGAATGAGAGTCCCGACACTGGAAACCCGAATTACCGGAGCGAAATTTGGATTCCGGTAAAAAAGAAAAGCTGAAATAGTAATCAAGTGGACCGTCCCCTTGGTGGGGCGGGGGCTGTTACACTTTTAGAATCTGCTATCCGCGAATACGAATATCAGATGAAAGAATGCCATTCGCCGATTATAACAGAGAGCAAGTTCAGGGCTGTTCAGGAAGAAAAGAAAATCGGATTGACATCGTTTTGGTGATAACCATCCAGAAAGGAAACGGCGTCTGTAAAAAACCATACAGATGCACAAAATGATAGATGAAAAAATTAAATGATTATTTATACAATGGGGATACCGTCCTTAAGATATTACAGAGATATGCGGAGGATTTGAAAGAGTCGGCGAAAGAAACTGACAATCAAATTGATCTTTTGCACTGTAATTTTCTGCTTCAAATTGCGGAACTTTTACAGCACAATGAATTCCTGACCTCACAGTCTCAGCGTATTCGGGAATTTTATAAACTGATGGCAAATGACTATCCATTTCTTGCCTTTACTTTTAAAGGAAGAATTAAATCCCTGATTCGTGCAGAAGCAAAATTTAACGGAAACATTGTAGAATATATTTACGAGTATTATATGGAGCACGGCAATTACCCGTCTCTTCTTCAACTGAAAAACCATTTAAACCGTTTTCGGGATTTAATTGCATACAGAATCGTGATTTCTCTTCCCAAATGTCAGCTGAAAACAGACGAGATTCTTGCAGATGAAGAGAATAAATATCTATATGATGTTGCCAACAAGCTGCTTGGTTTCCTTGAGGAACGCGGATTTACGGCTGAACTGGCTTCCTTTACGGGCAAGAAAAAATCACTCTTGTTAAGAGAGGGTGTAAGCCCTTACTATAAAGATTATGTTGAAAATCCGGAACCGAGCGGCTATCGTTCGCTGCATATCACATTTTATGATAACATTGCCCGTTGCTATGTGGAAGTACAGCTCCGTACCAAAGAAATGGACGATTTTGCTGAAATCGGTCCTGCCAATCATTTGGGTTACGAAAAGCGACAGGAAGGGGAACGAGTCAAACGGGATGCAATTCCCAAAGGAGAAAATATATATTTTGATGATGCTTATGAAAGAGGCATGATGCTGCAGCAGCTGGAATTATCAAAACTGGATGTAAACATGTTTTCGGCGATGGATAATTCCTTAATCAACGATGGCTGCGGTCTCTTTCGCGGAAGACTCATTCTTCCGTATGAGCATCTTTCAAGATTCCAAAATGACCTTATTGATTAATTTATCCCGGAGCAATTTAGACCGCTGAATAATCCATATAATTTTACCATCCCGTTCAAAAGAGTGACCAAGCCATTTTGATGAATCAGATGCCGATAGATTCCAATAAATTTTCACGCTGGACACCAAGAAAAATAGGAGTTAATAATTTGCTCCTTTTGATAAATAATAAAAGTCATAATGATCTTGGTGTAATGAAAGAAATGAAGGAGAAGTGAAAATGGCTTATTTAGTTGACTATGAAAATATTTCTGCGATTGGTCTGGAGTCTTCCCCGGTAGCGAAAGCGCTTGCGGGTTTGCGAGCGAATGAAGCCCGTTACTTCATGAATAAATATAAGCATGAATTCACAGTTGTTCCTGCCGGAGAAAGTCAGGAGACGCTGGATTATGTAAACAGGATTCTGAAAGAACAGAGGGATATCGAATTTACAGCAGTACCACTTGAAACATCGCGTTTTCAAGTGGAAAACGTCAAATTTGCTTACGTTTTTTATGAGGATGGTCTTGGGCTCAATGTCATGTACACAGTCGATGACCCGAAAAAGAGAGCTGTTGGATTTAAGCTTTCGGAAGGAATGGATGTTCCCAAAGAATTGGAAGAGAAGAAGTTTAAGTTTGCAAGACAGAAGTCCAAACTTGCCGGAACCATCCGCGGTTCTTTTTTTATAATTAAGGGCGACTATTAGCATGGGAAAATAGGATCATCAGGTTTCCCCACTGGGAAACCTGATTTCTTGCAGATGATGTTTATGAATGGAATCACAGAATCCATTATACTAATCATCGACAGAGCTGTATTGTCGGTCATACAATTCTCCGCAGACACAGTTACGGGTAACAATTCTGGAATGCGTGTGGTTATGTGTCAGATTATATAACACATTTATATGGACATGATTGATTGGCTTTTGCCGGATACAATGAAAATAAAATAACAAGTAAGCCGACCGGCGGCGACTTTAACGGTGACGGGAAAGCGGATATTGCTGGGTCTTATGAGAATAGCAGTACAGTTACCAAGCTTTATTGTTGGCTGTCAATTTGGTGAAAGCAGAATAGAAATTTATACTGATTTATATGAGTTTTAATCAAGTTTGGTATGAGTCATAAAGAATATTACGGGTGAAAAAATAAACTGCCCGGTTTTCACCAGACAGTTTATTTTATAACCGATAGGTTATTTAAGGCCGTTTTCATAAGCTTGGATCATTTTCTTAACCATCTGTCCGCCGATAGAACCAGCTTGGCGAGAAGTTATATCGCCGTTGTAACCAGCTTTTAAAGTAACACCAACTTCAGATGCAGATTCCATCTTAAACTTGTTAAGAGCATCTCTAGCCTGAGGAACTAATGTTTTAGCCATTTCATAACACTCCTTTTTTATAAAATTTAAATGTGTTTGCAATTATAGTATGTGATGGGATGTACACATTATTTTATAAAAAAAATGGTATTATAAGAAAAAAATTCTTGTTTTGTTATAAACGGCTTATTGTGTCAGCAAACCTTTGAGAAGCTCTATTGCATCATCCAAATAGGACGGCAGGGCTTGCTGCTTTATTCCTGCTACCTGAATGTTACAGCGATTCAGCGGGATCAGGATTTTTACTGCATTGCTTTCCGATATGGCACGTGCCATTTTTGGAGAGAGTTCGCCCAGCATGGAGTTGGCAGAAATGATACCCGTTGCGCCGATGATGAAATCGGCTTTTTTTGCGTTGACAACAATTGCATTCTCGCCGGAAGCACCTTCATTAGCCCCTGCTTTGATCATGATACTTGCCGCCAATGCGTTTGTGCCCAGCGCGGTGATGGATACGCTGTCATGGAACTCACAGCGTAATTTTTCTACAATGGCTTTGCCCAGCCCGCCTCCCTGACCGTCTATTACAATGATATGCAAAAGTCCACCATCCATTCTTTGGTTTGTTGTGCGAGGAAAGCTGCCATTCTTCAAAAATACCAGCTCAAATTGCGCATTTATTTGTTCGCTATAACAGCATTTGCCGCCGGTCCAATTAGTTTTGTACGAACTCGGCACCCCGTTTTGTCAATACCTTCACAGAATCCGCCTTAATCAAAACAGTGGTATAATCATCTACAGTAATCAGCTCGATTGTTCCGATGACCTCCAGCCATTCGTCCTTTTCGGGATAAGTGCCGGCAAAGGTGAACTCAAAACCGGCGACACCGTCATTTCCGCAACAGCCGGGACCGTTCCGGATCACATAGTAGCCGGTTTTCTTGGTGTCGGGATCGGTATATCTATCACAAAAACCTTCCAGCTTCACTGTTTTACCCTTATATTCACCCGGATTCATATAGATATCATTACACTGGGCAATAAACATTTTTTCCTTGATTTCAATGATGCCCTTGCTATCCGCTGTAATTTTTTCGCTGTTGGGGTTCGTGGTATCCGGCGGATAGGTACAGATGACTGTATCGGACGGGTCGGCAGTGGTATAGACTGAAGCATCCTCCGGCACTGTGCCGTTTGCGTTGTCTCCCACCTTGGTTGCCTTGATGGGCAGGCCCTTTACCTTCTGAGAAGTGCTACTGCAGCCGGACAGAAAAAGCACAAAAATAACCAAAAGGAACAATGCTCTTTTCATATGGTCGCACCTGACTTTCTGATTTTGCCCAGTAGGGAGAAGAGGCAAAAAACGATTAAGTTCACCACTACCACACTTGCGCCGGCAGGGGTGGAATACAAAAAGGATAACAGCATTCCCGTAAAAAAGCAAGTGACAGATAAGATTGCAGAAAGAATGGTGACCGGGCGAAAGCTCTTGCACACACGCATGGCCGTCAGCGCCGGGAAAATAATCAGGCTGGAAATCAGCAGCGCGCCCATCATCCGCATGCCAATGACAATAGTGACTGCCGTTAAGAGTGCCACAAGCATGTTATAGATTCCTGCTTTGGTGCCCGTTGCTCTGGCAAAGGCTTCGTCAAAGGTGACTGCGAATATTTTATGATAAAACAGGATGAATAAAATCAGAACCACCACAGACAAGGCAATGCTGAGATATACATCGTCCTTTTTCATGGCTAAAATACTGCCGAACATATAATTGCATACATCTGTATTCATACCGGTGGTTTTTGCTGCGATGATCACGCCAATGGCAAGAGAGCTGCCGGAGATCAGGGCAATGGCGGCATCGCCTTTGATTTTGCTGTTTTCACTGATGCGAAGCAGGAGAAAAGCAGCAATGATAACCAAGGGCAGAGAGACCGATAGAGGGGCGAGATTTAGTCCCAAAGCGTTCAGCCCGATTCCCAGGGTGATTGTGCCGAAACCCACGTGGGAAAGTCCGTCACCGATCATGGAAAAACGTTTTAGTACAAGGCTGACACCCAATAGTGCTGCGCACAGAGCGACCAAAGAGCCGACAATAACAGCCCGGACGATAAAGGTGTAACTGAAAAATTCCTGAAAAAAGTCAAGCATGAGTGGTACCTCCTGTCATCCTTTGGCCCACCGATGTGTTCAGATAATCCGAGGGGCTACCGAAAAAAACCGGCTCCACATTCACATGCAGAATTTTATTTGCACTTTCGAGAACGCCCTGAATATCGTGAGAAACCATGATTACAGCAATGCCTTGCTTGCCGTTGAGCTCCTTGATGGTCGCATACAGCTCCGTGGTAACCAATGGGTCAAGCCCTGTGACAGGCTCGTCTAAAACAATCAGCTTGCGGGTGGCACAGAGGGCACGGGCCAGCAAAACCCGCTGCTGCTGACCACCCGACAAATCCCGATAGGATTTGTTTTTGAGCGTTGCGATGCCCAGCTCCGCCAGCTTTTCGAGGGCAAGGGCTTTCTCTGCTTTGCCATAAAACGGGTTTCGTCCTTTGCGGTTGAGACAGCCGGACAAAACCACTTCGAAAACCGAGGCGGGAAAGTCTTTTTGTACCACGGTCTGTTGGGGCAGATAACCGATTTCGGTTTGTCGGATGCCGTTGAGGGTGATGGTTCCGCTCTCTGTGCCGATCAATTGTAAAATTGCTTTAATGAGCGTACTTTTCCCAGAGCCGTTTTCACCCACAATACAGAGATAGTCTCCATCATCTACATGAAAACTGACGTTTTTTAAGGCAGTGATTCTGTTATAGCTCACAGAGAGCTTATCGCAAGTCAGCAGTGTCATTCAGTTCAACCCCTTTTCCAGATTGAGGGCGTTGGTTCTCATCAGGCTGACATAAGTAGCACCGCTGTCAAAATCACTTTTAGCTAGATTGTGACAGGAGTGTAATAGCAGTATTTTTGCGCCGGTCTGCTCTGACAATGTTTTAGCGATATTCTGATTGCTCAGTTCAATAGAATAAACGGTTTTCACATTGTTTTGTTTGATGTAATTGATTAGTTCCGCAATGGTTGCGGCACTGGCTTCGGTTTCCTTGCTGCAGCCCGCAAAAGCAGCCTTGTAGGACAGTCCGAATTCGTCTGCAAAGTAGCGGAAGGGAAAACGGTCACCCACCACAAGAGTTTTGGTTTTCGCTTTGCTGACGATTGCTTGGATGCTGGTGTCAAGCTCTGTGATTTTGGTCCTATAATCTGTGGCATTGCTTTCGTAGATCTTCGCATTTTTTGTGTCGACACTGCTTACCGCATCTTTGATGGCACTGACGATTTTGACTGCATTTTTGGGAGAGGTCCACACATGTTCGTCATATTCCGGCTCCTCTTCGTCCTCGTGGGTTTCGCCGTCTTCGTGCTCGTCATTCGCATTGTTCACGGTTGCCTCCTCTACGGCTGTAACGCAATCCATCATTTTTACTATTTTTTTGTTTTTGATATCCATGGCAGACAGAATCTTGTCCACCCAGGTGTCGGATTCTCCTCCGATGTAGATAAAAACATCACTGTTTTGGATTTTAATGATATCGGATGGGGAGGGTTCATAAGAATGGATTTCGGATCCCGGCGGAATCAGCATGGTCAAGTCTGCCTTGTTCCCCACAACGGCACGGGCAAAATCATATTGCGGAAAAATGGTGGCAACCACACTGATTCTATCCGATTTTGCGGATGTAGTACTCGTTGTACAACCTGTAAAAGCCGTTATCATACACAATAACGACAAAATGAATGCTATTTTTTTCAACGCTCTTACCTCCGAATATTATTTGGTTCCGGCGAGTAAGAGGGGTTCAATTGTTCATGCGTATTTTCAAACCGGTCAAAGAAGAAAACAGCATATGAAGGGGGTAAAAGGAAAGGACAAGGCCGGTAACTATGCTGAAAAAAACAAGGCAAAACGCCATCGGTGTTTTTGAGAGTGCAGAAAGCAGCCCGGCTGCTTCCTGAATGAATTGACAGGTTGGGCAGCCGCTCCCTGTGCAAATATGAGTTTGATGGGTCATCAGAAAGCCTGTTGACAGAATCATGACACATACAAAAGATAGGAAAATCAGGACTGCCAATATTTTTTTCAGCATTTGTTTGTTCATGGGTTCCTCCCTATGCTACGATGCATTACTTTCTACATTTCATACATAGTCCGAAAATCTCCAGCTTATGACCGCTAATGGCAAAGCCGGTTTCGTCTGTGAGTTTTTTTTCGTATTCGGAAAGAGGGCAGCCCTCTACCGGAAACATGGTGTTGCACTGTGTGCAAACCAGATGATGCTTATGCTTTGGGGAAAGAATTTCAAATACCGCTTTGTTGTTTACAAAGCCTGTTTTCTCAATGATATTTTTCTCCGTCAGCTTTGTTAAAACACGGTAAACCGTAGAGAGGCTGATTTCGATTTTATTCTTGCACAATGCCAGATAAATCTGTTCGGCGGACAGGGGCTGTGGGCTCTGACGGATACAACCCAGGATTTCATTGGCATGTCGTGTGTTTTTGAGACCGCTGTTTTGTAATGTATTCATATCTAACCCCTTTTCTACCGGCTTCGTTTTATTAGAGCGGATAACAAGAAAATAATACCCGCAACAATGACAATGGTAGCGCCTGTGGCCGTTCCCCAATAATAAGAAAGGATAAGGCCGCAAACGCCGGAAACCAAAGCAAACAGTACAGAGAACAGGGTGTATTGCCGCACATTTCCGGCAACATTCTTGGCGGCTGCAGCGGGCAGGACAAGCAAGGAATTGATGATGAGAATACCCACCCACTGAATGGAGATGGTAACGATAATGGCAATGGTGGCGGTAAATATCATTTCGATGATCAGGGTTTTGACGCCACGACTGCGTGCCAGGGATTCGTTGATGCTGACCAAAAGCAGCTTGTTGAAAACAAGCACCCATAAAATAATAACGCCGATAAAAAAGAAGAAAAGCGAAACGATTTCGGAGGGATAAATATTAAGCAAATCTCCGATCAAATAAGAGGAGTATTTGTTGAAGCTGCCGCCTGCCGACAATAAGACCAAACCAAGGGCAATGGCAAGGGAGGAAAACACACCAATGACAGTATCGGTGGAGGATCTGCTTTTGTGTTTGATCAGCGTAATTGATATGGCGAAAATGATGGAGAAGATCACCGCTGCCGCCATAGGTGCCGCCATTCCCAAGAGGGAACCGATGGCAATGCCGGTAAAGGCGCCATGACCCAGGGAATCAGAAAAAAATGCCATGCGGTTGGTTACGATCATGGTGCCCAACAACCCGAAAAGAGGAGTGATTAACACAATTGCCAGCAAGGCGTTTTTCATAAAGGTATGCTCTGTCCACTGAAAGGGGATGGAGCCGATCAGCTGATAAAAAAAATCAAGCATTTTCACTGTCCTCCTTCTTTCCCGGACCGACAGGCAAACCGAACAGCTCGCTGGTTTTCGCATTGTCAAAAACCTCTTGGGGTGTTCCGGCACAGACCACGGTTTTGTTCAGCAGCATCACACGGTCAGCATGACTTTTGATCAAAGCAAGGTCGTGGGACACCAAAATAATCGTCAAATCATATTGGGTTTTGATATCGGATAAGGTTTTGTAGAAAAGTGCAAGTCCTTTTTGGTCAATGCCGGAGACAGGCTCATCCAGCAGCAGTAGATCGGGAATCGGGTCCAGCGCCAGGGCAAGCAGCACACGCTGAAGCTCGCCACCGGACAAAACACCCAGCCGTTTGTGTAGCAAATGTTCCGCGTTGACCCGCTGCAGGCTTTCCTTTGCACGATTTTTCTGCTTCTTGCTGCCCCGGAAAAAAGCGGGGCTTTTTGCATTGCAGGACAAAAAAAGATCCAGCACGCTGGCAGGCGTGCCGTTATCAAAGTCAAGATGCTGGGGAACATAACCGATTAAAGGGCTGCCTTCCCGTTCCCCCTTGGCGTCCATGTATGTTAAGCTGCCGGTATGCTTGTATTCGCCCAAAATAGCCTTTAAGAGGGTGCTTTTGCCCGCACCGTTGGGACCGATGATTGCCGTCAGTTCGCCGCAGTGTATATGCATGTTTACATTTTCAATGATTTTGACATGACCCAGCATTACGCCAAAGTCTTCAATCTTGGTACAGCACAAGCCACAGCAGTTGCCGGCACATTTGATGTGTTCATGTTCCATTTATTTCAGTGCCTCTTTCAGACTTTCCAGATTGGACATCATTTTTGTAATATAATCGTCCTTGGCTTTTTTATCGGCTTGTCCCGTGACAATAGGGTCAAGGGTGTATAAGGATATGCCTGTCTCCGCTTTGATGGTTTCTGCGGCTTTTGATGAGTACTGGGGCTCAGTGAAGATTGCCTTTGCACCGGATTTTTTTATGACATCAATGGTTTCGGTCAGCTCTGCAGGTGTGGGTGCTGTGCCCGGCTCCCGTTCGATGACGGCGGCAATATTCAGGTTGAATTCCTTTGCGAAATAAGGAAACGCTTCGTGAAAGGGTATGATATTGCGGTCTTTGATGGTATCAATGGAGGCGTGCATGGTGTTACCGAGGGTTTTCAGCTTATCTATATAAGCGGCACCGTTGCTTTGGTATTTTGCGGCGTTTTTTATATCAATCTGTGACAGCTGTGCGGTTATGTTTTCAATCTGTTTGATATAGTTGGCGATACTCAGCCACATATGGGGGTTTTCCTCGCCGCTGTCATCCTTAATCGCTGCAATTCCCCTAGAGGCCTCTATGATGGGTAGATTTTTTCGGGCAGATATCACCTTGTCGAGAAAGCTTTCCATGCCCGCTCCGTTGATGATAAAAGCATCGGCATCCTCAAGCGTGACCAAATCGGCAGGTGTCAGCTGGTAATCATGGAGACAGCCGGTCTGAGGCTTGGTCATGTTGATGACTTCAACATTTTCAATTCCGTCTGTAATGTTAATGGCAGAAAGATACATGGGATAAAAGGATGTGACGATTTTTAAGCTGTCGTTTTTAGTCCCTTCACCGATACCGATCTTCCTGCTGCATCCTGTGAACAAAGATATCGCCAATAACATCACCAATAATAAACGTCCGAATTTCATCATATTCCTCCAAGTAAGAATGATTTGCATTTGCATTTACTATTATTATACATCAAAAATCGAAATATTCAATACAAAAATGATTAATTTACCGTATTTCAAGAATGTAAAGGAATTCTGCTTGATTTTTGGGAATATTATCTGTATAATTACCAATGAATATTTGTTGCAATACAGATATGACTGAGAGAAAAAAGGGGATGTTATCATGGGAAAAGCGTTGATTATCGGAGCAGGCGGTGTTTCTAATGTGGTGGTACACAAATGCTGTCAGCACAGTGATATATTTGAGGAAATCTGTCTTGCCAGCAGGACAAAAAGTAAATGTGACGCCATAAAGGAATCCGTAAAAAACACAAAAACGGTGATTACCACAGCACAGGTGGATGCGGACAATACAGACGAGGTAATTGCGCTGATCCACAGCTTTCAGCCTGATATCGTCATCAATGTTGCGCTTCCTTATCAGGATTTGACCATTATGGACGCTTGCCTTGCCACCGGTGTGGATTATCTGGACACAGCGAATTATGAACCCATTGATATCCCTAAATTTGAATACAAATGGCAGTGGGCATACAAAGAAAAGTTTGAAAAAGCAGGAATTACCGCACTGCTTGGCAGTGGTTTTGACCCGGGTGTGACCGGGGTGTTCAGTGCCTATGCCATGAAGCACTATTTTGATGAGATTGAAGAAATCGATATTGTGGATGCAAACGCCGGCGATCACGGCTATCCCTTTGCCACGAACTTTAACCCGGAGATCAACATCCGTGAAATCACGGCCAAGGGTCGTTTTTATAAGGAAGGACAGTGGATCGAAACCGAACCGCTGTCAGAAAAGCGCACTTATGATTTGGATGAAATCGGACCGAAGAATATTTACCTGTTGTATCACGAAGAGCTGGAATCCCTTGCTGTTCACATCAAGGGAATCAAAAAAATAAGGTTCTGGATGACTTTTTCCGATAATTATCTCAACCATCTGCAGGTGCTACAAAACGTGGGAATCACATCCATTGAACCGATCCTATACGAAGGACAAGAGATTGTTCCGCTTCAGTTCCTGAAAGCGCTGCTGCCGGATCCGGCATCTCTGGGTCCCCGCACCAAGGGCAAAACCAACATCGGTTGTATTTTTAAAGGCACCAAAAACGGTGAACCAAAGACATATTACGTATATAATGTGTGCGATCACGAGGAATGCTACAAGGAAGTGGGCTCACAAGCGATTTCTTATACCACCGGTGTGCCTGCTATGATCGGTGCCATGATGATTTTAAAGGGTCTTTGGAAAAAGCCCGGGGTATATAACATTGAAGAATTTGACCCGGATCCGTTTATGGACGAGCTGAACAAATGCGGCCTTCCTTGGAAAGAGAACTTCAACCCGACATTGATAGATTGAGGGCATGCAATTGAACATTGATTTGAGTAAGGTAAAAACACCATGTTATGTGGTGGATGAACGGCTGCTTATTAAAAATTTGGAAACACTCCGCTCTGTCATCGACAGAACGGGCTGTCGGATTTTGCTGGCTTTGAAGGGTTTTTCCATGCATGCCGTTTTTCCGCTGGTAGGGAAATATTTAAACGGGATGACCGCAAGCTCACTGCATGAGGCCAGGCTGGGTTATGAAAAAATGGGGAAGGAAGTCCATATCTACGCACCTGCTTATGAAGAGGATGAGATTGACGAAATCTTAAGCTATTGTGACCATATGGTGTTCAATTCCTTTGCACAGTGGAATAAATATAAGGAAAAGGTTCGCGTAAATCCGAAGAGAATTGAATGCGGGCTGCGTATCAATCCGGAATATTCCGAGATCGAAACAGATATCTATAATCCCTGTTTTACCGGGTCACGGCTTGGTGTAACACTGTCAAACTTTCAGGAGGACCAGCTGGAAGGGCTTGACGGGCTTCATTTTCACACCATGTGCGAACAAAACAGCGACACATTGGAACGGACCATCCGGGTGGTAGACGAAAAATTTGGCAAGTATATCAAACATATGAAATGGATTAACTTCGGCGGCGGTCATCATATCACCAGACCCGATTATGACATTGACACACTGGCTCGCTCTATCTTGTACTTTAAAGACAAATACGGCATCCAGGTTTATTTGGAGCCGGGGGAAGCCGTTGCTCTCAACACCGGATATCTTGTTGCTTCTGTCCTTGATATTGTGAAAAACAACATGGAAATCGGGATTTTAGACGCTTCTGCAGCCTGTCATATGCCGGATGTGCTGGAAATGCCTTATCGTCCCCATATCATAGGCAGCGGTATGCCTGGCGAATATCCATACACCTACCGGTTCGGGGGAAACACATGTCTGGCGGGGGATATCATCGGGGATTATTCTTTTCCAAGTCCCTTACAGGTGGGGGATAAATTGATTTTCTGCGATATGGCACATTATACCATGGTCAAAAACAACACCTTCAACGGGATAAATCTGCCGTCAATTGCACTTTTCAACGAGCAGAACGGAATCAAGATCATCAAAGAATTCGGGTATTATGATTTCAGTTCTCGTCTATCATAAAGTGAAAAAGTAAAAATACACCTTAGGGTGTATTTTTTTGTAAATTTATAATATTAATGATGGAATTAATTGTTGAAATTAGCTAAATAATCGCAAGAAACAAGTTGTAAACAGTAAAATATTCGTTTATAATGGCTGTATACAAAGGAGGGTACTGTTATGGCATCCCGTATTGTTGACGAAGAGCATAAGGCTGATTTGACCAAATCGGCTGATTCCCCTTCAGATGCTGCTTATGTGACAGAAATGCAGTTTATCATTGATTTTCAAAGTAAGCTCCTTGAGCTTAACACAATTGAAGAAATACACAGCTTCTTAGCAGATAAGGTATATGAATTGATCGGGGAAGGGTTCACAGTTATGGCAACCGTGGACGAAAAGTCAAAACAGTTGAAAACCACAAAATTCTGCGGTGCATCCTTTTTTGACAGAATAGTAGGTATCCTGAACCGGAATCCTTTGGAAACCGGCTTTCGGTTCAGTGATATGGATCGCTATGTGGAAGAAACATATCGTTCCGGCAAGTTTCAGAATATAAAAACGGATTTACACACCATGTTATGCAATAAAATACCCAAGCTTCTATGCGATCAAGCTCAAAAACTATTGAATATACGTTACATATACGGTCTCGGTCTGGTCAATCAGGAAACTTACTTCGGCGGTTTGACTATTTTAACGTCAAAGGATATTTCACCGTATGCAAAGACCATTGAAATTATTGCAAAGCAGACTACCATTACCTTAAATCGTATCCGCGCCGAGGATGCCAGAAAAAAGCAAAGTGTTTTCATACAGACCATCCTTGACAATTTGCCCATCGGTCTGGCAATCAATGAGATCGATAATATGACGGCTTCCTATCACAATAAAAAGTTCGGCGAAACCTATGGATGGCCCAACGATGAGATTATGAATGTGCCGCAGTTTTTTAAAAACGTTTATCCGGATGAGAATTACCGCAATGAAATTGTAAAGCGTGTGATGACAGATTTTAAAAGCGGTGAACCGGAGCGTATGCATTGGGAGTCGCTACAACAAAAAGCGGAGAAAAACGTATCATCAATGCGGTGAACATTCCGCTGCCTGAGCAAAATCTGATGATTTCCACCGTGATGGACATCACACGGAGCAAAAAAGCAGAGGATGCCTTAATTGCCAGTGAGATGGAACACAGAGAAATGATTGCGAACATTTCCGACAGCATTGCCATAGTGGATGAGACGGGACTGATCAAATACCAAAGCCCCAATTCGGACAGGCTGTTTGGCTGGAACCCTGACGAACTGATGGGGAAACTGTCCTTTGCGTTTATCCATCCCGACGACAGAACAGAGCTTGAGATGCAATTTTATCAGTTTATCAATGAAGAAATAAGAACATTGACACTGGAAACCAGATTTCTTTGTGGCAACAACAGCTATACGATGGTAGAGATAAGAGCCGTCAATCTTCTCAATAACCCGTATATCTTGGGAATCCTTTTTCATGTTCACGATGTTTCCCAACGAAAGAAAGCAGAGGACACCATCAGAGCCAGTGAAGAGAGACTGTCTAATATCATTGAATATTCCAGCGATGCCTTTTATATTAGAAACATCAATACAGGGAAATTTGAATACATTAGCCCGGTGATTCAAAAAATCACCGGATATCAGCCCGGCCAACTGTTGAAAATGCAATATATGAAGTTTCTTGACTATGTTCATCCCGATGATTTGCAGCGCATTCTGCCCTCCATCAAGTCTACCTTCACCAGCCGTGCCAGTGAGCTTAGGATTGAATATCGCTTGATGTGCAAAAACGGGAATTATCGCTGGTTTGCCGATCGCAGTAAAATTGTCAGAGACAGCACCACCGGAGAAATCCAGATTTATGGCAATTTACAGGATATCAACAACAACAGGCTCGCCCAGGATGAAATCCTGCACATCAGCTACCACGACGGACTGACGGGCCTGTATAACCGCCGCATGTTTGAGCAAAACCTGAACCGTTTGAATGATATGTGTGAATACCCGGTTTCCATCATCATGGGTGACGTAAACGGGCTTAAGCTGTCCAACGATGTGTTCGGACACCGTGTGGGGGATACGATATTAAAGAAGATTGCGGCCATTATGAAGGAAGAATGCGGGGAAGGTGTCTGTGTCGCACGGCATGGAG
>ERZ778021.1090-NODE-1090-length-35690-cov-5.657668_pt1 | contig 35690 bp, 36 predicted proteins | sample MGYA00375751_ERZ778021 | MGnify/ENA primary metagenome ERZ778021 (study PRJEB29350, sample SAMN05389814) | bioreactor metagenome | isolation source: Thiocyanate stock bioreactor | place: South Africa: University of Cape Town | collected 2013-08-29 ... | reverse complement strand
ACGTGTCGGTGTGGACCGACGTGGATGCCACGCGCACGATGGAGCTCGTCAAGCGCCTGAAGGCCTCGCCCGACTTCGCCGACATCAAGGTCTCGCCGCTGCTGATCATGGCGCGCGCGGTGATCTGGGCGGTGCGACGCACGCCGTTGATCGGCGCCGCGTGGATCGACAAGGAAGACGGCTCGGCCGAGATCCGGGTGCGCAACTACGTCAACCTCGGCATCGCCGCCGCGACGCCGCGGGGCCTGCTCGTGCCGAACATCAAGGACGCCCAGGACCTCAACCTCCGTGAGCTCGCCAAGGCCCTCGAGAAGCTGACACTGACGGCCCGAGAGGGAAAGACCACCCCGGCCGACCAGCAGGGCGGCACGATCACGATCACGAACATCGGCGTCTTCGGGATGGATGCCGGCACCCCGATCATCAACCCGGGCGAGTCGGGCATCGTCGCGATGGGCACGATCCGCCAGAAGCCGTGGGTCGTCGACGGCGAGGTGCGTCCCCGCTTCGTCACCACGGTCTCGGGCTCGTTCGACCACCGCGTGATCGACGGCGACGGGATGAGTCGCTTCATCGCCGATGTCGCATCGGTCCTGGAGGAGCCGGCGCTGCTGCTGGACTGACCCCCGGCATCCGCTGCGACACAATGAAGGCATGCTGACCGTCTTCGTCGCCGCCCTCGCGGCGCTCGTCCCGATCACGAATCCGCCCGGGGCGGTTGCGGCCTACGCCGGGCTGTCCGCCCACCTCGACGAGGCCGACCGGCGCCGGCAGTCGTGGCTCACGGGCATCTACGTCGCCGCCATCCTGACCGTCTTCGCGCTGCTCGGAACCCTGATCCTGCAGTTCTTCGGCATCTCCCTGGGCGCGCTGCAGATCGCCGGCGGCCTCGTGGTGATGCACTCCGGGTTCGGCATGGTCGTGCCGCGCGCGCTGGGCGCGGGGGCCTCGGATGCCGAGAAGGAGCATGCCGCCACGAAGACCGACATCAGCTTCTCGCCGATGGCGCTGCCGCTCATCGCCGGCCCCGGTGCGATCGGCGTGATCGTGGGACTCGCGGCGCGCAATCCCGGCATCCTGGACCGCGTCGGGATCGTGCTCGCCGTCCTCGTCATCGCGGCGGTGATCGCGGTGCTCCTGCGCTACGGCACGCCGCTGGCCGAGAAGCTCGGTCCGACCGGTGTCGGCGCGATCACCCGCGTGATGGGGTTTCTCATCCTGGCCATCGGCGCCGAGATCCTCGTGCACGGCCTGACCGCCGCGCTGCCGGGCCTCGCCTGAGCGGACGGCGCCTGGTCCGCGCGACCGCGGGTCAGCGCGCCCGCGGGTCGTCGACGGGATCGACGACGGGGTGGAAGTTTCCCGACAGGTTCGCCGGCTGCAGCACGTCGCCGAGGCCGCCGCGCTTGCCCGTCCAGAGCGACGGGCCGCGCACACCGGGAAGCTGCGTGAGCACACTGCCGGTGAAGCGGCCCTCCGGCGGAATGTACGGGTTCGCCTTGCGGTTCGCGCGCCACGTGCGGAACCGATCGATCAGTCGCGTCATGACACCCTCCTCCTGTTCACGGTAGGTCCTCGCCGCGTCGCGGGCAAGGAGGGGGCCGTCAGGCGGTGAGGTGCTCGATGAGGATCTGCGTACCGATCCCGATCAGCACCAGCCCACCGACGATCTCCGCCGGGCGGCGAAAGCGCGTGCCGATGCGGTAGCCGATGAAGACGGCGAGAAACGACAGTGCGAACGTGACGAGTCCGATCGTGGTGACGGCGATCGCGACGTCCACGTTCAAGAAGGCGAAGGACACCCCGACGGCGAGCGCGTCGATGCTCGTCGCGACCGACAGGAGCACCACCTCGCGCACGCTGAAGGCCTCGATGTCGTGCACGTGCTCGGGGTGCTCCGCGTCCACCGGGGCGTCGGGGCTCAGCGCCTCCCACAGCATCTTCCCGCCGACCAGCGCGAGCAGGCCGAACGAGATCCAGTGGTCCCACGGTGCGATCGCGTCGGCGAACGTCGAACCGAGCAGCCAGCCGAGCAGCGGCATGATCGCCTGCGACACCCCGAATGCGGTCGCGAACACGAGCGCCGTGCGCAGCACGTGCGCGCGCAGTTGCAGGCCCTTTCCGAGGGCGACGGCGAAGGCATCGGCGGAGACGCCGAGCGCGAGCAGCAGCAGAGTCCAGGGGGAGATGACGGCTCCTCGAGAGGCGAAGGCGACAGCGGAGGGGTCGCAGAGAACGTGACACGGTCGTTCGCGAGCGCCGTCGGACGCGAGGACCGAAGAACAGCCTGTCGGCGGCGCGGTCTCGACTTCAAGCGGAAGCTATGAACTGACAGCATTTCTGCCGCCCTGGTTTTGATAACGATTATCAGTAGTCCTAGGGTTGAGGACATGAAGCGTCCCGTCGTCCTCCTGTCCGCGCTCGTCGCGGCATCCGCCCTCGCCCTCGCCGGCTGTTCCAGCTCCGCTACCTCGTCGCCCAGCGGCTCCGCGTCGGCGGGCGGCACGATCTCGGTCGTCGCCTCCACCAACGTCTACGGCGACATCGTCAAGACGATCGGTGGTGACCACGTCGAGGTCACCTCGCTCATCGCCGACGAGAGCAAGGATCCGCACGAGTTCGAGGCGACCGCGGCCGATCAGCTCGACGTCCAGAACGCGCAGCTGCTCATCGAGAACGGCGGCGGCTACGACCCGTTCATGGCGTCTCTGAAGGATGCCGCGAAGTCGACCGCCCCGCTGATCAGCGCCGTCACCTTCTCTCCCGAGTGGACGGGCTCCGACCCCACCGCGGCCGTCGACGGCTTCAACGAGCACGTCTTCTACGCCCCGCAGACCATCGCCGCCGTCGCCGACGAGATCGCGAAGCAGCTCGGCACGCTCGATCCCGCCGCCGCGAGCGCGTTCACCGCCAACGCCACGGCGTTCCGCAGCGACATCGATGCGAAGGTCACGCCGATCCTGGGCGATATCTCCAAAGCCCACAGCGGCGCCGAGATCTTCGTCACCGAGCCCGTGCCGCTGTACCTCGCCGAGGCCGCCGGACTGAAGAACGTGACCCCGCCCGCCTTCAGCGAAGCCGTCGAAGAGGGCCAGGACGTCCCGCCGGCGACACTTCTCGACGCGCTCACGCTCATCGGTGGGGGATCGGTGAAGATCCTCTTCGTGAACGGCCAGGCCGCGGGTGCCGAGACCACGCAGGCCGAGGCGAAGGCCGCGGCGGCGAACGTGCCCGTCATCAAAGCCTCGGAGCTGCTCCCGGAGGGCCAGAACTACGTATCGTGGATGACTGACATGGCTACGCAGATCAAGACCGCGCTGGGTTCGTGACCCCCGCCTCCGCTCTTCCCCTTCGCATCATGGCCGCTGCGCTCTCGCGCAGCGGCCATGAGCTGTGGCGCGGCCTCGACCTCGAGTTGCAGCCGGGCGAACTGGTCGCGGTGCTCGGGCCCAGTGGTGCCGGCAAGACCACGCTTCTTCGCGCCGTCCTCGGCCTCGAGCGCCTCAGTGCGGGCTCGATCGAGGCGCTCGGAGAGCCCGTGCGCCGGGCCGGGAATCGTCGCATCGGCTACATTCCGCAGCAGCGCCCGTTGCCCCGGCACACGGCGATGCGCGGCCGCGATCTCGTCCGTCTCGGTGTCGACGGCCACCGCTTCGGCTTCCCGGTGCGCCGCCGCGGCGACCGCGAGCGCGTGCAGACACTGATCGACGCCGTCGGAGCCACGGCCTTCGCCGATCGCCCCGTGGGCCTGCTCTCCGGGGGCGAGCAGCAGCGGCTGCGCGTGGGACAGGCGCTCGCCGACGAGCCCGGTCTGCTGCTGTGCGATGAGCCGTTGACCAGTCTCGACCTGGCCAATCAGCGTGACGTCATCGACCTCATCGACCGCTACCGCACCGCCAGCGGCGCCGGCGTGCTGCTGGTCACGCACGACATCAACCCCGTGCTGGAGAAGGTCGATCGCATCCTCTACCTCACCGGCGGCCGTTTCACCCTCGGCAGCCCGGACGAGGTCCTGACCTCCGAGACCCTCACCGCCCTGTACGGCACCCCGGTGCATGTCGCCCGTGTCGGCGGGCGTCTGGTCGTGGTCGGCGCTCCCGACTCGGATGCCGATCACCACCATCACGGCGACGCCGTCGCCGCACCCGCGGGAGGTGTCGCGTGAGCTGGGGAGACATCGGCAACGCGCTGTTCGGCGGGATGGCGCGCTACGGCGACATCCTCGCCCTGGTGCAGAACTCCGTCTGGGCCGGCGCGGTGCTCGGAATCGTCGGCGGACTCATCGGCGTGTTCGTCATGCAGCGCGACATGGCCTTCGCCGTGCACGGCATCAGCGAGCTGTCCTTCGCCGGCGCGGCGGCGGCGCTCCTTCTCGGCGTCGACGTCGTCACGGGGTCGATCGTGGGCTCGCTCATCGCGGCGGGTCTCATCGGCTGGCTGGGCGCGCGCGCCCGCGACCGCAACTCGATCATCGGCGTGCTCATGCCGTTCGGGCTGGGTATCGGCATCCTGTGCATCTCGCTCTACAACGGCCGCAGCGCCAACCGCTTCAGCCTGCTGACCGGTCAGATCGTGTCGGTGCAGAGCGATCAGCTGACGGTGCTGATCGTCTTGAGCGCGATCGTGCTCGTGGGACTGCTGCTCATCTGGAGACCGCTGAACTTCGACTCGCTCGACCCGCAGTCGGCCGCCGCGCGCGGCGTGCCGACGACGGTCGTCTCGTTCGCGTTCATGATCCTGTTGGGCATCGTCGTGGCGGTGGCGGTGCACATCATCGGTGCCCTCCTGGTGCTCTCGCTGCTGGTGACGCCGGCGGCGGCGGCGATGCGGGTCTCCACCGGCCCCATCGCCGTGCCGCTGCTGGCCGCCGGCTTCGGCGTCACCGCGGCGGTGGGCGGCATTCTGCTCGCCATCGCGGGAACGCTGCCGGTGAGCCCGTACATCACGACGCTGTCGTTCCTCATCTACCTCGTCTGCCGCGTCATCGACGGGGCGCGCCGACGCGGGTCCGTCGAGGCGTGATATCCCCCCGCGAAGGCATCCAGCCCGCTCCTAGCCCTCGCGGGTAGACTCCCGGCATGGCCCAGCGCAACACCTGGCAGCGCGATCGCGTGCGCGAGGCGTTGACCGACGCTCCCGGTTTCGTCAGCGCCCAGGCGCTGCACGCGACCCTGCGCGACGAGAACACGGGCATCGGACTGGCCACCGTCTACCGGGCGCTCGCGACGCTCGCCGCCAGCGGCGAGGCCGATCAGCTGCAGAGCCCCGACGGCGAGGCGATCTATCGCGCGTGCTCGACGACCGGTCACCATCACCACCTGATCTGCCGCTCGTGCGGTCTCGCCGTCGAGATCGAGGCCCACGAGGTCGAGGCGTGGGCGCAGCGCACCGCCGCCGCGCACGGGTTCACCGCCGCCGAGCACGTCGTCGACATCTTCGGTCTCTGCGCCTCCTGCTCCGCGCTGCGCGCCGCCGATCCGGTCGGAGAGCGTGTCGACTGAGGTGCGCGTCGCGCCGGCCCGTCCCCTGGTGGCCGTCGGCATCGGCGCGTTGGTCGTGGCCGCTCTCATCGCGGTCGCTTTCCTCGCCCCGGGGCCCGCTTTGCCGACCCGGCTGCAGGACGGTCTCACCCTCTCCATCAGCGTCCTGATCGAGTCGCTCCCCTTCGTGATCCTCGGCGTGCTGCTGTCGATCGTGGTGCAGGTGTGGGTGCCGGCGGGGGCGATCGAACGGTGCATGCCGCGGGCACCGTGGGCGCGGCGTGCGGTGCTGTCGCTGCTGGGCATGCTCATCCCCGTCTGCGAGTGCGGCAACGTCCCCTTCGCCCGCGGTCTGATGATGCGCGGACTGGGCGTCGCCGAGACGCTCACGTTCCTGATCGCCGCGCCGATCGTGAACCCGATCGTGATCATCACCACGCACCAGGCCTTCGGCTTCGACGACGGCATCCTCATCGCGCGCCTCGTCGGCGGCTATGCGGTCGCGAACCTCATCGGGTGGCTCTACAGCCGGCATCCCGACCCCGATGGACTCATCACCGACCGCTTCCGGGCCAGCTGCGAGATCTCGCTCGAGAACGCGGCGCACGGCCGCGGGCCGGGCAAGGCGCAGCAGAGCCTCGCCCAGTTCGTCGTCGAACTGCGCGCCGTCATGCCCGCGCTCGTGATCGGCTCTGCCCTGGCCGGCGCCGTGCAGGTGCTCGTGCCGCGCTCGGCGCTGCTGGCGATCGGATCGAACCCCGCGCTGTCGATCGTGGCCATGATCACGCTCGCGATGATCGTGTCGATCTGCTCGAACGTCGACGCCTTCTTCGCGCTCTCGTTCGCCTCGACCTTCACGCCCGGCTCGATCGTCGCGTTCCTGCTCGTGGGTCCGCTCGTCGACGTCAAGATGCTCGCGCTGCTGCGCACCACCTTCCGCTCGAAGGTGCTGATCGGGCTCGTCGTGATCGTCGTGCTGTTCGCCGTGGCCGTCGGATCGGTGGTGAACCTCCTTGCGTGAACTGATCGGATCGCGCCTGCTCGGGGTGGGACTGGCGGCAGGCCTGGCCGCGGTCACGGTCGTGCTGTGGCTGAACGGCCAGCTGGCGCTGTACATCAACCCCTCGTCGAACTGGTTCGCGGTGCCGATGGCGGTCATCGCCCTCGTCGGTGCGGTGATCAGCTTCGCGCTGCCGAAGGGCGCCGAATCCGACCACGGGCATGACCACGACCACGGCCACGAGCGCCGCAGCGGCTGGGGCACCGCCGCGACCGTGACCGGCGGTGTGCTGTCGGTCGGCGTCGTCGCGGCGATCATGCTGACGCCTCCGGCGACGCTGTCCGCCGAGCTCGCGATGCAGCGCGACACGGGTGCCCCACCGCTGTTCCAAGGCTCCGACACCGTGGCGCTGGCCTCCACAGGAGACACCTCGAAGTTCGGCGTCGGGGAGTGGGCGAGCGTGTTCGCGACGGCGACGAACCCCGAGGCGTTCGACGGCGACACCATCACGCTCACCGGGTTCGTGACCCCCACCGACGGCGGATTCGGACTGACGCGCCTGGTCATCACGCACTGCGTCATCGATGCGCAGCCGGCGAGTGTGCCGGTTGCCTCGGGCGACATCCCGGCCACCGGAACGTGGGTCACCGTGACGGGCACGATCCGCGATGCGGGGGGACGACTGCAGATCCAGCCGGCCTCCGTGCAGACGGTCGATCAGCCCAAGGACCCGTATGAGTACTGATCGTGCGACGCGTCGCGAGCGGACACGTCGCCGCCGCGCGCGCGCGTTCCTCGCCGGGTTCGCGATCGTCGTCGCCGCGCTGGCCGTCATCGGACTCGCCGGCGCCGCCGTCACGGTCGCGCAGGGTCCGCGCGTCACGAACGTGAGCGTCGACCCGGATGCCGCGGTCAGCGCGGCCGGCTCGCGGCTGATCATCACGACCACCCAGTCCCTCGCCAAGGTCACGCCGACCCAGGTCACCGTCTCGCCCGCCGCGCCTTTCACCGTGGACACGTCCGGACGCAGCGTGGGCATCCGCTTCACCCAGCCGCTGTGGGACGACACCTCGTACACCGTGACGATCGATGGGGTCAGCGGCATCGGCGGCGGCCCGACGGCATCCGTCTCGCAGAGCTTCACCACTCCCGCGCTGCAGGCCTTCGTCCTGCAGCGCGGCGACGGCGGCGATCGGATCCTGCGCACCGGCCTCGCCGGTCAAGACCCCGAACCGGTCTACACCAACGCGCACATCGAAGACTTCCGTGCGACCGCCGGCCATCTCGTCATGTCGACGCTCGACGACGACAAGAAGTCGCACCTCGTGGTCACCGATCTCGACGGCGGCAACGTGCGCGAGCTCGCCCTCCCCGGCGACGGCACGGTCACCGACCTGCAGAGCGCCGATCGGGGCGATCTCATCGGCTACACCTACACGGATGCCACCGTCGGCACGCCGGGCGCTCGCGAAGCCCGGCTGTTCACGGCCTCGCTCGCCTCCGCGCAGAGCGATGCGCAGCCGACGATGATCCAGCGCAGCGGTGGCGAGTCCCGCGTCGACGACTGGCGGTTCGTGCCCGGCACCGACAGCATCCTCATGCTCACGTACGACGGGGCACTCACTCTCATCTCCCCGTCCGGCGGCGACCCGGTCACCCTCGGCAACGCCGTGTCGATCGACGGCATCGCGCGCGGCACGACCACCGCGATCGTCGAGCGTGTGGAGGGGCCCGCGGCCATCGACCTGGCCACGGCCAAGCAGGTCGACCTGCCGCCGACCGACAAGGCTCTGGGCCAGACGAACAAGATGGTGCCGATGAGCAACGGCGACACGCTGCGGGTGCTCGCCGTCGTCGACGGCTTCACCGTGCGCTCGACCACCGTCAACGTCGTCGACACCGCGGGTCAGGCGACGCCGGTCTTCTCCGTCGACCCGAAAGACATCCTCATCCAGTCGTGCGTGTCCCCGAGCGGGAGATATGCCGCCTTCCTGGTGGCCCCGGATGCCGTGTCGAACCCGTATGACGGGTACAAGCTGCCGATGCCGACGCACCTGCGCACGCACGTCGTGGCTCTTACCGGCGCGGAGGCCGGCACCGAGGTCGGCGCCCTCGCGGGCTTCGACATCTCGTGGTGCCAGACGCCGCCGCGCACATGAGCGAGCGCTCGGGCCTGATTCCCGCGACCCGGGCAGCGCTCACGGCGCTGCCGGTGGAGGTGGCGCCGCGCCTGCTCGGCGGCGTGCTGGAGGTCACCGTCGGCGAGGCGCGGGTGGCCGTGCGCCTCACCGAGGTGGAGGCGTACCACGGCGCGGGCACCGGGCCCGAGCCCGATCCCGGATCCCACGCGCGAATGGGGCGAACCGCCCGCAACGCGACGATGTGGGGCCCACCGGGTCATCTCTACGTCTACCTGAGCCACGGCATCCATTCCTGCGTCAACGTCGTGTGCGGGCCGCAGGGACAGGCCGGCGGAATCCTGCTGCGCGCCGGCGAGGTGATCGACGGCGAGCAGATCGCCTTCGCGCGTCGGCCCACGGCGCGCGTGGCCCGCGATCTCGCGCGCGGCCCCGGCCGGCTCGGGGATGCCGTGGGCCTGCGCCACCCCGTCCACGACGGCATCGACGCGATCGACGGCCGGCCGCACGCGGGGGCCGTCGCCCGGCTCTGGCTGCCGACGGCGAAGCGCGCGGACGTCGTGACCGGTCCGCGCGTCGGAGTCGCGGGTGTCGCCGGTACGGCCGCGTTCCCCTGGCGGTTCTGGGTGGACGGCGACCCGACGGTGTCCGCGTTTCGCTGGGGGCGCGGGGCGGGGCCGACCGGCTGAGCCGCGTCATCCGGCCGCGACGAACGCGGGGATGTCGCCGACGGCGGAGACCTCGGTCGCCACCTCGCGCACCAGCCCGGCGCGGGCGAGCGCGCGCTCGATGAGGACGCGATGGCCGAAGCCGTGCGGCGCGTCGATCCACGGCTGCGGCGCCAGGCTCTCGAGGGTGATCTCCGGCGACCCGCTGAGCGGATGGTCGTCTGGCAGCAGTGCGACGAAGGCGGAGCGCACCAGCTCGACGGTCTCGAGGTCGGGCAGCTCCGCGGACGGCAGCCCCATGAAGGCGAGGTCGATCCGTCCCCGCCGCAGCTCGTCGGCGAGGCCGGTGGAGCCGGAGGGAGAGGAGATCAGGCGCAGGCGGACGAGCGGGTGCTCGGCGCGGAAGGCGGCGAACAGCTCCGGCATGCGCAGCGTCGGGAGGTTGACGAAGATGCCGACCCGCAGCAGCCCCTCGACGCGACCGGTCGCCGCGCTCTGCAATCGGCTCGTCGCGTCGACGATCTCCCGAGCGGGCTCCAGCAGCTGCTCGCCGGCGGCGGTGAGCGCGACGCGGCGGCCGGAGCGTTCGATAAGCCGGGTTCCCATGCGCTGCTCGAGAGTCTGGATGCCGGCCGACACCGTCGACTGCACGACGTACAGCCGAGCCGCGGCTCGCGTGAAGCTCGATTCCTCCGAGCGCGCATCCTGAGGTCATGACCACCACCAGCCTCCCCGCCGCCGGGGCGCCCGCCTCGGCATCCGCCCGCACACCGCGACGCTCCCGCGCGGCGCACTCCGCCGGCTTCTGGACGGCCGTGCTCGCCTTCGCCATCGCGATGGCGTTCTCGACCATTCCCACCCCGATCTGCGCGCTCTATCAGCAGCGCGACGGCTTCTCGCCGATCGTGGTGACCGTCATCTTCGCCGCCTATGCCGTCGGTGTCGCCGTCGCGCTCGGCGCCCTGGCCGCTTTCGTGATCCGCGGCGAGGAGCTCGCGGCGATCTTCCTGATCGCCTATGTCGGACTCGCCGTGCCGACCCTGCTGATCGGAGCCGCCCTCGCGTGGCTCGCCCTACCCGTCGTCCTCGGGGTCTTCGCCGGTTTGATGCTCGTCCTGATCTCGGTGGCGACACCTCGCATGGTGCGCCGCCTCGCGGCGTGATCGGCGACGGCGCGACGTCAAGCCGACACGCCCGGCCGTGCTAGACTGACTCTTTGTCTGCGCGCACTCCAGCACGCAGTTCGTATCCCACCACGTTTCGACTCGCCTCCGGCTCGCTCAACGACCGGCGGAGGAGTCCGATCCCACCTGGGATGCAGACAAGGGATCTTGGGTGGCACCGTCCGGTGTCACGGTACTAAGGAGAATCACTATGGCAGCAGTGTGCCAGGTGACCGGAGCTGTTCCCGGCTTCGGTCACAACATCTCGCACTCGCACCGCCGGACGAAGCGCCGCTTCGACCCGAACGTGCAGAAGAAGACCTACTACGTTCCTTCGCTCGGTCGCAAGATCACGCTGAACGTGTCGGCCAAGGGCATCAAGGTCATTGACGCCCGCGGCATCGAGTCGGTCGTCAAGGACCTCATCGCGAAGGGTGTGAAGCTCTAATGGCGAAGAAGGCTCAGGACGTCCGTCCGATCATCAAGCTGCGCTCGACCGCCGGCACGGGGTACACCTACGTGACGCGCAAGAACCGCCGCAACAACCCCGACCGCATCGTGCTGAAGAAGTACGACCCGGTGATCCGCAAGCACGTCGAATTCCGAGAGGAGCGCTGATCTCATGGCTAAGAAGAGCAAGATCGCGCGCAACAACCAGCGCGAAGAGGTCGTCGCCCGCTACGCCGAGAAGCGTGCCGAGCTGAAGAAGACCCTCGTCGACCCGAACGCGACCGACGAGGCCCGCGAGGCCGCCCGCGTCGGCCTGCAGAAGCTTCCCCGCAACGCGTCGCCCGTGCGCCTGCGTGGCCGCGACGCCATCGACGGTCGCCCCCGCGGCTACCTGTCGAAGTTCGGCATCTCGCGTGTGCGCTTCCGCGACATGGCGCACAAGGGCGAGCTGCCCGGTGTGACCAAGTCGAGCTGGTAAGCACCGACGCACACGTCTCGAAGGCCCGTCCCGTCAGGGGCGGGCCTTCTGCGTTCCCGTCCGGGGCCGAGCAGCAGGCGGATGCCGCGGTCACACCAGCCTCATCCGTCACCATTCGATGCCGACACGCCGGGGAAGATGACCTCAGGGGGGCGTAAATCCGCGGATTTCCGGGGATCGTAGGTATATTCGGGTGCGGTCCCATCGACCAAACCGGGCGTTCGCCGTCCGGTCCGATCTCACTGAAGGCGGCATCCGCTGCCGTCTGGAGGACAACCCCAATGGCTATCACCAAGACTGAGCTCGTCGCAAGCATCGCCAGCGCCACCGGCGAGAGCCAGGCCACCGTCGGCCGCGTCGTCGACGGCCTGTTCTCGGCTGTCTCCGAGGCCGTCGCCAAGGGCGAGAAGGTCACGATCCCCGGCTTCCTGTCGTTCGAGCAGGTCGCCACCGCCGCGCGCACGGGCCGCAACCCGCAGACGGGCGAGGAGATCAAGATCGCCGCCGGCAAGCGCGTCAAGGTCACCGCGGGCTCCAAGCTCAAGGCCGCCGTCAAGTAAGTACGGCCCTTCACGAGGGGGGATGCCGCTCGGCATCCCCCCTTCGGCGTGTCCGGCGCCGCGTAGGCTGGACGGGTGATCCCGACCCGTGTGATGCGTTTCGTGGGCCCGGCGATCCTCGTCGCGGCCGCCCTCGTCGCCCTCGTGCTCGGGCTCCTGTACGGTGGGGGCGCCGCCCCGCTGCTCGTCGGCGACGCCGGACCGGTCGTGCGCTGGGGGCTGCCGATCGTCACCCTCGGCGTGAACCTGTCGGCGGCGGGCATGATCGGATCCCTCGTGCTCGCGCTTTTCGCGCTGCGCGCCGGGGAGCGCCCCTTCGACACGGCGTTGGACGTGGCATCCATCTCGGCCGCCCTCTTCACCGTCGTGAGCGGGTTCACCGCCTTCTTCACGTTCGTCAACATCTTCAATGCCACCCCGAACGCCGGCGCGGAGTTCGGCGGCCAGCTGGGGCGCTTTCTCGTGTCGACCGACCCGGGCCGCGCCTGGGCGCTGACCACCCTTGCCGGAGCCGCGCTGACGGTGCTCACCTTCGCCGTCCGTGGATGGACCTCGACGTTGTTCGTGGCCGCCCTGGCGATCGCCAGCCTCGTGCCGATGGCCACCCAGGGCCACTCCGGCGACGACGCCGGCCACAACATCGCCGTCTCCGCACTCGCGCTGCACATCATCGCCGCCGCCGCATGGCTCGGCGGCCTGCTGCTGCTCACGGTGCTGCGACCCCAGCTGCGCGGCGCCGAGCTGGGCGACGCCCTCGCGCGGTACTCGAGCATCGCCCTGGTGGCCTTCGTCGTCGTCTCGCTCTCGGGGGTCGCGCGCGCGGCCGTCGGCATCGTCGAGCCCAAGTACCTGCTGTCCGCCTACGGGGTCCTGCTCGGCGTGAAGGTGGTCGCCCTGCTGCTGATGGGGGCGCTCGGCGCGCGGTACCGCACCGGGCTCATCTCCCGCATTCAGCGTGACGAGAAGCCGAGCGCAGAGCGCTCGTCGCGGCGGTTCTGGGGTCTGGTGACGCTCGAGATCGTCTTCATGGGCATCGCCAGCGGAGCGGCGGTGGCGCTGTCGCGCACGCCGCCGCCGGTCGACACGCGCCTTCCCGACGTCAAGACGCCGGCGGAGATCCTCACCGAGGTGCCCCTGCCCCCCGAACTGACCATCTCGCGCTGGTTCACGCAGTGGGACATCGACATCCTGTGGGCGTTCGCCGTCGGCTTCGGCCTCTTCTTCTACCTCGCCGGTGCGTGGCGTCTGCACCGCCGGGGCGATCGCTGGCCGATCTACCGCACGCTGCTGTGGGTGCTGGGCATGCTCTCCCTGCTCTGGGTGACGAGCGGTCCGATCAACGCCTATCAGGACTATCTGTTCAGCATGCACATGATGGGCCACATGCTGCTGACGATGGCCATTCCGATGATGCTCGTCTTCGGCGCCCCCGTCACTCTGGCCTCCCGGGCCATCGCCAAGCGCGACGACGGCTCGCGTGGGGGGCGTGAGTGGATCCTGTGGGCGGTGCACACGCCGTTCGCCCGCGTGGTCACCCACCCGCTGTTCGCGGCGGCGATGTTCGTCGGATCGCTCTGGGCGTTCTACTACACCGATCTCTTCCGCTGGACGCTCTACGACCACCTGGGACACGAGTGGATGGTCGCCCACTTCCTCATCTCGGGCTACCTGTTCGTGCAGTCACTCGTCGGCATCGACCCCGTGCCGTTGCGCTACCCCTACCCGTTCCGGCTGCTCACGCTGATCGGTGTGATGGCGATGCACGCGTTCTTCGGCATTTCGATCATGATGTCGTCGGGACTGTTCGTGGCCGAATGGTTCGGCTCGATGGGGCGCACGTGGGGGGAGGCCCCGCTGGTGGACCAGTACACCGGGGGCGGCATCGCGTGGTCGATCGGCGAGATCCCGACCCTGATTCTGGCGATCACGGTGGCGATCCAGTGGAGTCGCACCGATGAGCGTGCCCAGCGTCGCGGCGATCGTCATGCGGATCGGACGGGGGATGCCGAGCTGGAGGCCTACAACGCGCAGCTCGCGCAGCTCGCGGCCCGGGACGCACGGGAAGCCCGCCTCACACGCTGACGGCGGCAGCCCCGTCGGGCTCAGCCGCCGGACTGCACCTGGATAGAGGCGGTCCCGTCGGGGAGCATCGTGATCGTGCCGCCGACCCGGAACGGCACGTCCTCGTCGACGTGGGTCACCGAGCCGTCGAAGATCGATTTGATGTCGACGACCACGTGCGCCGCGGCATTCGCGGGGACGATCGACCACCCGGCGCCGTCGGGCTGCAGGGAGATCTTGGGCTGGTCGACCATGGACCACACCGGGGGCTCGAGGATGCGGTTGCGCACCTGCAGCCCGAACGGGCACCCGGTGGGCTGCAGCACCTGCTGGGTCGTGCAGGCGGTGAGGAACGACTCGACGCGCTCCTGCACGACATCGACGAAGGTGGAGGTCGGCTGGGTCTGGATGTCCACGGGCACCTCGGCCTGCGGCGTATCGGACAGAACCGCCACGCCCGGGCTGGAGGAGACCGGGGTGTCGACCGAGATCGAGTAGAGGCCGGGCGAGAACACGAGCAGCGCGACCGGGGTCAGCGGATCGGCGTTCGTGCCGTTGGGCGAGACCTGTCGGGTGTCGACCGCGAACCCGTTCACGGAGAAGGCGGTGGCACCGCGCAGGGTCAGATCGATCACCGCCAGCGGGCTCTGCGCGAATCGCCAGGTCGGTGCCAGTCCGACCCACCCCGCCCGCTCCACGCGGAACGTGGACGTGCCGGCGTGCGGGCCGGCGTGGTACGACACCGTCACGAGCTCGACCCCGTCGGATTCCTGCTCGCCCACCACACGGATGTCGCTGAGCGGGGCAAGCGCCGCGCGGCGCAGGAGGGCTTCGCTCGCATCGGTGGGAAGCCCGGCATCCGTGAGATCGGAGGATGCGATCGGCACGCCGGGCAGGGCGAGGGCTTCGGGGACGCGCCCCTGGCTGAGCAGATCGAGATAGCGCGTGACGAAGGCGCCGGGGCTGTACAGATCGCGGTACACCGTGGCGGTCGCCGCCCCGATCGCGCCCACCAGGAGCAGACCGACGACCGACAGGGCGGTCAGGTCGAACGCCAGTCGGCGGCTTCCGCGACGGGCCGGGGAACGGCGCGTCGCGGCATCCGTACCCGCCTCTGCGGCGCGCGCCTGCTCACCCACCACCCCGTCCACAGCTCCAGTCTAGGAAACCCTTCCTGATGGCTAGCATGGATCCGGTGAGCATCCCCTCCCTCTCCGCCGAGCAGGAGGAGCTCTTCCGCCTCATCGAGGACACGCGGGAGCACGTTTTCGTGACCGGGCGCGCGGGCACCGGCAAGTCCACTCTCCTGCAGCACGTCGCCTGGAACACCGAGAAGCAGATCGCCGTCTGCGCCCCGACGGGGGTGGCTGCCCTGAACGTCGAGGGGCAGACGATCCACTCCCTCTTCCGGTTGCCGATCGGCCTCATCGCCGACAGCGAGCTGGAGCAGTCCGAACCCGCGCGGCGGGTGCTCAAGGCGATCGACACCCTCGTCATCGATGAGGTGTCGATGGTCAACGCCGACCTGATGGATGCCATCGACCGCTCGCTCCGCCAAGCGCGGGGCCGGCGCTCGGAGCCGTTCGGCGGCGTGCAGATCATCATGTTCGGCGACCCCTACCAGCTCTCGCCCGTGCCGCCGCGCGGCGATGAGCTGCGCTACATCCAGGACCATTACCGCTCGTTCTGGTTCTTCGACGCCCAGGTGTGGGCGGGCCCCTCGACGGACGGCTCGGCGATCCGCTCCGACGGGCTGCTCGATCTCGGCCGCGTCGGGGCGCCCCTGCACATCCGCGAACTGCGCCAGATCCACCGCCAGTCCGACGACGGCTTCAAGGCGATGCTCAACGCCGTCCGCCACGGGGTGGTGACCGCCGAGATCGCGGGCATGCTGAACGCCGCGGGTGCCCGCCCGGTGCCCGAACCGGTCGAGGGCGAGCCTCCCATCATCACCCTGGCGACCCGCAACGACATCGTGTCGCGCATCAACCAGCGCCACCTCGACGCCCTGCCGGGCGCGGTGCAGACGGCGCGCGCCGACGTCAGCGGCGACTTCGGGCGGGGCGAGGCGTCGTACCCCGCCGACACCGAGCTGCAGCTCAAGGTGGGCGCGCAGGTCATGTTCCTCCGCAACGATGTGGGCGGTCGCGGCGACGGCCCGCGCTGGGTGAACGGCTCGATCGGCACCGTCACGCGCATCGCCGGGGGGACGGTGCGGGTCGAGCTGGACGGTGAAGAGGTCGACGTCGAGCCGGCCGTCTGGGAGAGGTTCCGCTACGCGTACGACCCGGGCTCGCGAAAGCTCACCCGCGAGATCGTCGCGGAGTTCACGCAGTTCCCGCTGCGACTGGCCTGGGCGGTGACGATCCACAAGTCGCAGGGCAAGACGTACGACCGCGCCGTCATCGACCTGGGCTCGGGAGCGTTCGCACCCGGGCAGACGTACGTGGCGCTGTCGCGGTTGACCTCGCTCGACGGCCTCTACCTGTCGCGCCCGCTGCGCCCGAGCGACATCCTCGTGGATGCCGACGTCCGCCGGTTCATGGCCGGGGTCCGCGCCGCGGGCTTCTGACCGGCCCGCGAGGAGTCGAAACGCGGGTCAGGCGGATGCCGCGGCGGCGGCCTTGGCGGTGGCGAGATCGACGAAGAGGTCGGTGTTGAACTGGTACGCGGCCAGCACCTCATCGATGACGCGCTCGCGCTCCTCGGCATCCCATGCGACGGCGTCGAGCTGCTCGCGATAGACATCCTTGAAAGCGGCGGGGTCGGCGATCTGGTCGAAGAGGTAGAAGCCGATGCCGTTCGTCTCGAAGCCGAACTGGCGCGCCATGAGCTTTCCGATGAACAGGCCCCCGGAGAGGTCGCCGAGGTAGCGGGTGTAGTGATGGGCCACGAAGCCGCCCGGCCAGGTCGTGCCCACCTCGCGGATGCGCTCGACGTAGCGGCGGGTCGTCGGAAGCGGCGCGATGCGTTCGCGCCAGTCGTCGCCGATGAGGAAGGCGAGATCCGCCTCGATGGCGGGCAGGCGCGTGAGCTTCTCGCTGATGAAGGGCGCGGCGACCGGGTCATCGCGCATCGCGTCGGCGGCGGCCTCGAGGGCGTCGTAGATGAACCAGTGCTGGGCGACGAGCGCGACGTAGTCGTCGCGCGTGCCGCGGCCGCGCATGAGGTCGTCCATGAACCCGGCGTGCTCGCTGCCGGAGTGGGCGGTGCGCGAACGCTCGCGCAGGGCGGCGGAGAACGGGATCGGCTCGGTCACAGCCGTCAGTGTATCTGAAACTAAGGCTCACCTAAACTGAAGGTTGTCTGCGGGATCGCTGGGCGGCCGGACGGCCCCTGTGGTCATCCGTGCGGGCGCGGAGTGATCCCCAGTCGTGCACACGCCTCGTCGTACAGCGCGACGATCTCGCGGCGCACGTCCCGACGCTCGCTGATCTGCCCTCCGGGCCAGGGGACGCGGATGACGTCCTCGCCGCCGTCGGCGAGCGTCACGTGCCACTGACCGGCCGCGCCGTCGAACGTGACCATCTCTGATGCCACGACGTCGACCTCGGGCGCGAACGCCCGCGCGATGAGCAGGTTGTCGTCGGAGTGGTCGTCGTTCATGTGGCCGAGAACGCCGGTCAGCGTGTCGTCGTCGAAGGTGTGCGCCATGGCACCCACCTTAGGGGCGGGTGTGCGCGGTGCCACGGGTCTGCGCCGGCGCAATGGCTCCCGCGACGGATTCGTCACAGGAGCGTCACGGCGTCGGGTCGTCTGCGCATCGTGATCTACGCTGAAGGGACTGACCAGGGGGTGAGGATGCGGGCTTTTCGTCGATCGCGGCGTCTTGCGGCGGTAGCCGGCACGCTCGCGGTGGCGATCGCGCTGGCCGCGTGCTCGTCGACCGACACGGTAGCGCTGCCACTGCCGGATCAGGTGGATGCCGCCATCGGCGGCGATGTGCAGGCCCAGTTGCAGACGGCCGTCGAGCGTGCGGTGGCGGCCTCGGGGGCTTCGGCTGCGATCGTAGGCGTGCGTGTTCCGTGGGCGGGTGTCTGGGACGCGGGCGTCGGCACGGTCGCTCCCGGCGGCGCCGCGGTGAACGACGCCATGACCTTCCACGCCGGTGCGGTGACGCGGTCGATGACCTGCGACGTGCTCTACGGGCTCGTCCACGACGGCGTGGTCTCGCTGGATGATCCGGTCGGCAAATATGTGACGGGCCTGGGGGACCAGGGCGCTCGGGACGGCCTGACGCTCGGTCAGCTCTGCGACTCGACGTCGGGGATCGGTCCGCACGATCCGAGCATCGACGCGCGCATACGCGCCACTCCCTCCCGTGTCTGGACGCCGCGGGAGCTGATGGCCTTCGGGATGTCGCGCGGACTGACCGCCCAGCCCGGAACCGTGTTCGCCGACTCCGACACCGGGTACGTGCTGCTGGGCTTCGCCCTCGAGCGCGCGACCGGCAAGACCGCGTCGCAGCTCTATCAGCAGTACGTGTTCGGTCCGAACGGGATGACCTCCACATCGCTGCCCGACAACGGCACCGCCGAGCTGGACGGCCTGTGGACGGGCACCGCGGCCGATGGCAGCGCGGCGTGCACCGCTCCCACCCCGGTGGTCGGCTTGTCGTCGAGTGCCGGCTTCACGGCATCCGGTGTCATCAGCGATCTCGCCGACACGGGTCGATACGTGCAGGCGCTGGCGATGGGGCTCCGTCCCTACGACGCGCCGGGCCGCTTCGAGAACCCGCTGCCGGCGGTGGCGAACGGTCCGTCGTGGTTCACCGCGCGTGGTGGGGCGTACCAGGCCGGCAGCCTCGTCGGGCAGTACGGCTCGGTCCCCGGTGCGTTGACGGCCGCGTTCGCCGACAGCACGACTGGGATGAGCGTCGTCGTCACGTTGAACAACTCGCGGGCGTCGAGCGACCTCGTCCGCAGTCTCGCGTGGGAGCTCGCGGCCATCGCGTCGAAGGCGCCGGCGGCTTCGGGACGCACCGCCCCGCAGGCGGGGCTGCCGTGGACGGCGGAGGACATGGCCGCGCAGGTGACGGCCGCCGCGGTATGCCCGATCCCGTGAGATCGAGCACGGTGTGAGCTGCCGATGAGCGCCGCGTGAGCGCCGCGCGCACCCCCGCATCTGGAGCACCGGCCGCGGTCGGCCTCGTCGTCGCCGGACTGGTGTGTCAGGAGGGCGGCGCCGCGATCGCGGTCACGCTGTTCCCGCACGTCGGCGCCCTGGGCATGGTGATGCTGCGCCTCGCGTTCTCCGCGCTGATCCTTCTGGCCGTCGCGCGGCCACGGCTGCGCGGTCACGGGGCGAACGCGTGGCGCGACGTCATCGTGTTCGGCGTCGTCCTGGGCACGATGAACGGGCTGTTCTACCTCGCGCTGCAACGTCTGCCGCTGGGAGTGACGGTCACGATCGAGGTGCTCGGCCCGCTCGCGCTGTCGATCATCGCCGGGCGCCGTCGTTCGTCCTGGCTGTGGGCCGGCGTCGCACTCATCGGCGTCGTCGCCCTGGCCGGCGGCGGATGGGATCGACTCGACCTCCTCGGCGTGCTGTGCGCCCTCGGCGCCGCGGCGAGCTGGGCGATCTACATTCTCGCGTCGGCGCGCGTGGGTGCCGCGTTCCCGCGCCTGGACGGGCTGGCCATCGCGATGGCGATCGGCGCCGTGGTGTCGCTGCCGTTCGGCATCGTCCAGGCGGGCGCAGCGCTGCTGCGGCCGGAGATGCTCGCGCTCGGCGCCGCGGTCGCCCTGCTGTCGTCGACGCTGCCGTACGCGTTCGAGCTGATCGCGCTGCGGCGCCTACCGGCGGCGGCGTTCGCCATTCTGATGTCGCTCGCCCCGGCAGTCGCGGCGCTGGCCGGCTGGGCACTGCTCGGACAGCATCTCGCGTGGCTGGAGATCGTGGGAATCGTCCTGGTGATCGCGGCATCCATCGGCGCCGTGCGCGCCGCCGGGCGCCGCGTGCGCGACGCCGTGGAGCCGATCGGCTGAGGCGGCGTCATCCCCATCGTCGGGTGCCCTCCGGCCGGTGATCAGCCGACGTTCGGGTGACGGATAGTCGCGCGTGACAGGATGCCGCGGTGACCTCGCGCTCCTCGACATCCGGCCGCGGCGGCTCGGCGAGGCGTCGATCCGTTCGCCGTCGTCCGGTGCTCAGCGCCCGACGGCGGCGGCAGCTGCGTCGTCGCCGGGCGGTCGCCTTGGCGGTGGTGGCCGTGCTCGCCATCGGGCTGGGCGTGGCGGGGGTGGCGATCGGGCAGGCCGTGCGCCATGCCGCCGTCTGCGCGGAGGCCGAGGGATTCGGGCGGCAGCAGCTCGACAACGCACGCAGCATCGTGGCGGCCGGCCGCGATGCCGGACTGCCTGTGCGCGACCAGACGATCGCGGTGATGACGGCGCTGGGCGAGTCGAGTCTGCAGAACATCGACTACGGCGATTGGGAGACGAGCGGGGTGACCAACCCCGACGGCTCACGCACGACCTCGATCGGTCTCTTCCAGCAGCAGGACGGCTGGGGAACGCGGGAGCAGCGGCTCGATCCCTACACGGCGGCGAGCCTGTTCTACCGCGCCATGGTCGAGAAGGTGCCCGAGCCCGAGCGGTCGGCGACGGCGCCCACGGAGGTCGCCCATCGGGTGCAGATCAATCGCGATCCGACGCACTACGCCCCGTACTGGCCGCTGGCCGAGCGGATCGTCGCCGTGCTCGACGATCAGACCGTCGTCGATACCTGTCTCTGACGGGCGTGCCTCTGGGGTCGTCCTGTCTCGACCGCGACGATCCCCGATCACCCGCCCCCGCGCGGTGCGCGGCACGGGGAAAGGTACCAGGCGCGTCGGCGTCGGTGTCCGACTCAGGCGGCGCGCACGGCGACGAACGCCGAGGGCTCGAGGTCTCCCGTCGGAGAGACGAAGATCCGCTTCACGTCGGAGGGCGTGCGGGGGTCGAACACGAGCGGACGCGTCTCGCCCTCGGCGGGTACTTCGCGTGGCGGCAGGAGGGCGAGGCACGTCACCCAGCGCCGTGCACCCTGCCCGTCGTCGAACGCGAACGTGAGGGAGACGGCCGCGCGCGAGGCGGTCATGGCCTCCGCCGACAACAGCGGCGACGAGGTGACCTCCGCGTCGACGAGGCGGCCGCTGGCGAGGAGTTCGGCGGCCAGGTCGGTGTTGCGCCGGCGGAAGCGCTGGGCGCGCACGCGGCCGATGATGCTGGTGAGACCCAGGGCGATGAAGATGCCCGGCAGCCACCAGATACCGGTGTACATGATCCACGCACCGACGCCCCAGGCCTCGTCCTCGTGGAAGACGGGGTCGACGGCGACGCCAACGGCATCCGGCGCCGCCCACATCGGCAGCGAGAGGAGCACGCCGGTCGCGAGGCCGAGGAGGACGATCGATGCCGGGCCGAGGAAGGCGTAGTACGTGCGTCGGCCCGTGTAGCGGTGGTTCCACGCCGAGTAGGCGCCCATCGTGATGATGCTGCCGATGATGCCCACCGGCAGCGCCGTCGAGCGGACGGCGACGAGGATGCCGCCGTCCCAGGTGCTGAACACGCTGTTGAGCGACACGATGCGCACCTGGTCGAAGAAACCGCCGATGCCGAAGCCGATGACCGTCGCGGCGGCGAAGCCGGCGAGCCCCCAGAGGAGGGTGGCCGTCAGTGCCCGTGGCGAGCCGACGAGCTTTCGATCCCTTTCGGCGGCCGCGGCTTTCGGGTCGATGAGACTCATGGCTTCCAGCCTATGAGGACGGTGGTGAAGGTCAGGGTGATCTCCTCAGCGCGACGAGCGGTCGATCTATCCCAGCGCGGGGCGACGCTCACGGGGTCGGTGAGCTCGACGGCGACTACTAGCGCAGCGCGACCGTACCGGTTCCGGATCGTCGGCCGCCGATGGTGCTTCCTCCGCTCACATCGAGTGATGCTTCGGTCGTGCGCGACGCGCGGTCGGAGACAAGGAACGAGACCGCGTCCGCGACGACGTCGGTCGCGCCGCCGCCTGCCGGTGTGATGGGGGTCATGAGCATCTCCAGGGGCGGGAGGTGGAACCCGCAGACGGGGCGGCCCCCCGCAACGCCCCGCCTGCGACAGCGACGTGATGCCGCCAAACAGATCGTGGAACAGAACCGTGTCGGGAAAGAACAGGCCTGTGATAAGCCGCCTTATCGCCATGAGACGGCAGTAATTCCTGGTGCGGAGTAGGTTGGCCCCATGTCCACAGCGCCTTCGCTCCTCATCGACCTGGCCGGCGTCGCCCGGCTGGCCGGTGTGCAGCGACCCGTGGCATCGATGTGGCGGTCGAGGTTCGCGTCGTCGCCGGATCCTTTCCCGCGGGCGATCAACGTCGAGGGCGGCCGGGCCTGTTTCGAGGCCGATCAGGTCGCCGACTGGCTCGTGCGCACCGGACATGGCAACAATCCGGAGGCGCGTGGGGACGCGGCGGCGGCTGCAGCTCCAGCCGACTTCTCCTTCTCCGACGCGGCCTCTGTCGCCGAACTGCAGGCACTCATCGCTCTGTGTGCGCAGGTCGACGAGCTTGCCGAACTCACGCCTTCAGAGGTCAAAGAGGCTGCCGACGCCGCGGACCCTGACGATCGCTTGCTGCGGCGTGAGATCTTCGCTCACGTGGACCGGGGAGCGCCGTGGCTCTCCTACGCCACCCGCCTCGTCGACGCGGCGTACTCGCCGTCGGCCGCGCTGGCGCTTGTCGCCCGCCGCCACGCCGCTTCGGACCGGGTTGCGGGATCGGCTGGACCGCTCGTCGCCGACGCGATCGCCCTGGTCGTCGACGCCACGCTCGCCCTCGCCGGTCAGGACACCACGGTGACACTGGATGCGAGGGACGCCGCGCTGTCCTCGTCGGTCGCGCGCCGGCTCGGCGACGATGTGGACATCGTTGTGCCGGTCGGCGCGGAGTCTCGCCACGTGCGACGCCAGTTGCTCGTCGATGATCATTGGGTCGCCGACGAAGCCGACCCGGCCCGCCGCTCGGTTTTCGTCGTCCGCGTTCCTTCTGGTCGCGGCGAGGACGGGGTCGCCATCTTGCGAGCGGTGGACGACGTCTCTCTTTCGCTGCGGAGCGCGGATGCGGCGGTTGTCATCGGCCCCGCGCGGGCGCTCGTCGACCCGTTGTCGCCCACCGAAGAGCAAGCGCGCGCAGACATCCTTCGCTCCGGCCGTGTGCGAGGCATCGCACGTCTGCCAGCCGGGCTCGTCGACAGTGCGGTGCGCGAATCCCTCGCCCTCTGGATACTCGGGGAGCCAACAGTCGAGGTTGCACCCGCGCAGCGAATCACCGCGGTCGCAGATCTCACCGGCGTGAAGCTCACCCCCGCGACGCGCGCCGACCTGATCTCGGACCTGATGGCGGGCATGGGCGCTGGTCGGGCCCTGCGCGCGCATCAGTTCCGGTTCGCGGCCTTTGTGCGCACGACGTCGCTCCAGGCACGAAGCGGCTCCCTGGTGGCATCGGCGACGCGACAGCGTGCAACTGCGACCGAGGACGCGGCAGAACTTCCTGCCCTCCTCGACATCGCGGCCGAGGCGGTTCGCTCCGACATCGAGCCGATCGAGTTCGTGCCCGATCCGCACGACGTCCCGCGCGCCACGTCCGTGGAGGAACTCATCAATGCCGGGCACTTGAGGAGGGTTCAAGGCACCCGCCTCGACCCTGACCTGCTGGGCCCAGAAGGACTCATCGTCGTGACCGCATCCGATCTTGACGAACTCGGGTCGATCGGCCGCAACCGCGTCGAGCACCTCGCGTTCGCGACCCGGCACCCTTCGGCGCAGCTGACCCGCCCCGGCGATGTGATCTTCCGCACCAGCCCCTCCGCCGCCGCGTGGGTCGACACCGACGGCTCGAAAGTCGTTGCCTCCCCGGCCCGCGTGTTGCGCATCACCACCGCTGATTCCGGTGGTCTCGTGCCTGAGATCGTTGCCGCAGACATCGCCGGGGCGCCCGCCGGGCCGGGATCGTGGAAGCGGTGGATGTTCCGTCGCGTCGCCCCGCGCACGATCGCACCGCTCCGACGCGCGCTCGCCGACATCGAGACGCCCACCACGGCGAAGGATCCGACATCTCGGTCTACGGGCAAGAGCTGAACGAGCGCACGTGGCGCATGGCGAGGATGAACCTCGCCATCCACGGGCTCACCGGCAACCTCGGCCCCCGCTGGGGCGACACGTTCGCCCGCGACTTGCACCCCGACCTGCAGGCCGACTTCGTCATGGCGAACCCACCGTTCAACATCAAAGACTGGGCACGCAACGAGTCCGACCCGCGCTGGCGATTCGGCGTGCCGCCGGCGGGCAACGCGAACTACGCGTGGATCCAGCACATCCTGTCGAAGCTGGCACCCGGCGGTCAGGCCGGCGTCGTGATGGCCAACGGCTCGATGTCGTCGAACTCGGGTGGTGAGGGCCAGATCCGCGCCGAGATCGTCGAAGCCGACCTCGTCTCCTGCATGGTCGCGCTGCCGACCCAGCTGTTCCGGTCGACCGGCATCCCGGTGTGCGTCTGGTTCTTCGCGAAGGACAAGGGCAAGCGCGCCGGCGAGGTGCTCTTCATCGACGCCCGCAACCTCGGCCACATGGTCGACCGCGCCGAGCGTGCGCTGTCGTACGAGGACATCGCTCGGATCGCGGGAACGTTCCACACGTGGCGGGGCGTCGAATCGGATGCTGCGCCCGACGAGTACGCCGACGTTCCGGGGTTCTGCTACTCGGCCACGCTCGCTCAGATCAAGGCCGCTGATTATGCACTGACTCCGGGCCGCTATGTCGGTGCCGCCGAGGCGGAAGCCGACGGCGAGCAGATTGAGGAGAAGCTCGCGCGCCTGCGCGGGGAGCTCGATATCCAGTTCGCGGAGTCGGCCAGACTCGCCGAGGTTGTGCGTGAGCAGTTGGAGCGAGTTTCGTGAGGCTCGATGTCGCCTGCTCGCACATCGTCGATTGTGAGCACAAGACGGCCCCCATCGATGAGGCTGGAGAGTATTTCGCGGTAGGAACGCCAGCCATGCGAGATCATCGCATCAACTATGCGGAAGCGAGGCGCATTTCTCGCGAAACATTCGAAGCATGGACACGTCGACTCTCTCCACGGGCGGGCGATCTTCTGTTCGCTCGCGAAGCACCTGTCGGTCCGGTCGTTCGTCTTCCAGACGTCGCGAACGTCGCCCCAGGTCAGCGCACTGTCCTGCTGCGGCCGGACCCTGATGTCGTCGACAGCAAATTCCTCTACTACGCACTTACCGCGCCTGCTGCTCAGGCAGGGCTGCTGGTCAAAGCGGAGGGATCCACGGTCCACCACCTGAATGTGCCGGACATTCGTTCGTTCGAGGTCTGGGTTCCATCGCTCCGCGAACAGCAGGCGATCGCCGAGATACTGGGCGCCCTCGACGACAAGATCGCCGCCAACACCGCCCTCGCCGCCACAGTTATACAGCTCGCTTCAACCGATTTCGCCGCGACCGTGCGCCACGTGGCGTGGGGCCCAAGGTTCGAAGAGATCGCGGACATTAGTGGCGGAGGAACCCCAAGCACGAAGAACCCTGCACTCTGGGACGGTGATATCTGGTGGGCGACTCCGACGGACATGACTGCTCTCGTGGGGCCGTACCTGGAGTCCACCTCCCGAAGGATTGCGCCCGCTGGCCTCGCTGCATGTAGCTCGAAGCTATTCGAGCCCGGCGCGATTCTCATGACATCGCGCGCGACTATCGGTGCGCTGGCGATCAACGGTGTCCCTACAGCACTCAACCAGGGCTTCATCGCTGTCGAACCTCACGACCCCCGCCTGCGTTGGTGGCTGTTCCACGAGATGGAGAGTCGAGTCGACGAGTTCATTTCATGGGCAAATGGGGCAACCTTCCTTGAGCTGAGCAGGGGGAATTTCAAGCGGCTTCCGGTGCGGGTCCCTGAGGAGACGGTGCTTATAGCTTTCGACTCACGGATTGCTCCACTCCACGATGCTGCCCGGGGTGCGGTGGCAGAGAATCGCACGCTCGCCGCGACGCGCGACGCGCTGTTGCCTGAGCTCATGTCGGGCAAGCTGCGCGTCCGTGATGCCGAAGCGCGGATTGTTCAGGCGGGCGTGTGAACGGGCACGCCTGCGCAACCTCTAGGTTCGAAGTACGAATGCACCGCCGCATCCATTTGGGGAGATTCACCGCATGACCGCTACCGCCACGCCCCCTGCCGTCCACCCGCAGAAGCCGCGATCGAGGACGCCCGGCTGGGCAAAGTTCCTGCTGGTGCTCTTCGTGATCCTGGCTATCGCCGCAGCGGCCGTGGGTGGGCTCTGGGTCGGAAGATCGTTCGGCGCGAGCGAGCAGCGTGAGATCCAGGTCATCAAGTCTGTCGAACTGCAAGAGCAGGTCGTGCTTGTTCGATCGGCCATCGCCGATCTGAAGCCCAAGGCCGACATCCAGGACATCAACGGCATCGCCATCCCGTGGACCGACCGCTCGGTTCTCTTGCAGTACGAGTTCGACACCATGGTCGGCATCAACGGCGAAGATGTCACGATCGCACGGACGGGCGACAACGCGTTCCGCATCGCGATCCCGAACTTCACCCTCATCGGCATCGACGAGCCCAGATATCACGTCGTGAACGAGGCGAACGGTGTTCTCAGCTTTTTGACGCCGGAGATCGACACCTTGAAGCTCACGGAAGAAGTACTCACCGACGAGGTCAAGTCAGAGCACATCGAGGGCCTCCGACCGGTGCTCGAAGTGCAGGCGAAGGACTTCTACACCAACATCATCACCGCGATCGACCCGGACGTGACTCTCGAGTTCACGTTCGCTGAGTGAGGACGATATCGACATGACTGACAACACGGACATCCCCGAAATCGACGAACAGCCCTTCCTGGACGCGACAGCTGAAGCGAAGTCGAAGTTCGGGCGCTTCAACCTCGCGATCATCGGGAGCTCCGGCGTCGGCAAGTCCTCGCTCGTCAACGCCGTGTTTGGCCGGGACTGGGCGAAGGTCGGCAAAGGCCTGCCCGTGACCCGGGGAGTCCAGTACTTCAACGATGACTCGCTCGGAATCTGGGACGTCGAAGGCTTCGAGATCGGTTCGCAGGTGCCACCCGCAGAGCAGTTGCGAGTTCACCTCGACACGATCTCGAAGAGCCCGAAGCTGCAGCAGATCTCGGTCGTCTGGTACTGCGTCAAGGCCAACGACGACCGGCTGACTCCGGCGGACATCGCGATGATCCGCGAGCTCGACGCGCAAAGTCTTCCGGTCATCCTGGTGTTGACCAAGGTCGACTGGATCAAGAACCCCATCACCGGTCAGCACGGCGTGGCCAAGGGTGTGGAGAAGTTCGTCGAATGGCTCAACGAGCCCGTCGACCCGCAGACCGATCTGCCGATCGACATCCCCTACCGCAGCGTGATCCTCACCTCCACGCAGGACAAGCACGGGAAGGGCAAAGGGCATGGTCTCGGTGAGCTCGTCGCGGAAACCCTCGCCCTTTCGCCGGACAACGAGAAAGACGCGTTTCGCATCGCACAACGACTCAACCTCCCCTGGAAGCGAGAACTCGCCCGGCCCGTCATCGCCGCTGCAACGACTGCGGCAGCAGGTGCCGCAGCTGTCCCGGTTCCGATTGCCGATGCCGCGATCCTGGCGCCGATCCAGCTCGGAATGATGGCGCGCATCGCGACGATCTACGACCTCGAGATCAAGACCATGATGTCGGCCGGTGCTCTCGCCCAAGTGGGAGCGCAGCTCGCCGGGCGAGCCCTTGCCAGCAGCATGCTCAAGCTGATCCCGGGGGCCGGCAGCGTCATGAACGCCGGCGTCGCCGGCGCGCTCACCGCCGCCACCGGCGAGGGCTGGATGCGCCTGTGCGAGCAGGTCCACACCGGAAAGCTCGACGTCGACAAGGTGAACAACTCCTGGTCGGACTTCGTCCCGGGCTTCCTCGACGTCATCCGCAAGATGGCCGAGCAGAAGCTCGCCAAGTAGCCGACCGAGAGGACCCAGCCACATGTCATTCGCTGTCGTCGATTTCGAGACCACCGGGATCCTGCCCTCGTACCACCATCGCGTCGTCGAGATCGGCGTGACCCATGTCGAGGATGACGGCACGATCTCGTCGCGGTGGGAGACGCTGATCAACCCCGAGCGTGATCTCGGGCCGCAGCGTATCCACGGCATTCACGCGGCGGACGTGCTCGACGCACCCACGTTCAGCGACGTCGCGGCCGAGTTCGCCGAGCTGCTGCAGGGCCGTGTTTTCGCGGCGCATAACGCCTCGTTCGACCTGCGGTTCCTGCAGGCAGAGTTCGAACGCGCCGGCTATTGGCTCGATGGCGGAACGCCACACGTCTGCACGATGATTCTCGGCTCGAGGTTCGGGCTCGGCGGGTCGTGTTCCCTGTCGCACGCCTGCGCCACTTATGGCATCGATATCGGACACGCGCACAGCGCGGGCGCCGACTCGTTCGCCGCCGCGCGACTGCTGGCGGCTTTCCACGCTCAGAGCAACACGCGGCCTGAGTGGCTGGACTACTGGCAGCAGGCCGCGGAGTCCGGCCGCGCCTACAGCTATCCCCCCGGACGCCGGACCGGCGTCGCGGTGAAAGTTCGAAGTGATGTCGGCGCGGCGCCAGTGAGCTTTCTCGAGCGGATCTCGACCGACGCTCAACGACCGCGCGTCGAGGGCGCCGGAGCCCAATACGTCGCTCTGCTCGACCGTTGCCTGATCGACGGCTTGATCTCGGTGAGCGAAGGGGCCCAGCTCGCTGAAGTCGCGACCGAGCTCGGGCTGACCCGTGACGCCGTTGATGAGATCCACCGCGACTACTTCGTCGAGCTCGAACGCCGGGCCTGGGCGGACGGCATCCTGACCGAGGACGAGCGCGCCACGCTCCGTGACGTCGGTGCGCTTCTGGGGCTCGACGACGAGGCTGTCGCCGCTGCGGTGGATGACGTCGCTCCGGTCGCGGGCACGGGTCAGGCCGCGTCGGCGTTCGAGCTGTCGCCCGGGGATCTCGTAGTGCTTACGGGAGAGATGCTGCGCGAACGGAGCGAGTGGGAGGCGGACTTGCGCGAGCGCGGGTTCGTGCCGCATCCGTCAGTAACCAAGAAGGTCAAACTCGTCGTCGCAGCAGATCCCGACTCGTTGTCGGGCAAGGCGAAGAAGGCCCGCGACTACGGCATCCCCATCGTCGGAGAAGAGTGGCTGGCCACCATCGTCTTTCCAAAACAGCACGAAGAAGTAAGGTAGTCACGATTTCTCTTACTTCTTCGCGAGCGCTTCGAAAGGGATGACCTGGTGCGAACCGAGCTTTACGTGAGCACGCGATTTGGCGAGCTCACAACGAACCCGACCGGCGCATGGACGCATCCCTACTTCCTCCCCGCCGCGATCCCTCGAGCCCTTCAACTTTCGCCGGAGTCGATGGCGGCCGTGTCGCGGGCCGACATCGCGCTCGGGCGACTCTCGGGGCTGGCGATGCTCATCAACGATCCTGAACTGTTGCTTGGTCCCTCGATGGCGCAGGAAGCTCTCTCGAGTTCTCGTATCGAAGGAACGCAGGCGTCGCTCAGCGACGTTCTCAGCGCGGAGAGCTCGGACGAGCCGATCGAGGATGAGAACCTGCGCGAGGTCAACAATTACCTGGATGCGGCTGCCCAGGGCAGGGCACTTCTCGAGAAATGGCCCCTGACGCAGCGGTTCTTCTGCGCGTTGCATGCCACGTTGTTGGCGAACGTCCGTGGCGAGGAGAAGTTCCCTGGGGAACTACGCAGGTCGCCCGTCTGGATCGGTTCGCCCAATGCGCGCCCCGAAACGGCGCGATTCATCCCGCCACATCAAGACAGGATCGGCAACCTCTTGGCGGACTGGGAAAGATTCGTCAACGAGCCTTCGACGATGCCCCCCGTCTTGCGCGCTGCGCTCATGCATTATCAGTTCGAGACCATCCATCCGTTCCTCGATGGCAATGGCCGAATAGGTCGACTGCTGATCGGCTTCATGCTCGTCGCAGACGGCGTTCTCAATGCCCCGATCCTGCCGATCTCGGGCTACTTCGAGAGGAATCGTGACGCCTACTACGACCGCTTGCAGGCAGTTCGCGAGCGTGGCGAGATTGAGGAGTGGGTGCAGTTCTTCTGCGAGGGCGTCGAACAGCAAGCGAACCAGGCAGCCGCCCGCATCCGAGCGCTCGTGGAGATACGGGAGCGGTATCGGCGGGAGGCCATCGGCGATCGATCGGCACTCAGCTCGGTGATCGACCTGATCTTCCGCAACCCGGTCGTCACGGTCGCGACGGTCATGCGGCATGCCGGGGTCAGCAGGCCCGCAGGCTCAGCCGCGCTTCGACGGGCGGAGGAGCGCGGCTGGGTGCGATCCGCCGGCAGGTGGGGGCGCGGGGGGCGCGAGCGCTGGATCGCCACGGAAGTGTGGGCTGCGGTGTCGAGTGAAGACGCGTTCGGCGAAAGCGTCTAGGGAGGACGGCAAACCATGACAGCACTGTCGGAGGCCGACTGGGAGAACGACGCACTCGAGACGCTCGCCGAGCCGCTCGGCTGGCGCCCTCTCCACGGCGAGCAGGTCGCGCCCGGCACGGGCGAGCGGGACGCGTGGGGTGACCTGCTGATCCGGCCGCGCCTGCTCGAGGCGCTCCGACGCCTGAACCCGGGCATTCCCGGCGAGTATCTGCAGCAGGCGGTCGCGGAGATCGCGGCTCCGAAGTCGCAGGATGCGATCACCGAGAATCACCGCATCCACCAATACCTCGTCAGCGGATATCCGCTGAGCTACCTCGACACCGACGGCATCGAACAGAACCCGCGGCTCCGCCTCCTCGGCACGGACCCGTCCGACAATGACTGGCTCGCTGTCAACCAGCTGACGCTCCGGCGCGGTGTCCTCCACCGACGCCTCGACATCGTGCTGTTCCTCAACGGGATGCCGCTCGTCATCGTTGAACTGAAGCGTGCCGGCGCGGCATCCACCGGCGTTGCCCCGGCGCATGCGCAGCTGCAGACGTATCTGCGCGAGTTCCCGATGGCGTTCCGCTTCTGCGTGCTCACGCTCGCGACCGACGGCATCGATGCGAAGTACGGCACGCCCTTCACGCCGCTGAACCACTTCGCGCCCTGGAACGTCGACGATGACGGCAAACCGCTCGCCCAGCCGCGGATCGAGGACGGCGTGTCCGTCGAGCCGATCGACGACGCTCTCAACGGCCTGTTCAATCAGGAGCGCTTCCTCCAGCTCGTGCGCAACTTCACGGCGTTCGACGAGAACGCCGACGGCCTCACGAAGCGCATCGCGAAGCCGCACCAGTACTTCGCGGTGACGAAGGCGGTCGGCAGCACCGTGCAGGCCGTCGAGACCAACGGCAAAGCCGGTGTCGTGTGGCACACGCAGGGCTCGGGCAAGTCGATGGAGATGGAGCTGTACGCGAACCTCGTATCGCGGCATCCGAAACTCAAGAACCCCACCGTCGTCGTCGTCACCGACCGCACGGAACTGGACGGTCAGCTGTTCCAGACGTTCGACCAGAGTCTGCTGCTCGCCGAGAAGCCCGTCCAGGTGCGCGAACGCGCCCGACTGCGCGACGAGCTACGCAACCGGGTCACCGGCGGCATCTACTTCACGACATTGCAGAAGTTCGGGCTCACCGAGGCAGAGAAAGCCTCTGGCACGCAGCACCCCCTGCTCACCGACCGGCGCAACGTGATCGTCGTCGTCGATGAAGCCCACCGCAGCCACTATGACGACCTCGATGGCTACGCCCGTCACCTGCGTGATGCGCTGCCGAACGCGACGCTCATCGCCTTCACCGGCACGCCGATCTCGTTCGCGGAGCGCGATACGCGTGCAGTGTTCGGCGACTACATCGACATCTACGACCTCACGCGGGCCGTCGGCGACGGCGCGACCGTCCCTGTGTACTTCGAGCCGCGGCTCATCAAGGTGTCGTTCGCCGAAGGGGCGAGCGAGGACGATATCGACCGTGCCGCCGACGAATACACGGTGGGGCTGGATGACACAGAGCGGGCGCGGCTCGAGGCATCCGTCGCCGTCGTCAACGCCGTCTACGGCGCGCCGGAGCGCATCGAGACGCTCGCGGCCGACCTCGTGCGGCACTGGGAAGAGCGGCGTGAGCGGATGAAGCCTTTCCTCGCGTCCCCCGGCAAAGCACTCATTGTTGGCGGCACACGTGAGATCTGCGCGCGACTGTACGCGGAGATCGTGCGTCTACGGCCCGACTGGCACTCCGACGCGTTGGATGCCGGCAAGATCAAGGTCGTCTACTCGGGGTCGGCATCCGACCAGCCGCCGGTCAGCGATCACGTGCGCCGAGACTCCGAGAACAAGGCGATCAAGGCGCGGCTGAAGGATGCTGACGACGAGCTCGAACTGGTCATCGTCAAGGACATGATGCTGACCGGCTTCGACGCTCCGCCGCTGCACACGCTCTACCTCGACCGACCCCTCAAGGGTGCCCTGTTGATGCAGACCCTCGCGCGGGTGAACCGTACGTTCCGAGGAAAGGAGGACGGGCTGCTCGTCGCGTACGCGCCGCTCGCCGACAACCTCGCGAACGCTCTTGCGGAGTACACGACATCGGATCAGGAGAACAAGCCCGTCCGCCGAGACATCGACGAAGCGGTTGCTATCGCGATTGAGCTCGTCGCTGAGATCCGCGAGATGCTTGCCGGCTGTGACTGGCGAGCGATCGTCGCGCGCGGCGGCTCTCGCGCCTGGCGGACGGCAGCTACGACCGCGACCAACTTCCTGCGAGACGCGGCGAATTCGCTGAACGACCCTGAGCTCGGCAACGACCGGCTGTCGGTGCGGTACCGCACCGCGACGGGGCGGCTGGCTCGGGCGTGGGCACTCGCGTCGGGCCGTGACGGACTTGCTGAGCTCCACGACGAGATCGCGTTCTACGAAGAGGTTCGCGTGTGGATGGCGAAGTTCGACGCCGCTGAACGACAGGCCCGCGACGAACCGGTTCCCGAGGAGATCTCGCGCCTCCTCGGATCGCTCGTCGCCGAGTCCATCGCTCCCGGGGAAGTTCTCGACATCTATGACGCGGCCGGGCTTCCGCGGCTGGCGCTCGACAACCTCGGTCCCGACTTCCTCGCCAAGGCGCAGGCGGCGCCGAACGCGCATCTCGCGATCGAGGCACTGCGCAAGTCGCTGACGGATGCCGGCGCGAGCGCGACACGCGGCAACCTGGTTCGCCAACGGGCGTTCTCGGAGCGGATCGCCGAGATCATGAACCGCTACACGAACCAGCAACTGACCTCCGCTGAGGTGATCGCGGAATTGGTGGCGCTTGCGAAGGAGGTCGCCGCCGAGGCGTCGCGCGGCACGCGCTTCTCCCCACCGCTCTCTAGTGACGAGCTGGCGTTCTACGACGCCGTCGCCACCAACGAGTCGGCGGTCGATGTGCAGGGCGAGGATGTGCTTGCGCAGATCGCCCGGGAGCTCGTCGCTGTGATGCGCCGTGACGTCCGCACCGACTGGACCGTTCGCGATGACGTGCGCGCAAAGCTGCGGTCGTCGATCAAGCGGCTACTCGTGAAATACAAGTACCCGCCCGACAAGCAACCCGAGGCGATCAAGCTCGTCATGGACCAGATGGAATCGATGGCTCCGCGGTATGCGGACGAACGCGGGTGACCAGAGTTGACATTCTGATAGACCCAGAGTGCGCGTCGACCGCTGGTCGCCAATCGTCACAGAAAGGCAAAGCAGTTGAGTGAATCCACGACGAGCTTCACGGCGAGTTCGGTCGGACTCCTGAACCTCCTCAAGTCCGGTCACGATGGGCGCTTGCAGCTGCCCGACTTTCAGCGGAGTTGGGTGTGGGATGAGGAACGCATACGCAGTCTCATAGCTTCGGTGTCCCGAGGGTTTCCCGTTGGTGCCGTGATGACGCTCAAGACGGGTGGTGCTGTCGAGTTCAGGCCACGTGTGTTGGAGGGAGCTCCGCTTGAGGCAGGGGAGAAGAGTCCTGAGTCACTCCTGCTTGACGGTCAACAGCGGCTGACATCGCTGTACCAGGTGCTGATGCGAAATGAGGTGGTCCAGACCATCACCCCGCGTCGCCAACGAGTCAAGCGGTGGTTCTACCTCGACATCGAGAAGTGCCTGGACGAAACGGTCGACCGAGATGAGGCGGTCGTCAGCGTCCCTGAAGATCGCCGCTTCACGTCTGATTTCGGGCGCGTGGTCGAGCAGGATCTATCTACGCAGGAGTTGGAGTTCGAGCAGGGCATGTTCCCGCTCAGCGCCGTTGTCGGCTGGGCTGACTGGAACCAGGCGTTCGTCACCTGGGCGATGAAGCATGATGACTTCCAGGACCGGTTCCGCCGGGTGAACCAGTTTTATGAGCGGATAGTCAAGAACTTCACCGAGTATCTCGTCCCGGTCATTGAACTCGCTGCAGCCACGAGCAAGGAGGCCGTATGCGTCGTGTTCGAGAAGGTCAACACCGGCGGAAAGCCGCTTGACGCCTTTGAACTCATCACCGCGATGTATGCCGCGGATGGCTACGAACTGCGAAAGGACTGGTACGGGGGCGAGGGCGTCGAGGGTAGGCATGAGCGCTTTCGCTCAGCACTGAAGCTCCCTTCGGCCTCCGAAGGAGTACTCGCCGGGGTGGGGAACACAGATTTCCTTCAAGCGATCTCACTCTTTTACACCCGCGATGTCAGGGCTCGCGCAGTCGATGAAGGCAAGAGCGGGAAGGAGCTGCCGAAGATATCGGCCACTCGCCAGTCGCTGCTTGATCTGCCTCTGGAAGCGTACTTGCGCTACCAGTCGAAGGTTGAAGCGGGATTCCTCGAGGCAGCGAAGTTCCTCGTGCGCCTCGGGATTTATCGGGTGAAGGATCTGCCCTATCAGACTCAGGTCGTTCCGCTGGCCGCAATCTTGGCTGAGCTCGGAGCGGAAGCTGACTCTCCCGCGGCGATCGAGAAGGTTCGCAGATGGTACTGGAACGGGGTCTTTGGGGAGCTCTATGGTTCGTCCACGGAGACCCGGGTTGCCCGTGACTTCGTCGAGGTCGTTGCGTGGGCTCGAGGCGGCGAGCTCCCCACGACCGTGCACGACGCCACGGTCCGTGCAGACCGTCTGCAAACAATGCGAATGCGGGTCTCTGCTGCGTACAAAGGCGTCAACGCTCTACTCATGCACGAGGGAGCGAAGGACTTTCGTTCGGGGCAGGCGTTCTCGCAGACAATATTCTTCGACGAGAACGTCGACATTCACCACATCTTCCCCCAGGAGTGGTGCAAGAAGCAGGGCATCGACAGGAACGTCTATGACTCGATCATCAACAAGACGCCCCTTGCTGCGAGAACGAACCGCATTATTGGCGGAGTCGCGCCATCTGAGTACGTCAGCCGCATCGAGAGGGAGAACACGGAGCTCGCCCCTGCCGCCCTCGATGAACGTCTGCGATCGCACCTCATTGATCCCGGGCTTCTGCGCGCGGACGACTTCTGGGAGTTCATGACGGCGCGACAGAACGCCCTCGTCGAGGTGATCGAGAAAGCCATCGGCAAGCCTGTCATCGTCACGGGCGAGGCCGAGGACGGCGAACAGATAGACGAAGACCCGACAGAAATTGACCTGCTGGGTTCAGAAGCGATCTAGGGCGTGTTGATCAAGAAGGTGCGGGGTGGCCAGCCGCCGCGAGTTGCGCG
>ERZ778021.1089-NODE-1089-length-35709-cov-5.920205_pt1 | contig 35709 bp, 27 predicted proteins | sample MGYA00375751_ERZ778021 | MGnify/ENA primary metagenome ERZ778021 (study PRJEB29350, sample SAMN05389814) | bioreactor metagenome | isolation source: Thiocyanate stock bioreactor | place: South Africa: University of Cape Town | collected 2013-08-29 ... | reverse complement strand
CGTAGTCGACGAGCTCCTTGACGAACGCCGGCGCGTGCTCGTCGGCGGGGCGGGGCCCCTCGATCGGCCGAGGGGCCCGGGGCGGGGGGGCGTCTCGGGGACGCGCCCGCTCACATCATCCCCATGCCGCCCATGCCGCCCATGCCGCCCATCGGGTCCATGCCGCCGCCGTGGTGGTGGTGGTCATGGCCGCCGCCGGCCTCCTTCTTCTTCGGGGGCTCGGCGATCATGCACTCGGTCGTCAGCAGCAGGCCGGCGACGGACGCGGCGTTCTGCAGGGCGGTGCGGGTGACCTTGGCGGGGTCGACGACGCCGGCTTCCAGCAGGTCGCCCCAGGTGTTGGACTCGGCGTTGTAGCCGAACTTCGGGTCGGACGACTTCTTGACCCGGTTGACGACCACGGCCCCGTCGACGCCGGCGTTCTCGGCGATCGAGCGGGCGGGCTGCTCGGCGGCGCGGCGGACCAGGTCGATCCCGAACTGCTCGTCGGCCTCGCCCTTCAGGCCCTCGACAGCCCTGGAGGCGCGGATCAGGGCGGTGCCGCCGCCGGGGACGACCCCCTCCTCGATCGCGGCGCGGGTGGCGTGCAGGGCGTCCTCGACGAGGGCCTTGCGCTCCTTCATCTCGGTCTCGGTGGCGGCGCCCACGTTGATCTGGGCGATGCCGCCGGCGAGCTTGGCGAGCCGCTCCTGGAGCTTCTCGCGGTCATACTCGCTGTCGGTCGCGCCGATCTCGCGGCGGATGGAGTCGGCCCGGCCCTTGATGGCCTCGCTCGACCCGGCGCCCTCGACGATCGTCGTCTCCTCGCTGCTGATCGTCACCTTGCGGGCGCGGCCCAGGTCGGTCAGCTGGACGGCGTCGAGGTCGATGCCCAGGTCCTTGAAGATGGCCTTGCCGCCGGTGAGGATCGCGATGTCCTCCAGCATGGCCTTGCGGCGGTCGCCGTAGCCGGGCGCCTTGACGGCCGCGATCTTCAGGATGCCGCGGAGCTTGTTGACGACCAGGGTCGCCAGGGCCTCGCCCTCGATGTCCTCGGCGATGATGAGGAGGGGCTTGTTGGCCTTGGCGATCTTCTCCAGGAGGGGGATCAGCTTGGTGGGGGAGCTGATCTTCTCCTCGTGGATCAGGAGGTAGACGTCCTCCAGGACGACCTCCATGCGGTCCTGATCGGTGACGAAGTGGGGGCTGAGGTAGCCGCGGTCGAACTGCATGCCCTCGACGACGTCGACGGTCGTCTCGAAGCCCTTGGCCTCCTCGACGGTGATGACGCCGTCGGTGCCGACCTTCTCGAAGGCGTCGGCCAGCTTCTCGCCGATCGACTTGTCGTTGTTGGCGGCGATCGCGGCGACCTCGGCGATCTCCTTCTTGCCGCTGATCTTCTTGGCCTGCGACTTCACGTTCTCGACGAGGGCGGCGACGGCCTTGTCGATCCCGCGCTTGACGGCCATCGGGTCGGCGCCGGCGGCCAGGGCCTTCAGGCCCTCCTTGTAGATGGCCTCGGCCAGGACGGTGGCGGTCGTCGTGCCGTCGCCGGCGGCGTCGGACGTCTTCGAGGCCGCCTCCTTCACCAGCTGCGCGCCCATGTTCTCATAAGGGCAGGTCAGCTCGATCTCCTCGGCCACCGAGACGCCGTCCTTGGTCACCGTGGGGGCGCCCCACCCCTTGTCGATGACGGCGTTGCGGCCCCGCGGCCCCAGCGTGCTGCGGACCGCGCGGGCCAGCTTGCCGACGCCGCTGGCCAGCTTCTGCCGGGCCTCTTCATCGTATGCCAGAATCTTCGCCACGTTCATCCTCCCAATCGACGTCTCAATCGCGACGGCCGTGGGCGCGGGCCCGGCTCGTCGCGGGGGGCCGTGCCAATAGCGGCCCCCGGAGTGATTCGGTGCGGCCAAAATGCAAGTGGTGTACCGAACCCGAATCAGAGGTATAAGTCTCTAGGAATCAGGATTTTGCGGCCATGACTCCAGGCGGCCGGGCCCCCGAAGACTGCCGTTTTGACAGGAGCCGTCGAAATGACGCGGGTCGCCGGCGGAAGGTTGCGGGCCCCTCGACGCTGGTCTACGATCGGGGCCGCCGGGGGTCGCCCCGATTGAGACGGCAACAGCCCAGGAGGTGACGACGTGATTCGACGTGTATCGGCGGCGTTCGGATGTCTGACGATGGTCGCCCTGGCGGCGACGGGCGCGAGGGGCGGCGACGCGCTCGACCCCGCCTCGGAGGTGGTGAAGCTCTGGGCGCAGGGGGCCCCGGACGCGAAGGGGACGGATCCGGCGAAGGACGTCCCGACCCTGTCCGTCTTCCTGCCGAAGCCGGACGTCGCGACGGGCGCGGCGGCGGTGGTCTGCCCCGGCGGCGGCTACGGCGGGCTCGCCCTCGACCACGAGGGGAAGCAGGTCGCCGAATGGCTGAACTCGATCGGCGTGGCGGCGTTCGTGCTGAAGTACCGGCTCGCGCCCGCGTATCGCGAACCGGCCATGCTCCACGACGTCAACCGGGCGATCCGCGTGGTCCGCGCGGGGGCCTCGAAGTGGGGCGTCGATCCGAACCGGGTCGCCCTGATGGGCTTCTCGGCCGGCGGCCACCTGGCGTCGACGGGCGGGACGCACTTCGACGCGGGCAAGGCCGACGCCGAGGACCCGATCGACCGCGTCAGCTCGCGCCCGGACCGGCTGATCCTGGCCTATCCGGTGATCGTGATGTCCGAGCCCTACACGCACGGCGGCTCGGCCCGCAATCTCCTGGGTGAGAATCCCCCGGCCGACCTGGTGAAGTTCTACTCCAACGACCAGCAGGTGACGCCCCAGACGCCGCCGACCTTCCTGGCCCACACCAACGCCGACGCGGCGGTCGTGCCCGAGAACAGCCTGCTGTTCGCGCTCGCCCTGCGCAAGGCGGGCGTCCCCCTGGAGCTGCACATCTTCGAGAAGGGCCAGCACGGCCTGGGGCTGGGCACCGGCGCGAAGCAGTTCAACATCGGCCCCGAGCCCGGATTCCAGGCGTGGCCGAAGCTCTGCGAAGTATGGCTGAAGGGCCAGGGCTTCCTGGACAGGAAGCCGGCTCAGTCGCCCTGACCGGGAACGTCGGCGCGGGCGGTCGGCGCGATCGTCGGCCGCCCCGCGAAGGCCCGGAACGCCGCCTCGACCTCGTTGGCACCCACCTCGGCCGCCTCCAGGTCGGCGAGCGAGAGGAGGCGGGTCAACTCCTCGGGCACGCGACGCTCGTCTCCCGCGGGGATGTCGGTCATCGCGAACGACCAGGAGACCGGATAGCCCGCGAAGGTCTTCGCCTTCACATGCAGCGGGCCGTCGACGATCGCCGGGGTCTTCAACTCGCGGATCGTCGGCGCGGAGCCGTCGGCGGCGGGTTTGCACGCGAAGAGTCGCAGCCGGCCCGATGGCTGGGCCAGGAGGGCGTACATCACGCCCACGGTCTCGTGGCCCTGGCCCACCAGGCACGTCGTCGGCGCGCGGAGCAGGGCGAAGGTGGGGGTCGCCGCCGCGAGGCTCGCCCGCCCCAGCTCGCGCGAGCCGGCCGCCAGGATGATCCGCTCCTTCGTCGACCACTCGCCCGAGACGTCGCCGACGTTCGTGGCCGCGACCACCACGTCCCCCGCGTCGGGCCCCTCGCCCACGACCGGCGCGGAGAGGCCGATCCCCACCCGCCGCAGCTTCGCCCCCGCCACGTCCGCCAGGATCACCAGCCGGATCCGGCGGGCCGTCGCGTGGGCCTCGGGCGAGAGCGTGTCCAGCGCGCCCGAGGCCAGCACGGGCGTCGACTTGAATGCGACGTGGCTCCACCCGGCCGACGGCGCGTCGTCCCGGAACCTTGTCCCGGGTGCCAATCGCACCAGTTCCGGGTGTTCAACTTCCACGACGGGCGGGGTTCCCGCGTCGGCCGTCGGCTGGATGATCGCAACCGGCTCCGCTTCAGGCCGAGGTGCGAATCCGGTCGCCAGGAAGGGGACCGCCGCCAGGACGAGGACGGCCGCTCGCAGCAACAGCCTGTGAGGATTGGTGGTCATCGTGCGCACGAACGGCCTCCGCGTCCCCGGGGCTCGGCCATCGCGGCCATCGTCTCCGATCCGCTCGAAGAGAGCAACGCGAACATCATCCGCCTTTGGAGCGACGCTTTAGTTTCTGTAGTTTATCTATTTTGACACAAGTTTCGCGATAGGGAAGGACGAAAGGCCCCGGGCCGGATCGGCCTGGGGAAGAAGTGCCGATTCGACGCCTCGCCGGGGACTTCAGGGTCACCGGGGGCGCGGCCGTCGGGCGACCATTGTACAGGTCATGAGCATCGCCCTGCTAGCCGAGTGCTCGTGTGGTTCGAAAGGCAGGCGGCCGTCCGGAGCCTGATCCGGACGGCCGCCTGCTTATTTAGGCTTTCGATGGCCGGGGATCAAGGGGCGTCGGCGCGGGCCTGATGGTCGGAGGCCCCTTCCGCCTGGAGGAGGAGGATGAGGGACTGTTCGAGTTCGGCGGGCTTGAAGCCGAAGGGGCCGCGGGCGTTCTTGAAGGCGACCTTGCCGGCCTTGTCGAGGATGTAGAACCGCCCCGGCATGCCGCTGTAGCGGGCGCCGACGGCGTCGTCGATGGTGTCGACGAGCATGGGGAATCCGAGGTTCAGGAGCTTCCCGCAGCGGCCGGCGACCTCGGCGCGTTCTTCATAGGTGGTGGGCTGGGCGGTGGCGACGCCCACCGAGTCGTTCGACTGCATCCGCCAGCCGTCGGTCGGGTGGGCCTCGCGGACGTAGACCATGACGAACGTGGCCCGGTCGCCGTAGCGACGGTTGAGCTTCTCGAAGTTCCCGGCCATGCTGCGGAACGGGCCGCAGGTGAAGTTGCCGAAGATGAGGACGACCGGCTTGGGGCCGACGATCTTGGAGAGGGTGATCTCCTGGCGGCCGTCGGCCGTCTTGAGGGTGAAGTCCGGGGCCGACTCGTCGAGCCTGGGCCCGCTCTGGAGCGAGCCGATCTCCTGGCGGAACAGGCCCTTGATGAGTTGGGCCTTCGTCGGGCGGTCGCCGGGGCCCATGGAGCCGGAGGGGGCGGGGAGGGCCCGCTCCAGGTCGAGCCGCGAGAGGAAGCCCGCGCCGTCGGCGTCGGCGGCCTTGAAGAACCGCTCGACCTCCTCCCGGACGACCTTGCCGTCGCCGTCGCGGTCGAGGCGGGAGAAGAGCATCGAGCCCGGCGAGGCGGAGTACGCCTTCGAGAAGTCGAAGTCGGCGGCGGTGAGGTCGCCGTCGCGATCGCGGTCGAGGCGGGCGAAGGATTCGTCGTCGCCGGGGTACTCCTTGCGGGCGACCTTGCCGTCGCCGTCGCGGTCGAGCTTCGTGCGGGTCGCGTCCCAGCCGTAGCGGGTCTGGGTGGCCGACGTCTTGAACCAACCGTTGGTGGGCCCCATCGGCTCGTCGTTCAGGATCGCCGTGTACATGTCGAGCCACTCGGGCCGGTCCGGCCAGGCGTCGCCGAGGGCGAGGCTGGTCTCGTCGGCGGCCTGGGCGAGGGCGCGTTCGGGGGCCTGGGGCCGGGCCGGCTCCTCGGCCGCGGCGGGGAGGGCGAGGGCCGGCGCCGCGAGCCACGCCGCGCGGTGGATCCATGTCCGCAGGGTCATCGGTTCATTCCTCTCGTCCGAGAAGTTCGGGGCGATGTTCACTTCATCATGTCGCGGAAGACGGTGACGGCGGGGCTGGTGGTGACGAGGTACTTGGCCTCGCGCTCGACCTTCTTCCCCCTGGCGGAGAGGGTCAGCTTGACCCGGGCGTCGAGGTTGGCGTCGGCGGGCTTGTCGCTCACGACGGAGTAGTCGAGGAGCTTGGCGCCCGAGGCCCACTCCATGTCCTGGGCGACGATCGCGGGCGACGCCGACTGGAGCGAGTCGGGCGTCTTCCCCTCCTTCCAGGCATCGAGGGTCGTCTTGAGGGCGGCGCGCGCGCCGTCCGGGTCGACGGGGTTGGCCACGCCGGGCGAGCAGCCCCAGGCGGCCGCGGCCAGGGCGGCGAGCAGCGCCGCGGGGGCGATGCGGCGGATTCGGTCGGTCATGCGTGCGTCTCCGGTTCGGCCCGCGGCTCAGTAGGAATCGCTGCTGACGACCTCGCCGCCGGCGATGGTGCCGAGCGCCCGCCAGGGGGCCTGGGCCACCGAGTCCTTGATGAACTTGACCGAGCCGTCGGCCAGCAGCAGGTTCACGCCGCCGGGGTGCATGCTGCTGGGGGGCATGACGGCCCGGTTGGTCACGAAGAAGCCGCACGAGCGGCCGTTGGGCGGGTTGATGTGCTGGAAGATGTGCTGGCCCGTCAGCCACGGCGCGCCCATGAACAGCGGGAACTGGTTCGACAGGTTGTAGATGTCGATCGCCTGGCACATCGTGTACGCCTCGTCGACCGTCGTGGGGGCCAGCGGCGAGAAGAAGACGTCGGCCACCTTGCTCACCACGGCGTTGTTGCCGTCGGCCAGCAGCCGCTCCGAGAACATGCCGGTGTTCGACAGGCCGTCCGTCACGGCCGAGAACCTCTTGGAGGTATTGCCGTGGAACAGCCCGTTCGGCGCCGGCAGCGAGGCGTTGCCGTCGACCGCCTCCTGCCAGACGATGCCGCTCCCCATGTCGGCCATGTAATTGGTACGCCCACCCAGCGCCGGCTGCGGCGGGCTGGCGTCCGAAGGGCAGATGAACTGGGCGATCGTGATGTTCCGCGTCGTCGAGTTGACGGGGTCGCTTTGGCTCAGGGAGAAGTTGATCGCGTCGAACGCGGCCCGCTGCTCCAGATGCGGGAGGAGCATGCTCAGGGCCGAGAAGCTCGTGGCGGTGAGCTTGACCGGGGCGTTGACCCCGAACACCATGTTCGCGCCGGGCAAGGCTCCGATGGACTCGTGGTAGTTGTGGCAGGCCAGGCCGATCTGCTTGAGGTTGTTGGTGCACTGGATCCGCCTCGCCGCCTCGCGGGCCGCCTGGACGGCGGGGAGCAGCAGGGCGATCAGCACGGCGATGATGGCGATCACCACCAGCAGCTCGATCAGCGTGAAGCCGCGGTCGCGGCGGGCGTGGCGGGACATGGGACACCTCGAATTCGAAGTATGAGGAGATGAGCGCGAAGGAATGCGGTCGACGGTCTCGGGTCGGATGCGGGATGAAGGGCCGGGGCCTGAACGCGGCGGTCTCGCGACGTCCCGTGAGGTCCCTTCTCGTCCCCTCTCCCCCGGCCGCGCTGCGGCGGGTGAGGGGCATGGGAGCGCAGAGGGCGATGGGGACGCGCGGACGACGAACCTAAGCCATGCTTACAAGTCCGACGACCCTCGCCCGGCCCCCCGGGCTGCCCTCTCCCGGCGGGAGAGGGGACGTCGTGGCGCGAGCTATCGCCCATTCCGTAGCGGCGGGGAGAGTCACGCGGCCCGGGGCTTGCCTCAGACGCTGCGGGGCGGGCGTTCGAGGGCCGTGAGGGCGCGAATCGGGCAGAGGAGGGGCTCGACCCGGACGGCCGCGATCGACGACGGCGGGGTCGAGAAGGCCATCGCGGCGGCCACGGCCTCGTGGCGGTCGGGCATGGCGACGGGGACGGCGGGGACGTCGGCGGCGGGGGCCTTGGATCGACACCTCGGGCCGTTGCAGGGAGCCCCCGGCAAGGTCCAGTTCGTACCGCCCGCGTCGGCGATCTCCAGGATCTGGAGCGACGCCGAAGCCCGGAACGTCCCCGCAACCGGCGCGGGGTGGGAACAGCCGGCGGCTGTGGCCGACGGGGCCGCGGACGCGCAGACGACCAGCCAAGCCAGCAGGGGCGTGAGCCGGACGATCGGGCGTAACGCGCGCGGCATCGTCATGGGGTGGGGCCGGTTCGGGATCGCACGGGGCCCGCCGTCGTGGCGGGAGCATGAGTTGAGATGAGGATCAATGTATACCCCTGACCGCCCCTGTCAACGATTTTCCGGGCCGCGATGAACGGAAACGACGGAGGCCGCGGTGTATGGCCCCGCGGCCTCCTGGCTGCGTCGAATTGTCGGCCAGGATAGGCGTCAGGTTGTCTTGATGTGCAGCTCCTTGACCTGCCGCGGCGAGACCGTGCCGGGGGCGCCGGTCATCAGGTCGGTCCCCTTGGCGGTCTTGGGGAAGGCGATGCAGTCGCGGATGTTGGTCAGGCCGGCGTAGAGCATCACCATGCGGTCGACGCCGAACGCGATCCCGCCGTGCGGCGGCGCGCCGTTGCGGAGGGCGCTGAGGAGGAAGCCGAACTTCTCGTCGGCCTCCTCGGGCGAGAGGCCCAGCAGGGCGAAGACCTTGGACTGGATGGCTGAGTCGTGGATACGGATCGTGCCGCCGCCGGCCTCCTCGCCATTGATGACCAGGTCGTAAGCCTGGGCCCGGACCTTGGAGGGGTCGGTGTCCAGGAGCGGCAGGTCCTCGACCAGCGGCATGGTGAATGGGTGGTGCTCGGCGACGTATCGGTTCTCCTCCGCATCCCAGCCGAGGAGCGGGAACTTGATGACCCAGGAGTAGTGGAACGACTTCGGGTCGTACAGGTTCAGCTCGGCCGCGAGCCGGGCGCGGAGGTTGGAGAGGGCCTGGCTGGTGACGGCCTGGGTGTCGGCGACGATCAGGATCAGGTCGCCGGCCTTGGCGTCGAAGCGTTCGCGGAGCCGGGCCTGGACCTCGGGGATGAAGAACTTGGCGGTGGGGCCCGCCAGGGCGTCGGCATCGACCTTCAGCCACACCAGGCCCTTCGCGCCGAAGGAGCCGGCGAACTCGGTCAGGCCGTCCAGGTCCTTGCGGCTGTACTTCTGGCCGCCGCCGGGGGCGCAGAGGCCCCGGATCCGGTTGCCCGCCTCCTTCGCCTGCTGGAAGACGCGGAACTCGGTCTGCTCGGCGATGTCGGCCAGGTCCTTCAACTCCAGGCCGTAGCGGAGGTCGGGCCGGTCGCTGCCGAACCGCTCCATCGCGTCGTGATACTCGACGCGGGGCAGGGGGAGGGCCAGCTCCTCGCCGCCGAATTCCTTGGCGAGGGCCGCGATCAGGCCCTCCATCGTCGTCATGACGTCCTGGTCCTCGACGAACGACATCTCGACGTCGAGCTGGGTGAACTCGGGCTGTCGGGTGGCGCGGAGGTCTTCGTCGCGGAAGCAGCGGGCGATCTGGAAGTAGCGGTCGAAGCCCGAGACCATCAGCAACTGCTTGTACAACTGCGGCGACTGCGGCAGGGCGTAGAAGTGCGCCGGGTGGACGCGGCTGGGGACCAGGAAGTCCCGGGCGCCCTCGGGCGTGCTGCGGCCCAGCACGGGGGTCTCGACCTCCAGGAAGCCCTGGTCGGAGAGGGCCCGTCGCATGACCTGGCTGATCTGGTGCCGCATGATGAACACGCGCTGGAGGTCCGGCCGGCGGAGGTCCAGGAAGCGGTACTTCAGCCGCAGTTCCTCGTTGGGCTCCGGGCCGTTGATCTCGAACGGCGGGGTGGGGGAGGCGTTGTAGACCACGAGTTCGGTCGCGCGGACTTCGACCTGGCCCGTCTTGAGCTTGGGGTTCTCCTTGCCGGCGAGGCGGGGGGCGACCTTGCCGCGGATCCCCACGACGTACTCGCTGCGAAGCTCGCGGGCCTGGGCCTGGAGGTCGGCACCGGCCTCGGGCTCGAAGACGACCTGGGTGACGCCGAAGCGGTCGCGGACGTCGATGAAGACCAGGCCGCCGAAGTCGCGCCAGGCGTCGACCCAGCCGTTCAGCGCGACCTCCTCGCCGACGTTGGCCTTCGTCAAGTCTCCGCAGGTGTGGGTCCGTTTCAGCAGCATGGTCCGCTCGTCGGCCTGTCGTTGCCGTAAATTCCGACGCCCTTCCGGTTTGGGTCGCCCCTGTGGGATGCCGGCCGGGCGTTCGCGAAGGGGTTCACGATACTCCGATGCGATCCGGACCGTCAAGCGGTCGGGGCGGTTCGCGAGAGCGCCGCGGCCAGGTCGTCCCAGTAGTTCGGGTAGGTCTTGGCGACGCAGCCGGGATCCTGGATCACGACCCCGGGGGCCTTCAGCCCGGCCAGGGCGAAGGACATGGCCATGCGGTGGTCGTCGTAGGTCTTGATGGAGGCCGGCTTCAGCTCGCCGGCGGCGGGGGGGATGATGAGGAGGCCGTCGGCCTGCTCGTCGACCGTCGCCCCCAACTTGCGAAGCTCGGCGGCGAGGGCCGCGATGCGGTCGGTCTCCTTGTGACGGATGTGGCCGACGTTCCGGATCCGGGTGACCCCCTCGGCGAACAGGGCGACGACGGCCAGGGTCATCACGGTGTCGCTGATGGCGTTCATGTCGACGTCGACGGACCGAAGCGTCCCGCCCGTCACGGTGATCCGGTCGCGGCCCCGCGAGACGGTGCAGCCCATGTGCTCCAGGACCGTGACGAAGTCGACGTCCCCCTGGATGCTGGACGAGCCCAGGCCCTCGACGGTGATCGAGCCGCCGGTGATCGCGGCGAGGGCGAAGAAGTAGCTGGCGGCCGAGGCGTCGGGCTCGATCGGATACTTGCGGCCCTCGTACCGGCCGGGGTGGACGACGAACCGCTTGAACTTGCGGTTGCTGGGCTCGAACCCGAACTCGCGCATCACGTCGAGCGTCATGGCGACGTAAGGGACCGACACCAGCGTTCCCTCCACCTCCACCACCGTCTCCCCGCGGGCGTAGGGGAGGGCCATCAGGAGGCCGCTGAGGAACTGGCTGGAGACGTCGCCTTTCACGAACGCGAAGCCGCCGTCCAGGCCGTCGGCCTTGATCTCGACGGGGGGGCACCCGGTCCCCAACTCGCTCCTGGTGAACGCCCCGAGGCCGTTGAGCGCCTGGAGCAGGTCGGCGACCGGCCGCTGGCGCATCCGGGGCGTGCCGTCGACGCGGTACGTCCCCTTGCCGACGGTCAGGGCGGCCGTCAGGAACCGCAGGGTGGTCCCCGAGTTGGCGACGAACAGGTCGGCCTCGCCCGCCGGGAACCGCCCGCTGCAACCGTCGAGCCGGATGGTCGCGGCCTCGATGTCATGCTCGACGGCCACGCCCAGCTTCTTCAGGGCGTCGACCATGACGCGGGTGTCCTCGCTGTCGAGCGCGCCGGTCAGCGTGCTCGGGCCCTTCGCCAGCGCGGCGACGATGAGGGCGCGGTTCGTCAGGCTCTTGGAGCCGGGGACGCGGACCGAGGCGACCGGCGGCGCGCCGGCGTAGGGTTCGATGGCGAGTTCGGCGGGATATTCGGGCATCGTTCGTCCGTTGGGGCGGGGAAAGGCGGCGTTGGACCTCCATTATGGCCATGCCTCCTCCTCCATGGCACGAGGGATTCCCGGCCTCCCCTGCCAGGCACCCTCATCCCCCGCAAGATGGCTCCGTTCGCGCGCCCGGCGCTCCCCGTAATACGCCGTAAGTTCATGGATGAATAACAAGTTGCGATGCAAATGTCGCGGGTTCGTTCGTCGTTTTCGAATGACTTTCTGCAACACTCCTCGCTCAACCCCGTCGGAACCAAGCGAAGCCCGATCGCGAATCCTGACTTCGACAGGAAACGGGAGTCGCGCCGAACGGAGATCGTGGGAAGGGTGATCCGGGCAGCCCGCCCGGACCTCGGCGGGCTTTGAAACTGAAGCCGTCCGAGCGGGCCGCGGGGCTCGCCCTGGACAGTCGAAGCTTCGGGTCGCCTTTGTAGGCTGGGTCGTGACCCAGCCCTGAGAAGGCCGAGGCTCGCTCGGGCTGGGTCACGACCCAGCCTACGGGAGGCACCCGAAGAATCGGCCGTGACGCAGAACCAGGTCCTTCTGGGTCTCGGTGGAGGTGCCGCCGTCCCGAAGCCTCGCCGGAACAGGGGGCGGGGCCCGGGGGTTCTCAAGTCAGCCGGGTTATCAAAGAACGCGTCTCCTCGACGATCAGCGGGGATCGCGTCGAGATTTCAGGAATCCGTGAGGAATGTGGCGGCGACGCGAAACGACGGCACCCGGCGGAGGCTTGACATCCGCCGCCGGATCCCAAAAGCTGAACAGGCTCCAGGTGATTCCCCGCCCCGGCTCACTCCGAAGGCCGATCCTCCATGCCCGTCGCGCGACGGCTTCGATCCTGCGCCCGCCTGCTCCGGCTCCTGCCGGCGGCGTTCGCGATCGCGCTCGCGATGGGGGGCGTCGCGACGGCATCCACTCCGGACGACCATGCGGTGGCCTGCAAGTGCGGCATGAACTGCCGCCCCGGGGCCTGCTGCTGCGGGCCCAAGAGGTCGACTCCCCGTCGCGAACCGCAACCCGAGCCTCAGCGTCCCGCGACCGACGACACGCCCGATGAGTCCTGCGGCCCGTCGGGGCCGTGCCTCGGGGCGATGCCGTGCGGCGGCGACGCCGCCGCGCCGGTGAAGACGGCGACGGTCGGGGCGGGCCGCGCCGGGACGCGTCACGAGGGATCGCCGGGCGAGCACCTCCCCCCCCCGTCGTCCGACCGCCCCCATCCGGCCGACGACTCCCGACTCGACAGGCCCCCGAAGGCGGACCCCACGGCCTGAGCCCTCGCGGCCGGGCCGTTCCACGCGTCATTCGACCGCGCCGGCGATCCCGGCGCCTTCGTGGAAGATCCGTTCCAGGGGTCCGCATATGTCGAGTCGGAAGGCCTTTACGCTCATCGAATTGTTGGTCGTCATCGCGATCATCGCCGTGCTGATCGCGCTGCTGCTCCCCGCCGTCCAGGCGGCCCGCGAGGCCGCGCGTCGCGCCCAGTGTACGAACAACCTGAAGCAGCTCGGGCTGGCCATGCACAACTATCATTCGTCGGTGAACACGTTCCCCGTCGGGTTCCTGTACCCGAGGACGGGCCAGGTCTACCCGGGGGTGCCGGCGCTCCACTATCGCTGGTCGGTGCTGGCGCAGCTCTCGCCGTACCTGGAGCAATCCACGGTCTACAACGCCCTCAACATGGATTGGCCGATCGCCGCCGGGCCAGGGGCCGTGCTCGGGACGAGCCCCTGGACGCCATTTCCGGCGAACACGACGGTCATGGCGGCGAAGGTGGCCGTCTTCTCCTGCCCGAGCGACCCGACCGCGCCGCCGACGACCCTGCCGGGCGGCGTGCTCTCGGGGCCGTCGAACTACCAGTTCTGCACGGGAGACGGCTCGCCGGGGAGCGCCAACCCGGGCGACGCGGGGGTGACGGTCGCGCCCAACGGGGCGTTCATCCTCGGGCCGCCGCAATCGGCCTCGTCGATCGTCGACGGGACGAGCGGGACCGTCGCGGCGTCGGAGCAACTGATCGGCCCGGCGGGCGGCGGGGCGTCGACGATCACGGGGGCCTCGCCGACCGGCGAGGTTCGCCGCCTGGCCGCGATCGGGTCGACCCCGTTGAGCGACGCCGGCTGCGCGGCGCCGACCGGCTGGCGGCTGGACAAGGGCTACGGCTGGTGGGACGGCGACTACCGCACGACCCTCTACAACCACTACCTGACGCCCAATTCCACGGCCTACGACTGCTGGCAGTCCAGCCCGCCGCACAACCCGGCGATCAAGGCCGCCCGCAGCAACCACGCCGGGGGCGTCTGCGCCCTGTTCTGCGACGGCCACGTCCAGTTCGTGAAGGACTCCGTCGCCCTGCCGACCTGGCGCTCGATCTCGACCCGCAACGGCGGCGAGGTCGTCTCGTCGGACGCGCTGTGACGGATCGAGACCGCCTTGGCCATGCCACAGCCGGGCTATTCATCCCCTCTCCCGCCGGGAGAGGGTGGCCGCGAAGCGGCGGGTGAGGGTCGCCGGGGCGCAGAAGGCATGCCGGACTCGCCCGGACGTCGAGAGCTTTCGGGATGGGGACGTCCGGGCGGGGCGCCCGGACCACCCTTCGGTTTTGGTCTCGCTCTTTCTGCAAACCCGACGGCCCTCCGGGCCGCCCAGGACGTGCTTCCTCGGCATGCCCCCGCGCGGGCTCACGGCGGGTCGTAGCCGCCCGGGTTCCACGGGTGGCAGCGGCCCAGCCGCCGAAGGCCCCTCGCGAGGCCGACGATCGGGCCGTGCTTGCGCAGGGACTCGATCATGTAGTTGCTGCAACTGGGGTGGAAGCGGCAGACGTCCCCCAGCAGCGGGCTCAGCACCTTCTGGTAGCCGCGGATGGCGAGCACGAGCAGCGCGACGACCGGCCGCGAGGCGCTCACGGCGACGGCGGGGGCTTGGGCCCTTCGCGACGCGGGGCGCGGAGGCGGCGGGCGGCGTCGCGCGCCAGGACGGCCATCGAGGCCCGCGCCGCCTCGAAGTCGAGCTTCGGGCCGCGCGGGAGGACGACGAGGTCGACGCCCGGCGGGATGTCGGCCTTGACGAGCCGGAACGCCTCGCGGATCAGCCGCTTGATCCGGTTGCGGGCCGTCGCTTTGCGCACCTTCTTCCGCGAGACCGAGATCCCCAGCCGCGCGTGCGCGAGCCCGTTCTCCGCGCCGTAGACGATCAGGTGGGCGTCGGAGACCGAGCGCTTGCGATCGAACGCCCGGCGGAAGTCGGCGGGGTCCTTGATCCGCTCGTGGGGGCGGAAGGTCTGGGGGGGCTGCGGCTCGGTCACTCGGGGCGGTCCTTGCTGTTCTCGGTCTCGGTTCGCGGATCGGGCGGGTCCAGGTCGCAGCCGCGGCAGCCTTCCAGGCGGTCGCGGATGCGGTCGGCGCGGCGTCTCAGGTGCCAGATCGACAGGGCGGCGACGGCGGCGATGGTGGCCAGCACGGCCATCAGCAGGCCGCCGACGGCGTTTCGCAGGCGATCGCGGGCCTCGGGGTGCTCGCGGAGGAGCCGGCCCAGCCGGGTCTTGCGCTCGGGGGCTTGCGGCATGGTGCGGGCCCGCTCAGGACGGCTCGTCGTCGGCGCCCGGCCTCTCCGCCAGGGCGGCGAGGTCGTCGGCCAGGTGCGACAGGTGGCGGTGCAGGTGCGACATCCGGTCGCGCAGCCTGAGGATGACCTCGACGCCCGCGAGGTTCACGCCCAGGTCGCGCTGGTAGGTCGTGATCGACCAGATCCGCCGCACCTGCGAGGGCTCGTAGCCCTCGACCTCCCCCTCGCGGACGGAGCGGACGAGGCCGAGGCGCTCGTAGCGGACGAGCGCCTCGGTCGTGATCGACAGGTGCCGGGCGACGCTCTCGCGGGGGATGATCCGTTCGTTCATGGCCGGCTCGGAAAAGGGGGCGGGGGGACGCTCCTCGGCCTTCGGCGGGCGACGCTCACCAGAGGCCATCCCGCGGGCTCTGCTTGTTCAGGTCGGCGAACTGCCGGATGAGCCGCTGGCTCTCGTCGTCGACGTTCTTCGGCACGACGACCTTCACCACGACGAACAGGTCGCCGTCGGGCTTGCCGCCGGCGCCGGGGACGCCCTGGCCCTTCAGGCGCAGCTTCTGGCCGCTGGAGGCCCCCGCCGGGATGGGCACCGGCTTCATGCCGTCGAGCGTCGGGACCTCGACCTTCGCGCCCAGGACGGCCTCGGCGATCGTCAGCGGGACCTCGACCAGGAGGTTGCGGTCCTCGCGCTTGAAGTAGGGATGCGGCTCGATCGAGAGGATGATCGTCATGTCGCCGGCCGGCGCGCCCTTGGGGCCGGGCTCGCCCTGGCCCTTGAGCCGGAGCTTGGAGCCCTCGTCGACGCCGGGGGGGATCTTGACGGTCAGGCTCTCCGACTTGCCGTCGCCGCGCTGGACGTTGATGGAGGTCTGGCCGCCTCGGACCGCGGTGAGGAACGGGATGGAGAGGTGGGCCTCGACGCTCTGGCCCTGTCGGGGGCGTCCGCCGCCGGACTTGCCGCCGCGCATGCGGCCGATCAGGTCCTCGAACAACCCCGCGCCCCCCTCGCCGCCCCCCTGGCCGCCTCCAAATCCGCCGAAGAACTCGGAGAAGTCGACGTTCTGCTGGCCGCCGTCGCCGAACCGGGCGGACCACTCCGAGGCGCTCGTCCGCGGGCCGGCCGCGCCCATGCCTTCGAAGCCGGCGGCGCCGTAGCGGTCGTACATCGCCCGCTTCTCCTGGTCGGAGAGGACGTCGTACGCCTGCTGCACCTCCTTGAAGTTCTTCTCGGCCGTCTTGTCGCCCGGGTTCACGTCCGGGTGATACTGCCGCGCGAGCTTCCGGTACGCCTTCTTCACGGCGTCCGGCGAGGCGTCGCGCGCCACCCCGAGGACTTCGTAGTAATCGCGATCTGGCATAACGCTTTACGACCTTCCGGCCCGGGGGATCGATCCGCCCTATTCTAGCCTGCGGCGCCGGCGATTCAAGCGAGGCGGGGCGCCGCCTCAGGCGAGGTCCCGGGGCCCGAACGCGCCGGGGAGGAGGCGGTCGAGCGTCGCCTCGATCACGCCCGGGCCGTCGCACGTCGAGACCACCAGGCAGCCGGGGCCGAACTCGTTGAGCACCTGCCGGCACGCGCCGCAGGGTGCGGTCGGCGCGGGGGTGGGGGTGTAGATCAGCACGGCCCGGACCAGGGGAGGGGACTCGCCCGACGCCGCGAGCTGGAACACGGCGTTCCGCTCGGCGCAGATCGTCAGCCCGTAGGAGGCGTTCTCCACGTTGCAGCCCGCGAAGACGGCCCCCGACCCGGACAGCACGGCCGCGCCGACGCGGAACCGGCTGTACGGGCAATAGGCCCGCGAGGCCGCGAGCTTCGCGGCCTCCAGGAGGCGTCGACGATCGTCGTCGGCGAGCATCGGCGGCCGGCCTCCGGCGGGGTCAATTCGCCGCGACCGCCTCGGCCTCGGTCTCGACCTCGGCCGACTCGGAGACGACGGCGCGGTGGCAGAAGTCGCCGAAGGTCTCGCCGTCGAGGCGTTCGGCCTTGAAGCGGGCGAAGACGGGGGAGAGCTCGGCCGCGATCCGGTCGTGCGGGACGTAGTCCTTGAACACGACGTTCAGGCGCTCGCCGGTGGTCCGGCCGCCGAGGAACACGGTGTACTTGCCGGGCTCCGGGATGCCGTCCTCGCCGATCTTGGCCGAGCGCCCGACCAGGCCGATGTCGGCGTTGTAGGGCCGGGCGCAGCCGTTGGGGCAGCCGGTCATGCGGACGGTCAGCCGCAGGTCGGCGAGGCCCTGGCGGGCCAGCTCGGCCTCCAGCATGTCGAGGACCGAGGGGAGAGCCCGCTCGGCGTCGGTCACGGCCAGGCCGCAGGTGGGGAGCGCGGGGCAGGCCATCGCCCAGCGGCGGACCGTGGAGACCTCCTCGACGCCTGCGATCCCGTACTCCTTCATCCAGGCGTCGATCTCTCCGCGCCAGGCGGGCTCCAGGTCCATCAGCAGGATCTTCTGCTGGCAGGTGAGCCGGCAGGGGGTCTTGTACTTCTCGAAGAAGGCCCGCAGCCCGCTGGCCAGCCGCAACGAGCCCTCGTCCTTGATCCGGCCGTTCTCGACGGGGATCCCCAGGAACAGCTTGCCATCCCCCTGCTCGTGCCATCCCATGTGGTCGTCGACGTCGGTGACGAAGACGTCCTCGCGGTAGTCCTCGAGCTTGCGGCCGAGGTATTCCTCGACCTTCGCGCGGAACGCCGGCATGCCCATGTCGTAGATGACGTACTTGAGCCTGGCCCGCTTGCGGTCCGCCCGGTCGCCGAGGTCGCGGAAGGCGCGGACGACGGCCTCGCCCACCTCCATGAACCGCTCCCGCGAGACGTAGCCCATCGGCTCCGCGAGCGCCGCGAAGGTCTTCGATGCGCTCGGGGAGGTCCCCAGGCTGCCGCCGACCAGGACGTTGTAACCGACGATCGAGCCCCCCTCGACGACCGCGAGGAACGCGAGGTCGTTGGCGTGGACGTCGGTGCAATTGTCGTCGGGGAAGGCGAAGGCCGTCTTGAACTTGCGCGGCAGGTAGGCCTTGCCCAGGATCGGCTCGACCGGGTCGTCGCCCGGCTGGGAGAGCAGGGGGGGGCCGGCGGGGAGCAGGCTGTTGATCTTCTCCCCGTCGAGCCAGATGTCCCAGTACGCGGACGATCGCGGCGCGACGTGCGAGGCCCAGGCGAGGGCGTCCTGGTTCATCTGCTCGTGCTTCGCGTCCTTGATCGGCGCGGGGCAGGCCAGGACGTTGCGCTCCACGTCGCCGCAGGCCGCGAGCGTCGAGAGGTAGTTCTCGTTGAGGTGCCGGATCACCACGGCGAGGTGCTGCTTGTCGACCCCGTGGAACTGGAACTCCTGGCGGGTCGTGATCCGGAGCGTGCCGTTGCCCACCAGCCTCGCCAGCTCGTCGCAGACCAGGTACTGATGGCCCGTCATCCGGCCGCCGATCATGCGGACCCGGACCATCATCATGTACGCCTTCTCCTTCTTCTCCTTCTTCAGCCGCAGGCGCCGGTCGCGGTCGTCCTGCAGGTAGGTGCCGTGGAACTTGAGGACCTGGCTGGAATCCTCGGAGAAGAAGGGCTCGTCGTTGAGCAGCTCCTCGGCCACCATCCCGCGGAGGTAGGCGCTGGCGGCCTTCAGGGCCTCGTTCTTGCTGAGCTTGGGCGTACTGCCATTCGCCTCGGTCATGATCGCACCTCGTGAAGGTTCGGCCGAATCTTCACTATCATAGCGAACTTAGTCGTGTATCGACCAGGGGTGTAAAAGTACACGGCGGGGCCGGGCGTGGCCGGGCGGCCGGCCTCGGGTCGTTTCACTTGGGGATTTCGGCGGCCGGCGGGGGCGTGGGGACGTCGATGGTCGCGGGGAGCGAGGAGGAGCCGGCGTTGGCGGCCTCCATCCGCTTCTGGAGGGCCATCTGCTCGATGGCGCGGTTGAGGCCGGCGAGGATGGCCTCGGTGTTGTCCTCGACGTTGGCGTTCGGGGGGGCCTGGAACGCGAAGTCGGCGTCGGAGAGGGCGGGATCGAACTGGACGTTGGAGTAGACGAGCGTCAGCTCGCTGGGCTCCTGCTTCTCGATGCTGCTCTTGGAGCCGCTCTTGGTGCCGTCGAGGTTGACCTGGCGGGTGTCGAGGGCGACGAGGGAGCCCTTGAGGCCGTAGAGTTCGAGCTTGTAGGGCCAGCCGTTCTCCTTGTCGACGGTGAGGGTGGCGTGGCTGGGGATGTAGGCGGGGAGGCGTCCGATCGGGGCGACGGGTCGCTGGTCGGGGCCGACGAGGCCCTCGCGTGTGCGCCAGGCGCCGCGGAAGATGAGGACGGGCTTCCCCTCGTACTCGCCCTCGTCGTGCTGGTCGAACTTGACGACCTTGCGGACGCCGGCGAGGAGGGCGTCGGGCCCGGAGAAGCCGAGGCTGGCGAGGATCTGGTCCTTGAGGGCGGCGTCCAGCTCCGGGGCCTGGAGGCGTTCGAGGATCGGCTTGACGGAGAGCTTGCGGTACGACTGGCCGTCGAGGATCTTCGAGTAGTCCCAGAGGACGTCGCCGTCGGAGACCTGGAGCATGGTGCCGGCGGAGCCGGGGAGGCCCTCGACGTCGAGCCGGAGGTAGACGCGGGCGACGGGGGCCTTCAGGTACTTGCCCTTGATGCGGAACTTCTCGCCCAGCATCTTGACGTCCTGGGTCAGCTCCGCGGAAACGGACTTGACGGCGGCGACCTTCTTGATCGCCTGATCGATCAGGATCTCGGCCTCGGTGGCGGGCTCGTCGGCCTTGACGGCCGGGGTGCCGCCGGGCGCCGCCGGTGCGACGGCCGCGGGGGCTTGCGGGGCCTGGGGTTGCGGCGGATCGCCCGGGGCCTGGGCGCGGGCCGGCGGGGGGGCCAGGCCGGCGGCGAGGGCCGCGGCGAGCGTCATCGGGAGGGCGATCCGGTTGATGCGCATGGTCGGGGTGTACGCAATTTCTCAAGGGTATGGGGGCGACGCCCGATCATAATCCTGGGCGTCCGGAGACGCAAGTCCGGCAGGCGTCGCGGGAACGCGGGCCTGGTGCGGAAGTCGCTCGTGGGGGGCGGTTCGCCCTCCCCGGTCCGAGTCGGTCGCAAGGGTCAGGAAGACACACATTCTCCCCGCCGCGGAGCGATCGGCGATCGATCGTCCGGCCTCGGGAGTTGGAGAGGATTTCCATGCAAACCATCGGAGTGCTGCTGCTGGCGGCGGCCGCCACCGGCGACGGCTACGGCTACGGCGACGCGGGCGTCGGCCTGAAGAAATGGCTGCGCCCCCACGTCGTGCAGAGCTCGCACACCCCGCCCCCCGGCGGCCCGCAGTTCAACGCCGCCACCATGGGCGGCGGCCCCGGCGGCGCCGGCCCGGCCGCGGCCGGCCGGCGCTTCGTCAACACGAAGAGCCAGGTCTATTTCCTCGACCCGGACAAGATGAACATCTCCTGGCAGACCGGCACCGCCCCCACCGGCGAGCGCAGCTACGGCGGCGTCCCGCTGGTCGTCCCGGGCCGGTACAACTTCAACCAGGGGTACATCTACCGCCTGAAGCTGTCGGCCATCCCGGGCCGGCCGAACGTCGCCCTCTACCCCACGGTCGAGGTCGCCCCGACCACCCCCGCCACCGACGCCTACCTGGCGCACAACGCGATCCCGGTCCAGTTCACGGCCGAGGATTTCGACCAGGTCGTCGACGGCGGGAACTTCGTGACCAAGGTGATCTACCTGCCGGATCCGAAGTACCAGGAGGTGGCGGTCTCCGGCGTCGAGACGCTGGTCTCCACCCGGCTGGAGCCGGGCGTCGACCCGATCATCGAGGCCGACAAGCGCGGGACGATCCTGCTGATCGTCCGCCTGGGCGCCATCGACCTGGAGAGCAGCAACGCGGCCGTCGGCGGCGTGCCCGTCGAGGGCTCCGTGACGCCGGCCCCGGTCGTCTCGGCCCCGGCCGCGGGCGTCGTCCCGCCGGTCACCGAGCTGCCGCCGGGCGCCCTGCCGCCGGGCGTGACCGCCCCGCCGGCCGCCGAGGCCGTGCCGCTCGACGCCGCCCCGGCCCCGGGCGTCACCCCGGAAGTGCCGAGCGTCCCCGCCGCGGAGCTGCCGTCGGCCCCGGCCGTCGAGGTCCCCGCCGCCCCCGCCCCCGAGGCGCCCCAGCTCTGAGCCGGACCCCCGGCCGAGCCGAGAGGCCCGGAACCCCAAGGCCCCGGCGCGAGCGTCGCAGCGACGACTCGCGGCGGGGCCTTCGCCGGGACGGACCCCCCGCGCCCGCCGGTCCCCATCCCATCCCCAGCACGAGCAAGGATCGAGGCCGATGAGCCGATTCGCTACGCCACCCGACCACCGGTGGAACCGAGGTGGGATCGTCGCCGTCGCTTTGGGCCTGGCCGCGGGCTCGGGGTGGACGGCCGCGACCGCCCAGGAACTCGCCCCGGCGCCCTCGCCCGTCGAGGCCCCCGCCGAGCCGGCGCCCGCCCCCGCGCCGACCGCGCCCGCGGCCGGCGCGCCGGTCCTCACGCCGGAAGGCCGCGGGGCCGCCGTCAGCCCGCTCCCCGACCCGAACGTCCAGCCGGTCCGCTTCCAGGGGCCGGAGGGGCTCGCCGTTGAGATCCTCGCGCCCCAGGCGCTCCCCGCGAGCGCCGGCGACGGCGGCGGGAGCCTCACCGCGGGCCTCCGGCGCGGGGTCGGCTACCGGCTCCGGCTGTCCAACATCCCGCACCTCCATCGCCCCGCCGAGATCGACCCCGGCAAGTATCCCATCCGCGTCGTCTTCACCGAAGAAGAGCTGTGGGAGGTGGTGGACGACGGCCGGCTGGTCACCAAGGTGATCTACCTGGAGGACCCCGAGCAGGCCCTCCCGCTGAAGCTCCCCAAGGATCACATCCCGTCTGTCACGGTGGGCGCCGCCGAGGATCCCGTCCGCGTCGCCGCCGCCCTAGGGCGCGTGGTCGCGATCGTCCGCATCGGCGGCCGTCGGCCCACCGTCGAGGAGATCCACGCCGGCGCGACCGGCGACATCGCCCTCGACGGCCTGGTCGCCTCGTCGGGCGGGCGCTGCGCGTTCGCCTGCGGCGGGACGCCTTGCCCGCTGCCGAGCGGCCCGGCCTGCCCCCCGCTGGAGCCCGGCGCGCGGCCGACGCTCCCCCGCGACGAATACCTCTGCGACGGCGGCGACCGCGGCTCGAAGGCGGGCGTCGGCGCCGGCGGGGCCCTGCGTGGGATCGAACCGCGCGACGCCGTGGTCCGGTTCGACGTGGGGCTCGACCAGTATCCCGACCCCAAGATCCTGCCGACGAACCGCGTCTGCATCTACGCCCCGCGGTTCGCCGAGGTCCGCATGGCCACCGGGACCATCGAGAACGTCGAGGTCCACGGCCTCCACCTGAACAGCCTGACCCAGAAGCCGGCGCAGGCGGAGAAGACGGACGACGTCCGTCGCCTGGTGCAGAACCAGGCTGCGGAGCTGGCCCGGGACCGTCGCCGGGCGCAGGTCGAGCGGGGCAAGGTCTATCCCGGCGTCGGCGCCGACGTCCGCGGGGCGATGGGCTACAGCGACTCGCAGCACATCAAGGTCGGGGCGTTGGTGCAGTCGGCCCAGACGCAGACGCGCCGGCAGGCGCCGATGATCGCCAAGGAGAAGGTGAAGCTGACGGGCATCAAGACCGTCGAGTCGCCCGTCGTGGCCGACCTGGTGCAGGGGACCGGCGAGGCCGTCCGCAGCCAGCCCGCGCTGGAGATGACGGGCGTCGAGACGCCGCCGAACCGCCCCGGCCTGGCTGTCGTGAAGCGCGTCGACGCCACCGAGGCCGAGCCGGGCGACGTGGTGACCTACGCCATCGCCTACCGCAACATGGGCAACACGCCGATCCGCTCGGTCGCCATCGTCGACAGCCTGCTGCCGCGGCTGGAGTACGTCCCCGGCTCCGCCAAGGGCCCCAAGGGCGCCCAGTTCACCGTCGGCGAGAATCAGGCCGGCTCCACCGAGCTGCGCTGGGACCTGAAGGAGGCCCTCCCCCCCGGCGCCCAGGGCTACGTCTCGTTCCAGGCCGTCGTCCGCTGACGTCGCGCGGCGTCCGTCGCTCGTCGGGTGCGCCTTTGGATTTTGGCGGATCGCGTCGGAGTCGCGGGGGCCGTCATGACGGCCTTCCCCCCTCGCGGGGGAAGGTGGCCCGAAGGGCCGGATGAGGGGGACGACCCGCGAGACGGCCGTCGGGCTCCCGAGCCGGTCGGACGGGCCTTCGAATCCCGACAGCCCCGCGCTTCGCGTCCCCCTCATCTGACGCCTTCGGCGTCTGTCTTCCCCCGCGAGGGGGGAAGACGTCGAACATCGACCGCCAAAATCCAAAGGCACACCGTCGATCTTCGAACGCCTGACGCCCGGCCGGCGGCCCTGCTACGATGCGGGTCACCGGCCGGGCGACGTTTCGAACACGCCGCAGAAGAGGTCGAATCGCATGGAGTTCAACCCCTGGGAGATCGCGCTCCTGCTGTTCGCGACGATCGGGCCGCTCAAGGTCACGATCGTCTGCGCCGCGATGACGGAGGAGGCGGAGCCGGAGTTCGTCCGGCGGGTGGCGGCGCGGTCGGTGCTGACGGCCTCGGTCGTCTGCCTGGTCTTCGCCCTGTTCGGCGAGGCGATCCTGAAGGCGTTCAAGGTCTCGATCCCCGCGTTCCAGGTGGGGGGCGGGCTGATCGTGCTGCTGTTCTCCCTGGACATGGCGGTCTCGAAGCGGCGGGATGAGCCGCGATCGGTCGAGGGCCCGGTGCCCGCGCCGCCGTCGCTGGAGATGGCGACGTGCCCCCTGGCCGTGCCGCTGATGGCGTCGGTCTCGGGATTGGTGGCGATCGTCTCGGCGCTGGCCCAGCGCGACGACCTGAAGGCGATCGTCTTCCTGAGCTTCGTCATCGCCGCGATCATGGCGATCAACTACGCCTGCCTCTGCCAGTGCCGCCGGATCGCGCGGTGGCTGGGGCCGATCGCGATCGAGGTGATCGGCAAGCTGATGGGCGTGATGCTGGCGGCCCTGGCCGTCGAGCTGATGTTCATGGGGCTGATCGGCCTGGGCGTGGTGAAGCCGCCCCCCGCGCCCGCGACGACGTCGGGGCGACCGGCGGCCGTCGCCCCTTCGGCGGCGCAGCCCTGACGACTTGAGCGGATCCCGGGATTCATTGGATCGGCCGCACCGATCCGGCCGATCGAAGGAGATGGGGCGTCCGGGCGAGGCCGGCCCGCGCGCCCCGACCCTTCCGAGGATCCCGGATGCTCCGCCCGTCGCTCGTCCTCCTGATGGTCGCGATCCTCGTCGCGTCGGCGTCGCCGGCCGCGGCGCAGGGGCCGGCGGCGGACGTGGCGGCCACGGTGGACGCGCTGGCGAAGCGGCTGGAGGACCTGGAGCGCCGCAACGCCGAGCTGGCGGAGAAGAATCGGGCGCTGACGGACAAGGTGGACGAGCTGTCGCGTCGGCTCGACGGCGGGGCCGCCCCCCGCCCCGTCCCCGTCGCCTCCCGGGCCGTGGCCCCCCGACGAGGAGTTGGACGCCGACGCCGGCGTGACCGACCCGCCCGGGAGTCCCGGCGCGGCGGGGGCGTTCGACCCGCCGTCGGAGTCGCGATTCCGCGTCGGCGACTACGACGAGGAGACGGGCCAGTACGTCCTGGTCCGCCCCCACGACGCCCAGCGGATGCCGTTCGAGCTGCGCTTCGACGTCTTCACCCAGGCGCGGTTCCAGAACTTCGCCGCCAGCCGCCGGAGCTGGGTCGACGCGGAGGGGGCGGCGCAGCCGATCAGCAGCTTCAACTCGTTCGAGGTCGCCCGTAATTTCCTGGTCTTCAGCGGCTTCGGCATCGATCCGAGGCTCCAGTATACGGCCATCGTCTTCTCGTCGACGTCGATCAACGACACCGTCTATCTCGGCTGGATCAACTACCGCTTCAATCGGGCCTTCGACCTGCGGGTGGGCAACTGGCTGGTCCCCGGCACGCGCGAGTGGTACGAGTCGTTCCGCTGGACGCTCGGTGCCGACCGCCTCATGGCCACGACGTTCTTCCGCCCCAACATCAGCCCCGGCATCTGGGCCCAGGGCGAGCCGATCGACGGCCTGAACTACGTCGCGATGATCGCGAACTCGAACAACCGGTTCACGCAGGGGGTGGCGACCCGCGTCGGCTCGTCGCTCGCGTTCGGCGGGACGGTGTGGTACGAGCCGACGGACGATTACGGCGTGGGGGTCTCGGACGTCGAATTCCACGAGGGCCGCAGCTTCCGCTTCGGGACGAGCCTCAACGTCGCGCACGAGTCGAACCAGGGCTTCACGCAGGCGGCGATCCGCAACCCGGAAGACACGCTGATCCGCCTGTCCGACGGCACGCCGCTGTTCCGGCCGGGCGTGCTCGCGCCGGGGATCGAGGTCCGGTCGACGAACCTCCAGCTCTGGACGCTGGACGCGGCGATGAAGTATCGCGGCCTGGCCGTCTCCGGCGAATACTTCTTCCGCTGGCTGGACGACGTCCGGACCGTCGGCGGCCGGTCGCCGTACGGCTCGCTGTTCGACACCGGGGCGCTGCTCCAGGCGGGCTACTTCCTCAAGCCGCACAAGCTGGAGGCGTTCGCGCGGACGTCGTTCGTGACCGGCCGTTTCGGTGGCGGCGTGGAGTACGGCGGCGGGTTCAACTGGTATCCCCGCGGGGCCCGCACCTGGCGCACCACGGCCGAGGTGCTGAGGATCGAGGGATCGCCCGCGCAGAACTTCATCACCGGCTACCGCGCCGGCGAGACCGGCACGCTGTTCCAGCTCCAGTGGCTGACCGATTTCTGACGCGGATCACGGCAGGACGCGGCGACCGAGGGCGGTGTTCAGGTCGAGCATGCTGCGGCGATGCCGCACCAGGACGTCGCGGTAGAGCCGGGCGGTCTCGTTGTAGATCCGCCGGGCCTCCAGGAATTCCGGGCTGGACTGCTGGCCTTCCAGGTACAGCCGGCGGGCGCCGTCGAGGATGTCGCGGGCGGCCGGGAACTGGTCGCGCTCGACTTCCAGGACGGCCTCGCGGCTCAGGTCGTATTCCTGGTCGGCGTCCAGCACCTGGGCCGCGACCTCCTTCTGGAGCCGGTCCAGGCCGCTGACGGTCTGGTCGACGTTGAGCTTGGCCCGCGCGATGCTCCCCTGGTTGCGGTTGTAGAGCGGGAGCGGGGCGGTGATCGCGGCCGACCAGGACGTCGCGCTCTTGGTGCCGAAGGGTGCGTTGTTCTGGAAGACGTAGGGCGTGTAGGTGACGTAGACGTCCGAGTAGCGGTTCGCCTGGGCGAGCCGGACGTCGGCCTTGGCGCGGGCCACCCCCAGGCGGTAGGCGGCGACGTCCGGCCGGGATTCCAGGGCCGTGGCGATGAGCTGGTCGTCCGGCGGCGGGGGAGGGCCGTGGGGTCGCAGGGAGCCCCGGATCTCCAGCGAGTCGGCCTGCTCGACCGGGTAGTCGAGGAGCAAGGCCAGGTTGCGCCTGGCCCTGCGCAGGGCTCCGACGGCCTCGCGATGCGCGGCCTCGGCGGCCTCGCTCTGGAGGCGGATCGAGCCCACGTCGGCCGCGGTCCGGGCACCGGCGGCCCGCAGCTCTCGGGTCCGCTCCAGGACCTCCTTGAGGCCGGCGACGTTCGCCGCCGAGAAGCGCAGGCTCTCGCGCGCGGCCAGGACGTCGACGAAGGCGGTATAGAGGTTGTCGATCTGGATCCGCACGGCGTCGGCGTACTGGGCCTCCAGGACCTGCTTCGCCCGGCCGGCGACCGTGGTGCGGGCCCTGCGCTTGCCGGAGAGGTCGAACGGGTGGGTGATGCTGACGTCGTACTGCGTCTGGCCGCCCGGCCGCTCGGGCGAGAACTCGCCGTAGGGGACGGCCGTGGCGTCGGCGTAGATGAGCGGGTTGGCCCGCATGCTCGCGGTGACGATGTCGGCCGCGGCCTGGGGGATCTCGAAGTGCTGCGTGCGCAGCTCGGGATTGGCGTGGACGAGCCGCTCGATGGCGGCGTCCAGGTCGAGGCCGTTCGGGGGCCCCTCGTCCGCCTCGGCGGCCTGGAGGTCGATCGCCCCGTAGGCCGGCACGGCGGGCCGCTCCGGCCGCCGAGGGACGACGATGCCCGCGGGCGCTCCCGGTCGAAACGGCTCGACCGGCCGCGTGAGGGCCGCCGGCAGGGGCGGCACGCCGGCCCGGCCGGGGCGGGTCGGGAACAGGACGCCGCCCGGGGGGGACAGGCCCTCCAGGTCGCTGCCGGCCCCGGGCGAAGGGCCGAGCGCCGAGCCGGCCGCCGGGGTTTTGGATTCGGAGTCGGACGGCAAGGTCTGGCCGTGGGCCGAACTCATGGCCAGGGCGGCCATGAGCGCGAACGCCGATCGTCCCGACGCGAGGCGTATCCTATCGGCCATCGTCCACCCTCCTTGGCGGTGATGGACGGAATTATCGGCCGGGTCTCGCCTCCGGCCGGCTTCGGGATTGAAGAAGATTCATCGGTCGCCCCGCAGAATCGGCGCGATCGGCCCCGGCGCGGGCCCGGGGCGGCTCAGACCTCGGCGGTCGTGTACAGCGGCTCGATGGCCTCGCCGGTGCAGAGGGTGAGGGGGCGGCCGAGGCGGTCGCGCAGCTCGGTGGCCGGGTCGACGCCCAGGGCGCTGTAGACCGTCGCGGCGAGGTCCGGCGGGCCGAAGGTCTTGGTGACGGGGTAGGCGCCCAGCTTGTCGGACTTGCCGATGACCTGGCCGCCGACGACGCCGCCGCCGGCGAACACGGCCGGGAAGACGGCCGGCCAGTGGTCGCGGCCCGGGACGGCGCCCGGGGTCAATTGCGAGATCCTCGGCGTGCGGCCGAACTCGCCCAGCATCACCACCAGCGTCTCGTCGAGCAGCCCGCGGGCCTTCAGGTCGTCCAGCAGGGCGGAGACGGCGCGGTCGAGGGCGGGGAGCAGGCTGTCCTTCAGGCGGGGGAAGTTGTCGGTGTGCGTGTCCCAGGTCTGGACGATCCCCATCGTCGCCTGGATCACCGGCACGCCGATCTCCACCAGTCGGCGGGCCGTCAGCAGCGACCGCCCGAAGACGTGGCGGCCGTAGCGGTCGATCAGCCCGGGGTCCTCGCGGTCGACGTCGAGCGCCGCGCCGACCTTGCTGTTGCAGAGCATGGCCAGCGCGGCGTCCTGCTGGTCGACGAAGGCGTCGCCCGGCGCGGGGGCGGCGGTCGTCTGGGAGAGGAGATGCCGGCGGCGGTGGAGGCGGTCGGGGTCCAACCCTTCGGGGAGGGTGAGGCTGTCGTCGCGGGCGTCGGGCTTGTTGGGGTCGAGCCGGAGCTGCCAGGGGTCGTGCCGGGGGCCGAGGAACCCGGCGTCCTGGCCCGGCCACGTCAGCGGGCCTTCGATCAGCTTCAGCGGCAGGGCCACGCCGTTCGGGATCCCTTCGCCCTTGCCGCGGACGCGGTCGACCACCGCGGCGTAGCAGGGGAAGTCGTCGCGCGAGGCGACGCGGTCGAGGTCGCTCGCCCCGCGCGGGAACGAGGGCCTGCCGGTCAGGACGTGGTGGACGGCGACCAGGTGGTTCCCCTCCGGGTGCGACATCGACCGCACCACCGCGAGGTCCTGCGCCCGCGCCGCCAGCCGCGGCAGGTGCTCGCAGAAGTGGACGCCGGGGACCGCCGTCTGGATGGGGTTGAATTCGCCCCGGATGGCGTCGGGGGCCTCGGGCTTCATGTCGAACGAGTCGTGCTGGCCCAGGCCGCCGCTCAGGAGGATCACGATCACCGACCGCGCCCGGCCCGTCGCCCCCGCCGCGGCCGACGCGTTCCGCGCCGCCAGCAGGCCCGGCAGCGACATCCCCAGCAGCCCCGACCCCGCCTGGACGAACCCGCGGCGGGTGAGCCGCAAGCCGGGGGCCCCCGATGCCTCGCGCCGATTCATCGTCGTCCTCCCGCCGGGTGAGGGTTGAGTCGTCAATCTTTTGGGGAGTCGCCCGCGACCTCGCCGGAAGTTTAACATTTGCTGGCCGTCGTGCCAAGGGTGGATGGGGTCGGGATCTGGTAGGATCGTCCCGGACGGGTCGTCGCGACGCCGGAGGCCGAGGCGAGGGGAGGGGACCGCGATGGACGAGCCCACGGAGCCGGATCCGGGCGGGGCCCGCGCGGCGAAGACGCGCATCAGCTTCGACGGCTGGCCCGTCGACGGCCGGATCTCGCGCGTCTTGTCCGGGGGCCTGGACGCGACGGGGGCGTTCACGACGGCCGAGCCCGCCGCGCCCGCGGGGGAGCGGTTCGGCGACTATGAACTGGGCCGGGAGTTGGGCCGCGGCGGCATGGGCGTCGTCTACGAGGCCCGCCACGTCGGCCTGAACCGATCGGTCGCGCTGAAGGTGGTGGACTCGGGGCTCCTGGCCGGCGCGGCCGAGATCCAGCGGTTCCGCATCGAGGCGGCGGCCCTGGCGCGGCTCGACCACCCGCGGATCGTCCCGATCTACGAGGCCGGCGAGGCCGACGGCCGGGGCTACCTGGCGATGAGGCTGGTGGCCGGCGGGAACCTGGCCGATCGCCTGGCCCGCTACCTCGGCGACCCCCGCGCCGCGGCCGAGCTGGCGGCGGAGGTGGCCGAGGCCGTCCACCACGCGCATTCGCGCGGCGTCCTCCACCGCGACCTCAAGCCGGCGAACATCCTCGTCGACGACGACGGCCTCCCGCTGGTCTCGGACTTCGGCCTGGCCAAGCAGTTCGACGACGACTCGGCGATGACGATCTCCGGCGCGTTGCTGGGGACGCCCGCGTTCATGAGCCCGGAGCAGGCCGCGGGGCGGAGCGCAGCGATCACGACGGCCACGGACGTCTACGGCCTGGGGACGATCCTCTATTCGATGCTCGCCGGCCGGCCGCCGCTGCTCGGCGGGGACGTGATGGAGGTCCTGGACGCGGTCCGCTTGCGCGAGCCCGAGCGTCCGTCCCGCCACAATCGCGTCGTCCCGCGCGACCTGGACACGATCGCCCTGAAGTGCCTGGAGAAGGACCCCCGCCGCCGCTACGCCACGGCCCACGCGCTGGCGGCGGACCTCCGGGCCTGGCTCGGCTCGCGGCCGATCGCGGCGCGGCGCGTCGGGGCCGCGGAACGGGCGTGGCTCTGGTGCCGCCGCCGGCCGGCCGTGGCGGCGCTGGCCGCGGCGGCGATGCTGGCGACCGTCGGCGGGGCGACGGCCGTGATGCTGGTGCAGGCCCGCGCCAACGCCGGCCTCCGCGAGTCCAACGCGCGCGAGCGGCGGCAGTTCGACCTGGCGATGGACGCGGTCGGCGCCCTGCGCCGCAAGGTGGCGGACGAGCCGTTGCTGAAAGAATCACAATTCGCCCCGCTCCGCGCCGGTCTGTTGCGCGAGGCGGCGGATTTCTACGCCCGCCTCGAAGGGATGCTCCGGGGGCGGGACGATTCCGGCTCGCTCGCGGCCCTGGCCGGGGCCTATTACGAACTGGGCGACCTCACCGAGCAGACCGGCTCCAAGGACGAGGCGCTGGCGTTCCATGAGAAGGCGCTGAAGATCCGCCGGGAATTGCCGCGCGGCGGCGATGAAGACGGCCCGCTCGACCTTGCCCGTTCGCTGGTCGCGACCGCCCGGCTGGGCGCGGCCGTCGGGGACGCGGGGCGGTCGGACGCCCGGCTGCGGGAGGCGGCCCGGCTCGCCTCGGGCGCGACCGGCGGGGCCGCGGCGGACGTGCAGGCCGAGGCCCTGGAGGAGATCGCCGAGCTGGGAATCCCCGCGGCGCGGCTGGACGAGGCCCGCGCGGCCTATGGCGAGGCTCTGGCGATCCGTCGACGCGCGGCCGAGGCGGCCCCGGGCGCGGTCGGCCTGCGGGAGCGGCTGGCGTCGCTCGCCACGTCGTACGGCGAGTTCGAACTGCTGGCGGGCCGGCCCGCCGACGCGGCGGCCCTGTTCGACGAGGCCGAAACGGTCCTCGGGACCCTGGCCCGGTCGAACCCCGACGACGTCGGCTTCCGCACCGCCCGCGCCGGCGTCCTCATCAAGCGAGGGGCGCTGAGCGGCCAGTTCCTCGGCCGCCCGCGGGAGTCGCTGCCGTCGCTGATGGAGGCCCGCCGGCTGCTGTCGGGCCTGCTGGCCGAGCGGCCGGCGCTCGTCGCGCCGCGACCGATGCTGGCCGATTGCGATTCCTGGCGGTTCCTGGCCTGCTGGAACCTCGGCCGCATGGACGACGCGCTGGCGGCGGCCGACGACCTGGCCGCGACCGCCGCCGAGCTGATCCGCATCGACCCGCGCACGGCGGTCCATCGCTCGCACGAGGCCGCCGGGCTGACGGGCCGGGCGCTGGTCCTCTCGCGCACGGGTCGGAACGCCGAGGCCCTGCCGCTGTTCGAGCGGGCCGCGCGGGAGTTCGAGGCGGTCGCCGACGCCGCGCCGTCGCTCCCCGGCTATCGCTTCATGAACATCTCCGCGCTGGTGAACGTGGCGAACGAGCTGCGGCTGCTGGGCCGCCCGCGCGAGGCCCTGCCGGTCTGCGAGCGCGCCGCGGCCGTCGCGGGAGACTTCCTCGACGACCGCGGGAGCCTGCTGCTGGTGCCGATGCACCTGGGCGAGTCCCTGCGCCAGCTCGCGGAGGTCCGGCTCGCCTGCGGCGACCCGGCCGCCGCCGCGGAGAGCGCCCGCCGCGCGGTCGAGATCCTGAGCGAGCCGCCGCCGCAGGTCGTCCAGGCGTGCTACGAGCGGGCCGCCGCGCTCGCCGTCCTGGCGGGGCTCGCCCGGACGCCCGGCTCCGGCGTCGCCCCGGAGGAGGGCCCCCCCGCGGCCCTTGCGGCGGTCGCGATGCTGCGGCGAGTCTACGACCTGGGGTTCCGCAACACGTCCGCCCTGCGCAGCGAGACGGCGTTCGCGCCCCTCCGCGATCGTCCCGACTATCGGGCGATCCTGGCCGACATGGAGTTCCCCGACGATCCTTTCGCCCCCTGACCGCCGCGCCGGATGTCGAATCGTTGTTGAATCGGGGCCGATTCCGGGGTATCGTTCGAGTGCCCGGCGTCGAGGGGACGACCGGGGCGGGCGTTCCGAGTCGACGGGGGACGGGCGATGATCCGCGTGCTGGGCGGTCCCAAGCGGCTCTGCGACGGCCTCACCCGCCGCGACCTCCTCCAGGTGGGGGCGGCGAGCTTCCTCGGCGCCGGCCTGGCCGGCGGGGCGGCGTCGGCGTCGGCGGGGCTGCCGGGGTTCGGCAAGGCCAAGTCGTGCATCCTCCTGTTCCTCTACGGCTCGCACAGCCAGATCGAGACCTTCGACCCCAAGCCCGACGCCCCCTCGCAGATCCGCGGCGAGTTCGGCTCGATCCCCTCCAGCGTCCCCGGCCTGGACGTGTGCGAGGGCCTGCCGAGGCTGGCGACGGTGATGGACAAGGTGACGGTGGTGCGGTCGGTCTCGCACCCGTTCCCGGTCCACGGGGTCGCCTACGCCACCACGGGGAACCCGGTCATCCCGCTGGCGATGGAGCTGTCCCCCCGCGACCCGGCTCACTGGCCGTTCATCGGCTCGGTGGTCGACTACCTCGACGGCCAGGCCGCCGCGCCGGCCGGCGGTCGCTCCGAGGTCCCTCGGAATCTCCAACTCCCGTTCGCGTTCAGCAGCCAGCGCATCGGGGAGGTCGCCCGCGCGGGGCCTTACGGCGGGTTCCTCGGCCAGTCTTACGACCCGATCTGCACCGAGTTCGTGGGGCAGGGGACCCGGAAGGCGAAGAAGACGCTGACGACCCTCTCGTGGGACGACTACGAGCTTTACCGCGGCATCACCCCGGAGAGTCGGTTCCGTCTCGGCGGCCTGGGGGGCGGCGACGTGGTCATCGATCAGCTCGACCGCCGCCGCACCTTGCTGGAACAGCTCGAAGCGGCCCGCCGCAAGCTGCCGGCCGGCCCCGAGATCGACCGCCATCGCGACACGGCCCACCGCCTGCTCCAGTCGCCCTCGTTCCGGCGCGCGTTCGACCTGGACGAGGAGTCGTGGGACACCCGGAACCTCTACGGCATGGACCTGTTCGGCCAGGCCACGCTCACGGCGCGCCGGCTGGTCGAGGCCGGCGGCCGATTCGTCTCGGTCTTCTGGGACGAGTACGGCCTGGCCGGCACCGGCTGGGACACCCACTGGGACCACTTCCCGCGCATGAAGGACGAGCTGCTGCCGGGCCTGGACCGGACCCTCTCCGGCCTGATCCTGGACCTCGACCGCCGCGGGATGCTCGACGAGACCCTGGTGGTGCTCCTGAGCGAGCACGGCCGGACGCCGCAGATCGGCAACGTGCAGGGCGGCGGCCGCGACCACTGGTCGCGCTGCTACTCGATCGTCATGGCCGGCGGCGGCGTCGCCCGGGGGAACGTGGTGGGCAAGTCCGATAAGATCGGCGGCGACGTCGTCGACCGTCGGGTCTCGCCGAAGGACGTCCTCGCCACCATGTACCACCTGCTCGGGATCGACCCGACGACGATGCTCCACGACCGCCTCGGCCGGCCGCTGCCGCTCGTCCCCGACGCCGAGGTCATCCCCGAAGTCCTGGCCTGACCGCGGCGACCGCGGCGCATCCGCGAGGAGCCCGACGAGGCGGGTGTGCCTTGGGATTTTGGCGAATCGCGTCGGGGTCGCGGGAATCATCGTAACCGCCTTCCCCCCTGGCGGGGGAAGGTGGCCCGCAGGGCCGGATGGGGGGGGCGACGAGCGCAATGGCCGTCGGGCTCCCGAGTCGGTCGGACGGGCCTTCGCGGCTCCCGATGGTGCCCGTGCTTCGCGTCCCCCTCATCTGACCGCTTCGCGGTCTGTCTTCCCCCGCGAGGGGGGAAGACGTCGAACGCCGACCGCCACATTCCAAAGGCACACCCGACGAGGCCGCCGGCCTTGCCCGGCCGGGAGGGGGCCGTTACCTTGATAGCCTTCCGCGGGCCCGCGAGTGGGGCCCGCGCCCTCCCCACCCCGGCCCGAGTCCCCCCCTCGTGAACCCCGCACCTTCGAGCCCGGTCGGCTGGCGCAAGCCGACGGTCCGCGCGCTCAAGGCGGTGGTGGCCGTCCTGGTCTTCGCGTTCGTGGCCCGCCACGTCCACCGGACCTGGGGCGAACTGGGCCGGAGCGAGGCGGCCCTGACGTTCCGGCCCGGATGGTTCGCGCTGTCGGGGGCCGCCTATCTCGCGGGGCTGGCGCTGTGCGGGGCGTTCTATCGGGACGTCCTGGGTCGCAGCCCGACGCCGATCTCGCGGTTCGCGGCGCAGCGGGCCTACCTGGTGAGCCACCTGGGGAAGTACGTCCCCGGGAAGGCGGTGGTGGTCGTGATGCGGGCCGCGCTCTCGAAGCCCTACGGGGCGAGGGCGTCGACCTCGGCGGTGGCGACGTTCTACGAGACGCTGGTCATGATGGCGTCCGGGGCGCTGATCGCCGCCGTGCTGTTCGCGTCCGGCGGCGAATCCCCGGTCATCCCGCTCGAACGCCCGGTGCTCGGGCTGGTCGAGATCCGGTCGTCCATCCTGTTCGCGATGCTGTCGGCGGGGATGGGCGGGGCGCTGCTGACGCTCGTCTGGCCGCCGGTCTTCCGCCGGGCGGCGCGGACGCTGCTCCGGAAGATCCCCGGCGTCGACGCCGGCTCGATGCCGGACCTCGACGGGTCGCTGCTCGCGCGGGGCCTGGCGCTCACGGGCGTCTCGTGGCTGTTCCTGGGGTTGAGCCAGGTGGCCGCGGCGAAGGGGCTGGCGGGGGCCGGGTCGCCGGAGATCGGCCCGGCGGCGATCCCGGTCGCGACGGCGAGCGTCGCGCTGGCGACGGTGGCCGGGTTCGCCGTGGCGATCGCGCCCGGCGGGCTGGGCGTGCGCGAGGGGGTCTTGATGTACGCGCTGGGGCCGGCGTTCGGCCCGGCCCTGGCGACGGCCTCGGCCCTGGCGCTGAGGCTGGCGTGGGTCGCGGCGGAGGTGCTTGCGGCCCTGGTCCTGGTCCCGATGGGGGCCGCCGCGCCGGGGAAGGTCCCGGCGGCCGAGGCCATCCAGGAGGCGGGCCCGATATCGGAAGCCCCATGATCAGCGTCGTGATCCCGGTCTACAACGAGGAACAGAGCCTGCCCGCCCTCCACCGCGAGCTGGACGCCGCCTTCGCCCGCCTGGGCGGGGAGGTCGAGTTCCTGTTCGTGGACGACGGCAGCCGCGACGGCTCCTGGCGCGCCGTCGCGGACCTCTCCCGCCGCGACCCTCGCGTCCGGGCGATCCGCTTCCGCCGCAACTTCGGCAAGGCTTCGGCGCTCACGGTCGGCTTCCAGAGCGCCCGCGGCGAAAGGGTCTTCACGCTCGACGCCGACCTTCAGGACGACCCCGCGGAGATCCCCCGGTTCCTGGAGCGGATCGACTCGGGCCTGGACGTCGTCAGCGGCTGGAAGCGGACGCGCCACGACCCCTGGCACAAGGTCTACCCCAGCCGGGTCTTCAACGCGATGGTCAGCCGCCTGACCGGGTGCCGGCTCCACGACCACAACTGCGGCTTCAAGGCGTATCGCGCCGAGGTGCTCCGCGAGGTCGGCATCTACGGCGAGCTGCACCGCTTCGTCCCGGCGCTGGCGCATGCGAAGGGCTTTCGGGTCGGCGAGATCGAGGTCAACCACCGCCCTCGCGAGCACGGCCGGTCCAAATACGGCTTCAGCCGGTTCATCAAGGGGTTCCTCGACCTGCTGACGGTCGTGTTCCTCACGCGGTTCCGCCAGCGACCGCTGCACGTCATCGGCGGGACGGGGCTGCTGCTGTCGAGCCTGGGCGTCCTGGGGATGCTCTACCTCGCCCTGCTGTGGGGGATCGAGCACTCCGTCGGCACCCCCTCGCACCCGATCGGGGTGCGGCCCCTGCTGTTCTACTCGATGTCCCTCCTGATCGTCGGCTCGCAGCTCTTCAGCCTGGTGTTCCTGGCCGAGCTGGTGACCTCTTACGGCCTGCGCGCCGACGACACCTCCAGCGTCGCGGAGACGATCCG
>ERZ778021.1088-NODE-1088-length-35724-cov-4.908240_pt1 | contig 35724 bp, 38 predicted proteins | sample MGYA00375751_ERZ778021 | MGnify/ENA primary metagenome ERZ778021 (study PRJEB29350, sample SAMN05389814) | bioreactor metagenome | isolation source: Thiocyanate stock bioreactor | place: South Africa: University of Cape Town | collected 2013-08-29 ... | reverse complement strand
CCGCCGAACTCGCCGGCTACCGCCGGCGGCAATGCCGCCGAGGGCGACAAGACCGCTCCCAAGTTCACCGTGGCTCCGACCTTCTCGCCGGCCCGCTTCCGGGTCATCGGCACGGCCGCCCACCGGGGCAGCGCGCCTCCCGGCAGCAAGCTGAACTTCTCGCTCTCCGAGGACGCGTCGGTGACGGTCAGCGTCTCGCGCAAGGCCTCCGGGCGCCGGGCCGGGAATAAGTGCGTCGCCCCGGGCAGGGCAAAGCCCGGCGCCGCGAAATGCGCCCGCTACCTGCCCAAGGGCCGGCTATCCGTGACCGGCAGAGCGGGCGCGAACAAATCCGCCTTCACCGGCAAGGTGAACGGCAAATCCCTGACGCCCGGCACCTACCAGGCGTCGCTGAGCGCCCGAGACGCCGCCGGCAACACATCGGCCGCCGCCACGGCCGCCTTCACGATCGCCCGCTGACCGCACGTCGCAACGCGATGCGTTCGCACTTTGCTCCGCTATGCGGTCATTTCTGCGAACTCATCCCGGGTGAGACCGGAGTTATGTCGACTTGGCGTTGAATTCGGAGCGGAGGACTCAAGGAGGACCAGAGGAGAGCCGAAATGATTTGCCAGTGGAGACCCTCCCCGCGCATCCGCCCGGCCCGACCGCGGACAAGCTGAGCATCTGGCCGCTTGAGTCCGGTAGGTACGGGCTCGACGCGACTTTCCAGGGTCGCAGCGGATTTCACCTGGTCGAAGCCCACGAGGCGGCCCTGAAGCGAGCCGGTGTCCGATTCAAGCTCGTACAGGAGCTTGGCGGTGGTTGGACGCTGCGATTCGGCCCGCTCAGCGCGGCAGAGGTCTCCGTGGCGCTCGAGTCCTACGTACATTGAGGCCCAGACGGGGCCAGGAGGGCGAGAACGCGCTCCGCGCGATCCCTTCCGCTCAGACCCAACGCACGATAATCTTGGTTCGCGTCCCCGTCTTACAGTACGTTTCCGTCGTGCTTAAGACCATCGGCGAGGGTACGGTTTCTGGCTCTGTCATTAGCCTTTTGTTGCCCTCGTCATTACTTCAAGGGGGCGCAGATGCGTACTTCTTTTCCGGTGCAGTTCGACGGCAACCTCCTCGGCAAAAGTAGGGAGGCCGGGGCCTTCGACACGGCGGACGGTCGTGTCGAGTACGGCGACGCCTACGAGTTGGCTTTCGAGAATTCGGAGGGCCTCACCCAGACGGTGCGTTGCACGCTGAAAGCGCTCGACGAGGCCTCCAACTTCGACGTCGCAGTGCAGCCGAGGTTCGCTCGGATCCGCGTCGTCGGCGACGTCGCCATCGGGGGCAACCGGCCGGGCAGTTTCCGCCCGTCCGAGGTCCGGCTCCTCAAAGCCTCCTAGGTCCGGTGGGCTTCCGTGCGGGCGCGGCTGATGGCCGTGGTTCTGGCGATCTCGGTGGGGTGGTGCGCTTCGTTCTGCGCCACCTCATCGGCCGGCGAACCCTCCCCCTACGCGCCGGATGAATCCGAATACGTGGAACCTGCCCCGCTGGCCGAACGGCCGGTTTGCCCCGTTCCTCCCGAACCGGCCGCTGAAGGGGCAGATGTCGCTGTTGTCGAACAGCGGGCGGCACGGATCGAAGCCGACGAATCCTGCGCCGTGTACGCCGATCGTCTCGAAGGGCTCTCACGGCGCCTGTGGTGGATCGTGAGCGAGCAGGTGCGCCAGCACGTCCAGGGGGTGGCGGTGCTGGAACGTGAGGCGGAAGCTGACACCCTGCTCGCTCGCCTCGAACCTATCGCGGCGAGCCTCGCTGGCAAGCTGGAAACCGAAGTCGTCGCCTACAGCGGCGGCACGCTCCCGGTCCATGACGCGGCTGGCGCCGCGGCGGCCGGGGAAACGACGGCCGGTCAGGCCGAACTCTCCGAAGCGATCGACGCGGGGGCCGAAGCGACCCGCGGCGCGCTCTGGTACCTGATTGGCGCCGCGGTGGGCTGCTTCGTCGGCTACGTCTTCTATCGCCAGGTGATGCCGCGTGCCTAGCCGGACGCTCGACTTCCTTCTGGTCCTCACGCTGCTTGTGGTCGTCTCGGTGGTCAGCGCCGGGCTCGCTTTCCGCGACGCGGCGCGGTGGATCGCGCGGCGTGAGGTGCGGCGCTATCTCGATGAGCACCCGCCGCTTCCTGAACTTGAGCGCGGTGGGGACGAGTGATCCCCGCCGTCGTCTCGGCCCAACCGGACGTCTCGGCCTTCATGGCCGGGTTCGAGCTCGCGCTCGGGGTCGCCTTCGCGGTGATCGTCGCACTGGTCGGGCTCTCGATCCTCCGCCGGATGGTCAACACCTGATGGCGCGGGCAACCCAACAAACGAAAGAAAGGAAGTCCGATGTTCAACTCGCTCAAGACGAAGCTGCTCCTTTTCGGGGCGCTGATCTCGGCGTTCATGGTCGGCCTGGTGGGGGATGCGTTCGCCACCGAAACCGCCGTGGAATACGGCAAAGTCACCGAAGGGGCCTCGACGCAGATTTCGGCGGCCGTGCCGATCGCGCTCGGCGTGGTCGGTCTCTTCGTCGGGATCATGATCGCCTACAAGCTCCTGCGGCGGATCGTTCGCGCCTAGAGGGCTCTCGCTTGAGGTTCGGGCCAGCCTCTGCCGTCGCGCTGATCACCTTGCTGGTGGTGTGCGCGTCGATGGCGGTAGGGGCTGGCCGGGCCTCGGCGGCGGCGGGGGGGTACTGGTCGCCGGTGGTGACCGGTCCCACCTGCGGGGCGCCGCCCTGCTACGTGTGGAGGGCGCCGGACGGGACGATCGTCGAAGGTGTGAAACAGATCTCGCAGGTCGAGTTTGAAAACCTGGAGACCGAGGCTGTTGCCACCATCGACACCATCGGTGGGAAGCCGACGACTGGTATCGCGACGGCGCAGTTGGAAGCCGGGAAAACGGTCGCCGCAGCAGCCGAGGCGGAGGGCGATACGGCGGTTCTCGGTGGCGTCGAGGAGGCGGCCGAGGCGGTAGGCGTGACCACGGGGTTCTCGGCTCTTGGTGGGATCGCCCTCGGGGCCACTGCCTTCACGGTGGGCTGGAACCTCGGGGAAGCGATCGATGCGCTGGTCGGCATCGAAGCCTGGAGTCCTTTCGGGACCGCAGGCTCCGGTGTGTCGCACTTCTATCCGAAATGGGCCATCCCGTATACCGCTGGTCAGAAACTCACGTTCGCTGGCGCTGAAACGACGCTCAAAACTTCGGGGTTCGTCCTGTTGTGGTGCGAATCCACCTGTTCTGAAACCGGCGGGGCGCCGGGCTCGCCGGGTCCGGCAGGGGCGAAAGGCTACCTCTACGATGGGCAACCTGCGGGGTTCAGCTACGTGCAGATCGGCACCCACGCGAACTTCAAGTACCCGGAAGAAACGATCGCGCAGGGGTACTGGTTCGAGAAGGCTCCGATCACTGCGATCCGGCCGCATTCGGCGACTCCGTTCCCCGGCGTCTCGAAGACCGTCAACAGCAGAGCGGGTAGCCCCGGGACTCTGGCCGAACAAAAGGCGCGCGTGGGTTCCCGTGTGCTCGAAAATCCTGCTGACGCCGCCTTTAATGAATGGTTGCCTGCCCACGACGGTGTCGAAGGGCATTCGCAGCTTCTTTCCACGACGACGACGGTCCCGGCCTGCGTCGGCGACTCCTACTCCGCCTGTGTTGCCGCCCTCGAAGAGCGCGATCTCAAACCCCAGCGCATCGAAAAGAATTGGCAGACGGCCGACATCACCGAGCCCGCCGACGACGTGCTCGAACTCGATCCGGCCAAAGCGACCGAAGTCGAAAAAGGCAGCACGGTCAAAGTCACGACCAACCCCGGTGAAGAAGGTATGCCCGTGCTCGTTCCGTCGCCGGGCGCGAGCGAAACGTATTCCGAATACGTGGCCAAATTGAATCCGGCGTTGTCGCCTCATCAGCACCTTCTCGGCGAACTGACCTACAACCCCTCTTACGGTCCGAACGCCGTCACGGGCACGTCGCCATCCGCTGGCACCCGCGTGAATCCGGCGACCTCGACCTCTCTTGACGTGGAGGTCAATCCTGCCACCGCGCCGAACGTTTCCTCGAACGGCGGTGGGTGGTCCCCACCCGCGATCGACCCTGTGAACCTCGCCCCGCTGAGCGGCCTTCACGTCGGCTGCACGAGCTTTCCCTTCGGCATCTTCTGCTGGCTCAAGGACGGGCTGACCAGCTGGGGGCCGGGGGGTGCCTGTCCGGATCTCTCCCTGCCGTTCGTGTCCTTTGGGAACAGTGCCGGGCACTTCGACGGCGCCGAACTCAAAAGCTCGACCTGCGGCTTTGAACCGGCCATGGAAATCATCCGGCCGATGCTCGTCGTCCTGGCCTGCATCTCGCTCGCCGCGATGTTCGCCTATGCCGCCCTCGGGATCGGCGGCGGCGGCGCGGGGACGGACGGCTGATGCTCGGCATCTTTGAATCGATCGGCACGGGGATCCTCGACCTGCCCTTCGTGTTGATCAATCTCGTCGTCGCCCTGGTCAACGCGGTCATCGCCGCGTTCGCCGCGATCGGTGCCGCCGCGCTCTCGCTCCTGCCCGGCTTTCCGTCGCCGCCTTCGGCCCCCGGCGGCGTGGTCGGGGCCTTGCTCTGGTTCTTCCCCCTCGGCACCGTCCTCTCGTTCTTCGGCCTCATGGTCACCGCCTGGGTGGCCTTCCTCGGTGTCAAAGCCGCCCTGAACTGGGCGAGGGTCCTGTGAGCGTCAGGATCGGCCCCCGTAGCGCAGCGGAGGGGGTGCCTGCCTCCCGCCGTCTAAGGCGGGAGGCGCTGTTCCTGGCCGCGCTCTGGGTGTTCTACGCGGTCTGGCGCCGCCTCTTCGTCCCGTTTCCTCGCCTGCGCTCTCATCACCCCTCGGAGCCTGCTGTACGGCACCCCTTGTGGGTGCCGGGCGGGGTCGGGGGCGACCGGTGAGGTCGCCGCGCTGGTTCCTTGTGCTCGTCGCCTGCGCCCTGGTCGGCGTCGTTCTCTACAGCTTCGGCGTCCCCTCCTGGCTCGTCTACGTCGCCCGTGGCGTCCTCCGACACTTCGCCTACCACCACGGCGGTTGACGTGGCGCTGATCATGGTCACCGGTCCGCTGGGGGCCGGAAAGAGCTTCTACGGGATCCGCAAAGCGGCCGACGCAATCGAGGCTGGCAAGTTCGTCGTAACGAACTTCGCGATGTCCGAGGACTGGACCGAGAGGGTCGCGAACCGCAACGCCTTCCGGTGGCTGCTCGGTCGTCGCCGCCGTCGCCTGGCCGAGCGGTGGTCTCGCAACTACTACCGCGTTAACGACCTGGCCGAGCTCATCAGGGTTCGCGCGGCTGGCTCGGGCGAGGGGCGGATGGTCGTCGTGATCGACGAGGCGCACGTCTTCATGAATGCGCGCACCTGGCGCGACGAGGACCGGATGAGGTTGGTCGAATGGGCCTCGGCCTCGCGCAAGCTCGGGGCCGACGTGTACCTGATCACGCAGGACCTGCAGTCGCTCGACCGCCAGGTCCGCGACCGCCTGACCTACCACGTCACGCTCCGCAACCTCAAGCAGTTCAAGGTCATGGGCATCCCGGTCGTCCCCTTCAACTTCTTCCTCGCGATCTGGCAGTACCACGCCGCCGGGAAAGCGATCGTCAAACGCGAGGCCTACCGCCTCAACTGGATGGCGAAGCTCTACGACACGCACGACCTCGGGGCCTTCGCGACCCTTGTCGATCCCGAGGACGCGATCTGGCTCCCGCTACCGGCGCCCGCGCCAACCCCCGCCGCCGCCGCGCTCGCGGGCGCGACCACCGCCGCAGGCGGCGCCGCGCCGCGCCATGACGCGCAGGAGGAAGCTCGGACGCGGCTCCTGGACCCAGAGCGCTTCCTCCGTGACGCCGGGGACACCGACGAATTCGCGGCCGTGGACGAGGGGCCGGAAGGTTGACGCGGAAAGGAAAAAGCGATCGCAGCGGCCCGGGCTCCTCTAACAGCCGTCCTGGTCGCATATATGAGACTGTCCGCGTCGGAGAGGCCGTCGAAATTCTGGTTAGGGAGCAGTGGGTCCTGGCCGATGTGCTTGAGGTCGGCGAGCGGTGGAAGCAGCGCCAGTCTCCGTACGTGATGACCAAGAAGTCGCCTCCGGTCCGGGTTGATGACCGGGTGATCCTCCGCGTCCGGAAGAGCGGCGAGATAGTCAGGACGACGCCTTGGCTGATGGAGATCGGACGGCGGTTCCGGGGTGTGCAGGGGGCGCTTTTGTGAGCGTCGCGGCGGCCGGGGTCGATACGTGGTCGATCGCCTGGTACCTGCGCGAGGAATCGTCGGGGGTCCGGGCGATGGAACATCTGGCGACCGACCGCGCCGCGAGGTCCCGGCTCCTCCCGGAAAAGATCCTCGGACATCGCGTCGGCTGGTTTCCGGGCTCCCGTCTCGTCTTCGCTGAGGGTAGGCCGGGAGGGGAGTTGGGGTTATGTGAACCGGGTGAGCTGCCGGGCGTCGTGCGCCTTCTTGCGGAGGGGATCCGGGATCGGGGCGTGCGGTTGCCGACCTACGATTACCGGCCGTCCTATGGCCCTGGTTCGGAGGCCCGCGACGAGTTCGCGTTTCGGGACAAGAAGGGTGTCGTGGTCCCCGAGGGACCTACGGCACGCAGCGCACCCGCGAAGTTCCGTAGGTCGTTGGGCGACTCCGGATTCGCGGGCGTTCGGCGTCTCGACGCGACGGTGGATCTGGTCTTCGACAGTGGGTCGGAAGGCCTCGCGGTGCTCTCCGGAGTAGCCGCCGTTCCCATGCCGCGCGTCGCCAAGAAAGTGCAGAGGGAGGCCGGGGGTCGGCGCGTCGAGACGGTGTGGATGCTCGGCTCCTCGGGTCGCTCGGTCCTCGGCCGCTGGTACGACAAGGGCCTTGAGTCGGGCAGTCACCGGCGCGGTCACCGTATCCGTCCGGAGGACCAGAGGCGCTTCGCTAAAGATGCTCGCGTCCCTGTCGATGTTGTTGCAGATCCGTCATATGTTCGAGATTCTTTCGTCAAAAGATTTGCGCCGCTCTGGTCGGCGTCCAAGGGGGTCGTTGTGGGGTCGCAGAACGATTTGATCGATCGCGTCGTGGAACTGGTCGAGTCCGGTGAGATGTCCGGCGGCGAGGCCAAGGCGGCCCTCGGGCATCTCCTCCTCGACGCTGGCGGCCAGCGCCGGTTGCAGTCCCGAGCGACGTGGTACCGGGATCGGTCGGTCTGTCGGCGTCATGGCCTCGTGCTCGCTGACGTGGACGAGGACGAGGTGCAAATCGATCTCGCAGACGTCATCGGCGAGGCGCTTGAGGCCGACTGCTGGGGTGTCGGGTGAGGGAGGTCAAATCGGTCTGCCCCGGCTGCGGGGCGGTCGAGTACTTTCCTGTCGATTCCTGGTCGAACTACTCGTCTCTGCCGGTCGATCGTCGGTGTGGTAATTGCCGATCAGCGGTAATTGATCAGGTCGCGCCGCGCGTTCCTGGTGGCACCGCTCGGGAGCGTCGACGGTCTCAGGTGGGGCCGCTCCTGCTTGGTCTAGCGTTGGTCGCGGCTCCGGTGGTTGTCCTAGCCGAGCTTCTTCGGCGGTGACTCGCTTCTTCAGCCGCGAGGTCGTTGCGGTGCGCCTCATGTGTACGGGCTGCGACGCGACCGTTGTCTGCGGGCCGGATCGTCTTCCTGAGGGCTGGGTCGAGATCAAACCGGGTCCGCATCTCGGCGACGCCGCATCGGCGTATGCCTGCCCTGACGACGCTGAGAGATTCCTCGCGAAAAGCCGAGGTCAGTGGGCGCGGTTCGAGGCCCGGCGGTTCGAGATAGACGCGGCCGAATTCGAGGTACTACGCGCGCGCATCCAAGGCGTGGCGCGGGACCTGGAGCGCGTGATGCGCAGCGGCCAACGAGTCGGCAACCCGTAGTGTGCTTAAGACCGTGGGCGCCGACTCGTTCGCCGCTGCGAGAGCCATTCTCCCGGCGTTTTGCCGGATCCGAGGGGCGAAACCTTAAAAGTTGGTAGATCGCTGCGTGAGAACTTGGACTTCCTTATCGCACAACGCACGATAATCTCGGTTATGTCAACTTGGTGCGGGAGAGGCGGCAGCGGCGCCCGAGCACTATGCCCCGCTCGGCGCCGCTCCCCCACCAAGGGCCGCCGCGCTTAGGCGGCCTTTTCGATCGCTTCTTCGATCGCGCCGGTCGAACCGGGCGTGCCGAGGAGTTCGAGGCCTTCGGAGTGCGGCCCTTCGATCGCGAACGACGGCGTGCCGGTGAAGCCGAGTTTCCCGGCCTGTTCGGTCGTCGATTCGACCTTTTTGGTGAATTTGCCGGACTTCCGTTCTTCGTTGAACCGTTTCATGTCCGGAACGCCGGCACCTTCGGCAATAGATTCGATGAATTCGTCGGTCACGTAACCCGAGCGCTCCTCGCCCTGGTTGCGGTAGAAGAGCTCGATGAAGTCCCAGCCTTTGCCCTGTTCGCCCGCGGCGAGGGCGGCTTCACCGGCCGGGATCGATTCTTCGCTGATGATGATGAAGTCCCGGTAGATGATCTTGACTTCGCCGTTTTTGACTTTGGTTTCGATGATTTCCGGGAGGATTTCTTCGGAATACTCTTTGCAGATCGGGCACTGAAGGTCTCCGTACTCGATCAGGGTCACGGGCGCGGTCGACTTACCCAGGACGGTGGCCTGTTGCGGGATCCCGTTGAGCAGTTTCGAGACCTGCGTTTCTTCGGTCAGGTTGCCCGCGTCGCCGCCCTTGTCGCTGCTGCTCGAGCCGGCGACGATGATGATGACCACGACGACGATGATCGCCAGGAAGACACCCCCGGCGGCGAGCTGAAGCAGGCGCGTACGCCGATCGCCGCTGGCCGCTTTCGATTCGGCCGCGATGCGTTCTTCTCGGCGTTTCTCCCTGTCTTTCTGTCCGCTCATCGGTCCTCCGTGTCGTTTTCGTGCGAAATCGCAGCCGCCCGGTAACGGCGACTGTAGTTGCCAGGCGCCCTAGCCGTCTTCGGCGATGGGCTGCGAAGCACCGCCCGGCGTTCCTTCTTCGTCGGTGCCGACGTAGCCGAGCAGGCGCGTCGTGTTGAGGATGAACGCGATCGTCATCAGGACCGCGTTGGCCACGCACCACTGGCAGATCGCTTCGATCTTCCAGATCTCCAGGTAGGTCAGGTAGATGCTGAAGCCGAAGCCGCCGAGGCTGACCAGGAAGCCCCCCAGCCGCGCCGCGTCGTTGGCGAAGAAGACCGTCGCCAGGATCAGGATCCAGCCGATGATCCCGAAGATCGCAATGTTGATCCCGGCGATGTGCGAGTAGGAGCTCTTCGCCACCGTCTCGCAGCCACCGCCGCCGGCCAGGCAGGTCGGCGCGCCGGCGGTCGAGTCGGCGATGAAGATGTAGGTGGCCACGCCGATGCCGATCGCGGCGATGACGCAGATCGCGATCCGCAGGACTCGTTCGCTCGGGAAGTTCATACCAATGGCCTCAGGTGGATAGTGCCACGTCTGGTTGAAGGGCGAATAAGGCGATCTCACGCGAAAGGCGCCCGCCCTGCCAGGCCAGCGGCGACTGACCCTCATCCTCGCTGATCAGGCGGGCATGCGGCAACGCCGCGGCGTAGGCCTCGGCGACCGCGTACGGGTGCCCGGGGTCGGCCTCGTCGCCCGAGGCGACCACCAGCGCCGGGACCTTGAGTCCGGCGAGGTCGGCCAGTGACCCGAAGGGCCGCGAGGCCGGCGTCTCGCGCAGGGCCCGGGCCAGCTCGCGCGGATCGCGGTGCAGTTCCATCCGTTCGCGACTGATCCGGGCGACCGGCTCGCGCCAGGCCTCCGCCGTCGACCCCTCCCGGGTCAGGTAGTCGACGAAGCCGTCGATCCCCTCCTCCTCCAGGGCCGCCGCCAGCCCGTCCCAGTAGGCGAGCGTCTCCGGCGCCGGCTCCCCCGTGTAGGTCGGGCCGATGATCACCAGGCCGCTCAGCCGCTCCGGGTGCGCGAGCGCGTAACCCACCGCCGTGTGCGCACCCATCGAGTGGCCGCCGAGCAGAAAGCGCTCCGCGCCGATCTCGGCCTCGACCACCCGCTCGAGGTCGGCGATCAGCTCCGGGTATCCATAACTCTGCCCGGGCGGGGCGGGGTCGGACTCGCCGTGCCCGCGGGCGTCGTAGGTGACGACCCGGTGCCCGGCCCGCTCCAGCGCCCGCGAGCCGTGGATCACGTAGCGCCGACTGGCGGTCAGGCCGTGGCAGAGGACGATCGGCGTCCCCTCCCCCGCGGCGGACCCGCGCAGCACCGGTGCCGGGCCGACCGCGAACTCGGCGGCCTCGGCGGCGGGCATCAGTCGACCCCCGCGACCGCGCGCTCGAGGTCGGCCACCGACTCGTAGGTGAGCCCGGCCAGGGTCACCTTGCGATAGCCGATCCGACCCTCCTCGTCGACGACGAAGATCGCCCGCCGCACCAGCGGCCCGGCGACCACACCGTACGCCTTCGCCACCGCCTTGTCCTCGTCGGCGAGCAGCGGCACGTTCAGCCGCTTTTCCTCGGTGAAGCGCTCGTGCGAGTCGACCGATTGCGGCGAGATCCCGACCACGTCGGCGCCGATCTTGTCGAGGCGGTCGCCTTCGTCGCGGTAGGAGCAGAACTGTTTCGTGCAGACCGCGGTGAAGTCACCCGGGTAGAAGGCGATCACCAGCTTGCGCCCGCGGTAGTCGGAAAGGCGATAGGTGCGCCCTCCGGTGCCGGGAAGCTCGAACTCCGGCGCAATGTCCCCCACGTCGACCTTGGCCACTGCCAGAGCTTACGTAGAAGGTGCTATCCGCGTTCGATCGTCATCTTTTCGATCTCGACGACCTGGGTCGGTTTTTGTTCCGCGTTCCCCAGCTTGCCGATCCGCTTGACGACGTCGAGGCCTTCGGTCACGTGGCCGACCAGCGCGTATTCCGGCGGCAGCGTTTCGCCCTGCGGGCCGCTGACCACGTAGAACTGGCTGCCCGCGGCGCCCGCCGGCGCTTCGCCGCTCTTCGCCATCGCCACCGTGCCGATCGTGTATTTCAGGTTCGCCGGGGGCGCTTCAACCACTTCGTAGCCGGGCCCGCCGCCGCCGGTGCCGGTCGGATCGCCGCCCTGGATGACGAATTCCGGGACGATCCGATGGAAGGTCAGTTCGTCGTAGAAGCCTTCTTCGGCGAGGTAGGCGAACGAGTTGGCGATCGTCGGCGCTTCCGTGGTGGCCAGTTCGATGTCGAACGTGCCGCAGTTGGTTTCGACGACGGCGGTGACCTTTTCGCCCTTCTTCGTCGTCATCTTCGGCTTCGGCAGGCTCTCTTCGCGCGGTTCCGGCTGTTCGACGGTCGTGCAGCCGCCCTGCTTGGCGCTCGCGGTCTTCTTCGACCCCGAGTCGTCGCTGCTCCCGCCGCTGCGCGAGATCAGGATGACCCCGACGATCACCGCCGCGAGGACGGCGAACCCGGCCAGGATGATCCAACGCCTGTCGAACTGTTCCCCCTGCATCGGTCCAGCAGGGTAGAGCAATTACGATCGACCCGATGTCGAGCCCACCGCCGCTGACGCCACTGGCCGCCGCGGTGCTCCATGTCGGCAACCCCGAGCGCGTCCTCCAGATCGCCTGCCGGGACGGCGACGGGGCGCTGTTCCTGGCCCGCGAGTTCCCCGCCGCGCGGGTGCGGGGGATCGACGCCGACGCCGACCTCGTGCATGCGGCGGCGGCGCGGGTCGGGCTCGATCCGGAGGGGCGGATCGCCTTCAAGGTCGGCGGGCCGCGGAAGATCCCCTACCCCGAGGACCACTTCGACCTGGTCGCGGCGCTCGACGCGCGCCCCAAGCCGGCCGAGCTCGCCCGCGTCCTGCGGTCCGGCGGCCACCTGATCGTCGCCGCCACCGAGGGCACTCCTTACGGCAGCGGCCCGGCCGCCTGGCGGCTCGCCCGCGGGCTGCGGCAACGGGGCTTCGAGGTGACCGCGGAGGAGCGCGCCGGCAGCGGCAGCTTCACGGTCGCGCGCCTGGCCGCCGCGCAGTGACCGGTCACTTAGGGTGAATAGATGGAGGCGACGGCGGACACCCCGACCCCGGACTTCGGTGCCGAGCCGACGCCGCTGACGCTGCTGGTCAACCCGCATTCCGGTGGCGGCCGGGCGCTGAAGCTGCTGCCGCGGGTCGAGGCGGCCCTCGACGCCCGCCGCGTCCCCTTCCGCGTCGTCCGCACCAAGAGCCTCGCCCACGGCGTCGACAAGGCCCTCACCGCGATCGAGGCGGGCGAGCTGCCGGTGGTGGTCAGCGGCGACGGGCTGATCGGCGCGATCGGCGGCGCGATGGCGGGCGTCGGCGAGGTCCCGCTGGGGATCGTCCCGGTCGGCCGCGGCAACGACCTCGCCCGCGTCCTCGGCATCCCGACCGATCCGGAGGAGGCGATCGAGGTCGTGCTCGCCGGGCACACGCGCACGATCGACATCGGCGAGGCGAACGGCAAGCCGTTCCTCGGCATCGCCAGCGTCGGCTTCGACTCGGACGCGAACCGGATCGCCAACCAGAGCCGGCTCGGCGGCAACCTCGTCTACGCCTACGCCGCCCTGCGCGCGCTGTTCGCCTGGAAGCCCGCCCGCTTCACGATCGCGATCGGCGAGCAGCGCACCAGGCTCGAAGGCTATTCCGTCGTCGTCGCCAATAGCAGCGCCTACGGCGGCGGCATGTACGTCGCCCCGGACGCCCGCCTCGACGACGGCGAGTTCGACGTGGCGACGATCGCCCGGGTCGGCAAGCTGCACTTCCTGGGTAACCTGCCGAAGGTGTTCAAGGGCACCCACGTGCGCAACGACGAGGTGCAGGTGATCCGTGCCGCGCGGCTCACCGTCAGCGCCAGCCGCCCGTTCGCCGTCTACGCCGACGGCGAGCACCTCACCGACCTGCCGGCCGACCTGCGCGTGATCCCGAGCGCCCTGCGGGTGCTGGTCCCGGCCACCGCCGCTTGAGCGCGACGGCGGCGAGCCAAGCGGGCGGCGGCCCCGCCTTCGGCGCCAAGCGGGCGCTCGCGCGGGCGATCGGCGCCGCCAGCCGGCGCAGCGGCCGCGGCGGGGGAACCACGCTGCCGGGACGGGTGCTGCTGCGGCTGGAGCCGGAGGCCATAGCGAAGCTCGGCGCCGGACTCTCCGGCGGGTCGACGATCGTCTCGGCGACCAACGGCAAGACGACCACGGCCGGGATGATCGCCGCGATCCTCGCCGCCGAGGGGCGGCCGCCGGTCCACAACCGGGCGGGCTCGAACATGACCTGGGGCGTCGCCACGGCGCTACTCGAGCAGCGCGGCGCGGAGGGGCTCTTCGAGGTCGACGAGGCCTGGCTGCCGCGCGTCGCCCAGCAGCTGCGCCCGCGGTTGATCGTGCTGGGGAACCTCTTCCGCGACCAGCTCGACCGCTACGGCGAGATGGAGGCGCTGGCTGAGGAGTGGGCGAAGGCGGTGGCGGAGGCGCCCGCCGGGACCGCGCTGGCGCTGAACGCCGACGACCCGCTGATCGCCGACCTCGGGCGGGACCCCGACACCGAGCGCCCGCGCGACGGCGTCCTCTACTTCGGGATCGAGGACCACTCGCAGGCGCTGCCGGAGCTGCAGCACGCCTTCGACGCCAAGCACTGCCGGCGCTGCGGGCATCCGTACGCCTACGAGGTCGCCTTCGTCGGCCACCTCGGCCACTACTCCTGCCCGAACTGCGGCGCCCAGCGGCCCCGGCCCGACGTGGCGGCGACGCGGATCGAGCTGCGCGGGATGGAGGGCTCGGCGGCGACCGTGCGGCTGCCGGGCGGGGAGATCGAGATCACCCTCCCCCTCCCCGGCCTCTACAACGCCTACAACGCGCTGGCGGCGATCGCAGCGGCGATCCAGCTCGGGGTCGAGCCACAGCGGGTGGCGAGCGCCCTGCGCGACATGCGCGCCGCCTTCGGCCGGGTGGAGACGATCGACACCGGCAAGGGCCGGGTCTCGATCCTGCTGATCAAGAACCCCGCCGGCGCCAACGAGGTCCTCCGCACCCTGAAACTCGAGGCCACCGCCCAGATGAGTTCGCAGAAGCAGCCGCATAGCGGCCAGAACTGCGAACGCATCGCCGGGGGCGAGGGGATCGACTTGTGGATCGCGCTGAACGACCGGATCGCCGACGGACGGGACGTGTCCTGGGTCTGGGACGCGGACTTCGAGGTGCTGGGCGGCGCCGTGCGGCGTGTCACCTGCGCCGGGACGCGGGCGCCGGAGATGGCGCTGCGGCTGAAGTACGCGGGCTGGCCGGAGGAGCTGATCGCGGTCGAGCCCGACATCGCGACCTCGCTCGACGCCGCCGTCGCCGCCTCCCCCGGTCGCCTCTTCGCCCTCCCCACCTACACCGCCCTGCTGGAGTTGCGCAAGCTGCTCGCCGACCGCGGCCTGGCGAAGGAGTTCTGGCAGTGAGTGCGCAACCGGCGGGCGGCTCCGCCTCGACCTCGGAAGCGGCGATCTGGCACGACGTCGAGTGCGGCTCCTACGGCGCCGACCTGCGGGTGTGGGACGGGCTCGCCGATGGCTGCGGCGACCCGGTCCTGGAGCTCGGCGCCGGCACCGGCCGGCTCGCCATCCACCTCGCCCGCCGCGGCCACCGGGTGATCGGCCTCGACTACGACGAGCAGCTGATCGCCGCCCTGGGCGAGCGCGCCGCCGGCCTCCCCGTGACCCCGCTGCTCGCCGACGCGCGCGGCTTCGAGCTGCCCGAGCCGGTGGCCCTCGTCCTGGCGCCGATGCAGTTCCTGCAGATGCTCGCCGACCGCGCCGAGCGCCTCGCCTGCCTCGACGGGATCGCCGCCCAGCTCCTCCCCGGCGGTCGCGTCGCCGCGGCGATGGTCGAGGGGATCCCGGAGCCCGAAGAGGGCGAGCCGCTCCTCCCCGACGTGCGCGAGGTCGACGGCTGGATCTACTCGAGCCTGCCGCTGGAGGCGATCCTCGAAGACGAGCACATCACCATCCGCCGACTGCGCCAGCGGGTCTCCCCGGACGGGCAGCTGACCGACACCCCCGATGAAGTGACGATCTGCACCCTCACCGCCGACGACCTCGAGGCCGAGGCCGCCACAGTCGGCCTGGTGCCGGTCGAACGCCTCTACATCGACCCGACCGCCGATCACGTCGGCTCCACCGTCGTCGTCCTCGGAGGGGAGGAGTGATGGAGCTCCGCGTCCTCAGCCTCTACCCCGAGCAGATGAACATCTACGCCGACCGCGGCAACATCCTCTTCCTGCAGCGGCGCTGCGAGTGGCGGGGGATCGGGTGCGTCTGGCAGGGCGCGGGGCCGGGCGAGTCGGTCGATCCGGCCGCGCATGACCTCTTCTACATCGGCGGCGGGCAGGACCGCGACCAGCGGGTGGTCGCCGCCGACATGGTCGAGACGAAGCGGGTTGCCTTGGCCGCGGCGGTCGACGACGGCGCCGTGCTGCTCGCCGTCTGCGGCGGCTACCAACTGCTCGGCGAGAGCTACCAGCTCGGCGAGGAGACGCTACCCGGCCTCGATCTCGCTGATCTGCGGACCGTGCGCGAGGAGGGCCCGCGGCTGATCGGCAACGTCGCGATCGAGACCGAGCTCAGCGGCGAGAAGCGCCTGCTCGCGGGCTTCGAGAACCACGGCGGCCGCACCTACCTCGGCGCCGCCGCGCGCCCGCTGGGACGGGTCGTCGCCGGCCACGGCAACAACGGCGGCGACGGCCTCGAGGGTGTCTGGCGCGACAACATGGTCGGCACCTACCTTCACGGGCCGCTGCTGCCGAAGAACGCCTGGCTCGCCGACCACCTGATCGAACTGGCCCTCGAGCGCCGCTACGGCGAGCGCCCGTCCCTCGACCCCCTCCCGGACGAGCTCGAGCGGGCCGCCCACGCCGGCGCCCGCGCCGCCGCCGGCGTATGACCCTGGTCCTTTTGTCGCCCTGTGGGCGACAAAAGGACCAGGGTTCAGGGCGCGGCCGGGATGACCGCGGTCGGGTCGGCGCCGCGCTCCAGGTCGGCGGTGTCGAAGGAGCTGGTGTCAAGGCGGACCGTCGCCGGCATCGCCTCGACGAACGCCGACTCGTCTTCGAGGAAGTTGATCTTCGCCGTCCGGTAGTGCATCGGCACGACCCAGGAGGCGCCGAGCTCGAGCGCGATCCCGGCCGCGGTGGCGCCGTCGATCGTCGGCCCGCCGCCGACCGGGACGATCAGCAGGTCGATCCCCTCCAGGTGCGCGCGCTGCTCGGGCCGCAGGGCGGGCTGGCCGAAGTCACCGAAGTGGGCGACGCGGATCCCGTCGAGGTCGAAGACGACGATCGTGTTCGGGCCGCGCTCGGTCCCGGCGACGCCGTCGTGCTCGGAGGCGATCGCGACCACCTCGCCGAGCGGCGACTCGTGCGTCCCCGCCAGCGAGCGGACCAGGGTCGGCTCGCCGTCGATCTTCTCCACCCCGGTGTGGTCGGAGTGCTCGTGGGTGACGATCAGCAGGTCGACCGCGGCGGGCGACTCGAACTCCGGGTAGCCCCACTCGATCCCCCGCGACGCCGCCGCCGACATGTCGCCCCAGGGATCGATGAAGACGGTCGCGGCCTCGCCGTCCAGGGTGAACGCCGACTGGCCGTGCCAACTAACGCGCATGACTCTCCTCCAGCTTCGGGATCGGTGGGACCGCGGCGGGCGCCTTCGCCTCGCTCGGCTCGGTGTGGGTGTAGCGGCCACCGCGCATCAGCGAGGCGCCGGCGGCGACCAGGCAGGCGATCACCGCGAAGCCGAAGGCGGTGTCGAGGCCATCGCTGAACGGCCCCGAGATCAGGTGCGGGAAGAACGCGTGCCCGGTGAGGACCGCCTGCGACTGCTGCGGCAGCGCGTGCAGGGCTTCGCTGCCCAGCAGGTGTTCGATCGGGTTGTAGCCGAGGAAGGCGGCGAAGAGGACCGAGATCGGCGGCGTCTGCCCGACTTCGTGGGCTTTCGCCGCGGCGACGCCGTGCGCTTCGAGGCCGCTCGCCAGCGTGTGCGGAAGGCTCGAGGAGAGGCCGACGATCAGCAGGGTGAAGAAGATCCCCATCGAGATCACCTGGGCCGAGTTCTGGAAGGTCTGGTTCATGCCGCCGCCCGCGCCGCGGTCGCCCGGCGGCAGGCTGTTCATCACCGCCGCCCGGTTGGGCGAGGCGAACATCCCCATCGAGATCCCGTTGAAGGCGAGGATCGCGGCGAAGGCGGGGTAGGAGAAGTCGACCGGCAGGAAGGTGAGCGCGGCGAAGCTGGCGGCGGCGGCGACCATCCCGCCGGTGGCGAAGCCGCGGGCGCCGAAGCGGTCCGAGAGGTAGCCCGAGGTCGGCCCGGCGACCAGCATCCCGATCGTGAACGGCAGCATGTAGATCCCGGCCAGGAGCGGCGCTTCGGTGTAGTCGTAGCCGTGCAGCGGCAGCCAGATGCCCTGCAGCCAGATGATCAGCATGAACATCAGCCCGCCGCGGGCGATCGCGGCGAGGAAGGTCGAGAGCGTGCCGAAGGTGAAGGCGCGGATGCGGAAGAGCGGCAGCCGGAACATCGGCTCGGGGACGCGCTTCTCGATGATCACGAAGGCGATCAGCGAGGCTACCGAGCCCGCCAGCAGGGCCAGGCAGCGCGGGCTCCCCCACCCCGTAGGAGCGCCGCCGTACGGCCGGATCCCGTAGGTGACCGCGACCATCGCCAGGACCAGCGCCAGACCGAAGGTGACGTTGCCCCACCAGTCGATCGCCGCCGGCCGCGGGGTCGAGAGCTCTTTCAGCTTCAGGTAGGCCCAGACGGTGCCGAAGAGGCCGACCGGGACCGAGATCAGGAAGACCAGCCGCCAGTCGATCGGCGCCAGGAGGCCGCCGAGCACGAGGCCGACGAACATCCCGCTGACCCCGACGATGTTGTTGATCCCGAGCGCCATGCCGCGCTGGTTGGCGGGGAAGGCGTCGGTGAGGATCGCCGCCGAGTTGGCGAGCAGGCAGGCGCCGCCGATCCCCTGCACGATGCGGAAGACGACCAGGAAGAGCGCCCCGTCGGTCCCGGTCATCCAGTCGATCGCCAGCATCAGCGAGGCGACCGTGTAGATGACGAAGCCGAGGTTGTAGATCCGCACCCGCCCGTATATGTCCCCCAGGCGGCCGAGGCTGACGATCAGCACGCTGGTCACCACCAGGTAGCCGAGGATCATCCACAGCAGGTAGAAGCTGTTCGAGGGCAGCAGCGGGTCGAGGTGGATGCCGCGGAAGATGTCCGGCATCGCGATCAGCGTGATCGACGCGTCGAGGGTCGCCAGCAGGATCGCCAGGGTCGTGTTGGAGAGCGCGACCCACTTGTACCTGTCGTCGGGGGACGCGCCGGCGCCGTTGGCGGTTGCTGCGGAGGCCACGTTTACATATTACACAGGCAACCTGCGCAGTTCGCCTGTCTATATCAGCTATGGTTTGGCGCGTGGCAACCCGTGCGGAGACGGACATCGCCCCCCTCGCCGCCGACCTGCGCGTCGCGGTCGGCTCGCTGATCCGCCGCCTGCGCTCGGAGAACCTCTTCCCGCTGACCCAGACCTGGGTCCTGGGACGGCTGGACCGCGAGGGCCCCGGGAGCGTCTCCGACCTCGCCCAGGCCCTGCGCGTGCGCCCTCAGTCGATGGCCCAGACGATCGGCGACCTCGAGGCCGAGGGGATGGTCGAGCGCAGCCCCGACCCGAACGACCGCCGCCGCGCCTTGGTCAGCCTCACCACCGCCGGGCGGGTGCGGATCGAAGAAGACCGCGCCGTCCGCGAGGGCTGGCTGGTGAAGGCGCTGGAAGAGCTGCCGGAGGCCGATCGCGAGACGATCGGGCGCGCGGTCGAGATCCTCGGCCGGCTGGCCGAAGCCGACGTCTAGCCCCGCGTTCGCACTTAGAGGCTGTTGTGGCTGACTGCGAACGCGCTAGCGGCCGGTCGAGCCGAAGCCGCCGTCGCCGCGGGCCGTCTCGGAGAGCTCGGTCGCCTCGATCGGCTCGGGCGTGGCGACCGGGGTGAGGACCAGTTGGGCGATCCGGGCGCCCGTCTCGATCCGGACCGTCTCGGCCGGGTCGGTGTTCAGCAGCAGCACACGGATTTCGCCGCGGTAGCCGGCGTCGATCAGCCCGGGGCTGTTGACCAGAGCGATCCCATGCTCGCGGGCGAGGCCGGAGCGCGGGACCACCAACCCGGCGTGCCCCGCGGGGATCTCGACCGCGATCCCGGTGCCGACGCTCCAGCGCTCACCGGGGCCGAGGTGGGCAGGCTCGGTCGAGTAGAGGTCGAGCCCGGCATCCCCCGGGTGCCCCCGCGTCGGTAGCACCGCGTTCTCGGTCAGCTTGACTACGGGCAGGTCCATGGCGCGGAGCCTACTGAGCCTGTCCGGCGGCGTCTGGCGGCGTCATCGGTCACTTGTGTGCGGTGCACACGGCGCTCCCTGCTTCCTTGCCAGCCGAGCGCCGGACAGGCTCAGGCCGTTACCAGGTCCGTGAAGCGGTGCAGCTCGGCCGAGGGGATGTGGGCGTGGACCCGGACGCCGTCGGGACCGTCGGTGCGCTCCAGCTCCCCGGCGACCTCGTGCAGCTCGTGCAGGCGGCCGCCCTGGCTGTAGGGGATCAGCAGCTCGACCTCGGTCAGGGTCTCGGCGAACGCCGCCTCGATCCGCTCGCGCAGCTCCTCCAACCCCTCGCCCGCGAGGGCCGAGACCAGCACCGCGTCCGGATGGGCGATCGCGACTTCGTGGCGCTCGTCCTCGCCCAGCAGGTCGGCCTTGTTGAGGACCAGCAGGCGCGGCTTCTCCCCCGCCCCGATCTCCTCCAGCACCTCGTCCACCGCGTGCATGTCGAGGACCCGGCGCTCTTCGGTCTCCGAGGCGTCGACGACGTGGACGATCAGGTCGGCCAGCGTCGTCTCCTCGAGCGTCGCCTTGAACGCCTCGACCAGCTGGTGGGGAAGCTTCTCGATGAAGCCGACCGTGTCGGTGAGGAGGTAGTCGCGGCCGGAGAGCTCGAAGCTCCGCGTGGTCGGGTCGAGCGTCTCGAAGAGGCGGTTGGCGACGCCGACCTCGGCCCCGGTGAGGGCGTTCAGCAGGGTCGACTTGCCGGCGTTCGTGTAGCCGGCGAGGGCGACCCGCGGCACCGCGGAGCGTTCGCGCTCGGCGCGCATCACGTTGCGGTTCTGTTCGGTCCGGCGCAGCCTGCGCCGCAGCGCCGCGATCCGGTCGCGGGCGAGCCGGCGGTCGGTCTCGATCTGGCTCTCGCCCGGGCCCCTGGTGCCGATACCGCCGTCGATGCGCCCGGCGCCGAGGCGCTCGAGGTGGGTCCAGAGGCCCCGCATGCGGGCCATGTTGTATTCGAGCTGCGCCAGCTCGACCTGCAGCTTGCCCTCGGCCGAGTGGGCGTGGTCGGCGAAGATGTCGAGAATCACCGCGGTGCGGTCGATCACCGGCACGCCCAGCGCTTTCTCCAGGTTGCGCTCCTGACGCGGCAGCAGTTCGTCGTCGCAGGCGACCAGGTTGGCGCCGTCGGCCTCGATCTGGGCTTTCAGCTCCTCCAGTCGACCGCGGCCGAAGTAGCGGTCCGGGTCCGGTTTGGGGCGCTGCTGGGTGGCGACCCCGGCGGTCGCGACCCCGGCGGTGCGCAGCAGCTCCCTCAACTCGGCCAGGGGCTCGTCCTCGTCGCGCTCGCGGCCGTCGACGATCCCGATCGCCAGCGCCCGCTGGCGCGCACGGCGGTTCACGATCCCCGCCCCGTTGCCGTTTTCTGCCGCGTACCGCGTCTCGGTAGTGCGGCCCGTCCTCGATCCACTCACTCCGCCCATTGTAAGGCGCCCCCCGGGCCGGTTAGGGTTGTTCCCGTGAAGGTCTTCGTCACGGGAGGGACGGGATTCATCGGCGGTGCTGTGGTGCGTCAACTGCGCGCGCGCGGCGATGATGTCGTGACCCTCGTCCGCACCCCCGCGAAAGCGACGCAGCTGGAGGAGCTCGGCTGCACCCTGGTCCCCGGGGACCTGAACGACGAACCGGCGATCCGCGCCGGGATGGAGGGCTGCGACGCGGTGATCCACGCGGCGGCCGTCTACGAGGTCGGGATCCCGGCGTCAGAGCGCCAGTCGATGCGCGAAGCGAACATCGGCGGCACCGAACGCGTCCTCGGCGCGGCGCTGGAGGCGAAGATCGCGAAGGTCGTCTACGTCTCCACCGTCGGCATCTTCGGCAACACCAACGGGCAGATCGTCGACGAGAGCTACGAACACCAAGGCGAGTTCCTCTCCGAGTACGAGAAGACGAAGTGGGAAGCCCACCAGGTCGCGAAGCGGCTGATCGGCGAGGGGCTCCCCTGCGTGATCGTCCAGCCCGGCGGCGTCTACGGGCCCGGCGACACCTCCTCGGTGGGCGCGCTGCTCGACCAGTTCCTGAGCGGCAAGATGCCGCTGATCCCCTTCCCCGAGCTGGGCATGTGCCTGACCCACGTCGAGGACATCGCCGGCGGCATCATCCTGGCGCTCGACAAAGGCGTCGCGGGCGAGACCTACATCATCAGCGGCCCGGTGACGACGGTGCGCGAGGCGATCGGCATCGTCGCCGCGGAGACCGGCAAGAAGGCGCCGAAGCGCGCCCTGCCGACCAGGCTGATGAAGGCGCTGACGCCGATCGGCCCGCTGGTCGGGAAGATCATGGGACAGCCGCCGAACCTGCGCGAGCTGATCGCCTCCGCCGACGGGGTCACCTTCTGGGCGAACCACGACAAGGCGACCAAGGAGCTCGGCTACCAACCGCGCGGCCTCGAGGAGGGGCTCCGCGCGACCCTCGCGGCGGAAGGCAAACTGCCCGCCGGCACCGCCTCTGCATAAGCTCCCTCGATGCGAGTCATCGATGTGGAGCACCTCGGCCGTCCCCACGCGATCGCCTGCTGGGAGGTCGACGGGATGCTGGTCGACCCCGGTCCCGAGTCATCCCTGCACACCGTCCTCGACAAGCTCGGCGACGAGCGCCCCGAGGCGATCCTCCTCACCCATATCCACCTCGACCACGCCGCCGCCACCGGCGCCCTGGTCGCCCGCTGGCCCGACCTGCCCGTCTACGTCCACGAGCGCGGCGCCCCCCACATCGTCGACCCCTCCCGTCTCCTCGCCAGCGCCGAGCGCCTCTACGGCGACAAACTCGAGTACCTCTGGGGCAAGATCCAGCCGGTCCCGGAGGCCAACGTCACCGCCCTGGCCGGTGGCGAGGTGGTGCGCGGCATGCGCGTCGCCTACACGCCCGGCCACGCCTCCCACCACGTCTCCTACCTGCACGAGGAGACCGGTACCGCCTTCGTCGGCGACGTCGCCGCCTGCCGCATCCCGCCGACCAACCTGATCGTGCCGCCGACCCCGCCGCCCGACATCGACGTCGAGCTCTGGGAAGACTCCATAGCCACGATCGAATCCTGGGACCCCACCACCCTCGCCCTCACCCACTTCGGCCCGGTCGACGAGCCCGCCGCGCACCTCGCCGAGGCGAAACGCCGCCTCCGCGAAGAGGCCGACCTCGTCCGCGAGATGGACGAGCCCGCCTACGAGGCCGACCTCCAGCGCCGCATCTCCGAAGAACTCGACCCCGAGGTCCGCGAGGAGATGTTCCAGGCCGTCCCGACCGCCTACCAGTGGTCCGGCCTCGACCGCTATTGGCGCAAGAAAGCCGAGCGCGAGGCCTGACTAGGCGTGGGGGCGCCTCGCTGCGCCCTCGGTCATTCGGTTCGGGTCACGCACGTTTGTGCGCTCCCCTCACCTCATTTCCCTGTGTCCTTGCGACGCTGGCCCACGCCTCGTCAGGCAAGGATCGCCTCAGTCGTGACCGTTCCGTCACGCCCGACCCCGGTGAGTTCGCAGTTCCCCGTACATGGGACGGAAAAGTGCGAACGCACCGCGCTAAGACAGGTGGGCGCGCATCCGCTCGACCGCCTCTTCGATGCGGTCGTCGGGGGCGGTCAGGGAGATGCGGAAGAAGCCCTCGCCGCTGGGGCCGTACATCGAGCCCGGGGAGACCACCACGGCCGCCTCTTCGAGGACGGTCTCGGCGAAGGAGGTCGAGGTGTGTCCCTCGGGGACCGGGGCCCAGATGTAGATCGTACCCTTCGGGGCGGTGACGTTCACGCCGATCGCGCCGAGGGCGGCGACGACCAGATCGCGGCGGCGGGTATAGGTGGCGTTCTGCTCGGCGAGGGGCTCGGGCGGGCCTTCGAGGGCGGCAACGCCAGCCAGCTGCAGCGCCTCGTAGAGGCCCGAGTCGACGTTCGTCTTCAGGCGCCAGTAGGACTGGATCGCGTCGGCATTGCCGAGGATCGCGGCGACCCGCCAGCCGGTCATGTTGTAGCCCTTGGAGAGCGAGAACACCTCGACCCCGACCTCCTTGGCGCCGGGCGTGGCGAGGAAACTGGGCGCGACGTAGCCGTCGTAGGTCGTCTCCGAGTAGGCGTTGTCGTGGACGATGAGGATCTCGTGCTCGCGGGCGAAGGCGACGACTTCCTCGAAGAACCCTTCGGGGACGATCGCCCCGGTCGGGTTGTTCGGGTAGTTGATGAACATCATCTTCGCCTTGGCAAGCGACTCGGCGGGAATCGCCGCGAGGTCGGGCGCGAAGCCCTTCTCGGGCAGCAGCGGCAGCAGCTCGGCGGTGGCGCCGTGGAGCAGCGGCCCGCCGGTGTAGACCGGGTAGCCGGGATCCGAGGCGAGGGCCACGTCGCCCGGGTCGAGGAAGGCGTTGCAGAGGTTGTAGATGCACTCCTTGGCGCCGATCGTCGGGATCACCTCGTCGGCGGCATCGATCTGCACGCCGAAGCGGCGATCGTAGAAGTCGGCGAAGGCCTGGCGGAACTCCTCCCGGCCGCGGTTCGAGGGGTACTGGTGGGTCGACGGGTCGGCGACCGCCTTCTGCATCGCCTCGACGATGTAGGGGTAGGTCGGCTGGTCGGGATCGCCGATCCCGAGGCTGATCACGTCGATGCCGGCGGCTTTCTTCTCCGCGATCCGACGCTCCAGTTCCTGGAACATGTAGGGCGGGATCTGCTGGAGGCGCTTGGAAGGCTCGGCGATTGGCATGGGCCGGAATCTATTGATCCGCGCCGCGGCGCGAGCGGCGGGCGCGCGGGCGTCAGTCCTGCTCGCCGAGCGCGGCCAGCAGCTCGTCGGAGGCCTCGCCCGCGTAGACGGGCTCGGCCCACCCGTCGAGGCGGACAGCCAGGTCCTCGCCGACCTCGACGGTCAGCTGACCGCCGTCGAGCTCGACCGTCAACGGGCTCGGCGCGCCGCGCAGGAAGGCGGTGACCGCGGCGCCGGAAGCGCCGGTGCCGGAGGAGAGCGTCTCCCCCACGCCGCGCTCGAAGATCCGGGCGCGGACGGTCGAGCCGTCGATCGCCAGGAAGGAGACGTTGGTGCGGTTCGGGAAGAGCTCGGAGGCTTCGATCTCCGGCCCGATCTCGGGCAGGTCGAGGTCCTCGAGCTCCTCCGCGTCGACGACGATCGCGCACTGCGGGTTGCCGATCGAGACGTGTTGGAACTCCCACTCGCGGCCCGCCGAGGTGACGGTGCCGCGGCCGTCGGGGCCGCCGGAGGGGAAGTCCTTCGAGGTGGTCGAGGCCTTGCCCATGTCGACCGAGCAGGTCAGCTCGCCGGTGATCGTCGGCCGGATCGGCCCGGCGACGGTCGAGATCGCGAACTCCTCGGCGTCGGTCCAGCCGTTGCGCCGCAGGTAGAGGATCGCCTCGCGGGCACCGTTGCCGGAAAGCTCCGCCTCGGAGCCGTCGGGGTTGAAGATCCGCAGGTCGGCGACGAACTTCGGATCGTCGCTCGGCGCCAGCAACAGGATCCCGTCCGCCCCGACCCCGAAGTGCGGATCGCACAACCACTCGATCCGGGCCTCGGTGAGCTCCCAAGGGAGGTTCTTGCGCTCGAGGATCAGGTAGTCGTTCCCCAGCGCCTGCCACTTCTCGAATTTCACGGCGCGGACCCTATCGACGCGAGGATCCGCCCGGCCGCCTCGCCGTCGGTGAGGTCGGTCCGATCGATCGTCGTCAGGTCGGGAATTTTGCGCATCCAGGTCAGCTGGCGCCGGGCGTAGTTGCGCGACCGCCGCTTCATCGTCTCCAGATCCCCGGCGAGGAGCTCGTTCAGCCCCAGGGCTTTGCGCGCGGTGCGCCCGGCCCCGAGCTCGTCGGCCCGCCGCGCCTCCTCCTCCCCGCCGTTGGCGACGATCCAGTCGACCCGCGCATCGATCCGCTCGTAGAGCTTCGCCCGGTCCATGTCGAGCCCGAAGAGTTGGGTCGGATGCCGAGTGACGCCGGACCAAAGCTCCGACTCCTCGTCGAAGGCGGGAACTTTCCGCAGCGAAAGGTCGGCAAGTGCAGCACGGAGGTAGAGCCCCGTTCCCCCGACGACGATCGGCGTCTTTCCCGCTGCCACTGCAACATCGATCGCCTCGTGTGCCAACGGCATGTACTCGTGGATCGAAAAGTCCGCCGTGACCGGCACGATCCCCAGCAACTCATGCGGCAGCACCGCCCGCTCAGCGGCCGTGGCAGCCCCCGTAAGCGCATCGAGCCCTTCGTACACCTGCAGCGCATCACAGTTGATCGCCACCGGCTCCTCGCCCCGCGCGCACAGCAGCCCCGCCAGCGCCACGGCCACGCCGGTCTTGCCAACGCCCGTGGGCCCAAACAGCGCCAGAACCGTCAAGGGGACGTCCGTGAGGCCCCGAACGGCTTGTACTTTTTCGTTGCGAGCCCGGCCGGCAGCCGCGAACCCATCACCGAAAAAGTTGAGAGAGGGGCCTCACGGACGTCCCCGCAAGCGTCTGTGACGTAGCAGTCTCGATCTCCACGTCGACCATTTCCCCCGCCTCGGCGATCCCTTCGAAGTTGACCGCCTTGTTATGCCGGGTGCGCCCGCGCAATCTGGTCGGATCAGTTCGACTGGGCCCCTCGACCAAGACCTCCATCGTCCGCCCCACGAACCTCTGCGCCCGCTCCGCGGCCCGTCTTTGCACGACCTCGACCAGCCGTTCCATCCGCTCGACCTTGACCGGGTGCGGGACCTGGCCGTCCATGGTCGCCGCCTCGGTTTCGCGCCGCGGGCTGAAGACGAAAGTGAAGGCGCCGTCGTAGCGGACCTCCTCCGCCACTTCCAGGGTTTCGGCGAAGTCGGCCTCGGTCTCGCCGGGGAAGCCGACGATGATGTCGGTGGTGATCGCGCAGTCGGGAACGTGCTCGCGGATCAGCGCCACGCGGTCCATGTAGCGCCCGCGGTCGTAGGTGCGGCGCATCCGTTTCAGGATCGCGCTGGAGCCCGACTGGAGCGGCAGGTGGATCTGCTCGCAGAGCGCCGGCAGCTCGGCATGGGCGCGGATCACGTCCTCCTTCATGTCCTTCGGGTGCGGGCTCGTGTAGCGGATGCGGTCGATGCCGGGGACGGCGTCGACGCGGGTGAGCAGCTCGGCGAAGGTGATCCGGGTGTCGGTCGGCAGATCGCGCCCGTAGCTGTTCACGTTCTGACCCAGCAGCGTCACCTCGCGGACCCCGTCGGCGGCCAGCGCCTCGGCCTCGAGCAGCAGCTCCCCCGGGTCGCGGCTGACCTCGCGGCCACGGGTCGAGGGCACGATGCAGTAGGAGCAGCGGCAGTTGCAGCCCTGGGCGATCTGCAGCCAACCCTGGAACTCGCGCTCGCGACGGGTCGGCAGGTGGCCGGCGAAGTCCTCGAACTCGAAGTACCCCTGGGCGGTGAGCGAATCGGAGTTCAGGAACTCGGCCAACTTGTGGATCTGGCCCGGGCCGAAGGCCACGTCGACGAACGGGAAGCGCTCGAAGACCTCCTCCTTCACCGACTGGGCCCAGCAGCCGCCGACGCCGACGGTGCGCTCCGGGTCTTCGCCCTTCAACCGCTTCGCCTCGCCGAGATGGGCGATGAAGCGACTGTCGGCCGACTCGCGGATCGAGCAGGTGTTGAAGAGGATCAGGTCGGCTTCGGCGCGCTCCGCCGCCTCCTCGTAGCCGAGCGAGGTCAGCATGCCCCGCATCCGCTCGGAGTCATGCACGTTCATCTGGCACCCGAAAGTGGTGACGTGGAAGCGCTTCACGCGCTCAGGGTACCGACCGATGGCCCGATCCCTCACCCAAATCCAACCCAGAACCGAAAGCCCTCGGGCGGGTGACGGGCGCCGGGATCTGGCGCCGCAATCGGTGCGCGTGGCAAGGACGCAGACCCGAAGGCGTGGCAGCGCCACGTCGAGGGTCGAGGACGCCGCTACGCGTGGCGAGGGCAAGCCAGAGACGGCGAACGTCGCCCGTCCTAGGGCTCCTATTCGCCGTGCGTGATTTCCTGCGCGACGTACGCGGCGACGTTTTCGATTTCTTCTTCCGAAAGCGTGCCGCCGAACGGAGGCATGCCGCCACCCCCGTTGGTGACCTGCTGGATCGCGCCTTCTTCGCTCTGCGCCAGCGGCATCGTGGTCAGGTCGGGACCGCCGTTGCCGCCGTGGCCGGTGGCCCCGTGGCAGGTCGAGCAGTTTTCGGAGAAGACGACCGCGCCGAGTTCGGGATTGCCTCCCGCGGCGGTGGCGCCGGCTTCACCTTCAAGCTGTTCGCCGCCTTCGCCTTCCAATTCGGCGTTCGCTTCTTCGCCCGATTCTTCGTTTTCGGCTTCCGCTTCGGAACTTTCTTCGGCCCCGGGTTCGCCTTCGCTTTCACCCGATTCGGCTTCCGCCGCTTCGAGTTCGGCTTCTTCGAAGGGTCCGCTGGTGTCGGCTTTGTGAAGCTCTTCACTCGCCTTCGAGTACTCGGCGTCGTGCTCCTTCGACTCGTCCTTGCCGTGCAGCACCGCGAAGGTGCCGGTGGCGACGGCGAAGATCGCGAACCAGACGATCACCGCCGGCATCGCTTTGCCGGGAAAGTTGTCGTTTTTCAGGCCGAAAACACTGACGAGGACGGCCGAGGCGGCGAGGATGCCACCACAGATGAAGAAGAGGGTTTCGTGCATCAGGCGGGCGGAATCCTATTGGTGCGCGTCAGCGGGTGCTTGGCGGCCGCCCCCAGGCCGCCCTAGGCGGCCTGGGCCTCGGCGATGGGGGCCTCGGAGCCAGGAGCCGAATCGCCCGTCGTAGCGCCGATTCCGAGCGCCGTACGGACCTTGGTTTCGATCTCCAGCGCCAGCTCCGGGTTGTCGTTCAGGAACTGCTTCGCATTGTTGCGACCCTGCCCGAGGCGCACTTCGCCGTAGGAGAAGAACGAGCCCGATTTCTGGACCAGATCCTGTTCGATGCCGAAGTCGAGCAGGCCGCCCTCGCGGGAGATGCCGACCCCGTACTCGATGTCGAACTCGGCCTGGCGGAACGGCGGCGCGACCTTGTTCTTCACGACTTTCACGCGGACCCGGTTGCCGACCGCCTCGGTCCCTTCCTTCAGGGTCTCGATGCGGCGGATGTCGAGCCGCTGCGACGAGTAGAACTTCAGCGCCCGGCCGCCCGGCTGGGTCTCCGGCGAGCCGAACTGGACGCCGATCTTTTCGCGGATCTGGTTGGTGAAGATGCAGACGGTTTTCGTCCGGTTGAGGCTGCCGGCCAGTTTCCGCAGCGCCTGCGACATCAGCCGCGCCTGCAGGCCGACCGTGGTGTCGCCGATCTGCCCGTCGAGCTCCGCTTTCGGGGTCAGCGCCGCGACCGAGTCGATCGCGACCACGTCGACCGCCGCCGAGGCGATCAGCCGGTCGGCGATCTGCAGGGCCTGCTCGCCGTAGTCGGGCTGCGAGACCAGAAGCTCGTCGGTGTCGACCCCGATCGCCTGCGAGTAGACCGGGTCGATCGCGTGCTCGGTGTCGATGAAGGCGCAGACACCGCCGAGCGCCTGGGCCTCGGCGATGATGTGGTTGACCAGCGTCGTCTTACCGGACGACTCCGGGCCGAAGATCTCGATGATCCGGCCGCGCGGCACGCCGCCGATCCCCAGCGCCAGGTCGAGCGCCAGCGACCCGGTCGGGATCGAGTCGACCTTGACCGTGCCTTTGTCGCCGAGGCGCATCAGGGAGCCAACGCCGAAGTCGCGCTCGATCTGGGTGACGGCCGCCTCGAGCGCCGCGTCCTTCGCTTTGGCCTCCTTCGCCGAGGCATCTTTCAAGTTCACTTTTTTCTCCGCCATCTCAGATCATCACCTCACTGCTGCCCGCTCAGGACAGCTCGACTTGGGCCAGCGGGGTGTATCGCGAACCCCCTGGCTGGAGTTCAGAACGGTAGAACGTCAATCGGACGCCCAGAAACGGCTCTTTGAGCCCGTCGGGAAGGTCTCCGGGACGCCGCGTCACGGCCGCCGGACGGCGCGATCCGCGACCTTCCGCGCGCACTCTGGCGACCGTGACATGAGGCCAAAATGAGCGCTTCTCGGGCTCGTGCAGGCCCACCGCCGTCAAACGGTCGGAAATCGCCCTCTGAAGCTCTGAGGTGGCCGGAGAGGGCGCCGGAAGGGCGAACAGCGACGCCCGCCGGTACCGCGGCACCGGTACCGGGTCCTCCAGCTTCATCAGCGGCGCCGGCGCGCCGCTGCGCTTCACCACCGCGGCGATCTCCTCCACCTCGGCCGCCTCGCGGTGGCCGAGGAAGACCAGGGTCACGTGCAGCGACTCGAAGCGGGTCGGGCGCAGCGCCGGATCGACCAGCTCGACCTTCCCCCACGCCGTCACCCCGGCCCGCACCGCCTCGGGCAGGTCCAGGGCGATGAACACCCGCTGCCGCTTCGTTTTCCCCGCCGCTTTCACCATGGGGCCAAGCTAGGGAGGAATTACGCGCGGCTCAACGCCTCTTCGCAAAAATTACGTGCCAAGAAGCTCGCGCAACATGTGCATCGCGACCAGGGCGGAGCGTTCGCGGATGTCGTGGCGGTCGCCGGGGATCACCGGATCGCGGGCGATCGCGGTCCCGTCGGCGAGCCGCGCGTTGAAGCAGACGTAGCCGACCGGCTTCTCCTCGGTCCCGCCGCTCGGCCCGGCGACCCCGGTGATCGCCACCGCGACATCGGCCCCGAGCGCCTCCAGCGCCCCCAGGGCCATCGCCTCGGCGACCTCCGGCGACACCGCGCCTTTCTCCTCCAACAGGTCCTTCGGCACCCCGAGCAGCCGTTCTTTGGCCGCGTAGGAGTAGGCGACGATGCCGCCCTTGAAGTACTCCGAGGCCCCCGGCGGGTCGGTGATCCGCGCCGCCAGCATGCCGCCGCTGCAGGACTCGGCCAGCCCCAGTTGCACGCCCTTCTCGCGCAGCAGCTTCGCCACCTGTTCGTCGATCGTCTCGCCGTCGAGGCTGAAGGTCTCCCGCTCGTGGCGCCGCCGCAGCCCGTCGCGCACGGCCATCGCCACGCCCTCGGTCTCGTCGCGCCAGCGCACGTCGATCTCGATCTCGCCCTTGCGCAGGCAGGTGGTCACCTCGACCGCCTCGACGTCGACCCCGTCGTCGTCCTCGATCTCGCGCAGGCTCTTGGCGATTTCCGACTCGGGGACGCCGAACATCCGCATCGTCAGCCCGTGCAGCGGCGTCGCCCGCGCCAAGATGGCCCGCACCGCCTCGGTGGCGATCGCCCGCGGCCACATCGGCTGCAGCTCGCGCGGCGGGCCCGGCAGCACGACCACCACCCGCTCCCCCGCCGGCACCACCAGCCCCGGCGCGGTGCCGATCGGATCCAGCGCCTCCGCCCCTTCCGGCACCATCGCCTGCTTGCGGTTGGCGTCCATCATCGCCGCCTCGTCGATCTTCCAGTTCCGTCGCGCCGCGAACCGCCGCAGGATCGTCGCGATCTTCTCTTCCATCTCCAGGTCGAGTTGCAGCGGCCGTCCGGCGAAGCGCCCGACGATCTCCCCGGTCAGGTCGTCTGCGGTCGGCCCCAGCCCACCGCTGGTGACGATCAGGTCCATGCCCTCGGCAGCGAGGAACTTCAGCGCGTCCTCGAGGTCATCGGGACGGTCGGCGACGACGATGATGTGGGCGACCTCGACCCCGAGCTCGGCCAGCCGTTCGCTCACCCAGGGCCCGTTGGAGTCGGAGATGCGACCGGTGATCACCTCGGTCCCGGTGACCACGATCCCCGCGCGTACGACCCTCGATCCCTCCATCGGCGGGACCGAAACTACCGCACCGGGACGGTCAGGAAGGGTCGCTGTCGGCGTCGACCCCGACCGGGGAAGGCGCCGCGCCCCCGCTGTCGGAACCCGGCCCGCCGACGACCCGGGCCAGATCGGCCTGCGTGATCAGCACCTGGCGCGGTTTCGAGCCCTCGTAGCCGGAGATCACGCCGCGCCGCTCGAGCATGTCGATCAGCCGCCCGGCCCGCGTGTAGCCGACCCGCAGGCGCCGCTGGATCATCGACACCGAGGCAGTTTCGGTCTGCACGACCAGGCGGATCGCCTCGTCCAGCAGGTCGTCGGAGTCCGGATCGAAGTCGTCATCGCCGCGCCCGCCGTCGCCGCCGGTGTCCTCGGGCGTCTCCAGCAGCTCCTCCTCGAACTCCGGCTCACCCTGCTTCGCCCAATGGTCGGTGATCGCGAAGATCTCGTCCTCGGTGATGAAGGCGCCTTGGACGCGGGACAGCTTCGAGGTGCCGGCGCCGCGGAAGAGCATGTCGCCCTGGCCGAGCAGCGACTCCGCTCCGCCCTGGTCGAGGATCACCCGCGAGTCGGTCTGCGAGGACACCGCAAAGGCGATCCGGCTGGGGATGTTCACCTTGATCGTGCCGGTGATGATGTCGGTCGAGGGGCGCTGCGTCGCCAGCACCAGGTGGATCCCGGTGGCGCGCGACTTCTGCGCGAGCCTGATGATCGAGTCCTCGACTTCCGCCGGGGCGACCATCATCAGGTCCGCGAGCTCGTCGATCACGCAGAGGATGTGCGGCAGCGGCGCCTCCCCCGCTTTACGGCGGATCCGGTTCAGCTCCTCGAGGTTGCGGGCGCGCGCCTGCGACATCACGCCGTAGCGCGTCTCCATCTCGGTGATCAGGTTGGCGAGCACGTTGGCCGCCAGGCGCGGCGAGGTCACCACCGGGGTCAAGAGGTGCGGGACGTGCTCGTAGTGGTTGAGCTCGACCTGCTTCGGGTCGACCAGCACCAGGCGCACTTCGTTCGGCGAGGCCGCCATCAGGATCGAGGAGAGCATCGCGTTCACGCAGGCGCTCTTGCCCGAGCCGGTGGTGCCGGCGACGAGCACGTGCGGCATCTTCGCGATGTCGGTCCAGACCGCGTTGCCGTCGATCCCCTTGCCCAGCCAGGCGACCAGCGGCGAGGCCTTCTGCGGCCGGCCGGCGTAGATGTCGCCGAGGCGGACCATGCGGCGCTTCGCGTTCGGGACCTCGACCCCGACCGCCTGCTTGCCCGGGATGGGCGCCAAGATGCGGATGTCGGTCGAGGCCAGCGCGTAGGCGAGGTCGTTCGCCAGCTCGGTGACTTTCTTGACTTTGATGCCGGGAGCGAGGCGCAATTCGTAGAGCGAGACGTGCGGACCGCTGACCACGCCGACGATCTTCGCGTCGACCCCGAAGTGGCCGAGCGTCTCGATCAGTTTGCGGCCGGTGGCCTGCTGGTCGCGCGGATCGGGGCCTTTGTCGCCTTTCCCCCGCTCCAGCACCCGCGGCGAGGGAAGCTTGTAGTCGATCTCCTCCGAGGTGGTGACGCCGCGCAGGTTGCCCATCGGGGTGGTGGGACAGTCGTCTTCGGCAGGGTCATCGCCCGCCTCCGAGAGAATCAGATTGCGATCGGAGTCGGGCGATGACGGCGCTTTTTCATCAACCGGCATGTCCTCCGCTTCGCGTCCGGGCATGCCGGGCGGGTCCTCGGCCGGGCCTTCCGAGGCCACGATCTGCGTTTCCGCCGTCTCCGGCTCCTCCTCGTCGAAGTTGAAGAGGCCCGGGGCGAAGATGTCGTCGTCGTTCTCGGCCAGGGCCACGGTCGGCTCGACGTCGTCGTCCTCGGGGTAGTCCCGCATCACGTCGGTCTTTGCTGCCTTCGTCTCGGCGGTCCGGTCGTCGCGGCGCTGCCGCCATTCCTCGGAGCCCTGGCGCGCCGTCCGGGCAGTTGCCTCGCTCGCCTTCGCACCGCCGACGAAGACGACCTTCAGCCCGTGGCCGATCCCGCGCGCCAGCGCCGAGACCGAGGTCCCGGTCAGCAGCATCGCGCCGGCGATCAGCATCAGCAGGGCGAAGATCCGCGCCCCGAACGAGCCGAACAGGTAGACCAGCCCGGTTTCGATCCCGTAGCCGACCTTGCCCCCTTCCCAGCCGAAGAAGAGCACGAACATCAGGTAGATCCCCGCCGCGACGAGGAACAGGCCGATCAGGTCGAGATGGCGCTGCTCGAGCCCGTCGAACAACGAAAACCCGCGTTGCGGTTTGGCCGCTTTGCGTGCTTTCGGTTTCGCTTTCGCGTTGCCTTTGGTTTTACGGGCAGGGGTGCGCTTCTGTCGAACGAACACGGGTCCGATTTCGACGCCGAACGCATATCCCCTGTCGGCCTTTCCGTCGTCGCGGGAAACCCGCTCTAAATTCGGCATAAAACCACCGCATAGCGCGCGAAATCGCCTTTAAGATCGACCTCATGCTCAGCACCGATCCCGAGGTACAGCAAGGTGGCCGCGTCCTCGTAGTCGAGGACGACGCCGACATCGCCGACGTCCTGCGCCGCTCACTGCGTAACGAGGGCTACGAGGTCCGCACCTCCGCCGACGGCGTCGAGGCGCTCGACATGGCGGTCGGGTTCGTCCCCGACCTGGTCGTGCTCGATCTCGGCCTGCCCGGCCTCGACGGGATCGAGGTCTGCCGCCGCCTCCGCCAGGAGGGCGACGTGCCGATCCTGATGCTGACCGCCCGCGCCGAGACCGAGGACCGGGTCACCGGCCTCGACAGCGGCGCCGACGACTACCTGGTCAAGCCCTTCGAGCGCAAGGAGCTCCTCGCCCGCATCCGCGCCCTCCTGCGCCGTCGGCCGCCGCGCGGCGCCGCCTCGCTCGAGGTCGGCGACCTGCAGCTGAACCCGGACACCCGTGAGGTCCACCGTGGCGAGCGCGAAATCGAGCTCACCAACCGCGAGTTCGAGCTGCTCGAGTTCCTGATGCGCAACGAGCGGCTGGTCGTCTCCCGCGAGCGCCTGCTCGACGAAGTCTGGGGCTACGACCCGATGGCGGCGACGAACACGATCGACGTCTTCATCTCCAACCTGCGCCGCAAGCTCGAGGCGGGCGGCGAGCCCCGCCTGCTGCACACCAAACGCGGCGCGGGGTACGTCCTCAAAGACTAAGTGACCAGCCGGCAACTCCCACGCACGCCTGGTGGCGCCGGACACACTTCGCGGGGTGGCGTCCTCAGTCGGCCAAATGGCGCTGCCATTCGGCCTCCTTGCGTCCTTCCCCTGCTCGGTCCGGCACTCGCCAGTCGCACGCGCGAGTTGCCGGCTGGTCACTGATGGTCGGCGCCGCCCGCAGCAATACCGCTGCCTGGCTGCGGCGCGTCGCGCATCCCCGCGCCTGGCCGGTCCGCTGGCGCATCGCCGCGGTCTCCTCCGGGCTGACCCTGGCGATCCTGATGGTCTTCGGCGGCACGATCGGCCAGATCGCCACCACCCGCATCCGCGACGACTTCAACAGCGAGATCCGCGGCGCGGTGGAAGTCCTCTCCTCCGAATTGAAGGTGATCACGCCGCTGGTCGGCAAGCCGGAACTCGTCGGCCCCAACCTCGGCACCTACGTCCTCCCCGACGACGCCTCGGTCCGCGTCTTCGACCGCTCCGGCGAAATCGTCGGCGACCAGAACGGCGGCCGGCTCGGCAAGCCCGAACACCGTGGGACGAGGGAAGAAAACGGGATGCGGGTGGAGACCGAAGTCCTCAGCGACCCCGAAACCGGGGTGATCACCGGCTACGTCCAGTACGGGCGCAGCACCGAGCACGTCGACGACACGATCGACCGGATCTGGCTCTTGATCGGGGCCGGGATCCTCGGCGGCACGCTGCTCGCCTGCCTCGCCGGGGTGGCGATCGCGAGCCGGGCGATGCGCCCGATCGCAGCGCTCACCGCCTCCGCCAAAGAGATCACCGAGACCCGCGACACCTCGCGCCATATGCCCGACCCTCCGGTCGAAGACGAGGTCGGTGAACTGGCCGAGACGCTGGAGCAGATGCTGCGCTCGCTCGACGCCGCCCGCTCCGAGCGCGAGGTCGCCCTGCAGCAGCAGCGCGAATTCGTCGCCGACGCCTCGCACGAGCTGCGCACCCCGCTGACCAGCGTGCTCGCCAACCTGGAGCTGTTGCAGGCTTCGCTCGGCGGCGCCGACCAGGCCGAAGACCGCGAGGTGGTCGACTCGGCGCTGCGCTCCTCGCGGCGCATGAGCCGGCTCGTCTCCGACCTCCTGCTGCTCGCCCGCGCCGACGCCGGGCGCCTCGCCACCCACCGCCGCTGCGACCTCGCCGAAATCGCCGGCGACGCGGCCGCCGAGGCGGCGCCGCTGATGGGCGCCCGCCACTTCGCGATCGACAACGACCGGCCGCTGCGGGTCGAAGGGAGCGCCGACGAGCTCCATCGCATGGTCCTCAACCTCCTCGACAACGCCGCCCGCCACACCCCCGAGGGGGCGACTATCGAACTGCGGCTCGCCGAGCAGGGCGATTACGCGGTGGTCGAGGTCGCCGACGACGGCCCCGGGATCCCGGCGGCGATGCGCACCCAGATCTTCGAT
>ERZ778021.1085-NODE-1085-length-36014-cov-7.694791_pt1 | contig 36014 bp, 35 predicted proteins | sample MGYA00375751_ERZ778021 | MGnify/ENA primary metagenome ERZ778021 (study PRJEB29350, sample SAMN05389814) | bioreactor metagenome | isolation source: Thiocyanate stock bioreactor | place: South Africa: University of Cape Town | collected 2013-08-29 ... | reverse complement strand
TATTTTAAAATTATAACGAGCGATTGTAATAAATATCAGCTAAAATAGTTTGCTAATTTTCTGAATTATTGTAACTTTGCAGTCCGATTATTAGTTTTTATCAATTAAGAGTTTGATTCAGAGCTTCTTATTTGCCAAAACCCACCTTAGCCGGGCAAAATAAGGGCAGTGAGGATCGGCTGCACAGTAATTTACTAATTAAAATCAACAAAAGTGGATACACTAAGTTATAAAACCATTTCTGTAAACAAAGAAACGGCACAGAAAGAATGGGTTGAAATTGATGCCACCGGACAACCGTTGGGCCGTCTCTGTTCCAAAGTAGCCAAACTACTGAGGGGAAAGTACAAAGCAAGCTTTACCCCACACGTAGATTGTGGCGATAATGTGATTATCCTGAACGCCGACAAGGTAGCGCTTTCGGGTAATAAATGGACAGACCGTATTTATTTGCGTTATTCCGGTTATCCCGGGGGACAACGCGAATTTACTCCTGCCGACTTGATGGCAAAGGGTCCCGACAGGCTTTTCAGAAAAGTAGTGAAAGGGATGTTGCCAAAGAACAAGTTAGGTGACGCCATCATCAAGAACATGTATGTCTATGCAGGAACTGAACATCCCCATCAGGCACAGAAACCCAAAAAATTAGATATTAATACGCTTAAATAATATGGAAGCAGTAAATGCAATAGGAAGACGCAAAGCAGCCGTGGCTCGTGTTTTTGTTACAGAAGGCACCGGTAAGATTGTGATCAATAAACGCGATCTGGAGAACTATTTCCCCTCTTCTATCCTTCAGTTCATTGTAAAACAGCCCCTCAATACCCTGAACGTATCGGATAAATACGATATCAGGATCAACCTCGACGGTGGCGGTTACAAAGGACAATCGGAAGCGGCCAGATTGGGTATTGCCCGCGCTTTGGTGAAGATCAATGCTGAAGACAAACCCGCATTGAGGGCCGCTGGGTTCATGACCCGCGATCCCCGTGTGGTAGAACGTAAAAAGCCGGGACAACCCAAGGCCAGGAAGAGATTCCAGTTCTCCAAGCGTTAATACTTTGTCAATACAATCCGGGAGAGAATGGATTGCATGTTGATTGCATCCATCACCCGGTTGTCAGAAAGAGCCGCTTGACGGCTGACGTTTAGTATCTAAATCGTAAGGACGTTGTCCGGCATCAATAGAAAGGCCAATTTACCTTACGATTCGGTTTAGAAAAAGAATGTAAACGAATAAACTAAAAAACAAAAATGGCAAAATTAGAATTTGACCAACTTCTTGAGGCCGGAGCGCATTTCGGCCACTTGAAAAGAAAATGGAATCCGGCAATGGCTCCTTATATTTTCATGGAGCGTAACGGAATCCATATTATTGACCTTTACAAAACTATCGCCAAGTCGGAAGAGGCCGCTGCCGCTTTGAAACAAATTGCCAAAGCAGGTAAGAAAATACTCTTTGTCGCTACTAAAAAACAGGCGAAACCTGTGATCGAAGAGAAAGCGCAAAGCGTGAACATGCCTTACGTGATTGAACGCTGGCCGGGTGGTATGCTTACCAATTTCCCCACTATCCGCAAAGCAGTGAAGAAAATGGGAAGCATCGATAAGATGATCAAAGACGGTACGTTTGACACGCTCTCTAAACGTGAGAAACTACAGATTACCCGTCAACGTGCAAAACTCGAGAAGATGCTGGGTTCTATCCAGGATCTTACCCGTCTTCCGTCAGCCATTTTCGTGGTGGATGTAATGAAAGAACAGATTGCCGTGAAAGAGGCTGAACGTCTCGGTATCCCTGTATTTGGTATTGTAGATACCAATTCCGATCCTTCGAATATTGATTTCGTGATTCCCGCCAACGACGACGCAGCCAAAGCGGTTGACCTGATCCTTGGATTCCTTTGTGAAGCCATTAAAGAAGGACTGGATGAGCGTAAAGTGGAAAAAGCGGATGCCGCCGCTGCCGAAGAGCAGGACGAAGATGCTCCGCAACGCAGGGAACGCAAATCGAAAGCTGCCAAGAAAGAGCGCGTGAAGAAAGAGGATACTGAAGCGATGAAAGCAGCTGTAGTAAGCAAATATGCGAAGGACGCAGAAGTTGATGAATAAGATGTATAATAAAAAATAAGATATTAGAATATGGCAGTAACAATGGCAGAAATCCAACATCTACGCAAAATGACCGGTGCGGGGATGATGGATTGTAAAAATGCACTGAATGAGGCAAACGGGGATTTCGATGGAGCCATGGAAATAATCCGTAAAAAAGGACAGGCTGTAGCTGCAAAACGTGAAGACCGTGATGCATCTGAAGGTTGCGTCTTGGCAAAGACGGAAGGTGATTTCGCTGCGGTAGTAGCGTTGCAATGCGAAACGGACTTTGTGGCAAAGAATGAAGAATTTATCGCTTTGACACAGCAGATCCTCGATGCCGCCATCGCCCACAAGCCTGAAACCCTCGACCAACTGCTTGCTGTGGAGCTTGCTAACGGCTCGGTTTCTCAGTTGATTACCGATAAGATTGGTGCAACCGGTGAGAAAATGCAATTGGGTTACTACGAATATATTACCGCTCCTTATGTTACTTCTTATATACACATGGGTAACAAACTGGCGACTATCGTTGGGTTCAATAAGGCCGGAGTAGATGAACATGTAGCGAAAGACGTGGCAATGCAGGTCGCTGCCATGAATCCGATCGCTGTGACTCCCGAAGGTATTCCTGCCGAAGTAAAGGCAAAAGAACTGGAAATTGCACGCGACAAAGCACGCGAAGCCGGTAAACCGGAAAACCTGCTCGACAGGATTGCAGAAGGTTCATTGCAGAAGTTCTACAAGGAGTCCACACTCCTTCAGCAGGAATATGTGAAAGATCCCAAGAAAACTATTGAACAGTTTCTGAAAGAAAACGATAAAGAATTATCCGTTACAGGATTCAAACGTGTATCGTTGAACGTGTGATAGATTATTGTTCGCTTGCCGAATTATAAATAGAAGCGTTCCGGAAGATTTTTCGGAGCGCTTTTTTATTCCGTGATCCAGGTGAGCACATAATCGGGATGAACTTCGTAGTCGATTTTGAAAGTACGATTGCGGTCGGTTTTGGTTTCTGTGGCGGTGATTATTCCTTTGGTTGCAGGAGAGAACGGATGGATATGGAGGTGGTACTTGAAATGAATCTCATTTTCTTCCATCAACTTGAACATACTTTCTTTTGCAGACCAGTGTAATAGTTGATGTACTGTTTTCTGTGAAGGATCGATATATTCATTGTCTCCGATGAATTTGCGGGCTACCTTGTTCACCCGCTCCGAACGGATCTCGATATCAATTCCTACCAGATGATTTTGATGCAGATAGATGGCGGCATAATCTTTTGTGTGAGAGATGCTGATATGGTGTGTGCCGTCTTCCAGATAGGGTTTACCGTCTGCCGTATGGTTAAGAGTGGTTTTCTCTTTGTTTAATAGGGCGAGCAACAAAATACGGGTGGAGAGCCACTCAATGGTTCGTCTCTCGGAGCGAATGGCTTTTATACGTTCAACTACCTCGGATCGCATATGTTCCGGAAAAAGCTGCAGCAATTCCCCGCGCGATTCATCTATCTTCCAGATCCCCAGCAGTCCTCCACTATCGGTATGTTCTCGTCTGATCAACATTCATTTTTCCTCGTTATTTACTTTTGGAGGGATGTAACGCACTTTGGTAATCCTTTTCTTACTTAAGTCCTCAGCCTGAAAAGTGTGTTTTTTGTAAGTAAAACTCTCTTTCCTTTTTGGAAAATCACCCTTCAACTCCAATAACAATCCCGCAAGGGTATCTACTTCTCCCGACATCTCCTCGAAATCTTTTGCCGGCAATTGGGTGATCTTGATAAAGTCCTCCAACTGGGTTTTGCCTTCAAAGATATAAGAACCGTCTGCCTCGATCGTGTAGAAAGGCAGTTCCTCATCATATTCATCGCTGATATCACCTACGATCTCTTCGAGGATATCTTCCATCGTAACCAATCCCGATGTACCGCCATATTCATCCACAACAATGGCCATATGAATCTTCTGGGTGCGGAACTCTTCCAGCAGGTCGTCAATTCGTTTTGTCCGGGGCACGAAATAGGCCGGACGGATGAGCGTTTGCCATTTAAAAGTGGAAGCTTTACCTAGATGTGGGAGTAAATCTTTTACATAGAGAATCCCTTTGATATTATCGGCATTCTCCTCAAACACGGGAATGCGTGAAAAACCGGCATCAATGATAAAATCGATCAGTTCGGCGAAGGGTTTTTGTAACTCAATGGCCACCATGTCGCTTCGGGAGACCAACACATCATCCACCAGTTTGTCCTTGAAACGGATGATACCCTCCAACATCTCTTTTTCCTGTTCGTGAGTAATTTCGTTAGACCTGATCTCAAGTGCTTTGGAGAGGTCGTTGGCCGAGATCTCATGCGACCATTGCGGGGTAGTACGATTAAAGTTGGCGGCATTTTTTGCCAGCAACGAAGAAAAAGGGCTCATTAGAATGTGTATCAGCCGGATAAAACGGCTGTTGCTGCCTGCAAAACGTAGGGGATATTGCGAGGCATAGAGCCTTGGGAGAATATTGATCAGTAATAGGATGGCGAAAATAGTGACAATTATTCCCGATACAGAAATATGTATACTGTTTCCTCCGAAGAGGGATGGGCGGTTCAGCAGCCAAATAAGCAGTATGGTGATGGTGACTTGCTGGAATAATTGGGCAACCACGAGGGAGGCGAATAACTTTTCCGGTTTTTTGAGAAGGTCAGAGATGCGGATTTTTTTCGGATCTTCAGAGGGATGGAGGTCGTCGGTAAATTTCTTCTTCAGGACAGTAAAAGCGACTTCAGCACCTGATGTAATTGCATTTGAGATAATAAGCAGGAGAAGTAATGCCGTGATGATGTAATCGGGCAATACATGCAGATTTGCCGTCAGGTATATATTTAATAACGATAGAGGGTCAGGGTCCAAGTGATAATTTTTTAGTGAAACAAAGAGAGAATGTTTTAGCGCTTGATTCTCAATAGGAAGCGACAAAACATTCTCCCACAAAATTACAATGTTTTATTTAAAATGGCAAATCATCTACATCGGAGATTTCGTCTTGTTCGTCACGGGGAGCTGTCCCTGACGGCGAGGAATAGTTATTGCCATTTTCATGTTCTCTATTTCCAAATCCCTCTTCACTACCTCCTCTGCGGCCCAGAAGCTCCAGATTATCAGCCACTACTTCGGTAATATACCTTTTTACTCCGTTCTGGTCATCGTATGAACGGGAGCGGATTTTTCCTTCCACATACACCAATGTACCTTTCTTTACAAATTTTTCAGCAACTTGCGCCAATCCTCTCCAACATACAATGTTATGCCATTCCGTACGTTCAGGCACCTGCGTGCCGCCAGAAGTTGTGTAACCTCTTTCGCTGGTTGCAAGCGAGAAATTCGCTTTTGCAACATCATTGTCAAAATACTTCATTTCCGGGTCTCTTCCTACATTCCCTACTAAGATTACTTTGTTTACCGACATAATTTAAAAATTTTTGGGTTTAGAATAGCTTTCTCCATAAAAACAAAATTAAGCATTTATTTGTAATTAGCAATAATGGGCGACTAAATTATTTCGAGGTATTTATGGATTAACCTTGAGACCGGATATTCCGAAAGTTGTTCATTTTCAATTTTAAAGATCTCTTCCGGCGGGTTGTATGGAATATTACCGGGGATAATTATACGGTAGAAAAGGGTATGTATGGCTTGGTGGGTAAGCTGATGCCTGATAGCCAACCGGTGGTCGACGGAAATGGAGGATAGCCCGTGGAAGAGTTTTCTGAAAGGTTCCGTCTTTTCAAGTACTGTAAAATCTGCCGGCTCAGGCGTTTCGATAAGGGGAAATTCAAACAGGTTTTTCCAGATGTCCGAACCGTTACGTTTTTGTAGAAATGTATTGCCATTATGTTGGATATGAAAGTAGTGGAAATACCGGTTTCTGATAGAGATTTTACGATCGTTTACAGGAAGTTCGCCCACCTGGTTTCCGGCAAAAGCCATGCAGTGATCCTGAAGCACACAAGCCATACATTTGGGTTGGGCTGGGGTACAGATCAAAGCACCGAAATCCATCACAGCCTGATTGTATCTTCCAGGATCTTCCATGTTGAGCAACGATTGGGCGATCTCCTTGATCATTTTTTTCCCTTCCGAGCTGTGGATCGATAATGTAATGCCGAACAGTCTGGCGACGACCCGGAATACGTTACCGTCCACCACAGCATAAGGCTCATTGAATGCTATCGATGCAATGGCTGCTGCTGTGTACTCACCTATACCTTTCAGAGAAATAATATCGGAGTAGGTAGAAGGAAATATACCATTAAAAGAGTCCATCACCTGTTTTGCAGCAGCATGTACATTGCGGGCACGGGTATAATAACCCAGGCCTTGCCATAGTTTCAACACCTCATCTTCTTCGGCGTTGGCAAGTGATTTTACATTGGGAAATTTTTCGATGAACCGAAAATAGTAGTCTCTCCCTTGTACGACCCGTGTCTGCTGTAAGATAATTTCAGATATCCATATTTTGTATGGGTCGGTGGTTTCCCGCCAGGGCAGATCACGTCCCTCTTTTCCGTACCAGTCCAGCAAATGTTCGGTAATCAATGTGTTGTTATTTCTTTCTTTCATTTCTTCTCCGTCTCGTTCTTCTTTTTCTGACAAAGCTAACTAAAAAAAGTGGGAAAGTGATTTTAATGTGCCAATGAGAATAATAATGTGGTAATCGGGATGCAGAGAAAGATCTCTTGATACAATTAGCACATTGGCACATTAGTAAATTAGCACATTATTTCGCTCTTGATTCTAAAAAAAAAGGAAATTTGGAAAAATTCCCTTCATTTATTTTTCGTGTTGAGAAAAAAGCTATATATTTGCAGTCCAAAATTTTACTATTCAATTGACCTAAGGTATTATTATTAATATTAAAATATAGATAAAATGACTAAAGCAGACATTGTAAATGAAATTGCGAAAAAGACCGGCGTAGATAAGGCATCGGTATTGGCAACAGTTGAGTCTTTCATGGAAGTTGTAAAGGACTCTTTGGCAAATAACGAAAACGTATACCTCAGAGGTTTCGGAAGTTTCATCGTGAAAAAAAGAGCACAGAAAACAGCCCGTAACATCTCCAAAAATACGACTATCATCATCCCCGAACATAATATTCCCGCCTTCAAGCCGGCTAAGACTTTTGTAAGTCAGGTGAAAGGTGATAAATAACATACTAATTAAATAAGGAGAAAAAGCATATGCCAAGCGGAAAAAAAAGGAAAAGGCATAAAATGTCTGTACACAAGCGTAAAAAAAGATTGAGAAAGAATAGGCATAAGAAGAAGAAATAGCCGTCTTACTTTTTTTACTCAACCATAGAGGAACAAACTTAAAAGAACCAATTGGCTATTAAGTTTGTTCTTTGTGTATGAAACAGGGCGATGGTTCTGGCGAGAACCGCCTTTCTGTTGTGACGACAGAAGCCTAAAATATTGAAAATTAATTTATAAAACGAACAATTGTGACAAGCGAACTTGTTGTGGATGTTCAACCCAAAGAAATTACCATTGCGGTTCTCGAAGAGAAAAAACTGGTAGAATTGCAACAGGAAAGCCAGGATGGTTCATTTGCGGTTGGAAACATCTATGTGGGCAAGGTTAAAAAACTAATGCCCGCCCTCAACGCTGCATTTGTGAATGTGGGACATAAAAAGGACGCTTTTCTTCACTACTTGGATTTAGGGGTTGAATTCAACTCTGTGCTCTCTTTTCAGAAACAGGTTGAAGACAAGAAGAAGGTACCGCAGCTCCAGAAGATGAAGTTGCAGCCCGAGATTGAAAAAGAAGGGTCTATCGCGGATATATTGAAACCAGGGCAGGAGATATTGGTGCAAGTTGCCAAAGAGCCTATTTCAACGAAGGGTCCGAGATTGACGGCCGAAATCTCTTTCGCGGGACGGTTTATGGTATTAATTCCATTTATCAACCGGGTATCGGTATCACAAAAAATTAAATCGCGCGAGGAGCGTGCCCGGTTGAGGCAGTTAATGCAGAGCATCAAACCGAAGAACTTTGGTGTGATCATACGTACCAATGCCGAAGGAAAACGGGTGGCCGACCTGGATGCAGAACTGAAAGTACTGATAAAGAGATGGGAAGACAATATCGGCAAGATACAGAAAGCCAAAGCGCCCTCGTTGATTTACGAGGAAACGGGGCGTACTGTAGCGCTGTTACGCGATATTTTCAGTCCCTCTTTTGAACAGATACATGTCAATGACCGGGAAGTGGCTCGGCAGATCGCCGATTATGTGAGTGTGATTGCTCCTGACCGTAAGAACGTGGTCAAGGAATATAAGGGAGCACTCCCCATTTTAGATAATTTCGGCATTACCAAACAGATTAAATCGCTCTTTGGGAGAACTGTAACATTCAAAAATGGTGCCTATCTTATTATTGAGCATACCGAAGCGTTGCATGTGATCGATGTGAACAGCGGAAATCGCAACAAATCGAAACTCGGTCAGGAAGACAGTGCTTATGAAGTGAATATGGCCGCCGCCGAAGAGATTGCCCGCCAGTTGCGTTTGAGGGATATGGGTGGTATTATTGTTATCGACTTCATTGACATGAACAAAGGGGAGCATCGCAATAAATTGCTCTCCACGATGCAGGAGTTGATGGCAAAAGACAGGGCCAAACATAACATTCTGCCATTGAGTAAGTTCGGGTTAATGCAGATTACGCGCCAGCGTGTCCGTCCCGAGATGGAAATTGCCACAAGCGAGGTTTGCCCCACCTGCTTTGGTAAAGGAAAGATAAAGTCGTCGATTCTTTTCACAGATACACTGGAAGGAAAGATCGATTATTTAGTGACCAAGCTACAAGTGAAGAAATTCAGTCTGCACATACATCCTTATGTAGCAGCTTATGTTCAGAAGGGTCTTTTTTCGTTGAAATACAAATGGAAAAAGAAATTCAATGTGGGTATGAAAATCATCCCCGACCAGAAGCTCGGGTTCCTGCAGTATGAATTTTATGACAAGGAAGGAAACGAAATAGACCTGAAAGAAGAAATTGAAATGAAATAAGGTTCCGTAATAACGGGATGAAAAGCAAAATAAGAACCGGTACTCTCAATAGGGTATCGGTTTTTTTATTCTCTTCGCCAATTCAATTGTTATTCATGCTTTGCATGTTATTCAGCTTCGCTGTTATTCGCACTTCGTGCGTTATTCGTGCTTCGCACGTAAATTCGAATAACCACTGAATAACCACTGAATAACCACTGAATAACAATTGAATAACAATTGAATAACAATTGAATAACAATTGAATAACAATCGAATAACAACTGAATAACAATCGAATAACAACTGAATAACTACCGAATCACCACCGAATCAAATCGAGTCCACATTGTAATATAGAAGTATCTGTTTAAAGTCGTTGTTTTCCCGAAGGCGTGACTCGGTCGATTTTATTAATTCTCTTACCTGGGTGGGTGAGACGGCGTGGTCGATTTTCAGTAAGATTTCACGGATATGCAATTGTTGAATACGGCTGACTACGGGTTTGTTAGGTCCTAACACTTTGTTGCCTAATGATCTTTTTAATAATCGGGCAAAAGAGGTGGCGCCATATTCTACCTTATGTTCGTCTTTATGTTTCAGTACAATGGAGATCAAACGGGTAAACGGAGGGTATTTGAATAGTTTCCTCTCCGCAATTTGGGATTGATAAAAACTTACGTAATCATTTCGGGTGATAAACCGGTAGATGGGTTGTTCCGGATCGGCTGTCTGAATGATAACCATTCCCTGTTTATCCCTGCGGCCTGCACGGCCTGCCGCCTGGATCATCAACTGGAAACCCCGCTCATGGGAGCGGAAGTCGGGATAGTTCAACATCGAATCCGCAGCAATAATTCCCACTACCCGCACATTTTCGAAATCGAGTCCTTTGGAAATCATTTGCGTGCCCACTAATATCTGTATACGGTTTTCCTGGAAATCGTGGATGATGCGTTCGAATGAATCCTTGCCGCGTGTGGTGTCGCTGTCCATTCGCCCTACTATCGCACCCGGAAAAAGTTGTGACATTTCCTCCTCCAGCCGTTCCGTACCCGTTCCGAGAGTTTTTAACTCTCCCTCATGACACGAAGGGCATTCCGCGGGCAAGGGATAGGTAGCGTTACAATAATGGCATACCAAACTATGTACCTTTTTGTGGTAGGTAAGCGTTACATCGCAGTGATTACATTTAGGGGTCCATGCACAAGCCGTACATTCTATCATGGGGGCAAAACCGCGACGGTTCCGAAAGAGGATGGCCTGTTCCCCGTTTTCGAGTGCGGTATTGATCTCTTCCATCAACACCGGTGCAAGCAGGCTCTTCATTTTTTTTCTCCGGCGCAGATCCTTGGTATTTTGCAACCTGATCAGGGGGGCTTCGATCTTGCCGAAACGTTCGTCCAACGTTACCAGACCATATTTTCCGGTTTGGGCATTATAATAGGATTCAATGGAAGGAGTTGCCGAACCCAGCAATGTTTTTACTCCTGATATGTGCGCCAGCATGATAGCCGTGTCACGCGCATGATAGCGGGGTGAAGGATCCTGCTGCTTATAGCTTGTTTCGTGCTCTTCATCCACAATCACCAACCCTAACCGCCGGAATGGGAGGAAAAGGGAAGAACGTACACCCAGTATGATTTCATAAGGCGTTTCGGATAACATCTTTTGCCATATCTCGGTCCGTTCCTGATCGTCGATCCCGGAATGGTAAATACCTATCTTATCTCCAAAAACACTCTGTAACCGGAGGGTCAACTGTGTAGTCAGAGCAATTTCCGGAAGGAGGTAGAGTACCTGCTTCCCCTCCTTGAGCAATTGATCGATAAGATGGATATAGATCTCCGTCTTTCCACTGGAGGTCGCTCCGTGTAAAAGGACAGTCTGTTTGTCGGAAAAACTGTGTTGAATAGCATCCAGTGCCTTCTGTTGCTCTTCACTCAAAGGGTAGGGGGTGCGGTTAGACGCGGTTTCCCGATGGAGGCGGCTCTTTTCTACTGTGAAAGGGAATAATATTTCCTTTTTTATCAGGCCGTTCAGTGCCACGGGAGAATATCCATTCAGTTCTTTTACCTCTTTCCTGCTGAGACTGTCCTTTTCGTGTTCAGTAAGGAACCACATAATCTCATCCAGCAGGATTTGCTGTTTGGGGGCTCTTTGAATGGTAGCGGAGATATCGGCATCATCGAGTGCCGGGTTTAGCCGGAATTGTTCCTCACTTTTCTGGATGTAGCCCCTTTCCAGGTCCGCCGGCATCATCGGCGAAGGAAGGGCCGCCTTACAGACATCACCTTGCGAGGAGAGATAATAAAAGGAGATCCACTCCCACAATTCCAACTGTCGCTCAGTGACAACAGGCGCCGGATCGATAAGAGAATGGATCTCCTTGATGGTGAAATTCCCGGGTGGTTGCCGGTGTACCTTTGCTACAACTGCGGTGTAATATTTTCGTCTTCCGAATGGGACGGTTACCCTCATCCCTCTCCTGATCTTGTCCTGCATTTCCGCGGAGACGGAGTAGGTGAACAGGCCGGAAAGGGGAAGCGGCAATATTACATCGGCATACATGCAATTAGAAGTATACAGTCGCGGTCAATGCCCAAGTGCCATCTTTACCGTTGAGCGCGTCTTTCCATTCGGGTTTGTCCGTCCCGTAGTTGTCCGTAAGGATAAACCCATATTGTACGCCTACTGCCAGCCGACTGAAAATCTCGACACCCGCTCCCAGGTTAATCCCTGCCTCGAAGTTTTTAGCTTTTATATTCTCTGTGGCGTCGCTGATTTTCACGTCATCTCCTGATAGGAGGAAACGGGCATAGGGGCCACCGGCCACAAAGACTTTTACCGGTAAGATGGACCCAAACTTGTATTTCAGATTCACCGGAATCTCCAGATAATGGTTGGACACTTTCTGGACTGTGCTTTGAACTCCCCCTTCGGACACATCTTTCACATTCATCTTGTCATTGCTGTATAGAAGCGATCCCTCAATGCCCAGGTTAATGAGAGGTAGTTGAAATTCGGCTGTGGGGCCCAGTTTGAACCCGGTGAGGTTTTCCACTTCAACTATATCTTTCGTGAAAGACGGTTTGTTAAGTCCTACTTCACCCCTTAATCCGAAGCGCACCTGCGCGTTGGTAGCCGTTGCAATCATCAGGAGCAGGATAAGACTGCTGAATAATTTTTTTGTCTTCATTTTAAAAATTCAGTTAGTGAGAATAATTCTCTAAAATTTAATACCATTCTCATAACGTTTATGTAACCGGGTTTGTTTTCGATTGAAAAAAGGTTTTTGGCCGGAATACACGTTTCTTCTTCTAAAAGTAATTGAAAAGGCAAAAGACATACATTAGAGAAAAAGCGTTTAACCTCTTTGTTACAAGAGATAAACGCTTTTTATCTTTATTCTTTGTTCTTTACTCTTTATTCTGAAAATTAATCGGCAAATTTCGCTCTCAAAAACTCGCGGTTCAACCGTGCGATGTTGGTGATGGAAATGTTCTTGGGGCACTCCACTTCACAGGCACCGGTATTGGTGCAATTGCCGAAGCCCAATTCGTCCATCTTGCCCAGCATCGCCTTGGCACGCTGTTTCCTTTCCACGCGTCCTTGCGGAAGCAACGCGAGCTGGCTTACTTTGGCCGATACGAAGAGCATCGCTGAGCCGTTCTTGCAGGCTGCCACGCAGGCGCCGCAGCCGATACAAGCCGCTGCGTCCATTGCCATTTCGGCATCGTCACGCGGAATAGGGATGGCATTCGCATCAGGTACGCCGCCGGTATTGACCGACACATAACCGCCTGCCTGGATGATTTTGTCGAAAGCCGAGCGGTCTACCATCAGGTCCTTGATGATGGGAAATCCGGCAGAGCGCCATGGCTCTACGGTGATGGTGTCGCCGTCATCAAAGCGGCGCATGTGGAGCTGGCAAGTAGTAATCCCCTGGTCGGGCCCGTGCGGATGCCCGTTGATATAGAGGCTGCACATACCGCAGATACCTTCGCGGCAGTCGTGGTCGAATACCACCGGTTCTTTACCTTCGTTGATCAGTTGTTCATTCAGGATATCGAGCATTTCCAGGAATGAGCTCCCTTGTGAGATATTTTCCAGTGGGTAAGTTTCGAAGTGCCCTTTTTCTTTCGGTCCGTTCTGGCGCCAGACTTTTACTTTTATGTTGATATCTTTATCCATGATCGTTTTGTTGTTTTAAAGTTTACCCGTTTTTATCCGCGTTTACGATTTGTAGTTTCTTTGTTGACGAACTACAAACTCATAATCAAGAGGTTCCTTGTACATCACCGGATCTTTGTCTTCTCCCTGGTATTCCCAGCAGGAAACATAGGAGAACTGATCGTCGTGACGTAGCGCCTCACCTTCGGGTGTTTGATGCTCTAAGCGGAAGTGTCCTCCGCAGGACTCCTCACGGTCGAGAGCATCGTGTGCCATCAGTTCGCCGATTTCGATGAAGTCAGCCAAACGCAATGCCTTTTCGAGTTCCACGTTGAGCGTTTCTTTATCGCCCGGAATACGTAAGTTGGACCAGAAATCTTTTTTCACCTGTTTCAACTTCTCGATGGCGTTTTTCAACCCTTCCGCGTCACGACCCATGCCGACGAAATCCCACATGATATGGCCTAACTCCTTGTGGATGTGATCCACCGAGTGTTTTCCCTTGATGCTCATCAGGCGGTCGATCCTGTCGTTGATATCTTTCTCTGCCTTTTCAAACTCCGGCGCATCGGTCTTAAAGTGCGGCACACCGATCTGGTCGGAAAGATAGTTTTGTATGGTGTAGGGAAGCACGAAGTATCCGTCCGCTAAACCCTGCATCAGCGCCGATGCTCCCAGGCGGTTGGCCCCGTGATCGGAGAAGTTGGCTTCACCGATGGCAAACAGTCCGGGGATGCTGGTCATCAGTTCGTAATCCACCCAGATGCCTCCCATCGTATAATGGATGGCGGGATAGATCATCATGGGCGTTTTGTATGGATTGTCGTCCACGATCTTTTCATACATCTGGAAGAGGTTGCCGTAACGGGCTTCCACCACGTCCTTGCCGAGGCGGTCGATGGCTTCGGCGAAATCGAGGTAAACCGCCAGCCCTGTGGTGCCCACTCCATAACCTGCGTCGCAGCGCTCTTTGGCGGCACGTGATGCCACGTCGCGCGGGACAAGGTTTCCGAATGCCGGGTAACGGCGCTCCAGGTAATAATCGCGGTCTTCCTCCTTGAGGTCGGTTGGTTTCAGTTTTCCTTCACGGATAGCCTGGGCATCTTCTATCTTTTTGGGTACCCAGATGCGCCCGTCGTTACGCAACGATTCCGACATAAGGGTCAGCTTCGACTGGAATTCGCCATGTACCGGGATGCAGGTCGGGTGGATCTGTGCCATACAGGGGTTGGCGAAGTAAGCGCCCCTTTTGTAGCACTGCCATGCGGCTGAACCGTTGGACGTCATCGCGTTGGTCGACAGGAAGAAGGTGTTGCCGTATCCACCAGTACCGATCACCACGGCATGGGCGGCAAAACGTTCCAGTTTTCCGGTGACTAAGTTGCGGGCGATAATACCCCGCGCGCGACCGTCGATAATCACTAAATCGACCATCTCGTAGCGGGTATAAAGTTTTACCTGTTTCTTGTGGATGGCACGGCTCAAAGCTGAATAGGCGCCCAACAAGAGTTGTTGCCCTGTCTGGCCGCGTGCATAGAACGTACGGGAAACCTGCGCGCCACCGAACGAGCGGTTGTCGAGCAGACCTCCATATTCACGGGCAAAAGGAACTCCCTGTGCCACGCATTGGTCGATAATGCTGTTCGATACTTCCGCCAGACGGTATACATTGGCTTCGCGGGCACGGTAATCACCCCCTTTGATTGTGTCATAGAACAGGCGGTAGACGGAGTCACCGTCGTTCGGATAGTTCTTGGCTGCATTGATACCACCCTGTGCTGCGATTGAGTGTGCACGGCGGGGAGAATCCTGGATGCAGAAATTCAGTACATTGAAACCCATCTCGCCCAATGAGGCGGCTGCCGATGCACCGGCCAGTCCGGTACCTACGACAATGATATTGAGACGGCGCTTATTGGCCGGGTTCACCAACTTTTGGTGGTTCTTGTAATTGCTCCACTTCTCGGCGAGAGGTCCTTCGGGTATTTTGGAATTTATCTTGTTCATAATATTCAATTGCTTTTAGTTATCCTAATAGGTTAGAGTATCCGAGGTAGACTGCTATCGGCACAACAGCAAATCCCAGGCAAATAACGGTCGCTACTACATTCCCAAGTACCTTGATCCGTTTCATCCAGACACCGTTGTTCACTCCGGCTGAATGAAGCGCACTCCAGAAACCATGCATCAAATGGAACCACAGCGCCACGAAAGCCAACTCATAGAAGATCACAACCCAGATGTTGGAGAATCCTTCCGCTACCAATTGGGCACTGTCATGCCGTGCCCCTTCAATCATGAAGAGTTCTTTGAACTGCATCTGGTACCAGAACTGAAAAAGGTGCGCGATCAGGAACAGTAATAGGAACAATCCCAGAACGAGCATGTTTCGCGAAGACCAGGTAGTTTTGGTCTTGCTGGCGGAAGCATACCTTTCTTTGCCACGTGCCTTGCGGTTCTGTATCGTGAGGATAATACCCCAGATAATATGGATCACGAAACCTGCCGCGATGACCCCAGTCCCGACAATAGCCCACCAGTTAGCGCCAAGGATTTCATTGGCGAGGAAATCGTATGTCTCATAGCTGAAGAGCAATACAAAGTTCATCGACATGTGAAACAACAGGAACAGAATCAGAAAAAGGCCGGAAATGCTTTGGACAAATTTCCGCCCGATAGATGATTTGATTAGCCAACTCATAAAGTTCTCTTTTTTTAATTATTTTGATGTATTATTTTTTTATGTCCCGGTTTTGCTGTAGCCGAAATAAAACCTTTGTTCAGCACTGCAAAAGTACAACTTTTTATCTGTTTTCCCAGAACAATTTAATGAAATATTTCTTTAATTGTTCTTTGCCGGAGCAGGCGCCCTCAATTGCTGATATTTTGTTATCTTTGCATGTTCAACAAAAACGATATTGAATCATTATGGATATAGTATTAAGCGGTATTCGCTCTACCGGGAAACTGCATTTGGGGAATTATTACGGTGCGCTGCGCAACTTTATCAGGATGCAGGAAAAAAACAAGTGTTATTTCTTTATAGCTGACATACACTCCCTCACCACGCATCCCGACCCGAAAATGTTGCATGAGAATGTAAAGAACGTGTTGGTGGATTACCTGGCTGCGGGTATCGACCCCGAAAAATCGGTGATTTATGTTCAGAGCGACTTGCATGAGACGGCAGAATTGTATCTTTACCTCAACATGCACGTGGGGATAGGTGAATTGATGCGTACAGCCTCCTTTAAAGACAAAGCGCGCCAACAACTGCATATCGACCGCATGAATACGGAGGAAGGCGACGTTGAAAGGGAGATCTTTAATGAAAACAATAAGAACAGCGTAAATTCCGGCCTGCTGACTTACCCTGTACTCATGGCGGCCGATATCCTTATCCATAACGCAGATAAGGTGCCGGTGGGAAAAGACCAGGAACAACACCTCGAAATGACCCGCCGCTTTGCCCGCCGTTTTAATTATTTCTATGGGGTGGAATATTTCAAGGAACCGGTGGCCTATAACTTCGGAGAAGAATTGGTGAAAATTCCGGGGCTGGACGGCAGCGGGAAGATGGGGAAATCAGAGGGAAATGCCATCTACCTGAGCGATAGCCCTAAAGAGATCGAGAAGAAGGTAAAAAAGGCGCTGACCGACGCCGGTCCAACCGAACCCGATTCTGTAAAACCTGATTATATAGAAAACCTTTTTACTATCCTTCGCGTGGTATCTTCCCCCGAGGTAGTGCAATACTACGATGAGCAATGGAATTCCTGCGCCATCCGTTATGGTGAACTGAAAAAGCAACTGGCCGAAGATATTATCAAAGTGACTGCTCCCATCCGTGAACGGATCCTGGATATAGAAAAAGATGACGCTTACTTGCGTAAAGTGACCCTTGAAGGAGCCGAAAAAGCAAGGGAAAGCGCCCGAAAAACCATAAATGCGGTAAGGGAGATAGTAGGCTTCAAGCCATTTTAAAAACGGAGTCCCTTTTGAACGGATTTCTTTTAAACTTTTCAGCCGGTTGGTTGTTCACCCAAAAATAAATAGGAAACGAAAAGTATCTCCTTATGCTGACATTTAGATCGCTTGAATTAAAAGACAAAGATATTATTAACTCTTACCTCCGGCAACAGAATTACAGGGCGTCAGATCTCTGCTTTGCCAATTTATATTGCTGGGGGAGAAAATTCGACACTCAATTTGCCACCACACCCGATTGGTTGTTTATCCGGTTTAAAGATAATAACGGTCGGAATTCTTATCTCAAACCGGTTGGTACAGGAGATTTAAAGGTGGCCATTGCGCTTATTCAGGAAGATCATTTATCATTCAATTCACCTTTCCAGATGAGGGGGTTGACCAAAGAGATGATTACCGGGATTGAAGCGGTGATGCCTGGACGGTTCGACTACAAACTGAACAGGTCTGTCTCCGACTATATCTACACGACCGAAAAACTGATCGGCCTTAAAGGCAAAAAGCTGCAAAGCAAACGAAACCATATCAACCGGTTCAAACGGGAAAATAACTGGAAATATCATACCCTTACCGGTAACCCTTCAATGGTGAAGGAGTGTAAAAATATGCTCGAGCAGTGGATGGAAGTGCATAAGGAGGAAAAAGACCCGTCGCTGGTCTATGATGATTATGCCACTACACTGATGCTCGATAATTTTGAATATCTCAACCTGATAGGAGGGTTGATCTGTGTGGATAACGAGATAGCCGCCTTTACTATCGCCGAACAACTTACCCTGGACACCATCGTGGTGCATGTGGAAAAAGCATTTACCGACATTCATGGTGCTTATACCATCATTAATCAGCAATTTGTGGAAAATGAGGCATCGCAGTTCCTTTACGTGAACAGGGAGGAGGATATGGGGATGGAAAATCTTCGTCGGGCCAAGTTGTCTTATCATCCTGATATTTTGCTCGAAAAATACAACGCGAGATTTAAATAATTCGGCTTCGCCAATTCAGTAGTTATTCGCTTCGCGTTATTCGATAGTTATTCATTCACTTCGTTCATGTTATTCGTGCTTCGCACGCAGCTCAAATACAGCAGAATTACAATTGAATAACAACCGAATTACAACTGAACAACAATCGAACAACAACCGAACAACAACTGAATAACAACCGAATAATATGATCCGTTTTGCCGATGAAATAACAAGACCGCAGGTGCGGAGGATGTGGAAAACCGTCTTCGGCGATCCTGATGACTATATGGAAACCTACTTCCGCCACAAATACCATGACGAAAATACCCTGGTGTATGTCGAAGAAGGAAAAGTTGTCGCATCTTTACAAATGCTCTCTTATGGCTTTACCTTTTGTGGAACGGAGATCCCCATTATTTACCTTTCCGGTGTTTCCACCCTCCCCCAATACCGGAGAAAGGGATATGTGCGGCAACTGCTGGTCAGGAGTTTTGAAGAGGCAGCCCATAGGGATGTGCCACTGATGTTGCTTGTTCCCCAGGAAGAGTGGTTACTGAAATTCTATGACCGGTATGGTTTCGCACAGACTTTCGATACCGGAGAGGAGGAGTTGCCGTCGTTAAAAGCGTTGATTGAAAAACATCCGGGCGACTTGCTTGCAGCCTCCAAGGAATTCGATGATTTTTTCCGGCAAAATGATATGACCATACAGAAATCATTCGATGATTTCCATGCCATGATAGAGGAAGCGGCACTTTTTAATTTTCCGGAGAAAAGAAGTTTGATAGGAATGGCGCGTGTGATTGATGCAGAAAGATTATTGTCGCTGTTCGCTGCGCGTTATGGTGGGAAATCATTTTCGATAACCGTGCATGACGAACTGGTCGAAAGCAACAACGCCCTCTTTACAGTTGCGGATGGAAAAGTTGACAAGAGATTCCCCCGAAATGAGTCCGATGTACCCGACGGACAAGTCGCACAACCGGTCCTCACAACCAATATCAGAGAACTCGCAGAACTGCTTTTGGGATATCATACCTCAGAAAAAAAATATCCATTGAATACCCTCTTCCCCGAAAAACAACCTCAAATGCATTTCATGCTGGAATAACCACCCGCTCAAAGCCACTTCTTCTTCCTGAAATAATAGAGGATAAAGAGCGACGAGGCCACCATCAGGATGATGGCCCCGGGATACCCCCATTTTTTATTGAGTTCCGGCATAATGTCGAAGTTCATTCCGTAGATGCTTGCAATGAGTGTGGGCGGCATAAAGATTACCGAAACGATGGTGAATATCTTGATGATCTTGTTCTGTTCGATGTTTACATACCCGAGGAAAGTATCCTGTAGATAGTCGAGACGGTCGAAACTGAACTTGATATGCTCTACCAGCGAATTGATGTCCTTGATGATAATGGTGAGCTTGGGCTGTAATTCTACCGGGATAAATTCACTCCGTAACATACTCGATACGGTACGTTGCTTGTCTATAATATTCTCGCGGAGCATCATCGTTTTTTCCTGTAGGTTTTTGATTTCCGACAGCAGTTCCTCATCGGCTTCCTGTAAGGTAAGGGTATTACTTAACTGGGTGATCTTTTGGGTCATGTTCTCGATCATGTCGGCATCGAATTCCACGCGCGTTTCCAAGAGTGCTACCAGAACATGTGCCCCCGTAGGATAATTCCGCGGGTTGGCCGATATCTTCTTTACCGTCTCATGGAAAGAGATCAACTCCTGGCTGCGGACAGTTACTAAAATATTGTTCTTGAGGATAAACGATACCGGATCGGTTTCGAAGTTGGATAAAAGGAAGTTGGAGTTGACCACCAATGTGTCGTTCGTTTCTATATAACGCGACGACATCTCGATCTCGATCATCTCTTCTTCTTCCTGGATGTATATTTTGAGGAAATCTTCGAGTTCGTTTTCTACCTCTTCATCCACGTCGTTGAGGTCGATCCACAAAAAATTCCCGATGGGGTTTGACTTTAAGAAATCGAGGCTGCGGCTCAATCTCACGATACCGTCTTTATGATAAAAAAGTTTTACTTCCGCCATGGTGTCTCTTTTTTAATCGTGATTCAAATTAGTTCAAAAATGGTCTATCTCTTGTCCGGGGGAACTTGACTGACCAGCGGTTCCAACAGGTTAGCCAGTGCTTCGAATTGCTCGATCGACAGCTGCTCGGGTCGTTTCATCAGCATAGGGTCGTCGGGCAAAGGGCTCTCTTCGGATAGTAGTGATTTGACGGAGTTGCGAAGCATCTTTCGTCGCTGGTTAAATCCTGTCTTCACTACCATTTTGAATAACTTCTCATTGCAGTTGAGTTGCTTTCGCTTGTTACGGGTAAGTCGCACAACTGCCGATTTGACCTTGGGCGGAGGGATAAACGCCTGTTCGTCCACCGTGAAGAGGTACTCTATATCGTACCATGCCTGCAGCAAGACACTCAGAATACCGTATGTTTTACTGCCCGGTGAAGCCACCATGCGTTCCGCAACCTCCTTTTGAATCATACCCGAACAGCAGGGGACGGAGTCCTTGTTGTCGAGCACTTTGAAAAAAATTTGTGATGAGATATGATAAGGGTAATTTCCGATGACGCAGAAGGGCCCGTCGAAATGGCGATTGAAATCCATCCGCAGGAAATCCTCTTCCAGAATTTTACCGTTCAACGCAGGATAATTCTCCTTGAGATAGGCCACGGACTCTCGGTCGATCTCCACCACGGTGAGTTCCCGTCCGTTCGCCAGTAGGAAATCGGTAAGCATACCCGTCCCAGGCCCCACCTCCAGCACGGGCAGCGTGGGGAATTCATCGAGGGTTGCCGCGATACGGCGGGCTATATCCTTGTCTTTAAGGAAATGCTGCCCCAGGTTTTTCTTTGCTTTTACCGGAAACATTGCAATATGGCGATTATTCCTTATCTTTACCGCCGCAAAGGTAACATTTTATTACATAAAACAGGACAAATGTGTTCATAAAAAAAGAGATACAACCGTCGGACAGTTTGTGTCCGCTTGCCTTTGCTTAAGGGTGATAATCGTAGTTATGTAAGATATCAATTAACTGATAACAGGTGAAAGTAAATAAGGATTCGTTCAAGAGTCTGTTGAAGATATTATTTTCCCTCTCGCTGGGATTACTGATTATTTGGGCGATGTACAGGAATACCGATATGGGGGAGTTATGGAGTATCATCAAATCGGCCAATATCGGCGTGATTGCTTCTTCCCTTATCTTTGGGCTTATAGGAAATTATATCAGGGGATTGCGTTGGGAATTGTTCGTGAATTCACTTGGATATCACCCGCCCCGTGCCAGCCTCGTGTATGCCACTCTCGGCAATTATGCCGTCAATTTTGTGCTCCCGCGTGCCGGGGATATATGGCGGTGCGGGGTAGTGAGCCGGTATGACAAGATTCCTTTTGCGAAGACCCTGGAAACCTTTCTGGTGGATAAGATGGTAGATATTGTAGCAGGACTGGGCATAATCTTTATCAGTATACTGCTCTACATCGATTTTTTCGCCTCCTATCTGCGGGATAATTCAGAACTGACTGAGGGATTGACCAATTTTTTCACATCTGCCTGGATGTATGCCGGACTCGCTGTCTTGCTGGTCGCTGTCCTGTTAATGTGTACGGTCTTCAGGAAAACGGCCTTCATGGAGAAAGTCCGTAAATTTTTCAATACGTTGAAAAACGACCTGACTCGTATCTCCAGGATGGAAGAGAAAAAACGCATAATAATTTACACGATACTGGTCTGGTTCTGTTTTTATTTGTATTTTTACATCTGTTTCTTTGCGTTTGATTTCACGAAAGAGCTTGGCCCTCTGGCAGGTCTGATAGTTTTTGCGATGACCAATATAGGTATTTCTGTCCCTGTGCAGGGAGGAATCGGACCCTGGCATTTCGTCGTAATCTCTTCGCTCCTCATCCTGGGAGTGGCGGAAAAAGAAGCACTCGCCTTTGCCGGAGCGGTATTTATAATCCAGTCGGTATGGCAGATCCTTTACGGCCTTTTTGGCGTACTCGCCATGCCGTACGTGAAAAGAGAACTTTTTCGATAAGCGAGAACAAAGATAAGACTTGTTTTAGCTATGTCGAGCGTAGAAAAAGTCTGAAAAAAAATCGTCTGACTTAAATGAAAAATAGAATATTATGGCTGTAGCAGAAATTTTGAATTTAGATCCGCAAAGAGTTTGGAACCATTTCTATTCACTTACCCAAATACCCCGCCCGACGGGACAGATGGAAGAGGTGACCCGTTTCGTGATGGAATTCGGGAAATCACTTAATCTGGAAACCAAACAGGACGGTGTTGGGAATGTGGTGATCAGAAAACCGGCATCCAAAGGTTACGAAAGCAGCAAAGGAGTAATCCTGCAATCGCACCTCGACATGGTGCCTCAAAAGAACGCGGATGTGAAACACGATTTTGCCAAAGATCCTATAGAAACCTATATCGATGGAGAATGGGTGAGGGCCCGCGCTACTACGTTGGGATCCGATAACGGCATTGGTTGCGCCGTGATGATGGCGGTGCTTGAAGACGGCTCCCTGCAACATCCTCCACTTGAAGCACTTTTCACCATCGACGAGGAAGTGGGGATGGATGGTGCAAATGGTATTGAAAAAGGGTTTCTGGAAGGCTCAATGATGCTCAATCTCGATACCGAAGAGGATGGTGAACTTTGTATAGGCTGTGCCGGTGGCAGAGATGTGAACGTCTCCTTCCGGTTCCAGCCCGATAAGGAGATCGACGAAGGTGACGTGGCTTATAAGATAAGCCTGCAGGGATTGAAAGGAGGACACTCCGGTGTGCAGATCCATTTGGGGAGGGCCAATGCAAACAAGCTGATGAACCGCTTCCTGAAGGATGTAGTGGCCAATTACGAGGCCCGCATAGCCAGTATACAGGGTGGATCGCTGCGTAATGCCATCCCGCGCGAATCATTCGTGGTACTGACCATTCCCGAACAACTCTCGGAGGATCTGGTCGATTTGGTGAGTGAATATGAAACCTTGTTCCGTGAAGACTTTGCAGGTATTGAAGAAAATATCTCCTTCAAGGCAGAGAGAACCGATATGCCTGACGCGCTCCTTCCCGAAGAGATACAGGATGATATTATTAATGCGGTGGAGGGATGTCCCAATGGCGTAATCAGCTATCTGGCCGACTTCCCCGGAGTGGTGGAGAGCTCATTGAACCTTGCTCTTGTACAATCTTCCGAAGATAGCGTAGAGGTAAAATTGTTGGTGAGGAGTTCATCCGAAAGCCGTAAGAACTGGGTTTGTTCCTCCGTAGAGAGCCTTTTCCATCTGGCCGGAGCAAAAGTGGGGTTCGGCGGTGATTATCCGGGATGGCAGCCCAACGCTGCTTCCGAATTATTGCACACCATGGAGAGGATTTATCTGGAGAAATATGATAAAAGGCCTAAGGTGGTGGTGATCCATGCAGGATTGGAATGCGGTATCATCCAGTCGAATGTGGAACAAAAACTGGATATTGTCTCTTTCGGGCCGACTATCATCGGGGCGCACTCGCCTGATGAAGCGGTTCAGATAGCTACTGTGGGGAAATGTTACGATTATCTTATTGAAACGCTGGAGAATTTGAAATAATTATTCATGGGCAATACGCTGATTGTCTTTGCATCCAATCACGGCACGGTGGAAAAATGTGCACGGGAGTTGTTCAGGCAAATAGATGGTAAGGTAGATATCTGTAACCTGAACAGGAGGGACTTTCTGCCCGATCTCTCAGGATACGATACTGTCATTGTGGGGGGATCCATACATAGTGGGCAGATACAGGAGGAGATATCATCCTTTTGCAATGAAAACCTGGAATTGCTTGTCACAAAACGGCTCGGATTGTTTATCAACTGTATTTATTCGGGAGAGAAAGCGCAGCAGCAACTGGACGGCGCGTTTCCGGAAGTCCTCAGACGGAAAGCTGTGGCGCGTGATTATTTCGGAGGAGAGGTCGACAAACTAAAACTGAGCTTTTGGGAACGTGTAGTAACTACCCGGATGATAGAACAGGGAGATCTGGTTGTGGCCATCTCAAGAGAGAGAATTGAGCGTTTTGCCAATATAATATCATCAGTCAATGAGCCGGAATATTAAAAGACATATACTTTTTCCTGTGGTGTTGCTTGCCTATTTTGCCATCATGGCTGTCATGGCATACCCCAGATACAAGGCATCCGGTAACTGGAGCGAGTATTTCAGCGTTATCGGGGGATGCTTGTTGATAGCGCTGTTGCTTTTCTTTATCCTTAAGAGAAGACAGAAAATAAGAGATCGGTTCTCTTCCAAAAAAGATCTGAATCAATGAGGTATTTATTCGTTTTTCTTTTATCCCTTTTTACGTTTTTCTCTTCAGGGCAGATCTCCAGTTATCCGCAATATTATAAATTCCGTGTTTACCTGAAAGATAAAGGGAACATTCCTTACTCATCCGATAATCCCGGGGCCTTCCTCTCTTCCCGGACAATCGAAAGAAAAAAGAAAGAAAAAGTAGAGATCGACGAGTCGGACTTTCCTATCTCCCGTGACTATTATACATTGGTTGAAAAGGCCGGAGGAAAGGTCATCACGCATAGTAAATGGTTCAGTACCCTTGTTGTAGAGGTAAGCGACAGCCTGAGGATTGGGAATATAGAATCCCTCTCGTTTGTCGACTCAGTAAAATATATCTGGCGGGGTAACAAGCTGCCTGCCGGAGATAAAGCCCGTCCCCGTTTGGTGCCGGTGGATTGTGATGAGATTGCGGGTGCTGATACCGAATACGGGTTTACAGATGCACAGTTCCGGATGCATAATGCTGTTGTTATGACTGATGCCGGATTCAGAGGGAGGAATATGCTGGTAGGTGTGATTGATGCGGGATTTACCAATTTTGATGTGATTCCCCGTTTCGAATCGGTCAGGTTAGGGGGGTATATGGACTTTGTGCCATCAGGGAGTATATTTGCCTCCAGTGACCACGGTACCAAAGTGTTGTCAACCATGGCGACCGACCTGCCGGGTGTGATGATAGGATCCGCACCGGAAGCTACCTATTGGCTTCTGCGGTCGGAAGACACAACCAGCGAGTTCCCCGTGGAAGAAGATTATTGGGTGCGGGCAGTGGAATTCGCGGACAGCCTGGGAGTGGATATTATCAACACTTCACTGGGATACAATTCTTTTGACGACAAGTTATTGAACTATACACATGCCGAACTGGATGGAAATGTGTCGATGATGTCGCAGGCTGCCGATAAAGCCTACGAAAAAGGGATGTTGATAGTGGTGAGCGCCGGCAACGAAGGAAATAAATCATGGCAAAAGATTACCCCTCCGGCTGATGCGAAGAATGTACTGGCTGTGGGAGCGGTGGGGACGGACAGTATCATTGCCTCTTTCAGCTCACATGGATTGACGGCTGATTACCGTATCAAACCCGACCTGGTTTCAGTGGGAAAAGAAACCATTACTATCGGCCGGGATGGGGCACTCGGACATACGAACGGTACTTCCCTCTCATCTCCTTTCCTGACCGGGCTGATAACCTCATTGTGGTCAGTGAATCCTACCCTGCACCGGTCGGAATTGATAGATATTGTGAAACGGTCGTCCGACAGGTATCTCAGTCCCGATTCCATCTATGGATATGGTATTCCTGATTTCCATCAGGCAATGAAAGAGATATTGGGGAAATTGGAGGTCTATTCCCAAAAGGTGACTGACAACGGATGGGATATTCGTCCTGAGTCTTCGGGCGATTATCTGGTGAGCCTGTCCGAACCGGTATTTTCTCCCTCGTCATATTCTTTCCGGGTACTCGATGAATCGGGTTATTTGATCTCCATGTATAGATTTGGAGAGGAGACTACACTGCTTGTCCCGCTACAGGACAAGATACGCGAAAATAACAGGTTCTTTTATTTCGTGACCGAAGAACCGTTCAAGCAACGTATATATAAGGTGGAGATCTGATTATGAGTCAAGCCTCCCTCACATTATCCGAACTCAATCGTCAGGTGAAGGATGCCATCCGCACTCATCTTCCGGAGACCTATTGGATGCGGGCGGAGACAAGTGATGTGCGCCGTAACCGTAACGGGCACTGTTACCTCGAATTTATAGAAAAAGATGCTGTGACGCAATCCATCATTGCCAAAGCAAGGGGTGTGATCTGGTCGAACGTCTTTCAGATGTTGTCTACTTATTTCGAAAATGAGACAGGACAGCAGTTTACATCTGGGATGAATGTATTGGTGCGGGTCTCGGTTGAGTTCCATGAGCTTTACGGATACTCATTGACCGTAGTGGATATCGATCCCTCTTTCACACTCGGTGAGATAGCCCGTAATCGCCAACTCGTATTGAAACAACTGGAAGAAGAGGGTGTTTTAACGCTTAACAGGGAATTGGCGTTGCCGGAATTGACAAACCGGGTCGCGGTGATTTCGTCGCCTACTGCCGCTGGTTATGAGGATTTTTGTGACCAGTTGGCAAACAACCCCGGAGGGCTCGTTTTCTATTCAAAACTGTTTCCCGCGATCATGCAGGGCGACAGGAGCGAGGCTTCCATTATTGCCGCATTGGAAAAGATATTCCAATACCGGGATTTATTCGATGCCGTGGCCATTATCAGGGGTGGTGGGGCTTCCTCAGACCTGAGTTGCTTCGATTCCTATCTGCTGGCTACCAACGTAGCGCAGTTTCCACTTCCGGTGATAAGTGGTATTGGGCATGAGAGGGATGTGACCGTACTGGATATCGTGGCGCACACCCGCGCGAAGACACCCACGGCAGTCGCGGAGTTTTTTATTGCCCGCCTTACCCGGACTGCCACAGAGCTTATCAGTTTGGAAGAGAGGGTGGTGTCTGAAAGTGGATCCCGCCTGTTGAAAGAACAAACGGATCTTTTCTCGTTGTCCAAAGAACTGGTGCATCAATCCTCTCTTATGGTACAGAAGGAGATGGCTGACGTACAACAACTTTCAGGCAAAATGAAATATGGGGTGAGGCATTTGTTGCAGCATCAATCCCATGTGTTGGAAAACAGGGCACAATTCATACAAATGGTTTCACCTGTGAATATTCTTAAACGGGGTTATACCCTTACGCTAAAGGATGGAAAGATCATTACTTCTCTTCAGGGCCTTTCCTTGGATGACGTGATTGAAACCCGTTTCAGGGATGGTTCGTCTACTTCCGTTGTCACCGGAATAAAGAAGCCGGAAGAGTAAATTCAGAAGATACAGGATTTTCAAAAGTAATATGGGAAAAATGACTTATACGGAAGCCAAAAAAGAACTCGAAACAATTGTTTCTGCGATTGAATCGGGGGAGTTGGATGTGGACGCGCTTACCGAGAAAGTGAAAAGAGCGTCGGAACTGGTCGCTTTTTGTAAGGAAAAGCTGACCAAAACTGATAAGGAACTGCAGAAAATTTTAGATGATATCGTATGATCCCTGAAAAGAAGCAGAGCGTAATCATAGTGGCCGGAGGAAAAGGACTCCGGGCAGGGGGGGAATTCCCTAAACAGTTTCAACCCATCGGAGGTACACCTATGCTGATGCGAACTGTCCGGGCTTTTTATGATTATGACGATAGTATGTGTATTATAGTGGTGCTGCCGGAAGGAGCGCAGCCGTTGTGGTCGCGGTTGTGTGAACAATATCAATTTACTATCCCGCATACTGTGGTGACCGGTGGAGAAACCAGATTTCATTCCGTGAAGAACGGGTTAGATAAAATTACAGGAGATGGGATAGTAGGAGTGCATGATGGGGCGCGTCCCTTCGTGACTTCAGGGCTGATAGGGAGGTGCTTTGAAACTGCCTTCGAAAACCAGTGCGGAGTGATTCCTGTAGTGGATGAGGTAAATAGTGTACGCCAGCTCACCGGAACGGGCAGCAGGATAGTCGACCGGAAGCAGTTGAGGCTTGTTCAGACTCCACAGGTCTTTCCGGCGGGTGAATTGAAGAGAGCTTATGAGACCGGTTTTGATCCTTCTTTTACCGATGATGCATCGGTGGCAGAGAAATGGGGTATGGAAATTAAGTTGGTAGAAGGGGAGGAGACCAATATCAAAATTACTACTCCTTTTGATATGGAACTTGCCGGATATTACAGCCAATTGATGGCAAATCGATAGAAATTCGGTGTTTTCATCAATAAAATCACTCCATTTTGTCAAAATATCATAGAAATTTATTACTTTTGAGGGATCAATCAAAAGCAGACACCTATGGAAAAAATAGATAAGTTAGATCGTCAGATTCTGGAGATCATTTCACAGAATGCGCGGATTCCTTTCAGGGACGTAGCGGAGCAGTGCGGCGTATCGCGTGCCGCTATCCACCAGCGTGTGCAGCGGATGATCGAAAACGATGTGATTACCGGATCAGGATACCATGTAAATCCCAAAGTGCTTGGCTATGCTTCCAGCGCCTATATCGGTGTGAAACTCGAAAAAGGATCAATGTATAAAAATGTGATCCCGGAATTCGATAAGATCCCTGAAGTAACCGAATGTCATTTCACTACCGGCCCTTATACACTGCTGGTAAAGATATTTGCGCGGGATAATGAACATCTGATGGATCTGTTGAATAATCGCATTCAGGAGATACCCGGCGTAGTGGCTACTGAGACGATGATCTCGCTCAGCCAGAGTGTGAAGCGCGGAATTCCAATTATGAAAGATCTGAGTGAGGAGTAGGCGTTATATTTCGTAATTATATACAGGAACAATCCCATTTGCAGCCGATCGACCGTGTGTATAAGCGGTTGTCCGGCTGTTCTGTTTTTATCCTGAAAAAATAGGAGATTTTCAGTTTGAGAGGTTTCTCATAGAGATTTCGATACCTCAATGCAAAAAAACAGAATTTTTTTTCAATTTTATTTGGTTTATAATATAAACTGATTTATATTTGCAGCGTGATTATAGTTTAAAATATAAACCGATTTATAACAATAAAATAAAAAAACAATGGAAGAGAGACAATTAAACGAGAAAGAGAGTTTGGAACTGATCGCTCGAATGATTCAGAACACGCAGCAGAAATTGGAGAAAGGCAATGGAATGCCCTTTCTTGTCTGGGGATACACTACAATTGTGGTGTCTTTGTTGGTATGGTACTTCTTATCGAGAACCGGGGATTACCGGATGCATTATTTATGGTTCCTTATCCCTTTAGTAGCCGGACCGGTGATGTTCTTCCTTATCCGGAAATATGAAAAGGGTGTGAAGACCTATATCGACAGGGTAGTCGGGTATGTCTGGGTCGTAATGGGAGTAAGCGGTTTTATAATGTCGGTAACGGCCATGTTTTTCTGGAATCTGCCTATCCTGTTTATCATTATTCTGTTGATGGGAAGCGGCACGGCCATCACAGGACTGGTCATACGCTTTACGCCGATAGCTATTGCCGGATTCGTGGGGATTGTGTTATCGCTTGCCTGTTTATTTACACAAGGAGTAGACCAGATATTGGTTTTTGCCGCAGTATTTCTGATGATGATGGTCATTCCCGGTCATATTCTCTACGCAAAAGGGAGGAAATAAGTATGTTTGCATCGCTCGATCCGTTATTACATTCCGAACTGCGGCTGGCTGTGATGTCCATCCTTATTTCGGTGGAAGAGGCCGATTTCGTGTATCTCCGTGAGAAGACCGGAGCGACTGCCGGAAACCTCAGCGTGCAGATCGACAAACTGAACGAAGCCGGCTATATTGAAGTGGAGCGGGGATTTTCCGGTAAGCGTACGCGTACTGTTTGCCGCGTTACCCGGAAAGGCATGCACGCTTTTAAGCAGTATGTGGAAGCGCTACAAAGTTACCTGAATCCCCCGAAAGAAGAATAATCACTCTAAAGAAACAGCATTATGCTTATTATAAAACGATTAGCGGCAACCGTTTGGTTGTTAGCCTGCTTTGCTGTTGCTTTTTCGCAAATGGTGGTAAAGATATCGGGTACAGTGCGTGATGAGGCCGGGCAACCGGTTCCTTATGCCAACGTGTATATTAAAGGAACGATGGATGGTGCATCTACTATGGCGGACGGAACATTTGGGTTTACAACCTCCGGGACTGGTATGATGACTCTTGAAGTTTCGTCTGTCGGGTATGTAACCTATTCAGTGACCAGAGAGGCTCTGAATATGGATAATTTGCAGATATTTCTAAAACCACAAACCAATAACCTGGATGAAGTGGTGATATATGCCGGAAATTATTCATTGAAAAATTCATCCACTATCAATAAGACCAAAGCGGTAGAATTGCTTTCCACTGCCGGATCGAACGGGGATCTCTTTAAGGCGATATCCATGCTTCCGGGAATGCAGGCACCCGACCGTGACGGCCGGTTATTGGTGCGGGGTGGGTCGAGTCGTGAATCGCAGACCTATATAGATGATATGCATGTGCTTTCACCATACACTGCTTCGTTTGGTGACGTCGGATCGCGCGGGAGGTATGCTCCCCAACTCTTCGAAGGGATCAGTTTTTCATTGGGAGGGTATGTTCCGGAGTATTCCCAGGGATTGTCAGCGGTATTGCCGTTGTATACCCGTGATGAAGCAAATGTGACAAAGGTAGGAGTAGATGTCATGAATGTGAGTCTTGGGAGTAGCGGCACGATTCCCTGGCATAACGGCTCATCCTCTTATAATTTGACTTATACCGACATGACTCTGTACAACGAATTATTTTTCCCAAGCCTGAAATCCAAATGGCGACGTCCCTATAGGCAGATCGGATTACAAAATCAATTCAGGTTTACACTCGGAAAGGATACCTATTTGAAGAGCTATCTCGCATATAGTAAAGCAGGTTTTGTCTTACTGTCTGCCGATCCGTTCAGTGCAGCCACACGCAATATGGAATTATCCGACGATGACTTATATATAAATACCACCTTTCGAAAAAAATTGGATAGTGGAGCCTCTTATTTTTTTGGAGCCGCCTATTCATCCAATCGACAAAATATAGAAAATGCCAGGACGATGAATGATTCCTATTTCACAAAAGAGCGTGAGATCCATTTGAAAAGCAAAGCTGATAAACGATTTAGCGATTTTTACAAAATAACGGCGGGCGTTGAAACGTTTTTTAAGCGGTATCAATTTCATTATTCGGATACCACGTTGTTTGATATAGGTTTCAATCATGGTATCGGCGGGGCATTTATTTCCAATGATTTTGGTTTGGCAAAAAACCTGATGTTGAATATTTCGGCCCGTATGGAATATACATCGCTAAGCGAACAATGGCAATTATTGCCGCGCATAGCACTCGGGTATAGGTGGCGTGATCTGACATTTTCGGGTGTGCTGGGAAAGTATCAGCAGAATGCCGATAACGAGGTGTTGATATACACTCCTGATTTGTTGCCGGAAACCAATGTGCAGGCACTGGTCGGTATTTACTACGAAAAAGAAAATCGTATCTTCCGGCTGGAGGCTTACCACAAAAAATATGATCATTTGCCACTTCTTTCAGAGGATATATCTCCATTTCTCCATTACAATTCCGAAGGAAGGGGTTATAGCAGAGGGATCGACCTCTTTTTCAATGATACCCGGTTTTTGGAACATTGGGAGTATATGCTTGCCTATTCATACAACGATTCACGACGGCAATATCTTGATTTTCCCTGTAGGGATATACCGCCGTTTGCCATGCGGCATAATGCGAGTGCGACATTGAAATACTCCAATTTTTCCATCCGGAGTATCATTAGTGTCAGTAACCGGTTTGCAAGCGGTCGCTATTATCATGACCCGAACCGTGAAGGATTTATGAACGGCCGGACACCCAATTATAATTCGTTGGATGCAAGCTGGGTCTATCTGGCGAACAAACGTACCATCATTTATCTCGGATTTTCAAATATTCTCAATCAACAGAACATTTACGGATATACTTTCAATGATAAAAGGACTCTGAATGACCGGTATGAGAGCCATCCGTTGACACAACAGATAAATCAGTCATTTTATATTGGGTGCTTTATATCTCTCGGAAAAAATGCGGCATACAATGTGTCGAACTTTTATTAATTTAAAAATTTAGCATTATGGCAAACAATTTTCTTATTAAATCGGTGATTATGTTTTGCATGGCTTTTTCCTCTTTCATGTATGCTCAAACCGGGCGGGATGCCCAATACGTAGAGTATATGCAATTGGCCTTGAATAAATTGGATTCTGTCAATACTGTGGAGGAATTGCAGCAAACTGCGAATCTGTTCGAACGTATATCGAAAAAGTATCCTTCTGAGTGGTTACCAGGTTATTATGTTGCTTATTGCAATGTGAACAGTGTATTTTATGATATCGGCTCATCCCGTAACGAGATGATCCTGATGAAGGCGAGAGAGCGTATAGAAGAGCTATATACATTTTCTGGTGCCGATCTCTCTGAAGTCAATACTTTAAAAGCATATTATTTCACGGCCTTGATCACAATCGATCCTGAGGTAAACGGGCAAAAATATTTTTCTGAGGTGATCCGGCTTTATGAGACAGCCATTGCACAAGATCCCGGTAACCCACGTCCGGTAGTCCTTTTAGCAGATTTTGAGCGGCGATTGCCGCCCTTTATCCGGACGGATAAACGAAATCCGGATGAAGAAAAAGCCAAGGCTACTTTATTGTTCGAAAAAGAAAATCCGAATATTGAGAAGCCTTATTGGGGAAAATATTTTCTGGAAATAAAATGAAAAAGGCTGATATTCAGCCTTTTTATAATCTCTGTTCCGGATCTGTCCCGGCAATAGTGGGCGACTAACCCTCAAAGGTAGTCCTATTACAGGATAGAGATAAAAATTGTCGGGATGAGGTGACTCGAACACCCGACCTCCACGTCCCGAACGTGGCGCGCTAGCCAACTGTGCTACATCCCGATGATTTTGTGGCTACAAAGGTAAATAATTTTTTTCGAATCAGAGAGGAATTCCATGAAAATTGATTATTTTTGCATCGGTAATGCGGCAATAGCTCAGTCGGTAGAGCATTAGCTTCCCAAGCTGAGGGTCGCGAGTTCGAGTCTCGTTTGCCGCTCACTGAAAATCAATCGCTTATAGGTTTTACCTGTAAGCGATTTTTCTGTTTGGTCGAGCTATGGTCGAGCAAAAGTCCATAAGTATCCAAAACCAACCACCCCTATCCATAACCTCAACCTCACCTTTCATTATCGAAACAGAATGTTTCGATAACAAAACCATAACTACCCGAAAATCGTTTATTAATTACAATTGAGGTGTAAATCATTATCACAACGTGCATTATATGCACGTCATGATAATTCGATAGTATTAGGTAACAAGACAGAATCTGATTATTTTATTGCGAAAAAATCTTGTAGCGTAACCTTTGGCCAACCCAACCGGATATCGGGTTATGTTATGCACAATGAATAATCAATCTTGTCAGATTGATTGGTATAACTCAACTGAAGATAGATTGGGTAAATATTTTTGATTAGAAGTCTTTCATGTCGTAATTTGAGAATGTTATGAGAGCGAAAGAATACCTTGAGATTAATAAGAAAAAGATTTACCACTACGACCTGGTAAAAAAAACTGTCTATGATCTTTACCCTTTGAGATATGACAAAAGACAAACAGAAGCATATTTTAACCGGTATCTTTTTGCCGATGCAAGATGCCGCAGTCATGTACTACATTATCCGGAAAAACCACCCCCGGCAATTTTCAACGAAAGAGAAAACGAAATTGACAAGACCATTGCCCATAAGGTCAGGATGGAAATACTCAATGCTATTTCCGGGGATGATACATTTATTTTCGCATATAATATTATAGTATTAGGAACAAATGAGTACGATGATTACCACCGGGTAATGACCTTTAACCTGAAGGAAGAAAATCTGAATACTGTTTTCTACATAGAGCATGTGTGTAAAGAGTACAAGGAAGATTATCCCAAGACCAATTTGGCTGATTATTTATTGGATGATAACAACAGGGCGATTTTTAACAATAAAAGAGCCGATTTGATGAAAGACGAGGAATGGTGGCTTTGTACTTTCAATAAAGCCTATGAGATATTTGACCTGATCCGTGTCAAGGCTTCTGATCCCTTCAAAGCGCAATACATCATTAAAAATATTTTCTTCAATGATAAGGTAATGGAAAGTACCATCGTTGCAATTATTAAAAGCCTTATCGACAATTACTCTTATGATCTGACCGGTACACAGAAGAAAAAGTTTGAAATGTTATCTGATAATATCGATGGGTATGGAAATAATCGTTTTTTGAGTATAGATAAAGTATATCTGGACAATATTCAGGATTTGAACTTGGATGAAATAAACTGGCTCAAAGCGACACGGATGTTTAATTACGATATTATCTTTATGTGGGCCACGCATGGAGCGTTTAATCTCCAACAAAGACTGCATATGGTCGACCTTATCGAAAAAAAATACCTGATAGAGAGAGAAAAGCACCCCGACATTTTTATTTATGATCTGGCCCAGTTCTTTGTTTCACTTCGTGAACAAATGAATATGAATTGTTTGAACGATCCCCACGGCCAAACTTATTCCGAAATTCAAACGGAGAGAGTAGAAGAACTCAAATCAACAATCGACCGGAAAAATGAAGAAATTGAAAAACTGAAAAATACTATTGAGCAACTAAATAAGTTGCTCAATGAAAACACAGCCAGAAACAAACAACTCAAAACCAAACTCCGGACGGAGACCCAATCGCTCAAAACAACCATAGCAGAGCTCACTAACGAAGCTAACATTAGAGGAATGACCATGCCCCAGCAGGTATTGGCATTCTACTATCTTTTCAACGAGTTGGGAATAAGTTTCAATAACTCCGACAAGACACAGTGGGCGAGATTTATCAACACCTTCACCGGAAAGAATTTCCAGAATATCCGAACCGAACTCAATATCGATTTCGAGAGCAGGAAAACGCAGAAGAATCTTAGGGTAGTTGCCGATCTTTTCGCAGAATTATTTCCGAGAATCCAACAAAAAGTAATAAACGATAGCCAAATCTAAAATTGTAGCACTCAATGTAGTCCGGTAGGTAGCATACAGTCCTCACTATAAGGTTATTATTGCTTCTCATATTTGAACCACTTCCCCACTGTCGAGGAAGTGGTTTACTTTTCTATTGGTACGGAAGTGAACCTACATACCGATAGTATCATGGCAGAAAAAACAATCACGTTCAACGACGTACCCGAAGCAATGACCTACCTGATCGAAAAATTCGACAGGCTGGAAAACCTTATTGAATCCGCAGTTTCCCCAAAAACCGATGAAGTACATTGGTTGGATATCGATGCCCTCTGCGAATATCTCCCCGACAAACCCGCCAAGCAGACAGTCTACGGATGGGTATGTAAGAAAACCATCCCCTTCCACAAGAAAGGAAAGAAGCTGCAATTCCTGAAAAGTGAAATCGACCGCTGGTTGCTCTCCGACGAAGCACCACCGGAAGAACGACCCGAAGTCTTCCGGATCTCCACCCGGAGACGAAAAAACTACTAAGATGGCCGACAGCAAGCATACCGACGACCATCACGACAGGAGTGGCAGAAACGGCAGTAACGGTTGGACCGACTGGATCGATGCGCAGGATGTGATGCAGAAGCTACACATCTCACTGCGCACGCTCCAGACATGGAGAACCAACGGAATCCTGCCCTATTCACGAATCCGGGGAAAGCTCTATT
>ERZ778021.1079-NODE-1079-length-36202-cov-6.241956_pt1 | contig 36202 bp, 45 predicted proteins | sample MGYA00375751_ERZ778021 | MGnify/ENA primary metagenome ERZ778021 (study PRJEB29350, sample SAMN05389814) | bioreactor metagenome | isolation source: Thiocyanate stock bioreactor | place: South Africa: University of Cape Town | collected 2013-08-29 ... | reverse complement strand
TTGGGATCTTGGGCGAGGCGCAAGACGTCAAGCCACCTGGCCAGAGCAATGGCTGCGAGGACAAATGGAAGTCCTGCCGCGACAACGAAGACATGGCGAATCACTTTAAAGACTGGAGCAGGATAACGGTCGCGTGCGAGATGGCGGCAGAGAGTTCTGCGAAATACGGGACCCCCGAGTTTCCGTGGCTTCCGTTCGGTTCGTTCCGCAAGGGAAGGGACTATGTGGATACGGGGATCGTCCACGTCTACGAGGAGGAAGCGAGGTTTCAGAACGGGTTCGGGGCCATGGTGCATTCCAGCGTAACCTGCACCTACGATCTAAATGCGGACAAGGTATTAGACATTCAGATCATGGCGAATTGATCACGTCGCCGATTTCCACCGAGTCTCCGCCCGCATCACCGTCACAAGAGAGCCGGACCATGCCCAGCGACATCGACGTGGAGTGCTTTCTGGAAGCCGTCGGGAACTATCTGAGCGCCAGAGAGGAGGGCGACAAGGATGGGATGACCCGGGCCGTTGCCGAGGCCGAGAAGTGGCTCGCCGAGGACTGGTCGATCGCTCGCATCCGCGAGTCGGTCCAGCCCGCCGTGGAAGATTGGCTCCGCGACAACGGCGGTCGTTGGGATGTGTCGCACGCGCAGCTCGTGGAACGGATCGCCGTCTCGATCGATGTCATGCTCAGCCCGGTGGATCGACCGTGAAGCCGTCCGCCTCGTGGTATCGGGCGGCCGCCGCTCGGTCGTCTCGCAGGCGATTCATGCGGGCGAGGGGAAGCGAGTGCCAGACGTTGTGGCGGGCATTTCGGATCTATCGGGAGCCGACATCGGCCGGCGTACGATGCCCGGGCCCGTTGCGGTACAACGCGGCCTTGGGTCTCTATTTCTTTGATTTGGATTGCTGGCCCAGGGCGATGTTGAACAGCTTATCCATACTCATGTGAACGCCGAGGGCAAGCTGGTAGTCGGACGCATTCACGCCGACCTGCTGCATTTCTTGCTCGATCGACACGTTATTTCCGTTCGGATTCAGCTCATCGGTGGTCGCCCGCGTCACCATGGGATAGACGGACGGCACGATCGAATTGCCGGCGAGATGGGAGGGATGCGTTCGGGCGGCGGCGAGTGCGCTGACCGAGGCATCCAGCACTTTGCGGAAGTCCGGCTTCTGCACGTCCTTGGCCTTATAGCCCGGCGCGTCGGCATTGGCCACGTTCGAAGCCAACGCTTGATGCCGCTGCGACAAATACTTCAGCTTCTCGTCTACGACGCGAGTAAGTTCCAGACCCGAGGACGACATCGCGATCCCTGTATGTCATTAACGCAAGGAGCATACAGGGTATTTCATGATTCGCAACGCCGGAATGAACCGGCACGCTCCGAGAGGCGAACAAGCCCGCGGATCAGCCTCCCCGGAGCCGGTTCCTGCGGGCCAGCTCCTCCTCGTAATAGCGGAAAGCTCGCTCCCTGGTGGCCTCGATGTCGGGAGGGCCTTTCCGCTCGATGGAGAGCTCCACGAATGCTGCGAAGGCGCAGCCGTGGAACAAATCGTCGAGGATCTCGTCCAGCTCGCTGCTCATGCCCGTCACCTCCCGCGGATCGATGTTTCGGTATAGCGTCGCCCGGTGATGCGGGCAAACACTTCCTCGGCGTGCTCGCGAGTGGCGAAATCGCCGATGCAATCGACGCCCTGGCCGGGGATGTGCCCGTAGAGGCTCCAAAATTCGGCCTGCTCGTCGCGTACCTGCTCGCAGTACGGGCCGTTGCCGTCGTCGAATTCGCGAACGCCGTGGATCTCGTAGGCGTCGAAGCGTGCGGGGAGCGGAGGCCCTCCATCGGTGCATGACGCGGGTCGCGCTCCCGTGTGGAAGGCGGCCTCGAGGGCCGCCTTCACCTGCCAGACGGCGACCTCGTGGAAGTCGAGGCCGTCCGAGCGGCGGGTTTCGAGCGTCGCGATGCCGAGATGTTCGCGGGCGATGTCGGTGAGGATGCGGTCGATTCGTTCCATGGGCGGAATCCTTTCTGAGGTGGGTTATCGGGCTTTCTCGAAAATCATGCAAACGTCATGCAGTCCGGGGATGAAGCTGCTGCGGTAGACCTTCTTGCCGCTGCTCGCGCCGTGGCTGAAGCGGATGATGTCCGTGCAGTGCTGCGACAGGCCCGCCTCGAAGGCGAGTCGCTTGGTGTGGTAGACGAGGGGGACGAACCCTGCGTCGCGGTCGCTGTAATCGCCCATCAGGACGGCGAGCTTGCCGCCCGGTTTCAGGGCCTTGGCACAATTGCGGATGAACTGGCCGTAGCGGCGGAGGAAGTGCTCCAGGGTCGGGGAGCGTGAGAGGTCACGCGGGTCGTCGGCATAGAGCTTCTGCCGCCAGTAGGGCGGGTGGGCCCAGATGAAGTCGAACGTGTCCGCCGCCGGGAACTCGCGAGCGTCGCAGGCGTCGAAGCCCTCGTGGATGTCGAACGAGAAGCAGGGGACGCCGAGCTCCTGGCAGACGTCGCGGGCGGTACCGCTGCCGGTCATCGGGTCGAAGACCAGCCCCGGGCGGAAGTAGAGCAGCAGGTCCTTGATCAAGTTGCCGCCGCAATTGCCCGGCCACTTGCGGTCGCCGTATTCGCCGGCGCGGTGGAAGTGGTAGAGGCTCGTGAGGTGAGGGACCGGGCTTGCGTTCCTCGGGGCGAGGGGGAGGCGGGCGTAGATCTCCCGCACGGGCGCCTCGTTGCCTGGACGGGCTGACCGCTCGATGCGTGCGGCGTAGAAGGGATTGATCGGCGTGGATGTGATGGTCATGGCGTTACTCCTCTGGGGTTGACGTGGTGGTTTCGTTCTTGGCGATTGCCGCGCGTAGGGATGGTTCGTATCGATCGCCTCGCCAGGAATTGACTCCGAACGCGATGTTGCCGATGGCGAGCTTATCGAGGTTGAAGACCGCGACGTGGTGCTCCTGCCCGAAGACGACGCCGAGCATCCTCCCCTCGTCCGGGTCGCGGAAGAGGAGCACGTGGAACGGGGCTCCGCAGATGCCGTTGCGGTGGTACTGGATGGTCTCGATGTGTAGTTTCATGCTGGCCTCCTATGCCTCTTCGGTTTCGTCATCGGCGATGAATTCGACGCAGATCCTGGCGACACGGCCCTCGTCGTTGAATTCGGCGAAGACCGGATAGACGCCGTCGCCGTAGCCGGTCGAGACCACGACGCCCAGCCCGGGATGGCCGAGGTCGTAATTGAGCTGCTTGCAGGTCGGATATTGATCGTCGTCGTGCAGGATGTCGCAGAACGCGCCCCAGTCTTGGCCGATGGCCTTGGGCTTCGGTGTGGCATGCAGGATGTAGCAGGGGTCGCCGATCCAGCAGAGGCCGGCGTCGACGCCGATCTCACCGATCTGCTTGCGGGATGTGGTCTTGGTTTTCATGGCGGATTCCTTTCCGGTTAGCAGTTGGCGAATTGCAGTCGAAGCTCGGCGAACTCGCGTTCGAGCTCCTCGAGGTCGGCGTCGAAGTCCGGGTCGCAGCCGGCGGAGAGGTCGTCGATCCGGCAGATGAGGTTGCATGCTTCGGCGAGGATGTCGTGGGGGTGCTGCATGGTCCGTTTCCTTTCAGGTTGGTGGGCGGGCGCTGCGGCCCGCCCGGTTGATCCGTCAGTCCTTCTTCTCGGTGGCGACGCGGAGGGTGATGCGGCCGTCGAGCGGCACCACATCGAGCTGGACGTTGAAGCCCTTGCCGTCGGCGTGCGGCCAGACGCTGCCGATGCGGGTCCAGAATCCCTTCTGCCCCTCGCGGTCGCGGACCTGGTAGGCGGTGTGGCTCGGTGCCTTCGAGGCGGTCTCGTTGTTCTTGCCGTCAGACATGATCGTGTCTCCTTCTCTTCGTGTTTCCGGCCGCGACCATCGCGGCCTGATGTCACCCTGGGAAAGCCGCCCCAGCCGGGGCGTAGCGAGCGTCAGCGACCGGGCAAGCGGAAAATTGGGGGAGACCCCCGGGGGAACCGATTTTCCGCTTGAGCGGACCGGCGGCGGCTTTAAACGTGACAAGAAGCAGGCCGTGGTTGCGGATGGAGAAGATGAGGGGAGTGCTGGACATTGGCGGCGAGGCGGACATGGAAAGCCGAGGGAGCGAAGCCCGCGTTCCTCGGGAAATCCGACCGAAGGGTTGCGGACGCGTGACCCGCTGGATCGGTGGCCCGGGTACGGCCCGGAAAACGGAGTCCACGACGATGCCGCGCCTGGCGCACGGTGTCCGATCGGGATGGGAATGAAAGGGACGGGCGAGGGTCGGGCCTCCCGCGCACGGGCCGCTCGGCCGAGGATCGGTGCCGCGGAGCCCAAGTATCCGTCGGGGGGCCAATCCCGGAACAGGCAGGCAGTACGGTGCGGATGAATCACGCCGCCCTGCCGCGCCCGGCGGGTCTAACGCTCGCAGGTCGCCCTACGGCGAAATCCTGGAACTTCGGCAGGAACCATTCCCCTTGTTGCTCGTGTCGCATTCTCGCCGGTCGTCGCCGCCATGGCCCCTGTTGGCCGGGTAATGTCTCGCTGAACGGCGTGGATCGCTTCTCCATCAAAGGGAAACTCGGCAGTCCCACCCGATCGGCTCATGGCACTCCCAGCGGTCAGGCAAGCGTTCGGTTGATGTGGGTGCGCGATGAGTCAATCCCGTGACAGATCCAGAGCGTCAGTGTTCTTTTCATCCAACGAATAAAAATCGATCCTGTCCTCCGAACGAGGACACCGATTAGAGGCTCGCCACAGTAAGTCCATGATTATTAGAATGTTTAACAATTATTGATTTGGTAATACTTATGTGATAAAGTCTTCGTGTTATGTCCATTATGAATCGGATAGCAGCCATCGCGCTGTGCTTGAGCATCGCCGCCGCCGGGTTCCCGGCGCAGGCGAGGGCGGCCTGTCCGATGGGTAATGCCGCGCAAGGCCAGCACGCAAACGCGGCCGCGCCCAAGGCCGAGATGCCCTGCCACAAATCGTCCGACCGGAAGCCGGCCAAGGATTGCTGCTGCCAGGAAATGGTTTGCGGCGGCGGGCTCAGCATGGACATGCCGGATCACGACGGCATCGCCCACGTGCAGGACCGGGGATCCCGCCTGGCGTTCCTCAGCGACGCCCCCCCGATCGTGAATCACACCAGCACCCAAGAACGCCCCCCGAGATCCCCCTCCCTGGGTTAGGCGTGTCCTGCGCGCGGCGGCCTGATCGCCGCGCGCCTCTCGACAGGCTCTGACCCGCTGACGCCGTGCTCGCCAATCGGCCGCGGCGTGCATCACAGCAACGCGAGAGGATCTATGCCGTCGTTCGTATTGATCGTCCTCCTCCTAGCCGGCGCGGCGTCGCCGGCCTGGGCTGAGGGCAACCCGAAGAAGCCCGTGGCCGCGGATTTCGCCGCGCTCGTCGATCGACTGCGCGATCATCCGGAGATCCGGGCGTATGTCGAGAAGGCCGAGTCTCAGCGGCTCAACGGCGAGGGGGAGCTCGGCCTCCCCGACCCGATGGTGATGCTGTCGGAGCAGGACTACCCCATCGGCCGCAGCATGTCGCGGGGGCTGCAGCAGAAGATGATCGGCTTCCGGCAGGACATCCCGCGGCTAAGCGTTCGTGAGGCGAAGGTGGCGCGTGGCCACGCGGAGTCTCAGAAGACGCGCCTGATGGCGGATTACGCCCTCGCCGCCATGAAGGCCAGGCTGATCACGGCGCTCGCCGAGCTGCAGAGCATCAGGGAGCAGGAGAAGCTCTACAAGCAGCAGGACAAGCTCTTCGAGGCCGAACGCCGGGTCCTCGCCGGGCGCGTCGGCGCCGACCTGGCCGGCGTCGGCGACCTGTCGACGCAGCAGGCGGAACGGACTGAGGTCGCGCTGAATGTGAGCGATCTCGTCGAGCAGCGGCACGAGGTCGAGGCCATGCTCGTCAACATGCTCGGCGAGACGACGACCGCGGCGCCCCCGGAGATCAAGCCGGCGGCCTGGGAGAGCGACCTCGGCGACACCTACCCGGTCAAGATCGCGGGCCAGGACATCGCGATGGCGAGGCAGGAGATCAAGCAGCGGGAGGGCGAGTTCGGCCCCAACTTCCTCATCCAGGGCAGTTACGCGCGGATGTACGGCAACGACACCGCGGCGACCATCGGCGTGGGCGTGAGCGTCCCGCTATGGGCCTCCTCCAGCCAGAAGCCCAAGCTCAGCGCCGCGAAGGCGGGCCTGCGTGCAGCCGAGGCGGATCAGGGCGGCGTGGAGCGGCAGACGACGCAGCGGCTGTCGCACCTGCGGTCGCAGATCGAGACCAGCACGAAGAAGCTCAAACTACTCAAGACCAAACAAGATTCCCTGGAGCAATCCGCCGGCGCGGCGCTCCGGGAATACGAGGCCGGGAAGGCCGACCTGCCTTCCGTCCTCAAGGCCCGGCGCGATGCCCTGGGCGTGCGCGCCATCATGGCGGCGGAGAGGGCCAAGCGGACCTCCCTGATCGCCGATTTCAACCGCTACTTCATCGAGGAAACCACACTATGAAACCTACAAAACTGCTAACTGTCGCCATCGGCCTCGCCGCGCTCCAGGCCTCCCCGGCCTTCGCAAAGGATTATGTGGTGCGGGCCGTAACGAAGCCGGACGGCTCCTACGCCTTCAAGCCCGACAACCTGACCGTCCAGCCCGGCGACACCGTGACCTGGGAGAATGACCAGGACGACATGCACAACGTCATGGCCGAGAAGCTCCCCAAGGGGGCGGAGTATTTCGAGAGCCCGATGTTCGAGAAGAAGGGCGACAAGTGGACCTACACCTTCAAGACGCCCGGCAGCTACGTCTACCACTGCCACCCGCACGCGGTGAACAACATGCGCGGCACCGTCATCGTGGGTCGTCCGTCGGAGACGGTCCCGGCGGAGGGCGGTGGTCATCACCACCACGACGCGACGTCCGAACACAAGCACTGAGGCCGAAACCGATGCCCGAACGCCTCTCCATATTCATCCTGGGTGTCATCCTCTCCGGCGGCTTCGCATCCGCCGGGGAGCACCCCAGCCGGCTCACCCTGGTCGAGGCCGCCGACCACCTCCGTCGAGGATTCCCCGTCTATGCCTGCGAAGAAAGGCCCGACTGGTTCTCGGGCGAGCCGGGCCAATGCCTTGGCGGCGTAGCGATGGAGTGGGTCGAGGAGATCCAGAACGGCAAGGCGGTGTTCAGGCGGGGGAGAGGCTCTAGGGCCGGGGAGACGACCAACAGAAATACGATGGAGAAAAAACTATGAAACGCTCGCTGACGCTGCTGATCGTGCCGGTGCTCGCCGTGCCCGTCCTGTGGAAATGGGTCGGCACGCCCGCCCCCGCCCACGAGACGTCCTCAGGCGCGTCGGCGGGTGCCATGCCCGCCCAGGATGCGGCCAAATTCACCTGCGCCATGCACCCGCAGATCATCTCGGACACGCCGGGGACATGCCCCATTTGCGGCATGGACTTGGTGCCGATCGCGAGTGCGGAGCCCATGCATGAGCAAAGCATGCCCGCGGAGGCCGGCCAGGGCGCCGTCAGCGGGGCCGCGAAGGACGCGTCCGGCCGCAAGGTGCTCTACTGGTACGACCCGATGGCCCCCGGCAAGCAATTCGACAAGCCGGGCAAGTCGCCCTTCATGGACATGGACCTGGTGCCCAAATACGCCGATGAAGCGGGCGGCGAGGACGCCGGCGGCGGCAAGCCGGTGGTCACCCTCACCGCCGGGAATCTTCAGAAGATGGGGGTTCGCACGGGCAAGGTCACCAAGGTCAGCCTCGGCCGTGCGAACCGCGCCACCGGCATCGTCAAGGAGAACGAGCGAAGCCGGCGGGACATCGCCAGCCAGGTGGAGGGGCGGGTGACCGACCTGAAGGTCAGCGCCCTGGGCGACGCGGTGAATGCGGGCCAGCCGTTCTACACGCTCTACAGCCCGGAGTTGCTGACGCTGCAGAACGACTACATCGTCGCGCTGGAGACCGGTCTGAAGGATATCGCGGCGGCCGCCCGCAAGCGGATGAAGCTGCTGGGCGTCGACGATGGCGTCCTGGACGGCATCGAGAAAGGCCGCAAGGCGATGGATGAGGTGCCGTTCACAATCCCGGCGGACGGCATCCTGAGCAAGCTCGAGATACGGCGAGGCGCCTACCTGATGGCGGGCACCATGGTCGGCAGCATCGAGGACCTTTCCAGCGTCTGGGTCGAGGCGGCCGTGCCCGAGGGCGACCTTTCGGCGGTCGAGGTGGGCGACGCTGCCACCGTCACGCTCAGCGGCAAGGCCGAGCCGTACGAGGCCAAGGTGGACTACGTCTATCCCGACATCTCTCCGGAGAGCCGGACGGGGAGGGTGCGCCTGGTGATCGAGAACGAGGATGGCCGCTTGAAGCCCGCCGGCTATGTTGCGGTGAACTTCGGCACACAGGGGATGGCCGAGGGCCTCTCCGTGCCGAGCGAGGCGGTATTGCGCGGCGGCGGCGGCCCCCATGTGATCATGGCGCTCGGCGACGGCAAGTTCCAGGCGCGCGAGGTCAGGACGGGTGCGACCGCCGAGGGCATGACGCAGATCCTGGATGGCCTGTCGGAGGGCGAGGAGGTCGTCACGAGCGCGCAGTTCCTGATCGACTCGGAATCCTCGCTGCGCGAGTCGCTCCGGAAATTGTCGGGGGCCGGCCATGCGGGACGATAACCTCTCCCACGACCCGACCCGGAGCTTCATCGCCCGCGTCATCGGATGGTCCGCGGCCAATCCGCTGCTGGTCGCCATCGCGGCGATCGTGGTGCTGGTCGGCGGCATCCTAGCGGTCCAGGCGACGCCGCTCGACGCGATACCGGACCTGTCGGACACCCAGGTCATCATCCGCACCGATTTCGAGGGCCAGGCGCCGCAGATCATCGAGAACCTGGTCACCTACCCCCTCTCGACGGCCATGCTCGGCCTGCCGAAGGCCAAGGTGGTGCGCGGGTTCTCCATGTTCGGCGCGTCGTTCGTCTACGTGATCTTCAAGGACGGCACCGACATCTACTGGGCGCGCTCGCGCGTGCTGGAGGCCCTGTCCAAGATCCAGTCCGCCATGCCCCCCGACGCCAGGGTGCAGATCGGCCCCGACGCGACCGGCGTCGGCTGGGTCTTCCAATACGCGGTCGTCGACAAGAGCGGCAAGCACGACCTCGCGCAGCTGCGCACCCTGCAGGACTGGTTCCTGCGTTTCGAGCTGGCGACCGTGCCCGGCGTCTCCGAGGTGGCGAGCGTCGGCGGATTCGTGAAAGAATTCCAGGTGCTGGTGGATCCGGTGAAGCTGCGCGCCTACGGGATACCGCTCTCGCGGCTGGAGGAGGTGATCCGGACGTCCAGCCAGGAGGCGGGCGGGCGCGTCATCGAGCAGGCCGAGACGGAATTCGTGGTGCGATCGAAGGGCTACGTGACGAAGCTTGAAGACCTCGAGAGGCTGGTGCTTGCGGCGACGGGCGGCACGCCCGTGTACGTCTCGGACGTGGCGCGGGTGATCGAGGGTCCGGAGCTGCGACGCGGCGTGACGGAGCTCAACGGCGAGGGCGAGGTTGTGAGCGGCATCGTCATCATGCGCCCGGGCAACAACGCGCTGAGCGTCATCCGGGCGATCAAGGAGCGTCTCGACGCCCTCAAGCCCGGGCTGCCGGAGGGCGTGGAGGTCGTGCCGGTCTACGATCGGAGCGGGCTGATCGAGGGATCGGTCGAGTATCTCGATCACAAGCTGATCGAGGAGTCGATCGTCGTGGGGCTGGTCTGCCTCGTCTTCCTGCTGCACGTCCGCTCGGCATTCGTGGCCATCGTGACTTTGCCTTTGGGCGTGCTGGCGGCCTTCATCGTCATGTCGTGGCAGGGCATCACCGCCAACATCATGTCGCTCGGGGGCATCGCCATCGCCATCGGCGCGATGGTGGACGCGTCGATCGTGATGGTCGAGAACGCGCACCGCAAGCTATCCGAGATGCCGCCGGAGGCGACCGAGCAGGAGAAGCGCGACGCGCTGCTGCTGGCGGCCAAGGAGGTCGGGCCGGGTTTGTTCTTCTCGCTGCTGATCATCACCGTCTCGTTCCTTCCGGTCTTCGCGCTCACCGGCCAGTCGCAGCGGCTGTTCACGCCCCTGGCCTTCACCAAGACCTACTCGATGGCGGCGGCTTCGATCCTCTCCGTGACCGTGGTGCCGCTCCTGATGTTGTGGCTGATCCGCGGGCGCATCCGCCCGGAGGAGGCCAACCCGATCAACCGCTTCTTCATCCGCATCTACCGGCCGATCCTGGCCCTGGCCCTCCGCTCCCGGTGGCGAACCATCGCCGTCGCGGCCGCGCTGCTCGCTAGTGTCGTCGTCCCCATCACGCGGGCGGGCAGCGAGTTCATGCCGGCGCTTTACGAGGGGAGCCTGCTCTACATGCCCACGACGCTGCCGGGCGTCTCCGTCACCAAGGTCAAGGAGATCGTGCAAATCACCAATCGGGCCATCAAGCAGACGCCGGAGGTGGAGTTGGTCTTCGGCAAGGCCGGGCAGGCCGAGTCGGCCACCGACCCGGCGCCGATCTCGATGATCGAGACGTGGGTCAAGCTGAAGCCGCGCGACCAGTGGCGGCCCGGCATGACGGTAGATAAGCTGATCAAGGAGATGGACGCGGCCACGAAGATGGCGGGCGTGGTCAACAGCTGGGGCTATCCCATCAAGATCCGCCTCGACATGGTGACGACGGGTATCCGCACGCCGGTCGGCGTCAAGATTTCGGGCGCGGACCTGGCGACCATTGGCGAGATCGCCGTGCAAGTGGAAGCGGCGGTCAAGGACATCCCCGGCACGCGTTCGGCGTTCGCGGACCGCGTGGTGGGCGCGAAATACCTGGAGATCGAGCCCGACCGTGCGGCGATCGCCCGCTACGGCATCGATTTCGGCACCGTGCAACGGGTGGTGGCGACGGCCCTGGGCGGCATGCGCCTCACCGAGTCGGTGCAGGGCCGTGAGCGTTACGGCATCCTGCTGCGATACGACCGACCCTACCGCGAGTCCATCGAGGACGTGAAGGACATCCTGGTCGCGGCCCCCGGCGGCGCGCAGATCCCGCTCGGCGAACTGGCCGAGATAAAGATCGCGCCGGGCCCGCAGATGATCGTGTCGGAGAACGCGCGGCTCAACGGATGGGTCTTCGTCGACATCGCGGGCCGGGACATCGGCGGCTACGTGAACGAGGCGCAGAAGGTGGTGGCGGAGAAAGTGAAGCTGCCGGCGGGCTATTCCATCGGGTGGTCGGGCCAGTTCGAACAGATGCTGGAGGCCCGGGCGCGGCTCAAGATCGCCATCCCCGCAACGATCGCCATCATCTTCGTCCTCCTTGTCCTCCATTTCGGCCGCCTCGACCGCACGCTGATGGTGATGCTCTCGCTGCCATTCGGCCTGGTCGGCGGCGTGTGGACGCTATACCTGGCGGGCTACAACTTCTCCGTGGCGGTGGCGGTCGGATTCATCGCCCTGGCCGGCATCGCCGTCGAGACCGCGGTGGTGATGCTGATCTATCTCGACCATCAGGTGCGGCACCATCCGCCGAGGACGACCGGCGAGCTATTCGACGCGGTGATGCACGGCGCGGTGCTGCGCGTGCGGCCCAAGCTGATGACCGTGTCGGTCATCATCGCCGGCCTCCTGCCCATCTTCTTCACCGAGGGCTACGGCTCCGACGTGATGCGCCGCATCGCCCTGCCGATGGTCGGCGGCATGGTCACCACCACGCTGCTGACGCTGATCGTGATCCCTGTCGTCTACTTCTTGTACGAGGGCAGGCGGCTGGCCTCGCGAGGCGAGGGGGACAGCGGGATGAAGGGTCGGCCGCCCGTCGTGATGCACACGGGTCTGAATTAGATGTTCGTCGCGTATTTCGGCAATGACATCTTCCTCAACTGCTTCCGGTATCTGGCCGACTCGGATCGTTTCAAGGTCCTGAAGCTCTTCTCCGCCGATTACGGCGGACAGGGCTACGACTTCGCCCAATCGACGCGACGGATTGCCCGCGAAGCGGGCATCCCGGTGCAGACGACGCCGGTCCTTGCACGCGACCTCAGGGCGCTGGAACGTCAGGGGTGCGAGGCGATCATCTCGGCCGGGTATTCCCACAAGATCCCTACCGGTTGCGGCGGTTCGATCCGCTACGCCTTCAACATCCATCCTTCGCTCCTGCCGCAAGGGGCGGGGCCGATGCCGCTGCCCTGGGCGATCCTGAAGGGGCTGGACCGGACGGGCGTGACCCTCCACAAGCTCTCCGACATCTGGGACGGCGGCGACCTGCTCCTGCAGGAGTCCTTCGCCCTCAGGGGTAGCGAGAATCTCGAGGATCTGCTGGGCTCCAGCCAGGCATTGGCCCTGAAGCTCCTGGATCGCTTCATGGACGCCCCCGATGTCTACTGGCGGCGGGCCGTCCCCCAATCGCCCGGCGGGCGGGAATACTGGCCGAGGATCGAGCCGAAGGACTACACCGTCGATTGGACCTGGGAACTGGAGAAGATCGGGCGTTTCCTGCGGACCTATCGCTATGCCTACCCCGACGGCTCGATCGAATTCATCACCGACGTGAACGTGTCGAGCAGGCAGCATCCGCACGCCCCCGGGACGTTACTCTCCGAGGATGGCGAGTGGCGGACGGTGGCGGTAAAAGACGGAATCGTCAGCTATCGGGTCTGCCGGAAGCTCGCCGTGTTCCGTCATGAGTGAAGCAGCCGCCAGCGGATGGACAGCTACGCCCTGCCACGGGCCAGATATGATCAATGCGCACGAAATGGCTAAAAATATTTGTTGAACTTATATTTAACATGTAGTTATCTAATGAAAATCGAAAAGGAGATCGAGATGGAAATTAAAAGGCTCATACTGGTAACTGGCATCCTGTCGCTCGCGGCGTGCACCTCGCTTTCCTCGGGGACGGGGGGCAGCGACCAAGCGGGCAATTCCGAAGAACGCCGACAGAAGGTCCTGCACGAGATGTGCGACGATGACGCACGCGAGGTTGGCGGCAAAACCCGCAAGGAGCTTCGCACCGCGAAAGACGTTTTGTACGACGAACGCAATGATACCAACCAGACGCTGCGTCTGAAGCGTGTGTGCCACAAGCTGACGCAGGCAAACTCGTCGGGGATGACGTCCGAGGAGGAGCATGCGATGCTGGAACGGGAATGCAAGATGTCCGTCGACGACAATACCCGGTCGATGGATCCCCGGCAGGTCGAGAGCGCCGCGAAGATGAAGCGCCTCTGCGACGAGCTGACGGTGCACAAGCCGTAAGGACGGTCCACATCGTCGGCGAAGCGATCTAATAAAGTCTTGCAAGAACGCCATGGTCGCCTTCCATGCGGCGATCGCGTGGTCGCGAGCGTCCCTCCGTCCCTCGCCCGGCATTCAAACCGCTCTATCTCTACGCCAACCATCCGCCGGTGGGGAGCGTCCTCCCGCATCTCCACTTCCCGGCAGGGAATCGACCTTGCCGCCTGTCCGCGCGTCCCGTCCCGGGACAATTTCCACATTCTAACCCTGTGAAATATAACGATTTCACTTGACCCGCCCGAATAATGGTCATAGCGTCGCTCGCGAGATCCCACTTGCCTGAAACGGGACGGGAGCCCCGCACAATCGCCGCAAAGACGGCGAACATGGGGATGCAAGGACGTAGCAAGAGCCAGTCGAGACGCCACCGATCATTTGTTGCGGGCATGTTGCGAATCATCCAGAATACGTCGGCCGCGGGCGCCAAGAGCTACTACAGCATCGCCGACTACTACGTCGATGGCCAGGAGCTGGCCGGGCGGTGGCGCGGCAAGGGAGCCGCGTTGCTCGGCCTCTCGGGCGAGGTGGCCCGGCCCGCCTGGGAGTCGCTCTGCGACAACCGCCATCCCGTGACGGGCGCGCCGCTGACGCTGCGGAGCAAGGACTACCGCACGGTCGGCTACGACATCAATTTCCACGTGCCCAAGAGCGTCTCCGCCCTCTACGGCCTGACCGGGGACGACCGCATTCTGGACGCCTTCACCGCTTCCGTGAGGCGAACCATGGATGACATCGAGTCCGAGGCGCAGACGCGCGTCCGCAAGGGCGGCAAATACGCCGATCGAACGACGGGCAATCTGGTCTGGGGCGAGTTCGTCCATTTCACATCCCGGCCGGTGGACGGGGTACCCGATCCCCATCTCCACGCCCACTGCTTCGTGTTTAATGCGACTTGGGACGAAGGGGAAGGCGCGTGGAAGGCCGGGCAGTTCCGCAATATCAAGCGCGACGCCCCGTATTTCCAGGCGATATTCCACTCGCACATGGCCGATCGGCTCTCGGCCGAGGGCTATCGCGTCCGGCGCACGGCCAAGGGCTGGGAGGTCGAGGGCGTGCCGGAGCGGGTGATCGACGCGTTCTCACGGCGGCGCGACGTGATCGAGAAGGCGGCGCGGGAGGAGGGGATCAGTGACGACTCGAGGAAGGACCAACTCGGGGCGAAGACGCGCGAGCGAAAGGCCAAGAACCTGTCTCGTGCGGAGCTGCTCGCGGAATGGGAGGGCCGACTCACGATCGATGAACTCCATGTCCTCGCGCGGGTGCGGCAGGCCGCGGTGCCGGTGCCACGGACGCGGGACGACATGGCCGTGGTTGCGGCGATGCGGTTTGCGATCGATCATTCCTTCGAACGCAACTCCGTCGTGCCGGAACGGCAGCTCTTCACCGAGGCCCTCAAGCATTCGGTGAGCCGGGCATCGGTCGCCGAGGTCACCAAATCGCCACCTCCGGCGGATCTGATCGTCGGATTGGTGAAGGGCCGGCGGATGGCCACGACCTCTTTCGTGCTCGGCGAAGAGCGCCGCATGATCGAATTCGCCCGCACGGGCCGCGGCACGCGCAGGCCCCTGGGAGACCCGGCCCGGTCGATGAGCCGGGAGTGGCTGGGCGACGACCAGCGGGGTGCGGTGCGTCACGTACTCGGCTCGCGCGAACGCGTCATCGTCGTCCGCGGCGCCGCGGGGGTGGGGAAGACCTCGCTCATGCAGGAGGCGGCCGAGGGCATCCGGGAAGGGGGCAGGGAGCTCTTTGTCTTCGCGCCGACCGCCGGTGCCAGCCGCGGCGTGCTCCGCCGGGAGGGGTTCGACACCGCCGACACGGTGGCGCGGCTGCTGGCCGACGGGGCGCTGCAAGATCGGATTCGCGGGCAGGTCATCTGGATCGACGAGGCGGGCCTCCTGGGCTCGAAGACGATGGCCCGGGTCTTCGACCTGGCGGGCCGCGTTGACGCTCGCGTCGGGCTCTCGGGCGACCGCCGGCAGCACAAGGCCGTGGAGCGCGGCTCGCCGCTGCGGCTGCTTGAGGAGGAGGCGGGGATCGTGCCCGCGCAGGTCCGCGACATCCGCCGCCAGAAGGGGTTCTACAAGGAAGCGATCAAATTACTGAGCGAAGGGAGAGGGGAGGAAGGGTTCGACCGTCTCGACGGCCTGGGCTGGATCCAGGAAATCGGGGAGGGTGACCGCGACAAGCGGCTCGCGGCCGATTATATCGAGGCCGTGAAGGCGGGCGATTCGGCCCTCGTGGTGTCGCCCACGCATCTGGAGAAGGACCGCATCACGGGCGAGATCCGCCGCGCCTTGCGCGAGGAGGGCCGCCTGGACGGAGGCGGCCGCGAGGTCGTCGTGCTCGCCAGCAGGCAGCTCACGGACGCGCAGAAGGAGGATTCGACCCAATATTGGCCCGGCGACGTGATCCAGTTCCACCAGAATGCCAAAGGTTTCCGAAAGGGCCAGCGGATCGACGTCGCGGGAGGCGCATTGCCGCCCAACGGGATGGCGGAACGCTTCGAAGTTTTCCACCGTGGAAAACTGGCGATCGCGGGCGGCGACGTGATCCGGATTACGAGGAATGGCGCAACGGCGGACCGGAAGCACGCCCTCCACAACGGGGACTTGCACCGCGTCCGCGGCTTCGATTCCGGCGGGGGCATCGTCCTGGAAAACGGCTGGACGATCGCCGGTGACTTCGGCCATCTCGATTACGGCTACGTGGTCACCTCGCACGCCGCACAAGGCAGGACGGTCGACCGCGTCTTCATCGGGCAGTCGGCTGACTCATTCGCGGCGACCTCACGGGAGCAGTTCTACGTGAGCTGCTCGCGGGGTCGGAAGGCGGCCACGGTGTACACGAACGAGAAGGCGGCCCTGCGGGTGCAGCTTGCGCGTTCCGAGCATCAGATGGCGGCGAAGGACCTGCTCGGGGCGCTCCCTGTCGACAAGGAGCGTAAGATTCGGCAGAGGCAGAGGGAGGCCGAGCGCCGGCGACTCGGCACGCGGCTCCCGGCCCGAACTCCGAAGCAAGAGCGACAGCATGAGCGATAGCGTCCTCAAGCGATACTCGGGCCCGCGCAGCCCGCTCGGGGCCAGGGAAGATCCATTCGAGATCGGCGACGACGCGATCGACGATATCGGCTGTTACGGTTGGCTGAGGGGCCTGCGGGAACGGTCCCCGATGCTCGAATTCCGCCGGAAAGACGGGTGCAGCGTCGCCTATGATTATGCACTGCTGCGGAAGGTCTGCTTCGACCCTTCCGAGGGCATCACGCTGCTATTCGACGGCGAGACGGTCCGCATCGAAGGGCGAAACCTCGACGATGAGTCGACACCGGGCATCCAGCTGCTCCGGGGCATCCAGAATCGGCGAGTACCCTGGGTACGCGAGTTGGGCGAGGCGGAAATCTTGGTCGCGGCCGAGAACGGCACGATCGTGGAACGCTTCGAGTTTGCGGAAGCCAAGTGAACCTTTCAGATCATCGATCGAGACACCAGCTCATCTCTGGGGGATCAAACTTTGGCGCGGGTGCCGAACTGAAGCGTGGTATTGTCGTCCATCGTCTCGTCCTGCTTCCGTCGGAACTCGGAGGAATGACGCCCGGCGCAATCTCGCCGAATTGCCGCTCACCTGCCGCTTCTTGCGCCTTCTTTATGTGAACGGGCAGGTTACCTATGGGATTTTTATCTCGGGGCCGTGTAGGTTTACCAACGTATTGATAGAGAATGGCCAACCGTCAATGAGTTCATGACTGAAAACCCGCCGCTTTCCCGCTCGATGTCCCGTCGTCGCTTCCTGAAAGGATTCGGGGCGGGCATCTTCGTCACGAGCCTGCAGAGCATGCTGCCGCTGCCCGCATGGGCGCTGGCCTCCCCGCGCAACCTGCACGAAGGCCTCGCGGGCTACACGCCCCAGAACCAATTCGACCTGGCGTTCCGCTATGCGGCCCTGACCATCGACGGGAAGCAGGGTCGGGCCACCGCGCTCAACGGCACGGTGCCCGCCCCGCTCCTCCGCTGGCGCGAAGGCAGTGAGGTGACGCTGGACGTCCGCAATCACCTCGAGGACACGCAGCACGCCTCGCTACACTGGCACGGGGTGCTCGTGCCGCCTCGCATGGACGGCGTCCCAGGCCTTAGCTTCAAGGGCATCCCGCCGGGCGAGTCCTATCGCTATCGTTTCGCCGTGAAGCAGGCCGGGACGTACTGGTATCACAGCCATTCGCGCTTCCAGGAGCAGAGCGGCGCCTACGGCCCGATCATCATCGACCCCAAGCATCCTGAGCCCTTCCATTACGATCGGGAGCACATCGTGCTGCTCTCCGACTGGACGTTCGAGGACCCCGAAACGATCTACCGCAATATCAACCTGGATCCGGAGTATTACGTCTATTACCAGCGGACCCTCCGGGACTATTTCCGCGACGTCCGGGACATGGGTTTCGGCGAGGCCAACGCCGAGTTGCTGCCGTTCCGCAAGATGAACATGAGCCCGCGCGACCTGTCCAGCGTCACGGGCTCGATCTACACCTACCTGGTGAACGGCCATTCGCCGGACATGAACTGGACGGGCCTGTTCGAACCCGGCGAGACCGTGCGCCTTCGATTCATCAACGCCTCGGCCATGACCAATTTCGACGTCCGCATCCCCGGCCTTGACATGCGGGTGGTGACGGCCGACGGCAAGGCGGTCAGGCCGGTGAACTGCCACGAGATCCGCATCGGCGCGGCCGAGACCTACGACGTGCTCGTCCGCCCGCGTGAGCACCGGGCTTTTACCATCTTCGCCGAGTCGCTCGACCGCAGCGGCTTCACGCGCGGCACGCTGGCGCCGGCGCCCGGCATGACGTCCGAGGTGCCGGGCCTTCGCCCGGTGCCCGACCGCAGGCTGGAGGACATCGGCATGGGGATGATGAAGGGGAAGTATTTCGGCGGCATGGACGACGGCATGATGATGGAGATGCACGAGAAGCACATGCAGATGGAGATGGACAATCCCGCCGGCCCGAACGGGCCGAAGCCCTTCATGCCCCAGAAGAATGACCCGAACGTCAACATGACGGTGATGCACCCGATGAGCCGCATCGACGAGCCCGGCATAGGCCTTGGCAAGGACGGCTGGAAGGTGCTGACCTACAAGGACCTGATCTCCGCGGAGCCCCAGCCCTACAAGGCGGCCGTCGAGCGCGAGCTCACCATCAACATCACGGAGAACATGGAGCGTTTCATGTTCTCGCTCGACGGCAAAAAGTTCACGGAGCAGCCCGGGCCGTATCTCTTCCGCCACAACGAGCGGCTGCGGCTCTACATGGTCAACCACTCGATGATGGAGCACCCGATGCACCTGCATGGCATGTGGATGCAACTGGAGACGGGACGCGGCAACGAGGAGCTGCCCTTCAAGCACACGATCCTGATCAAGCCGGGTGAGGCGCTGTCGGTCCGCATCACCCCGATCGAGAAGGGCGACTGGGCGTTCCATTGCCACCTGCTCTATCATATGGAAGCCGGGATGTTCCAGGTCGTGAGGGTCGCATGAGCCGGGTTCTTGCGATGCTCCTCGCGACGGCGATCGGCTCCCCGGCTTTCGCGCAAGGAGGCGAGGCGATGCAGATGCAGGATCACGGCGGCATGTCGATGCCGCCGGCCCGCGATCGGTCCGCGACCCCGAAGACGTCGGAAAAGCCGATCCCGAAATACGCCGAGGTCGACCCCGGCAAGCCGCAGGAAGACGTCGGCGGCATGGACATGGACGACAATGAGCCGTTCTTCCAGTTCCTGGGCGACCGCATGGAATATCGCACCGACGGGAACCAGCCCACCTATTTGTGGGACGTCGACTCCTGGTACGGCACGGATTACGACAAGCTGTTCGTCGAATCCGAGGGCCAGGTCGCCACGGACGGCAGGACGAAGGACGCCAACGTGGAGGTCTACTGGAACCACACCTTCGCCACGTTCTGGGATACGCAGCTCGGCCTCAAGCACGACTTCAAGCCCAACGACGGCCGCACGTTCCTGGCGGCGGGCGTGCAGGGGCTCGCCCCGTACATTTTCAAGGCCGACGCCACGGCCTATCTGAGCGAGGACGGCGACGCCTCCGCGAAGCTGGAGGTCGAGCGCACCTTCCTGCTGACGCAGCGATTGCAGGTCATCCCGCGGCTGGAGACGAACCTGGCGCTGCAGGACGCGCCCCGATACAATACCGGGTCCGGAATCAACGATGTGGAGCTCGAGCTGCGCGTCAGCTATCAGATCACCCGGAAGTTCGCGCCCTATGTCGGCGTCAACTGGCGGCGCGACCTCGGCGAGACGGCGAGCATGAAGCGGGCCGACCGCAACGACATCAATTCGACCTATTTTTCGACGGGGCTGAGGGTCTGGTTCTGATCGCCCGCCGCCCCGGCGTGGGGCCGGTGGTTAGGCCGGAGGCAGGGGCTCGAATCCCGGCCTATCCTCGCAGCCATCGCCCCGGAGATTTGTAGGCCCGCCCACCGCGAGCGAAGCGAGCGGCGGCGGGGCCGTCCTTGGCCCCGCCGCGTCTCAGTTGGACCGCCCTGTCATCGCGTGGGCGAGCGACCAGAGCCCGCGGTTGATGCGGATGTCCGCGTCGACGGAGCGGATGGGCCGGGTCCGGATGCGTCGGCCGCCCGCGTTCACGGCCCGCAAGTCGCCCCTGATGAGGTTCTCCTGCACGCGGTTGAGCGTGTGCCAGAGGTCGGGCCGGTCATCCTCCATGCGGCGGGGGATCAGCAGGTGTGAGGGCTTGATGCTCGGATTCGGCTTGAGCTCCCACGCCCCGGTGGCGAAGGCCAGCCGTTGCGGGGGCGTCAACTCGACCTGCTTCCAGGCCTCGATCGTCTCCAATGTCCGCGGGGACTCTTCGGCGACGCGGCAAGTCGCCTCGACGATCCGCGACCGGAAGTCGGACCCGCCCGCGTGCCGGACGCTGATGGAGCCGAAGTCGGCGGACTGCACGATCAGGCCGTTCTCGCACACGAGCCGGAAGATGCCGGCCATGAAGCGGTAGGCGGAGGTCCCGTCGTGCGAGTTGGTGAGGACCAGCTCCGGCGTCTCCTGGACGAATGCGAGAGGCTGCAACGACTCCGAGTGGCGGAAGCGGATGAGGTGACGGGTGAAGTCGGCCTTGCCCGGGATGCGGCTATTCGACTGGCGGGCACGGACGGGGAGGAAGCCTCGCTCGGCGAGGATGTCCACGACCTCGATCGTCGGGACCAGGCGGTAGCGGTGGGACATGTCGTGCCAGGGGCGGTCGGCGAAGATGCTGGGGGCGGAGAGGCGGAGGTCGTCGCGGGTGAGGATGGCGGTCATCATGATCTCTTTCTCCGATCAGGTTGGATGGTGAGGTGGGGGACGTCCGTGTCCCGGGATGGGTCAGATTGCAACCACTTCCGACTGGCCGATGGGGGCCAGAAGCGAGGGGAGCTCCTTGGGCTTGCGGATCACCGTCTCGTTGACGTTGCGCCACCAGTGGAGGCCGTTGTAGCGCCACCCAGCGGCGGCGAGGGCCTTGCGGGTCGCGGCGTCGGGCCTGGTGGTGAAGGCGAGCTTCTCGGTGCGGGAGGTTCGATGAACGATCTGCATGGTCCGATCTCCTGATGCTCGGGGCCTGTTGGCTGGTCATGTCGTCACGCGCGACATTCAACCGGCCAACGGCGGCACCAGGTGCCGGATTGATAGAATGGGTGAATTCGTCACAGGGACGAACGGAGCGGCTGCACACGGAGCGCGGCGACACGGAAGCTGAGGAGGGAGCGCCCTTGACGAAGAGGGCGGCGCCCTTCCGGACAGGCCGGTCGGCAATTGGTGGGGACTCTGGTCGCTTGACCTTCCCCGGGCCGCCCAGTATATTCGCTTACACGGATGAAGAAACCGACTTCAAACACACCGGATGCCGCCAGCGAACTCTTCAAAGCGTTCGCGGACCCCGTGCGTCTGCGCCTGCTGAATCTGCTGGTGGGTGGCGAGGTTTGCGTCTGCCACCTCCATGAGGCGTTGGAATTGCCGCAATCGACGGCCTCCCGGCACCTGGCCTACCTGCGGAAGCGGGGTCTCGTGGTGGGGCGCAAGGAAGGGCTGTGGGTGCATTATCGCCTCGCGAAGCCGCTGGGCGGGGTGCACCGCAAGCTCCTCGACTGCCTCGCCGATTGCGGTAAGGACGATTGGGCGACGAGCGACCGGAAGCGGCTCGCGCGCAGAACCTGCTGCGAGGAGTAAATCGTCCGATTTTTTTGCCCAACTACATCCGCGTAAACGGATGCAACAAGAAAGGAAACCGATGGACTTGACCCATTCAAAACTAAGGCACGTTCTCTATGTTTGCGTGCATAATGCCGGCCGTTCGCAGATGGCGGAGGCCTTCACCAATGCCATCGCCGCGCGTCGTGGCCTCGCCGTCCGGGGGCTTTCCGCGGGCACGGAGGCGGGGGAGCGGGTCAATCCGATGGCGGTGCAGGTCATGGAAGAGATCGGGCTTTCTCTCGAAGGGCAATCGCCGAAGCAACTGACGCAGGAGATGGCTGACAGATCCAGCCGCATCGTCACGATGGGGTGCGGCGTCGATGCGACGTCCTGCCCGGCCCGGATGCACCTGTCCGAGGATTGGGGCCTGGATGACCCTGCGGGCAAACCCATCGAGAAAGTGCGGGAAATCCGCGACCAGATACATCGGCGAGTAGAGGGGCTGCTATCGGAAATCGCGGCAGATCAGGGGAAGCGACCATGAGCCAAGCGACCAACTGCCATCCGAAAGCGGCTGGGCGACTTTCGTTCCTCGATCGCTACCTCACGCTGTGGATTTTCTCAGCCATGCTGCTCGGCGTCGGGCTCGGCACGTTCCTTCCCGGCGTGGCGCGCGGCATCACGCGGCTTTCCGTCGGGACCACCTCGATTCCGATTGCGGTGGGCCTGGTGCTCATGATGTATCCGCCTCTGGCCAAGGTGCGATACGAAGAGCTCGGTGAGGTGTTCCGCAACGTGCGGATTCTCAGCCTGTCACTGGTGCAGAACTGGGTCATTGGGCCGCTGCTGATGTTCGGGCTGGCGTGCGCGTTCCTGTCCGATAAGCCGGAATACGCCATCGGCCTCATCATGATCGGCCTGGCCCGCTGCATCGCCATGGTGATCGTCTGGAACGAGCTGGCCGAGGGGGATTCCGAGTACGCGGCGGGCCTGGTGGCGTTCAACTCGGTGTTCCAGGTGCTTTTCTATTCGCTTTACGCATGGGTCTTCATCAAATTGCTTCCGCCTCTGGTCGGCGTCCAGTTTGGCGACGTGGATCTGTCGCGAATCACCATCGGTGCGGTTACCCAAAGCGTGTTCATCTACCTGGGCATTCCTTTCATCGCCGGAATGCTGACGCGGCTGGTGCTGCTCAGGTCGAAAGGGAGGGAATGGTACGAGCGAACATTCATTCCGGCGATCAGCCCGGTCACGCTGGTATCGCTGCTCTTCACGATCGTCGTGATGTTCTCGCTCCAGGGCGAGGCCATCCTCCGCATCCCGCTCGACGTGCTCAGGATCGCGGTGCCGCTGCTGATCTATTTCGTGGTGATGTTCCTGGTGTCCTTCTACATGGGCCACAGGATCGGTGCGGACTATTCGAAAACGGCGGCGCTCGCCTTAACGGCGGCGAGCAACAATTTCGAGCTGGCCATCGCCGTCGCGGTCGCGGTGTTCGGCATCGACTCCGGAGCGGCGTTCGCCGCCGTCGTCGGCCCGCTGGTCGAGGTGCCGGTGCTGATCGGCCTCGTCAACGTGGCGATCTATTTCCAGCGGCGATATTTCGGCAGGGTGCGGCCGGAAGTTGTGGATGTAAGATCAACTTGAGCTTCCTGTTTTGGAGCAATTCGACGTTTCCGCATTTTTTTCAAGGGGGGGGCGAATAGCCTCCCCTTCTTTTTTGCCCCTTGACTCCGTACCAAGGTACGGACCGTAGACTGTCATCAGAGGAGGAATTCGCATGCAGCCCTTAAAGACCGGTGAGTTGGCGAAGCGGGCCGGGGTGAACGTCGAGACGCTCCGGTTCTACGAGCGGAAGGGGCTCTTGCCCAGACCGCCCCAACGAGAGTCGGGCTACCGGGAATACCCGCAAGAAAGCGTCCGCCTAATCCGGTTCATCAAGCGGGCTCAGGAGCTGGGATTTTCGCTCAAAGAAATCCGAGAGCTGCTGACGTTGAAGGTCCAGCCGGGGGTCACCTGTGCGGACGTGCGGGAGACGACCGAACGCAAGGTGGCCGACGTTCGCAAGAAAATCCGGGATTTGAAGGCCATCGAGCGTGCCCTTCAGCGGCTGACAGTGACCTGTATGGGACGCGGGCCGCTCAGCGAGTGCCCGATTCTGGAACATCTGGAAGGTGAAATCCTGTGAAACAACGTAATGTGATCCTTATTTACGACCCTGAGTGTCCGAACGTCGCGGCGGCCCGCGCCAACCTGCGAAGTGCCTTTGAAGCGGCGAGGCTGCCGCCGCGATGGCGGGAATTCGACCGGAACGCGGCCGAAACCCCGGCTGAATGGGGGGCCTTCGGCTCACCCACGATCCTGGTTGACGGCCGTGATGTCGCCGGTACGGATGCCGTCGCCGGGGGCAATTCGTGCCGCGTCTATCGCTCTGCCGATGGGCGACTGATCGGCGTGCCGAGTGTCGAGCAGATTACGGTGGTGCTGCATCGAGCATCGCCTCCGGGCTGGAAAGCCGCTTTCGCCGTGCTTCCCGCCTTCGCCGTCGCCCTGCTGCCGAGCGTCTCGTGTCCGGCCTGCTGGCCCGCCTACGCGGCCCTTCTTTCCTCGGTGGGCGTGGGCTTCTTGCCGACCACGCCCTATCTACTGCCGCTGACGCTGGCCTCGCTCGCAATCCCGCTCGGCGTACTGGCGGGGCAGGCGCGGCGCGGCAACGGATACCTTCCGCTCGTCCTCGGGGGCATCGGCGCATTGCTTTTGATAACGGGCCGCTTCGCCTGGGGATCGAATACGCTTCTCTATTGGGGGCTTGCGACACTGGTTTCCGCTTCCGCATGGGGCGGATGGTCCCGGCGAAAAGGCAACGCTTCCGTTCCCTCCGGTTCTTGTCCGGCTTGCGCTCTCGTCCCGATTACCAACAACAAATAGGCGAGTTCACATGAGCACAAAACAAAAAGTCGAGGTCTTCACGGCGGGCTGCCCGGCGTGCGATGAGACGGTTTCCCTGGTCAAGAGCCTCGCCTGCGAATCCTGCGAGGTCGAGATTCACGACATGAAGCAACCGGCCGTCGCCGAGAGGGCCAAGGGCTTCGGCATCCGCTCGTTGCCGGCCGTCGTCATCGACGGCAAGCTGGCCGATTGCTGCAATGGCCGGGGGCCGGATGCGGATACGCTCGAGGCTGCTGGCCTTGGGCGGAAGGGTTGACTCCGTACTAAGGTGCGGGGTGTGAAACTCTCGGTTGGGCCTGATGGTCCATTGCTCGGGGAACGTCCCTGGGCAAGCAAGGCCCACGCACGTTCGTGGAGGTGTGTGTCATGCGAAAGCTGCCTTTCTGGGGTGCGTTGGCGGTCCTCGCTCTGTGCGGCGTGCCCGCCTACCCGCTGGCCTTTGCCAGCACGCAGCGGAGTGACTGTCCGGGCAAGGTCGTCTGTCCGCTCACCGGCAATGAGGTCTGCAAGGACCAGTGCCCGCTGTCGGTGAAGAAAACCGACAGCACGCGGGCAGAATCGGCGGCAGAAGACGATCCTCCGCCCTGTTGCCGGAAGGCCAAGAAGTAACGAGGATCTCGGGATCGTATCAACTCTAGTGCTCCGCGGCTTTGGGAGGATTGTGCCGAGAACATTCCTCCTCCACCTGACGACCAACGCGGCATCCAGTCCAGATAGGAGCATCAAATTTGGATCTTCTCGACCTCGTCCAGGGTGACCTGGTCGTTGGTCCGGTCGTAGAGCTTGGTCGTGCGTGGGCTGGCGTGGGCGGCCATCTGCTGGGCCTTCTCGAGTGTGCCGGCGTGCTCCAGGTAGTTGGTGATGCCCGTGGCGCGGAAGCTGTGGCAGCCGATCGCCGTCCTGATCCCTGCCTTCTTCGCCCTCCTGCGGATCATCCGCCAGACGTCGGCGGTCAGCATCGCGTTCGCCGTCAGGGCGTCGCCCTTGCGCGTGGCCGTGCGGAAGAGGGGGCCGCGCCGATCGCCCTCGATCTCCGCGGCCTGGACGTAGGCGTCGAGGAATTCCTCCAGCTTGTGGTGGGCCGGCATCTCGTGCTGCTTGCCGCCCTTCTCCTGCAGCCGGAGCCACATGCGTTTGCCCTGGGGGTAGTAGTCCTCGAGCGTCATGGTGACCACGGCGCCGACGCGGGCGAAGGTGAAGAACATCGAGGCGAGCAGGGCGCGGTCCCGCAGGTTCACGACGGACACGGGCGAGATGCTGTCGAAGAGGACGCGCGTCTCTTCCGCGGTCAGGACCGGCGTTTTGCCCTTGGTGACGACGTGCTTCGGGCCGCGGACGGCGTGGGCGGGATTGATGGGTATGATCTGGCCCGTGACCAACCAGTCGAAGAGCATCCGGATCGTCGCCAGGTGCTGCTTGACGGTCGGCTTGGCGTGCGTCTTCCCCAATGTCTCGATGTAGGCGGCGACCGTCACCGGACGGATTTCTTTCATATCGCGGACGCCGCGACTTTCGCACCAACTCAGGAATGTGATGGCGTTGCGGAAGTAGGCCCGGCGGGTGTGGACGTTGCGGATGTGGGCGGTGAAATATTCGACGAACCGTGTGACGGCATCGTCGCCCGCCGAAGCCAGGATCGTCGGCAATCTCCCTCTTGAGTCGATGCCGAGACCGTCCGCTGCGGGTGGGCGGGGAAGGAGTTGGATTTCAATCTCCGACATCCGACCCGACCTTATCCCGGCTTGCTGAATCTTCGTCCGACGTTTCGCCCTCGAAGAGTTTCGCGATTTCCGGGTCGGTGGCGTCGAAATCATCGGCGATCCAAATCATCGCCTGCATCATTCCGGAGGGACGACCACGGGCAAGTTCTGCGTTCAAACTTTCCTCATCCATCTTGATCATTGGAGGCTCTCCGGCCAGTTAGTCGCCGTGTGAATGCCCCGTAGAATCTCGACCTGCTCTGACGTCACACGATAGACCAGCATGTAGGGGAGACCAGTCACGACCAGCTCCCGCGTCCCTGCAACCTGACCGCGACGGCCTGTCTGAGGAAATTCGCCCAAATGACTCACGACTGCGACGATCCTGGTGAACACGCTGCGTGCGGCGTGAGGATTTATGCTCGAGAGGTAATCAAACTCTCGGTCGAGAGAAACAGCGGCCGTGGCCAACCACACAACTTTCACAGCGTCCACTTGGCAAAGAGTTTTTCAATCTCTTCGTCTGGCACGAAGTTACCGGCGTCGGCCTCGGCGATCGCTTTCTTGATGTCTTCGATCTGCGACTGCCGCATGCGGATGTAGCCGTCGATGGCTTGTTTGATCAGATAGCTACGATCCCGGTCGTCCGACAGAGCCAACTCATCGAGTGCGGCGACCTTGTCCTTGTCAATACGCACGGTTACGTTGACCTTTTCCATACTGAAATGATTCCTATGCATTATTTAAGACGACTATAAAATGCAATGTACTTTGACGCAATACATTATTGTGCCATATGAAAGATAACGTCCTTTATCTTTCATACAGCGTAGAGATGTTGGCGGCAACTGAAATTCCGGGCGGGGCACATGTTTCGGCCGCGACTAAATTTATTGGCAGGATGTCATTAATGTGGCAAGTTAAACATAGTTGGAACAATTGAAGGGATTGGCAGATGGAATCGGTGATTCGGGGCAGAGTGTCAGCAGGGCGGGTCGTGTTGCCCGCGGAGCTTCGCAGGGAGTTCGGCATCGAGGACGGCTCTGAGGTCATCTTCAGCCGTACCGAGCACGGCATCGAGATCAAAACGCTCGATGAAGCGGTCCGACAGGCCCAGGAAGTCTGCGCCCGTTACATCACTCCCGGCGTGAGCTTTGTGGATGAGCTCTTAAATGAGAGGCGTAACGAGGCCGCGCGTGAGTAGATCGGTGCTCGACGCCTCCGCCGTGCTGGCGTTGCTGTTCAAGGAACCGGGCTGGCTGGAAGTGATGGGTCATCTGCCCAATGGTATGATGTCCGCCATCAATCTCTGCGAGGTGATGACCAAGTCGATCGACGCGGGCATGCCCCTGGAGGATGCCCGTCTCGTAGCGGCAGGATTGCCCTGCGAGATCGTGCCCTTCGATGCGGAGCAGGCCTATCTGGCGGGGAACCTCCGGGCTGCGACGCGGACTTTCGGCCTCTCCTTGGGCGAGCGTGCGTGCCTGGCTCTTGGCGCCATGAGGGGATTCCCCGTGGTAACGGCGGAGAGGACTTGGGCAGAGTGCGACCTCGGCGTGGAGGTGATTCGCATCCGTTGAGTCGGTAGAGCCGCCGTCAGGGCCGGTCGGGACCTTCGCCATCCTTGGGCTTGGACCGCCTGCGCCGCTCCTTCCCCGCCCACGCATTATGCCCCTCGTCCTTCTGGACGTTGGGCGGGGGGACGCGGGTGACCTCGCATTTGCCGATACTGATGGTGTCCTTGCCCTTGTTGGGATCATGGACCCTGACATCGAACATTCGATTGAATCGTTCCATCTGTTCAGGCGTCAGGTTAAAAGTGAGTTGGTACTCAACGCCCTCCGTGCCGTCCGACATCCGGCTCTTGCCAAGGGTGTTGATCTCGACCGCGTTGGCCGGGAATCCGGCGGCGGCGATCATCGCCTTCATCCGATCCATTTTCGGTTCAGGCCTTTTCAGGGGGAGAGTCGCCGGCTCGTCCTCACCCCCTGCACTCCTACCCTTCCTTGCCATACTGCCTCGAAATCCAATTTACGCCGCTGCACCATTATAGCTAAATATTATCAAAGTTTTTCATTGAAATCAGCAAGTGAATAAGCCAATCATTTTAATGCAATATTAATTTTTGTGTTTGAGGACTGCATGGGCGAAGAATTGCCGCGAATTACCCGGTGGAAATTTGAGCTTCCGAGAGCTGCAGCGATCATTGCCGGAATCGCGTTGGCCAGGACCGGAGCTGCTAGTGCGGCGTTTCGTAAGGTCAAAGGTTGGCTAGGTTATGGCGTCCAAGAGCCGGAAGGTACGAGTGCCGTAAACCGTCCTGTAACGGATACGGCGGGCACGGGGACCAGCCCGAATCACGGCGGTTCCCCGTATGATGTATCCGTGCCGGTCACGCCTGGATTTCTCAACGTGCCGCGAGTGCGGTGAGCTCAGGCAGGGATGGTTGACACAATTTCCTTATCCAAGACCTAAGCAGACTGAAGCCCCCCCTGCGAAGCGCCCCCAAGACCCTATCAGATGCCTAGCGACGATCGAGCTCAGCCGTTTTTGCTCTGCATTTCTCCTGCCATCCCTTCACTCCTCGATATCGTCCTTCTTCCCGCCCCTCAGCAGATCACGAAGCTGGGGGATGATGTTGTCCGTCCCCGAATCCACGTGAGATTGCAGGGTCCACCTATCATTGTCGGGACTGTAACCAATCTCGAAATACACCCCGCCACGCTTCCCGCTGTATTTGGTCCAGATGCGGTTCGCGCCCGAGGGATTGCTCTTCAGGCCTGCAATGCCCGACCTGAGCCCCTGCCGGCTCCGATAACTGCCTAGCGGCCCCACCCAGTTGATATTCAGGTATGTGAATGGAATATTGAGGGGCGGTATGGGTATCGGCACCATCATCTGCCCGGTCGAATTGTCGACCGCGCCCTTCCACAATCCGTTCGCCAGGTCGTCGACATCGTTTTGGTAACTGTGAAACGAGAGGGCCGCCACGGCCAGGTCATTGAATTCCAGTCCGCAAAAAAGCCGGACGAATGACGTTAAGTCCTCCGTCGCCGTCAGACCCAGGGCGACGGTAACCGAGCTGCGCTCGACGTTCTGGACGACGATCTGTCCGTGCGGGCTGTATTTCTGGGTCAGGCCCTGCAGGAAGACGAAGAGATCGCTCGTCTCGTCGAACCGCTCGAACGGCACGATTAGCTTCATGGTCAGTTCGATGAACGGACCGGGCAGTAGCGTTTCGGCCCGGGGCTTATCGGCGTTCTCGACAAGATCCCGAATCTCGGCCCCCAAGGCCTTCGCGATCTTCGCGAGCGTCACGACCAGAACCGACTTCCCACGCTCGCAGTTCTCGACCGTCTTGGCCGAGCAGATCGCCTTGCTCGCCAGGTCATCGATCCGCCATCCCTTCTCGATCCGAAGCGACGTGATGACGCCCTTCCTGACCTTGACCGTGCGGCCCCAGGGTTCCGTCGTCGAACCTTCGCCTGTCACCACGGCCGTCGTCTCCTGACGCGAACTTGCGGGAAAATGACTGCAACTTGCGGCCAGTTTCCGTCCAGGCTGGGGGGAGCTTAAATCCTTATGACGCTATGATTTTGATCGAAGGACGAGGGGATCACAAGGCTCGTCCGGCGCCTGTCTTCCAAAAGATGAGGAGTCGCAATGTCACCGGAGATTATACAGGCGGTCCCGCTCAAGAACATCGAGCTGGTCCCGCTGCTCAGGAAGTCGATCAACGAGGAGAGCCTCGCCGGGCTCATCCAGTCGATCCGCGAGGTCGGCCTGCTCTATCCGCCGCGTCTCACCCCCCAGGGGGACAAGTTCCTGCCGGCCGACGGATATCACCGAATCCTTGCAGCCATGAAGCTCGGCTGGGCGGAGATCCCGGCGATCATCGAGGCGAAGCCCCTCTCCGAGGGCGAGATGATCCAGAGGGGATTCATCGCCAACTCGCAACGCGTCGAGAACTCCCATCTGGAGAAGGCCGAGGGCATCGCACGGCTCATGGTCGTCACCGGCTGGAACGCCTCGACGGTCGCGGAGAAGCTGGGGTTGTCGAACGCGACCGTCTCGCGGCTGCTGTCCCTCCTGGAACTGCCGGAGCCGATCCGCGAGCGGGTCCACCGCGGCGACATCTCCCTGAGCGCGGCCTGCGAGCTGGCGCGGGTGGAGGACGGCGAGACCCAGGCGTCACTGGCCGGCCAGGTCGCCGCGGGCAAACTGAGCCGGGACGCGCTGGCCGGCTCGGTGAAGTCGCAGAAGCGTGCCGCCTCCGCGCCGGCGACCACGGCACCGTCCCGCGTCACGGCGAAGCTCGGCGGCGGCCGCACCGTCTCGGTCGTGGGCGATACCCTCGACCTCGAGGGCTTCATCGAGATGCTCGAAGAGGTCCTCACCAAGGCGCGGAAGGCGAGGACCCAGGGGATTGAGGTCGGGACCTTCGCCAAGATGCTGCGCGATCAGGCGGGTTGAAGAGCCCGCCCCTCGTGGGGGGGCTGGCTGGCGTGAATGGCGAGGCAACGAATCCGGGCCGGGGAGGTGACCGATGTGGGGGAGAAAAACAGAAACGCCGCAGCCTCGCACGCCGTGGCACCTCTCCGAGCCGCTGCTGTATCTGTCGGAGATCGACCCGTGGTCGAACGGGGACGCCTTCGAGGGGACTCTCGTGCTCGGCGCCACGGGAAGCGGCAAGTCGTCGGGGAGCGGCCGGGCGCTCGCGTTTTCCTTCCTGCGGGCCGGGTTCGGGGGGCTGGTCCTCACGGCCAAGCCCGACGAGCGGGCCCTCTGGGAGTCGTACTGCCGGGAGGCGGGACGCGAGGGCGACCTCCTGGTCTTCGGCCCGGAGCGGGCGCTGCGATTCAACTTCATCGACCACGAGCTCAGGCGTCCCGGCGTCGGGGCGGGCCTGACCGAGAACATCGTCAACCTCCTCTCCACCGTGCTGGAGGTGGCCGAACGCGGCGCCGGCGGCCAGGGCGGTCGCGAGGACGAGGGCTACTGGCGCCGGGCGATGCGGCAACACATGCGCAACCTGGTGGACCTGCTCGTACTCGGCAAGGGGAGCCTGTCCATCCCCGACCTATACCGCCTGGTCGTCTCGGCGCCGACGTCGACCGAGGAGGCCAGGTCGCCGGAGTGGAAGCGAGACTCATTCTGCTACGAATGCCTGAAGCTGGCCGACGAGCGGGACAAGTCGCCGCGTCAGCGGAAGGACTACGAGATCGTCGCCGACTACCTCATGCTGGAATTCCCGGCCCTCTCGGAGAAGACGCGCTCGGTGATCGTCTCGACCTTCACCAGCATGATCGACGTCCTCAACCGCGGCATCCTGCGCGACCTCTTCTGCGGCGAGACCAACGTGACGCCGGAGGTGGTCGAGTCGGGCAAGGTGCTGGCGATCGACCTGCCCGTCAAGGAGTTCTCCGAGGTCGGGCTCTTCGCCCAGGTGCTCTGGAAATACGTGTTCCAGCGCTCCGTCGAGCGGCGGGACACGGCCGCCAACCCCCGGCCGGTCTTCTTCTGGGCGGACGAGGCCCAGAATTTCGTGACCTCCTACGACATGCAGTTCCAGACGACCGCCCGTAGTTCCCGCGTGGCGACGGTCCTGCTCAGCCAGAACCTCTCGAACTTCTACGCCGCCCTCGGCGGCGGCGAGCGGGGCAAGGCGGAGGCGGACTCGCTCCTGGCCAACCTCAACACCAAGATCTTCCACGCCAACGGCGACCCGGTGACGAACGAGTGGGCCTCGACGCTCGTCGGCCGCACGCGGCAGTTCTTCGTGAATGGCGGCAACAGCTACCAGACCGTCGACATGCTGAGCTTCCCCTGGATGCGTTCCTTGCCGTCGATCAACGCCGGCATCTCCGAGTCGTTCGAGTTCGAGCTCCAGCCGAGCGTCTTCACCGCGCTGCGCAGGGGCGGCTTCGCCAACCATGGCGAGGTGGACGGGATCGTCTTCCAGGGCGGGAGGCGGTTCCGGGCCAACGGCCGATCCTGGCTCCGTCGGACGTTCCGCCAGCGCGACTAGCCCCTAGTTCCCTTTGATCGAATCCACATCGGCCGTACGTGCGCCGCCGCGGGGAGGCTGCGCGCAGGACGTGTCCTCAACCCCGGGAGGTGACCCTTTGAACGACCCGCAAGGCCAGGCCCAGAACAGCAATGCGAGGCTGACCTTCTCGCAGCTCCTCTTCATCCCACGGTCGCTCGCGTTCTCGGTCGAGGTGTTCCTCCACACCAAGATGGGCGATCGCTACTCGGACGTGCAGGCGGCGGCCGTGCTGCTCCTGGTCCCGCTCTATGCCGCCCTCTGGGAGGGGCGCGATCCGACGCCGCTGTTCGTCTTCCTGGCGCTCTACGTGGCGATGTGCGTGCGCAACCGGATCGAGTGCATCCTCCGGCGCGGCAAGCCGCCCGTCTGTCACTCCCGCTACACAGGCCTTCCCCGGCTGATGGGGCAGTGCCCTGGCCGCGGCGAGGTGTACGTGAAGCAGCATGTCGAGCCGGTCGTGGTCTTCTTCCTCGGCGGGGCGATCTGCCCACTCTCGGAGCCGCTCGGCGTGTACCTGATGCTGGCGGCCGCCGGACTGTTCGTCTCGGTGCTAGCCTCGACGGCCGTCGACCGCCAGCTCGTCCTCGACATCAACGACCTGATGATCGAGCAGCAGGAGCGCGCGGAGCAGTTCCGCGCCATGCGTGATGACCAGCCTTGAACCCGGAGGTGGATGATGTCGAGCGGGAACGAAGCGAAACCCAAGATCGGCGCCGAGCACGCCTCGGCGATGTGGCGCCAGGGCCTCCGCGAGCTGCGGTCGGCCGTGTATCCCGAATCCAACGTGTCGCAGCCGCCCGAATACGGCGTCTACGGCACGAAGACGCCCGGCGAGGTCGCCCAGGATCGCCGGAGCGACGCACGCGACCCCGAGGACGGGAGCGTGCAGTCCAAGGACTCGGCCCTCGAGGCCCGCGCACGCCAGGCCGAGGCCCGTGCAGCCAGGGCCGACGCGGGAAAGGGTGTCGAACGCGGCTGACCACGCGTCATTTCCCAGGATGCAGACACGGGCACGGACGCCCTGCGTTTCCTTCCTTCTTCAAAGCCTTGAGGAGTCTAATCGATGTTCACACTGTTGAGGGCCGGGCCCGCCGGTCGGCGACTTCCGATCTTCTGCGTTACGTTCGGCCTCGCGGCCGGGCTGGCGCTCGCCATGACGAGCTACTGCCCGTGGTATCGCTACGGCCCGGTTCGCCTGCGTGCCTGGAAACGGGTGGCGCCGCGCATCGAGCAAGCCGCCGCGGACACGCGGGCGGAGGCCGAGGCGTCGATCGGCCAGGTCGGGGAGTTCTTCGCGGAGCGGCGGAAGGGGGCCCGCGCCTTCGCCGCCGACGTCCTTTCCCTGGGCGGGAAGTGGGAGTTCGTGCGCGGCAAGTTCGAGACGGGCAGCCACGAGCGATATATCGAGGAATGCTTCGAGCGCCGCCTGTTCCGCCCCGACGAGCTGAAGGCGGTCATCGAGTCGGCCGTCGCACGCTTCGTGAGCGAGGCGCAGGGCCGCGAGAACCGGCTCCTGGTCGACATCAGGGCCGACCTGGCCGACGGCGAGCTGGCCGGCCAGGACTACCTCCCCGCCCTCCACAGCGAGGAGGAGTTCCGCCTGCGGTTCCAGGCGATGCTGGAGGAAATCCTGCCGGTCGTCGGCCGGGACGTCGGGGCGACGGTCGGCCGGGAGGTAGTCTCCTTCGTGGGATCCGAGATCGCCGCGCAGATCGTCGCGGAGATCGGGACGTCGTTGGCGGTCCGGCTCGGCCTGTCGGGCGGCATTTTGGGGACGGGCGCCTACTCGGGCACGGTGACGCTGGGCCTCGGTCTGGTCGCCGGCATCCTCGTCGACATGGCCCTCGACTGGATCATGCGCGAGGCGGGCTACGACCCGGAGGGCGAGATCGCCGCGCAGGTCGAGGCGTCGCTCGCCCGCCTCGAATCGCTCATCCTCGACGGGCCCACCGCCGACGACTTCCCCGATTACGACCCCACCGCCCACCCGCTCGCCGACCCGAAGTTCAGGGTGCTCATGCTGCCCCGCGGCGAGCCCATCCCCGACGACGCGACGCTGAATGCGCTCTTCCTGGAATTCCGCTCCCTGCAGGCGCGGCTGGAGCTCGCCCGCGCCGCCCACGAAAAGCCGGGGACCCTCGGCCTGCGCAACCAACTGCGACGCCTGGACGAGGGCCGCTCGAAGCTGCGCGAATCGGCGCTCAGGCGCCTGATCCTGGAAGGGGGTGTACGATGAGGACCCTACGCAGCCTGTCCGTGGCCGCACTCCTCGCCGCGTTCCTGGCGGCCGAGGCGCGGGCCGATCTTAGGAGCAAGGCGGCACGCGAGGCGGCGGAATACGTCCTGAAGAAATTCGGCGTGACGGCCGTGCGCGAGGGGACCGAGACCCTCGCCGAGCGCATCGCCGTCGCGGCGGCACGCCACGGCGATGACGCGATCGCGGCCGTGAGAAAGGTCGGCCCCAAGGCCCTTTCCTTGGCCGACGACGCCGGAGAACAGGCCCCGAAGGTCCTGCGGCTTCTATCGAAGCACGGGGAGGACGCGGCCGTGTGGGTCGTCCGCCGCCCCGGCGGGATGGAGCTACTCTCCCGATTCGGCGACGACGCGGCGGAGGTCCTGATCAAGCACAAGGGCCTGGCCGAACCCCTTCTCGAGCGCGTGGGCGGACCCGCAGTCAAGGCGCTCGGGGCCGTCGGCCCTCAAGGCGGCCGGCGCCTGGCCATGATGGCGCAGGGCGGGGAGTTGGCTGCGATCGGCCGCGGTCCCGAGCTGATGCAGGTGATCGCCCGCCACGGCGACCCGGCCATGGATTTCATCTGGCGGAACAAGGGGCCGCTGGCGGTGGGGACCACCCTCGCCGCCTTCCTGGCCGAGCCGGAGGCGTTCCTCGACGGGACGAACCGGCTGGCAGGCACCGTGGCGGAGAACGCCGTCAGGCCGGTCGTCCAGGAGACGGCGAAGGCCTTTTCTTGGCTCCTGCAGGCGGCGACCACCCTCGCCCTCCTGGGCTCCGCGGGCGGCGTCTTCCTGGCGGTCCGATACCCGCGGGCTGCGGCCGGGCTGGCCAAAATCGCCTTCGCAAGCCTGTCGAGGGGGCCGCGGTCGTGAGACAGATCGGCATGAGGAGGGCGAATCGAACCGGTCCGGCGGCCGGGATCGCGCGCATTGCTGCATCCCCGCCGGGCCCGGAAGTTCCATCGGGCGGGTCATGCCGACCCGTCCGCTCCCGAGGAGGTCACCATGTTCGTCGAATCGCAGTCGGCCGACCCGGCCGTGCATCGGGTGTGCGTGCGGATCGCACGCAGCTGCGTCCACGTCATCCAAGCCGTGCTGCGCGAGGAGGAGCGCGGCGACGCCGCGAGGGAGTTCTACCGCGTCTGCCGCGAGGAGCTCGACAAGCCCCCGAAGTCCGAGGAGATCTGATCATGCCCGAGGGACGAGTCCCCTCTCCCGCGATGCTTCGGGCGCTCCACGCCGAATGGGAGGCGGACCAGGCCGCCGCCCGCGCCCGCGACTACGGCGAGGCTGACGCAGCCACCTATGCCGGGCGGATTTGGGAGGGGTCGACAACGGTGGGCCATCTGGATCCCCAACCTCCGAGCTCGGAAACGTCCGGGCTGGGGAGCATCCTGGACCGGATCGAGCGATCCTGGGCCCGCCGCGACGAGCCGGGTCGCGAAAAAGGTCGTGGTGCGGACCGCGAGCCCGAACGCTGAGCGGAGGGAGGCATGACAGGCGATCTCCACCCCAAGCCCGAGCCCCCGCCGACCGCCCTGGAGCATCGGCTGTGCGCCATGGACGCCGTCTACCGGCGATACGGGCGCGAGGGGCTGCGGGACTATCCCTTCGGCGACGTCACCCTGCTCCTCGCCTCGAAGAAGCTGGAGCTGAGGGACGCGCCGCAGGGGCGCGACAACGACGAGAAACAGCGTGCCGCGAGCCGGTTGCTGGAGCTTGAGATCCGAGAACTCTCCGGCCACGTGGACGCCGTGCTG
>ERZ778021.1058-NODE-1058-length-36716-cov-8.885764_pt1 | contig 36716 bp, 22 predicted proteins | sample MGYA00375751_ERZ778021 | MGnify/ENA primary metagenome ERZ778021 (study PRJEB29350, sample SAMN05389814) | bioreactor metagenome | isolation source: Thiocyanate stock bioreactor | place: South Africa: University of Cape Town | collected 2013-08-29 ... | reverse complement strand
GTTGTCATTCAGAAAGTTATGATTGGCGGTGAAATAAGTGATAAAGTCAGGAGAATTAAAGAACTCAAAGCTGATTTTGGAACTGAAAGTTTCAATCTAAAAGAGTTTTATCCAACTGAAGCAGCTCTTATTTTTTCTATGGTTGCTTATAATTTGATGTCTGTTTTTTGCCTGTTTGTACTTCAAGAAAAAACTCAGAAAACATTATCAACTCTGCGTTACAGAACCTTTGCAATTGGAGCTTACTTTGAACAAGTTGGCGACACACTAAGAATTAAAATTGCATTAACAAAAAAACGAAGAAAATGGTTCGTAGGATTATGGGATTACCCGCTTGATTTATCAATGAAAATCGCTAATGCGTAATTTGGGTTAAAATTAATATAATACAGAAAGGCATAAAGAATGCTCAACAATCATAATGATAAGTATACATCCTTTATGCCTTAATATGCAACTGAATTATGAATTATTATTTAACTGCAATTTTAGTTCTATACAAATATCCATCTTGACTTAATAATTCGACAATATAAATACCTGCTGCATTCATATCGAGATTTACACTGCTCGTAAATACCATTGAATTTACCAAAGTACCGCTTACGCTGTAAACTTTTAATGTTTGTGTAGCACCCTGTGCTCCTACGACTTTCAACATATTGTCAGATACTGACACTTGTGGTTTGTAATTGATCGGAGAGTTCACACCTGATGTGCCGATAGTGAAAGTCTTTGTTTCTGCAAATGCTCCACCAAAATAAGAACCATTTATTGCTTGAACAGTCCATTCGTAATTACCATCAGGAAGTTCGTATAAATAATATTCCGTATTGGTAAATACATTACCTTCACGACCGCCAACTTTGCGCCACCCGTTTTTAGCTCCCCCTACAACAGCCATCGGATTATAAAGCCATTTACCGGTAGTAGTATTTTTCAAAGAAAGATTCCATGTTATACCAGGTTTCACCTTCAAATTAGCAGGAGCTTCCCATGAAAATATAGTACAGGTAGGATCGTCCGGATCGTCCGATTTAATCAAGTTGACTGGAGCATCAATAGCTGCTACTGCCGGAGATGTAGTGTTTTTCACCCAACCGGTTACACGACGTCCGATACTGCCAAAGCCATTTTCCAATAAGTCGGGTTTTCTGTCGTTGTCTAAGTCTGCTATACGGTATCCCTGCTCCGAAACACCCGGCACTGCACTACCTAAATTAGTCTTGGTAAATGTAAAATTAGCAGGGTCATCGCCTAAATATAAATATGTTACTTGTTTATTTATCGTGTTATCCCAACCACCGGAGAAGAAGTCGAGTTTGCCATCACCATTCCAATCTACCCAAGCTGTACCATTACCATAATGACCCACACGGGCAACTTCTTGCATAAATTTCTCCTGCAAACCTGTTCCTGCAAGATTTTTATATACACGATTCGGACGATCGTTAGTTTCGCCCGAGCAAAGGTAACCGTCACCGTTATGCAGCAAATCCATATATCCATCGCCATCTACATCAGCCCACGACGAAGTTCCATTCGCTTTTCCAAAAGTAATTCCATTAGCTCCAAAGTTAAACTCAGCAAATTTGCCATAACCATCATTCTTGAATAAAGAAGAAAAACGTTGAGAGTCTCCTGTTTGTGGTTCGTTATCACATTGTTTGGATAGATCGGCGGCATTAACCCAAATGTCAGGAAAACCATCCTTATTAAAATCTACTATGGTTACTTCCGGCTCAATAAGCCGATAATCAGAAAAAGAGAATGCATCTTCATCTGCTACAAAACTTCCATCTGCTTGTTGGAAGTAGATTACGCAATTATCTTTAAGAGTTCCGGGGATTTCTTGATTTGTTTCGCTATCTCTTTGAATTGTGTGATTAGCAAAGAAATAATAGTCTAACAATCCATCCACATTGAAATCTGCAAAACCGCAAGAAGTAACTGTAGGTGCATCAAGTATCGGATATTTTTCAGGATTTGCCAAAGAATAAACACCGTTGCCATCGTTTAATGCAATTCCTTTACCTCCCGAACCAGCAAAAATAATATCCAAATCACCATCACCATCAATATCACCAAACTTGATATTGCCGGCACGGACTACTTTAATAAGCCGTTCGCCCTCTTGCGGAGTAAAAGTACCATCACCATTACCAATAAAAACACCACCTTTTTCACCACCATCTTCACCGCTGAAAATAATATCCAAATTTCCATCGTCATTAATATCACCTACAGCGAAGTCGCCTTTCCACATGCCGTAATCTGCACCAAAATCGGTAAACTCATCTGCCCTTGCTACATTAAGTAGGCAAACAGCAACCAATGCTAAGAATAAAAACTTCTTCATGATTTATTAATTTAAAAATTAGTAATTTATAAAATTGAAAGTAAAGATATATATTTTTTGTTCTGTATAAATCAAGATACAACCACTTTCTGCCGAATAGTAGTAACGCCCGATTTATCCGTAACTGTAACCAAGTAACAGCCCTTAGGGATTGTAATCCCTTCATTCCCCTCTATAGTCCGATGTAAAATTTGCCTGCCGTCAACAGTCAAAATGCGCACATTATAAGTTTCATCCGACATGCCATTGACAAACACTTTTCCTTGCGTAGTGTAAACAGCAACCGGTCGTTCTTTCACAACATCAACATCTGTTATCGTATTACTAACCATAATTGTTTTTGTATTCAGGTTGAGTGTAATTGTCACTAATTTGTCATCATGCTCTTCTCCAATAACAAACTTATAATCATTTCCCAACCTGCCATAGTCTTTTTCGTAAGTAACAGTATGTGCATTATCCAACGTAACAACTTCATTCTCCAAAGTGGCAACATAGCAAGCAAGGTGAGAGTTGTCGTATTTCAAAAACTTAAAATCACCTGTCACTACGTTTCCTGTCCATGAATAAATACCCCGTGATATTTTATTCATTTTTTCAGGTTCATTTGAAAAATTCCATCCGCAAGGCATCGCCGATCCTCGAATATATACATGATCAAAATAATCTAAATCGTGTACAAAATTGTCCACACGGAGCGTCTTGTTTTTCGCATCGACAGAAAATTCCCAGTAACCATTCCCACTGCCATCTTCGGGTAAATTCCATTTAGTATCAGCACCTCCGCGTCTAATAGTCGTATTTTGCTCGATAGCGTTGCTAAGTAAAGTATTCTCTTCCGGATGAAACGATTCGTCCCAATGTCGGGCATTTATTAGTATTTTAAAATTACCCGGTTCAGTTCCCCATTGATTGTGTTCCAAATAGCCACGAAAATGAAATAAATCCGGATTGGTACCATCCCTATCCATCTTTTTTGATTCGCTTGGACTCCAATTACCTTCGTTAATTATAAAAGGACCTCCTACCAAAAACAGTCCGACCGGAAAATCAGATAAAACTGCCGTAAAATTTTCGATGAGGAAAGTATTGTTTTCGGTATCTACTTTTATCTCATAATAGCCATCACCACTTCTATCTTCAGGAATAGTCCATTTTGTATCCGAACCTCCTTCACGGATGCCTAACTCTACACCTATTTGAGCCGCACCAATAAGTTGATTTCCATCCCCAACAGGATGGTAGCCATCCCATGAATTGCTGCTGGTTAAGATCTTGAAATTTCCGGGTTCATCACCAAAAGTATTATAACCGATGTAACCACGATAATAAAAAACCTTAGGATTGTCGCTATCCTTTTCTAATTGTACAACATCACGATGGAGCCAGTTTGGTTTGTTTGCGTTAAAAGGTCCTCCGATAATGTAAAGATTTTCAGGTTGTGCAAAAACAGACAATCCGAAAATGCTGCAAAATACAGCAATCATCAATAGTTTTAATTGTTTCATAATAGTATTTTTAAAATTTATATTTAATATATTAGAGTACGTATACTTCCTATTCTCACACCTTGTTTGTTGTGCAACAATACAACGTAACAGCCTTTGCACAACGGAATTTCTGTGCTTCCAACAAATGTAGTAACAGCAACTTTCCTTCCGTCAACAGCAAAAACATTTGCCTGCAATTGATACTCATGTTCACTTCTTAGAATCAGCTTGCCTTTTTCGGTAAAGAAAGTTATTCCGTTATCATCATAAACTTTATCGATACCCGTTGCCGGTTGTCCATCCACAATCAGTTTCATGGTGTTGATATTTAGCGTAAACAGACTTTCTCCCGCTTCCGAAATGACAAATTTATAATCATTGCCTTGTGAGAAATAATTCTCTTCATAAACGATGTTGTGTTCCTTGCCTGAAAGTATCTTTTCATTAGCGGAAGTAGCCACGTAGCATCTTGTCCACGATCCTCTGCGGTGCAGGAACTTAAATTCTCCCGGAGATACTATTCCTTGCCACTGAAAAACTCCATCTTCTTTCTTTTGCATTGCAATAGGATGTTCATTATTCCATCCACATGTCATAGCAGTACCTGTGATATAAACCACGAGCGGTGGAGGCGACACTATAATATTTTGGACAAATTTCTCTACGGATATAGTCAAATCCAACGTATTTATTTTAATCTCATAGTAACCATCGCCACTTCGATCGGCAGGAATAGTCCATTTATTATCCTCTCCACCCTGGCGCATTTTTGCTGCTTGTGCCAATGGTTGATTTCCGGAAGCTGTAGGATGGAAACCATCGCTCCAACTTCTGCCGTTCAGAATTTTGAAACTTCCTCGCTCATCTCCTATCGGATTATAACGGATATCTCCTTTGTAATAAAATACAAACGGATTTTCGATGTCCCGCTCCAATTCTATCGCATCATGAAGTTGCCAGTTTGTCGCATTATTACTGAACGGTCCACCCATGATATATAAATTTTTTGCCGGATTAACACGCTGTACTGTAAGTGTCTTTTCATTTCGAGCAACCGTAAGAACCACCTTAAAGTAATCGTACTGCCCTACATATCTGATACGTAAACCTTTTTCAGCAGGTTCCGTTTCTTCACGAAGTGCAATGGTTTGCTCCAATGGATCACTATCACCACAATTATGAATATAATTCTTTGTACCATCCGTAATTTTGAAGGGACGATTAGCCAGCTTTCCGACATAAATAAATTCCTTGTTATTACTCGGATTCTCAGTTAATGTAACTTGTGTTCCTTCCGTAACAGCTTCGCCGGTTATAAACCAGTCGGCATGTACGTTCAACGAAAAGAAACATAAAAGGTATACGAGAAATAATAATTTTATATAGAATGCTTTCATAATCTTTTAATTTTGAATTTCCACAGTAATCGTTGAGTTACATGATTGCAAAGGCAACAGTATAACCAATTTCTTTTCGGCTGCTATGTACTGATACTCTCCTGACACACCTGACGTAAACTGTACCGATACAGGTGCTTCCTCTCTTGCCAATAACTCCAACTGATATGCACGTTCACTGGGCATTCCGGCAAATGAGCCTGTGCGTGGATGAATAGTGCAAGTAGTTATATTTCCATTTGTAACCTGCGAAATACGAGTAAAAGTATGCTCTGTTTCATAATTACTGCTATTGCCCTCATCTTCATAGTAATTCAACTCTCCCATATTCCCAGGTGTAAACTGTAAAATCAGCTTATTCGGACGCGTTTTCAAATGAGATATTTTTGGATATAATGGAATAATAGCGCCCTCGCGGTAATAATAAGGTATTTGGTCACGGGTAAAATTGCGTATAGTCACCTGATTTCCATTGAGTACTTCTCCTGTGGACACTTCATACCACTTTCCATCGGGGAGCCATACTGTTTGATCCGTAGAATTAGTACCATTATCCGAGTGAGTTATAGGTGCTGCCAAAATATCATTGCCAAACATATATTGCCCTTCATAAGTATAGGCTTCTTCTTGTTCAGGATAATCATAATACATCGGACGACAAATTCCTATACCGGTATCATAAGAATAGCGAGCGAAGGTATAGATATAAGGTATCAGGCTATACCTAAGCTGTATAGCATCACGCATTTGGGCAAAATTCGGATACATCCATATCCTACGTTCAATATGCGAAGCTGCTGTGGCGTGAGTACGCAAAACAGGAGAAAATATACCATACTGAATCCAACGAAGATAAAGTTCAGGATCGTTGTCTCCATCCTGATTGTGCCCACCTATATCATGACTCCAATATCCGTAGCCTACATTAGAAGCTGTTGATGTGAAATAGGGTTGAAAAGCCAGCGATGGAAAGGTTGCATACGCATCTCCCGAAAAGCCTATTGGATAGCGATGATTACCTAATCCGCCCCAACGATGAAAAATAAAGGGGCGACCTGTATTTTGTAATTTTTTATCATTAAAGAATACATGATTTAACCAGAATGTATTACCTAAATTTGGTTCATTTCGGGCAATCATCCACTGCTGCCAATCGAGCCACCAGAAATCCACACCAATATCTTCATGAGGGCGGAGAATACGATTAAAGAATGCTTCATAGAATTGCTTATTTTCTATATTCCAAGGAATTGTCTGTCCATTTGTCACCCCTAAATCAGCAGCTAACAATCCATAATTATCTTCTTGTGGGAATACGCCATCGGCAGGATGCAGATTAAGAGTTGTATTCAGATTTTTACTGTGCAACCAAGAAAGGAAGCCTGCCGGATCAGGAAAAAGCTCCTTGTTCCAACTCCAACCAGTCCACTCTGTATTAGCAGTACTACCAGTCTTGCCATTTTTATGCCAGTCCATATCTATTACCAATACATCCATCGGAATATCACGTGTTTGAATTTCATTCACAATATCCCTCATATCCTGTTCTGTGTAGCGTTGATATTTCGAATACCAATAACCGAAAACATAAAGTGGAGGTAGTGGCATCTTTCCGGCTATTTTGGTGAAATCGCCCAACGCTTTCTTATAATTGTGACCATAGCCGAGGAAATACCAATCAAGCGAATTAGGATCGGTACGCTGCGCAACCCACTCTATATCTTCTCCTGTAGTACCATCAAACATCAGACTTAAACTTCCATCTTTACGGGGTTGTTTTTCATCAATAATCGCCCAACCCGAGCGCGAAACTAATCCGTCTTCCAACCAACTGCGTACATCTCCTTCTGCCATATCAAGCGTTCGAGTAGTACCTTTCAGATTATAGGGATCTTTTTTCCCTGGATACCACACAATTTCTTCATCGTTCACTTGTAATGCTATTTGTAAGTTAGGATTGCAAGGATCGGAATTGACTGGATGTGAGCCTATTTTATAGCGTAACTCCAACTTTTGTGTGGTTATATAAAGGTATCCATCTTCTTCTCGCTGCGTAAAGGCTGGAACGGGTAGATTACGATTAATAACCACAAAAGAAGCACGATCCTCAAATTTCTTTTGCGCACTATATTCTATGCGGATCAGTTCTGGCATAAGGACTGTAAATCGCATATTCCCAGAGATTACAATAGCAGAAGGATTAGCATGCGGATTGTTTTGAGCAAAAACAGGTAATCCAAAAATACTAGAAAGTAAGATAATCAGCAACATTTCACGTCTCTTCATACGTTTAAATTTATTTTTTAGTTGTCATATGTAACTATCAATGAACTTGATACCCAATCTTTATTCAGTTTCGAAATAAGGAGATTCCTTCATACCATGACTGGGTTTTCCTTGATTGTCGTTATCGTGATTGATAACAGGCCAACCATCAACCCATGTAATTTCATCTAACATCAACGGACGGCGTGTAGCTCCTCCCGGTAATAGTGGATTATTTATATTAATAGCATGATATAGAATAAAGTAACGTCCATTATCATCTTGAATTATTTCACCGTTATGACCAGGACCTACCCATCCAATACTCTGGTCGCCTCTTAGAAATGGTGTTCCTTCTACGCCATTCGTAAGGATACCATTTCCATTTTGAGCTAAATATGGTCCTGTTATGGCATCTGCTTTTGCTACTGTTACGCGATATTGACTATTGGCACCTTCGCAGCAACTGCCTGATGAGCCAAAGAAATAAAACTTGCCACTATATTGATAAATATAAACCGCTTCAAACATGCCGTTGGCTATTTGTTTTTTTGTGGCTAATTTGGGTGTCTTATAATCGGTCATTTCCACACAGTATATCCCACGGAAACTTCCCCAAAACATATAATTCTTTTTGTTACGTCCTGAACCTACCGTAATAAAAAACGGATCTATTCCATTAGCTACACCACTTTCAGTAGAATTGAAGACTTTTCCCTGATCGGTAAAAGGACCTTCGGGACTCGTAGCGGTAGCAACTCCGATTCCCGGATTGGCATCACCCCAAGTAGAAAGGCTATAATACAGATAATAAACACCATCTTCACCATAAACTATTTGTGGCGCCCATACTCCTGCATTAACAGTTCCCCACTTAGGTTTAGTCGAACTGGTAAACGCATCGGACACATAAGTCCAGTTAATCAAATCTTTCGACATAATAATAGGTACTATATGATGCTCACCTTCTTTCCAAGTATTTTCTGTTCCGTAAGCATAAAACTTTCCATCAGATGTTTTAATAAAAGTAGGGTCAGCCAAATCAGGTTCAAACACCGGATTTTGATATATAGTATCGGGCAATGACGAAGTATCTAACCAAATAACTGTTTTAGGCCACTCTTCTCGACACGAGTATACAGTAAATAATACCATTGTCAACATACCGACTATTCCACTCATAATAATTATTTTCTTTTTCATGTGTTTAAATTTTAAACCTCTCCAAATACCTCTCCTTAACGTTACAAACTATCCAAAGGAGGAATATTTTAGGGAGTGCGATTTATTTAATCATTTTTACGTTTATAATTTCAGTCTTCTAAACTTACCATCCTTCGTTTTGTTCCAATCCTTCCACCAAAGGCAATTCGCGCGAAGGTATAGGGAAACGGAAACATTTACCATCGGTATAATCAAAGTTATCAAACTCACTGTCGCGCGACTGTAGCCATTCAAGAGGAGTTTTACCATCGATAAGATAATCGGAAACCATCGTTTCTTTAATACCATCTCCATCGTTGTCGCGGAAGAACCAGCGTTCGAGGTCGAACCAGCGCCAACTTTCGCCGGCTAACTCGCAAGAACGTTCATGCATAATTTGTATGCGCATTTTATCTTTTGTGTCGTAAGCCGATGCAGGATAGGTGCTCGAAGGCAATTGAGGCATGTTAACACGTGAGCGTACTCTATTAATGTCATCTACCGCACCCGATAGTCCCAGTTCGTTCAATGCTTCGGCACGCATAAGATAGATGTCAGCCAATCGAATTACGCGTATATTAATACCGTTGTTTGCATGAGATTCCGGAGCAGCTTCCGATTTGGTGTCCCACTGTGTATATTTTTTCCAGTAAACCTTATTGCTTTTTACAGTACCGGCACTTACCCAACCACTAAAAGTACGTCCATAATACAGGGTATTATCAAGTGGGTCGTTATAAAACAAGGTAGCTTTCAAACGTGGGTCAGATTTTCCATCCGCCATTGTTTCTTTCTGAAATTCATCTCGTACACTATTACTTGCTGTGCCGTCGTCATACGATTGTCCATTAGCAGGCAGTCCAAGGAATTTAGCTCGTTCTTGGCTCAACTGACCTATCCCACTACGGTCGGGAGCAAATTGAATCTCGAAAACCGACTCGGTATTGAATTCACCTGCTTCGTTAAAATTAGATGCATAATCTACATCATCCAATTTATAAATTCCTGAGTTGATGATGGAGTCGCAATAAAGCTTCATATTTTCCCAATCCAAAAGCTGACCGTTCACTTTTGCCAGCATACCCCATGCAGCGCCTTTAGTGATACGTCCTAAATCGGCATTGTTTTCCCAACTTTTAGGCAAACGTTTAGCAGCTTCTAAAAAGTTCAATTTTGCCTCACGATAAAGAGCATCTTGTTCAAGAATTTTGTATCCTTGATTATATTCCGACATATCAGGAATGATTGGAGCCGGACCACGTCCATAAACTCCCGCTATATTGAAAAGCCCTAATCCACGCAAGAAATATGCCTGCCCCATAATCTGATCTTTCTTTAGTTGCTCTTCAAATTCTATTTTTTCACCATGATATAGTACCTGATTAGACCAAAAGATACCTTTATATAAATCTAACCATGTGTACAGCACTGCTTCACTTGCTCCATCATTCAGAGTCCTGAAATTGGAATATGATTGGAAGTGAGGGTTTGGAGAAGTAGAATATCCTTCATCCGAACGCGACACATACAGTATATGCAGCCAGCGACGATATTCACCATTAAAACGTAATGGACGGTAAGCAGCGTTAAGACCCTGACTCAATTCTTCCTCCGTTGTCCAATAGGTTTCGGAGTCCTGTTGATTCGGATTTTTCTGTTCTAACAGACTTTCGCAAGAAAGTAGCATCACTCCTACCACTAATAATACTAAATATTTTATTTTGTCCATAATATATTATGTTATTCGGTTAATAAATCTATTAAAAAGACACTTGTAATCCACATCCGAACGTCCTTACAGGCGGAAAGTGTCCATTATCGTTACCTTTATTATACACACTGCCACCAGATATTTCCGGATCGAAGCCGGAGTATCCGGTTATAGTAAACAGGTTCTGTGCTGTAAAATACACTCGGCAGGTTTCAATAAGGTTTGTCTTTTGCATCCAAACTTTTGGCAAGGTATAACCTAATTGCAGATTTTTCAAACGCAGATAATCACCTTTTTCTATCCAACGATCGCTATACCCTAAGGTATTGTCGGTTTGTCCCATTACCGGACGTGGCGTTGTGTTAGATGTGCCTTCACCTGTCCAAGGTTTTAAGCCCGCGGGGAAATTGCTTACGTCGTTCATCGATTCGAGAGTACGCTTCACCCCATTGTAGATATAATTACCGGTTACACCATAGAAAAACAAACTAAGGTCGATACCTTTATATCCGAAAGACATACTCACACCACCTTCCATTTTTGGAAAAGGACTGCCTACATATTCTCTATCCTCACTATTGTCGTTACCATCAATCTTACCATCGTTATTAAGATCTTTATAGCGAATATCACCAGGTTGTGCCTTTGGCTGAATAAGAAATTCTATTCCTGTGACAGGATCCAACCAAGTGTGGCTGTTCACTTCATCCCAATTTTGGAAGATACCATCGGTACGGAGTAACTTGAAATCACCGATAGAGCGTCCCGGTTCAGACACATTAGCTCCCGAATAATGAATATCATCGCCACCAAGATTAATAACATTGTTGCGTACACCCGATAGGTTTACTGAAATATCATACGTAAAATCACTTATTTTATCGCGCCAGCCCACTGAAAGTTCAAGACCTTGATTGCGCATGGAACCATAGTTGACCCATGGATAATCGGATGCGTCTGTACCGGTCACCCACGGAAGTTCTACTTTCACGAGGAGGTCATATACATTTGCACTGAAATATTCGAGACTTCCATACAAACGTTGGCTTAACATAGTCCAGTCCATTCCCACGTTAAGGGTTTTACGGGTTTCCCAACGCAAGTCGGAGTTAGAAAAACCTTTTTGAATTGTACCCGGATAATATGTCGGATCGACTGCAGGTCCAAAAAGAGCACCTTCACTTGTGTGCATATAAGTAACATATCCATAATCGCCTATTGCTTGTTGGTCGCCCAATATACCGTAACCTATACGGAATTTCAGGTCATCTAACCATGAAACAGATTGCATAAAATCTTCTTCACTTATACGCCAGCCCGCCGAAACAGAAGGAAATGTACCGTAACGATAGTTGGCACCAAAGCGAGAAGAAGCATCACGGCGTACGTTCAACTGAAGGAGATAACGATCAGCGTAACTGTAATTGATACGACCGAGCAATGAAGTCATGAAAGTAGTCGATTCATTACCACCCATATCCATTTCGTTTTCATCCTTTCCATGCTGGTCGAGTACCCAATATGTTCCACCTGCCAATAAATTGCGTGTAAGAGCAGAATTTCCATGTCTGTCGGTACGTTGCGCTGTGTAACCAACAAGAGCATCGAAGGCATGATTGCCAATTTTATTCTGATAGAACACTGTATTTTCCCAAATAAGCGATAATCTTTCGCCATTTTGTTCTACCAATTGATTCTGAAATTCCGGAACTGTCAGGTAGCGCATTTGTTTGTAGATTGTTTTATACTTATCGTAATAATCAAAGAGCTCCATTCCCAAACTGGTTTTCACTTGCAATCCTTTAATAGGTTCTATTTGCAGATAAGCATTTCCTAACAAGCGATTATTATATTGTTTGTAGTCTTGCAGTTCCTGTAGTGCTATTGGATTTGTACCATAAGTAGGATATGCAGCTGTACCGTAACCATAGCTACCATCTTCATGTTTGACCGGAATAGTAGGACACATACGAGCCACATCGATAAATGGTGAACCTTGCATCGGTACCGAAATAGAGCGTCCAAAAGTGAAATTTTCGCCAATGGTAAAGATTCCTTTACGTGCTTCGCTATTACTGCGAATGTTGAAACGTTTATGCGATGGTCCGATAACTACTCCATCTTCATCGTAATAATTAAATGAGAACATATAATTACCACTCTCATTACCTCCTGATATACTCATATTAACATCAGTCGTATTACCCAATTTGAAGAATGCGTCCTGCCAGTCGGTATTGTATAATTCTTGTCCGTATTCAGGTTTACCAGGCCAAGTTATGCCGGCATTCTCATAGGCTAATTTTTGTATTTCGAGAAAGTCGAGTGTTTGCATCATCTCAATGCGGTTAGCGATCTGAGAAATGCCATATGATGCGTTCAGATTGATTCTTGTTGCGCCTGCTTTTCCTCTTTTGGTGGTAATTAATATTACACCGTTTGCACCGCGAGAACCATATAAAGCCGCCGAAGCCGCATCTTTTAGAATTTGTATATTTTCAACATCATTCATGTTAAACTCACGCTGTGTACCCTGCATAATTACTCCATCAATTACGTACAAAGGACCTACATTGGAGAATGATCCGATACCACGTATATTAATGTCTGCACCTGCACCGGGAAGTCCTGAAGATGTTACACTTACACCCGGCGCCAAACCTTGTAAAGCTATGCCAATATCGGCAGTCTGCATTTTTTTCATTTTATCAGCATCCACCACACTGATAGCACCGGTCAAGTCCTTTTTCTTTTGCGTACCATAAGCCACTACCACCACCTCGTCAAGCAAAGCATCGGTTGGCTCCATCGCAACATTCATAACTCCTCCGCTTATTTTTACAGTTTGAGTTTGGTAGCCTACATAAGAGAAAGTCAAAGAAGCATCTGCGGAAACATCCAATGCAAAGCGTCCTTGAAAATCGGTAACAGTCCCGATTTGGACATTACCTTGTACTACTACCGAAACCCCTATAAGCGGCAAATTAGTTTCATCAACTACTACACCGGCAACACGCGTGTTGGTGTTGTGTACCGTCTGTGCAACGCCATTCCCTACGGTCAGACCATATAAGAAGAACAGAAGCAACAAGAAAGGAACTATCCTTACAGAAAAGATATAGCCTTGTTTTTTTGTTTTTTGATTCATATTAGATTATTTAATTGATAAAACATATAAATTAAAATCCCTTATCATTTGCACCATGTAACAATTCTGCGCTTGGGTAAGTAAATCTTTGGTAAGCATAATGTGTGTCATGTTAATTCAGATTTAAAAAATTATACAATTGAAAGATATTCTCAAAATGCAAATATAATCAAAATATGTATAGAGTCGGCTTATATAAAAAGTACATTTTCTTACACTATTGTTCATTTTCTATCATTAATAGAGAAAATAAACATAAATGTAATAACTTTACAAAAAAAATTCATCAAACATGAATAAGCAACATATAAAAGCGATAATACTATTCTTATTCCTTTTGCTGATAGGGAGGCAGGTAACCGGACAACAAAACCGCTTCTTATTTGATTACATTACCAACTACAACGGATTAACACACAACACTGTATATGATATCTGTCAGGATGAAAAAGGCTTTATGTGGTTTGCCACAGAAATCGGGCTGAACCGTTACGACGGACATTACATTAAACAATATCTATACACTCCCGATAATTCGCGGTCTTTGCCTTCATATACCGTAAATTCGATTGTTTATACATCAGACAATATTCTTTTTGTCGGAACAACCTACGGGCTTGCCGCTTACTGTCCTGAAAGAGACGATTTTCGCCATATTATGTATAACAACGAACCTATAGGACATATTTCATCTATGAAACAAGGCTTTGGTTCCGAACTATTGATAACCACAGAAGACAGAGGTGCCTTTATCTTTAATTATGCTGCTGACAGCTTATTTGAATTAGAAGCAGATGATAAAATTTTCGGTATAACTATCGGCAGAGATAATAGTTATTGGGCTTTCTCGCGCTATGCACTTTACAAATTCGACATACATGGCAGACCAACAGCCACTTATCCTGTATCACCACAACTGTTAGCTTCTGCCATCTCCTACATCACAACTGATAAAAACGGCGTTTTATGGATAGGGACTTTTGAGAATGGTATTTTCACCTACACGTCCGAAACAGAAGGCTTTAATCAGCTTGATGTTTGCAAAAAAACGAAAATGTACTATGTACGAACGATAGAAGAAGGCGAAAATCCTGATGAATATTGGATTGGTACCGAAAGCGGACTTTACATTATCAATGTTAAAACTAATAATTATACGCACTATACCCAATCTTTCGACAATCGTAACAAAACTATTAATAACAATGCTGTATATAAGGTTTGCCGTAGTAAACAAGACATCTTCTATATCGGCACTTACTTCGGCGGAGTAAACATCGCAAATACCAGACATATCGGTTTTAATGCTATAGTACCGGAAGAAAAAAACGGATATTTGCACGGTACAGCTATCGGCACAATAGCAAAAGCTCCTGACGACAATTTATGGATTGCTACAGAGGATGCCGGAATAGCTATATTCAACAGACAAAATTACACTTTCCATCACCTACTGTTCAGTCCAAAAGATCCAAACAGCATATCATCTAATAATGTACATGCCTTATTGATGGACGGCAACACGTGCTGGGTAGGACATTTTATGGGTGGAATATCCAAGGTGGATATAAACAACGGCAAAGCAAAACGCTATATCTATGAAGCCTACAAACCATCATCGTTAAGTAATAATTTTGTATTTGCCCTTCATTTCCTTTCACCTGACTCTATTTTGGTTGGCTCACTTTCGGGTGTGGATATTCTGAACAAACGAACGGAAACTTTCAGTCGATTTCGTGAAAATGAATTTGCCGATTGTTTTATCTACGATATCTTTACCGCTCCTGATGGGAAAATATGGTTTTGCACATACAACAAAGGAATATACGTCCTTGACAACAAAAAATCAGGACTGATGACACATTATCAGGCAAATGATGGATCCGGCTTAACGAGCAACTCAATTATCAGTTACTGTATTGATTCTTCAGAACAAATTTGGATAGGTACACGCGATGGCGGCTTATTGAAATATCTTCCAAATGAGAAACGTTTCAAATCATGTAGCCAGCGTATGCTTATAGACAATATTGTTTACGGTATAGTGGAAGACAACTACGGATTCTTTTGGATAAGTACTAACAAGGGTATCAGTCGGCTAAATTTCAATGACTCCACAGCTGTCCATTTCAACGTTAAACACGGGCTTTCGGGAAATCAACACAATTACAAGTCCTATTTCAAAGACAACGATATTATTTACTTCGGTAGTGTAACGGGGCTGACATGGTTCAATCCTAAGAAAATTCTTACACCGGAAGAAAAACCTGCTGTTTATTTTACCAACTTACGGATTTCCAATGAAATAATCCGTCCGGATTCGACAGGCGTACTAAATCGACAAATTGATTTTACGCAACACCTCACATTGAAACACAATCAAAATTCTTTTACGCTTGATTATGCTTCCATCAATTATTTCTCAGACGACATTGCCTATCAATATTATCTTGAAGGACTTGAAACAACGTGGTCGCCTTTGGTAGAAAGAACACAGGCAAATTACACCAATATCGCTCCCGGCGATTATACATTTCACATTAGAGCAATCAACACTATAAATGGTTTGGTAAGCGAAGAACGCACTATGCTGATTACCGTCAAACCACCTTTTTGGGCGTCGTGGTATGCCTATTTATTCTATTTCATCGTTGTTGTGGGGATATTCTATTACTTCTATCGAATGTATCTAAATCGTCAGCGCGAAAAAATGACGCTGACTATTGAAAAAATAGAAAAAGAAAATCTAAAACTACTTCATCAGCACAAGATGAATTTTTTCACTTACATTTCTCACGAATTTAAGACACCGTTGAGCATAATTATCACTTCAGTTGATATGCTGTCGCAAAAAGTGAGTGCAGAAGACAGCGAAATCAGACAATCCATTAAGCGGAGTGCAAACCGTCTGCTTTCGTTGGTAAACCAACTGATGGAATTTCGCAAAATAGAAGCCGAACACGCTGTAATACACAACACAAAAGGTGATATTATTGATTTTACTAATCAGATTATCCACATTTATCGCCCTTTACTCGAGAAGAAAAATATTCAGTTAGGTATCAAAATAAGCTACACTGAGAATGAGGTCTTATTCGATTTCGATAAGTTGGAGAAAATAATAACCAATCTTCTAACCAATGCCGTTAAATACACGCCGCAAAATGGTACAATAGATTTCACGTTAAAAATAGAAAATAATACAATCAATTTTTCTGTGAAGGACAGTGGAAACGGTATGTCTGAGAAGAAGAAAGAAAAGATTTTCGAGTCGTTTTACAGTGACGGATTTTCTAACGAGGTCGTGGAAAGTAGCGGAATAGGACTTGCACTTACCGCAAGTTTGGTCAAATTGCTGAAAGGAAAAATATCTGTAGATAGTATGCCTGGACAAGGCTCATGTTTCAACGTGTCTTTACCTTACACAGCCAACACTATACCCCTATCCTCAATAGATACGCAACCGACAGATATCAAAACCGAGTATATTATACAGGCTGAAAATAGTGAGGTAGATGCAACCGAAGATAGCGAGACAACAACTCCCAACAAAGAATACACTCTCGTAATTGCCGAAGACAACAAAGATCTTATGACCTTGCTACATCAACATTTCAGAAAAAAATATCATGTAAAAAGTCTTGAAAACGGACAGGAAGCGTGGGAATACATGAATAAAAAGATACCCGACATCGTTATTACAGACGTTATGATGCCGGTGATGAGCGGTATAGAGTTGTGCCAGAAGATTAAAAGTGATATAAATTTTTGCCATATTCCGGTTGTGATGCTCACAGCAAAAGACAGTACAGAAGACAAATTGGAGGGTTTACAGGTAGGTGCGGACGCATACATAGCCAAACCGTTTTCGATAGCGGAATTAGAAATCCGGCTGAATAATATTCTAAATAGTCAGAAAGCACTGAGAAACAGATTGAAAGAATTAGCAGGATACGAAGGATTGGAACTTCCCGCAACCAACCACGAACAGGCTTTCGTGGAGAAAATGCTTGCCATAATTCAGAATAATTTGGAAAATAGTGGATTGGATGTACAGTTCATAGCCGATACCTTAGGCATCGGACGTACTAATCTGCATAACAAACTGAAAAAGCTGATGAATATGAATACATCGGAATTTATCAACACTGTACGGATAAACAAAGCCAAAGAGTTAATGCTTCAAGACGACGAATTGACTTTTGCTGAAATAGCATACAAAGTGGGTTACAAAGAAGCAACCTATTTTACACGTATTTTCAAAAAACTTAGCGGGAAAACACCCAAAGAATATAAACAGGAAATGCTTGATAATAAAATAACTAAGTAATCTTTAGTGATCAGATTATAGAAAAAATCATAAACACATAAAATTCTTACATCCCTGTCAGCCTCTTTAAAGTCTCGACATGCTGATTCCAAAGCAGGACTGCATCATCCATATCCGAACTTTCAGCAAAATCGGTTACGTATAATAATACATCATTTGATAATTCTGATGTCAAGATTTTCATTTCAAAATATACATCAGTACCCTTATCTTCTTCCCATTGAAAGCGAATATGACTGTTTTGCTTTGATTGTAACAAATATGCTCTCTGAGAATGATTATCCCATGTGAAAGTATAAATATTATCTTCTGCATTTACCTCATCAGCGAACCATTCCGACAAACCATATGGTGTCCCGATGCTACTCCATAAAATTGTGAGTGATGCGTTACTTAACGGATACTCGATATTGAACTTGACTTTTTTCATACGTAATTGATGTGCTAATGTGACAATATGCTTGCATTTCTTAAGCTTATCATTATTACTTAACGAAATTGTTCGCAATATAGTAATTTTTCTTTAATCTTGCTATCTTTGCACTACAAATTTTAAAAGATATGTCAGACGATAAAAAAGTTATTTTCTCGATGGTGCGGGTGAGCAAGACCTTTCCGCCACAAAAAAAAGTTTTAAACGATATTTATCTCTCCTTTTTCTACGGAGCTAAAATAGGAATTATAGGTTTGAACGGTTCCGGTAAATCTACTTTGCTGAAAATCATTGCAGGCGTTGAAAAGAATTACGATGGCGAAGTGGTGTTTTCTCCCGGATATTCTGTTGGTTATCTTGAACAGGATCCGCAGCTTGACTCAAACAAAACCGTTAAAGAAATTGTTCAGGAAGGCGTTCAGGAGGTTATGGATCTTCTTGCTGAATATGAAGATATTAATGCTAAATTTGCTGAACCTGATGCTGATTTTGATAAATTAATCGCCCGTCAGGGTGAATTGCAGGAAAAGTTAGACCATGTAGATGCGTGGAATATCGACAATAAATTGGAGCGTGCTATGGATGCTCTTCGTTGTCCGCCTGAAGAAGCTATCGTTTCTACTCTTTCAGGAGGTGAGCGCCGTCGGGTTGCTTTGTGTCGTTTGTTGCTTCGTCAGCCCGATATCTTATTATTAGACGAACCAACCAACCATCTTGATGCTGAATCTGTTGAATGGCTTGAACAGCATCTGCAACAATATCAAGGAACGGTGATTGCCATTACGCACGACCGCTACTTCCTCGACAATGTAGCCGGCTGGATACTCGAACTCGATCGTGGAGAGGGTATTCCTTGGAAAGGCAATTACTCATCGTGGCTCGAACAGAAAACTGCTCGTATGGCGATGGAAGAAAAACAGGCAAGCAAACGCCGTAAAACCCTCGAACGTGAGTTGGAATGGGTACGTATGGCTCCAAAAGCTCGCCACGCAAAAGGAAAGGCTCGTCTCGAAGCCTACGACCGCTTGATGAATGAGGATCAAAAAGAGCGTGAAGAAAAATTGGAGTTATTTATTCCTAATGGTCCGCGACTTGGTAACAAAGTAGTTGAAGCTGTTGATGTTAGTAAAGCATTTGGAGATAAATTATTATTTGAGAATCTGAATTTCACACTTCCACCAAACGGCATTGTTGGAATTATCGGTCCGAATGGAGCCGGTAAGACTACCCTATTTCGCATGATGATGGGCATAGAAAAAGCAGATAATGGTACGTTTGATGTAGGTGAAACAGTGAAAATTGGATATGTAGATCAAAGTCACACCGATATAGACCCAAACAAAACAGTCTTTCAGGTAATTTCAGGTGGGACTGAGTTTATACGTGTGGCAGGAAGAGAAATCAATGCACGTGCATATCTTGCTCGCTTTAACTTTACCGGTGGCGATCAGGAAAAGCTTTGCGGTATACTTTCAGGCGGGGAGCGAAACCGACTGCATTTAGCTCTCACACTCAAGTCGGAGGCTAATGTATTGCTACTCGACGAACCTACCAATGATATAGATGTGAATACGCTACGAGCTTTGGAAGAAGGACTTGAAGCTTTTGCCGGATGTGCTGTGGTTATTTCGCACGACCGCTGGTTCTTAGATAGAATTTGCACGCATATTATTGCTTTTGAAGGTGATTCACAGGTGTTTGTGTTCGAAGGCTCTTATTCTGAATATGAAGAAAACAAACGTATGAGATTAGGAGATGTCGGACCAAAGAGAATTAGATATAAGAAGTTGATGTGATTAATGTGATAATGTGCCAATGTGCCAATGTGCCAATGTGATAATGTGATAATGTGATAATGTGATAATTTGATAATGATGATTGGTGCGATTGTAAAACAGATATAAAAAATAAAAATTATTATTCGCAAAGTGTCCTAATGCCATTTTTACACCGCATGTGTAATATGTGCATAACCGTATGCAAGCGAAGCGCAGCTTACGGTATGGGTATATCCTTTGACACTCAAGCCTCGCAGAGGCGGCATTATTATTATCCCGCCCTTGCAGGGCTCAGAGTTAGGAAAATGCATCCTCTATCCGTAAGCTACGGCTACGCCTTGCATACGGTTATGCATGATAACGCTCCTGCGGAGCTTAGGTCATTTTATGGATAATCATTAAAATAAAAAATATGAAAACAATATTAAAACTAACATTATTTGGACTTATCATGCATAGTTGCACAAACAGAGCAAATATACAATATCCGGAAACTCGGATGGATACGATAACTGATAATTATTGGGGTACTGATGTTGCCGATCCTTATCGCTGGCTTGAAGACGATCGCTCGCAGGAAACTGAAGCGTGGGTTGCAGAACAAAACAAAGTAACCTATGATTATCTTGCACAAATTCCTTTTAGAGAAGATTTAAAGAAGCGGCTTACAGATTTGATGAATTATCCTAAATATGGTTCACCTCTAAAAGTGAATGGTAAATACTATTTCTATAAAAATGATGGTTTGCAAAATCAGAGTGTTTTATATGAATTAGATTCGTTAAATGCTGAGCCTAAGGTGCTGCTCGACCCTAATAAGCTCTCGGAAGATGGAACAGTGGCTTTATCACAGGTGTCATTCTCGAATGATGGTAAGTATTTAGCATACAGCATAGCAAAAAGCGGATCCGACTGGAATGAGATTTTCGTGATGGATATTGCATCGCGACAATTACTTGGCGATCACATCGAATGGGTGAAGTTTTCCGGCATTTCGTGGTTCAATGATGGATTTTATTATTCAGCTTACAGTAGACCAGAAAAAGGCAGGGAATATTCAAACAAGAATGAATACCATAAAGTCTTTTATCACCGTTTGGGAGATAATCAGGAAAAAGATAATATAGTGTTTGAAAATAAACAATTTGCACTTCGTAATTGCGGTGCTTCTGTTTCTGATGATGAAAAATACTTGTTTATCACTGAAACTGAATCTACTACAGGTAATTCTTTATGGCTAAAAGATTTAACCAAAGCAAATACAAAACCGATACTCATAGCTCCTGGATTTGAGTCTGACTTCGATATAGTAGATCATTATCAGGGGAAAATATTTGTGCTGACTAACTATCAGGCTCCCAATCAGCAATTGATGATAGTCGACCCCAACAAGCCTCAGCTTGAAAACTGGCAAACTTTGATTCCTCAATCTGAAAATGTTATGCAGTCAGTTTCAATTATAGGTGGGAAACTCTTCGTTAATTACCTGCAAGATGCTTCGAGTCACTTGTTTGCATTTTCTACCGAAGGTGATATGTTGTATGAAGTCAAGCTACCTACCATAGGAACGGTTGGTATTTCAGGTGAGATAGATGAAGATGAAGCTTTTTACACCTTCACATCATTTACTTTTCCTCCAACAATTTATCGCTATTGTGTAGCTGAAAATAAAGCCGAACTTTTCCGCAAATCAGAAGTATTGTTCAATCCCGAAGATTATGTAAGCGAACAAGTATTTTACACTTCAAAAGATGGTACAAAAATACCGATGAGCATCACATACAAAAAAGGCTTGAAGAAGAATGGCAAAAACCCTGTAATGTTATATGGTTACGGAGGTTTCAACATCAGTTTATTGCCAGGATTTAATGTTGCTCGCATTCCTTTCTTGGAAAAAGGCGGCGTGTATGCAATTGCTAATTTACGTGGTGGTGGTGAATATGGTGAAAATTGGCATATGTCGGGGACTAAAATGCAGAAGCAAAATGTGTTCGATGATTTCATTGCTGCTGCCGAATATCTGATTGATAAGAAATACACCAATTCTAAGAAATTAGCTATCAATGGCGGTTCTAATGGAGGATTACTGATAGGTGCATGTATGACACAACGACCTGATTTATTTGCTGTTGCAATTCCTGAAGTGGGTGTATTGGATATGCTTCGCTATCAGAAATTTACAATTGGATGGGCATGGGCAACCGATTATGGAACATCAGAGGAAAGTCAAGATATGTTCGAGTATTTGCTAAGATATTCTCCGCTGCATAATGTAGAAAAAGATGTAGATTATCCTGCGACTATGGTAACTACAGGCGACCATGACGACAGAGTTGTACCTGCACATTCCTTCAAATTTGCTGCAACATTACAAGCAGCAAATTCAGGTAAAAACCCTACACTTATTCGTATAGATGTAAATGCCGGACATGGGGCTGGCAAACCGATTAGTAAGATTATAGATGCACAAACGGATGTATGGGCGTTTGTAATGAAAAATTTGGGAATGTAGTTGGCACTTTAAAAAAAATAATTATCTTTGCACTCGCAATTTTGAGGGCGGGATAGCTCAGATGGTTAGAGCGTCGGATTCATAACCCGGAGGTCACGAGTTCAACTCTCGTTCCCGCTACAAAAAAGGACTTATAGCTTTTAGTTGTAAGTCCTTTTTTATGAATCAGCGTTATCAGCGTTCCATTTCGAGACTTTATTCAAACATCAAATAAGGCTCAATTTTCTGCAATACCGAATCATTCAACTCAGAAAGTGACTTTAATTCCGCAACACTTGAAATTTTACCACGCTTTCTTCGTAATTCATAAATCTGTTTAGCCTGATAAAAATTTATGTAAGGGTGTGATTTTAACTTCTCTAAACTTGCCGTATTCACATTTATCTTCCTAACTAAAGATTGATTTACAGTGCAAAAAGCTTTAATCCTATTGTAGTTTTCTTCAGTCATACCATAAACATCCATTAGTTGCTCTACATTAATAAAACCACCTGTCTGATTTCTAAAACGAATTATTGATTTTGCATAACCTTTGCCTATCCCTTTTACCTTCATCAAAGAGGCAGTATCAGCAGAATTTAATTCAATAGTTATTACTAATGCAGTGTCTTTTAAATTATTAGTTGACGTATCTTTATTCTGGGTGAGATATGAGGGTGATATTTTTATATATGGCTCTAATTCAGCATGTTTATCTTCCGAAATACCATAAACTTTAGAAAAAGCATCTTTAGAAAGAAACTTACCTCCTTTCTTTCTGTATTTTAGTATATTAGATGCTACATATGACTTTAAACCTAATGAAACAAATCCGGCAGAATCGAGTTCGTTAGGGTCAAATTCAAATAGCTTATATTCATTTGATTGATATTTATGTCTATCGGTATATTGATCAGCATATCTATTATCTTCCCAATTCTTATATCTTTCTTTTTGTTTTAATTCATTCAGACTATCTAAAGAAATAAGTGAGTTTTTGAATTTCTCAAACTCGGCATTAGATAGAGAATCATTATAGGGAGAAAAATCTTCATAAAAATAAGGGATAATAAAATTCATTGCTGATATTATAAGTATCAAACACACAAGAATTATTATACCAATACGTTGGGAAGCAGAGAAAAAGAAAAAATCTTTCCACATAATTAAACAAACAAATAAGTTAAGACTACTAAATTCTATTTATACCTCATAATCGATGCAAGCTCTGGAAGTACGCACTTTTGTAATATAAGAAGCAGCTTTTTTATGCTCCGGATGAACCATATAAGTATGTAAATCATCCATTGAATCAAATTCAGAATATATTACCAAATCCACATTATCCACCGGTGCTTCAGGGTGATTAAAACCAACTTCCAACTTTTTGACTTGTGGTATTATATTAACTAAACTTTCTAATTCTTCTTTTATAATTTGCATGTTTTCAGCTTTAGATTTTCCTTCAGCTTCATCTTTTATTCCAAAAAATACTATATGTTTTATCATTTTATTATTATTATAATTATTATTTACAGCTAATTTTGTAGCTTTTATTATTCACTCTTAAAATATAAATACCTTCTCCCAATGGGATGAAAAATCTTCCGGACACCAACTCTCCGCTCCATATCAATTGACCTGTAAGCGCAAATAATCTGACATTATTATTAGGTTTATGAAAATACACATACATACCCTTTGCTGATGTGTAATAGCTAAAGTCATCAGTATATATTATCTGCTGCGTAGTGGATGTTTGTTTGTCTGATGATGGTACAGGAAACTGACCGGCACCTTCAATCCTAACTACTGATGGCTTAGTAATTTCAGATTGAGCAAAAGACACCTTAGTACATAAGAATGTCATGCTGATTACAATGATTATAAATATCTGCTTTCTTAACATATCAGACATATTTTAAACAAACTGATTATAAATTTTATTACCTACTCGCTTTTATGCATTCTTTTAGGATAATCTACCGTAAAGTGTAATCCCCTACTTTCCTTTCTTCTAAGTGCATGTTTTATAATAAGATACGCTACACTTATAACATTTCGCAGTTCACAAAGTTCACGTGAAACAACCGATCTGTCAAACAAATCTTCAGTTTCCTTATACAGAATTTCTAATCTGCTCATAGCTCTTTTAAGTCGAAGATTGGAGCGAACTATACCTACATATGTACTCATTATCTGCTCAACTTCCCTAAAACTTTGGGTTATTAAAACCATTTCCTCCGGAAGCTTAGTACCTGCATCATCCCAAGCCGGAATCATTTCATTCCATGAATATTTATCAATATATTTAACTGCATCTTTAACAGCAGCATCAGCATATACTATTGCTTCTATCAATGAATTGGAAGCTAATCGATTAGCTCCATGTAATCCTGTACATGAACATTCACCTGCTGCATACAATCTATCAATAGACGACCTGCCATTCAAATCGACTTCAATGCCGCCACAAAGGTAATGCTGAGTCGGCGAAACCGGAATATAATCTTTAGTAATATCAACTCCCAACTCCATACATTTTTTGTAGATGGTAGGGAAATGCATTTTAGTCTCCTCCGCATCTTTATGAGTAACATCTAAATATACAAAATCATGTCCTCTCATTTTCATTTCGTTATCTATTGCCCGTGCAACTATATCACGAGGTGCTAAAGAACCTCTTTCATCATATTTTTGCATAAACTCCTTACCGTTTTGGGTGCGAAGTACAGCACCATACCCACGAATAGCTTCTGTGATAAGGAAAGTAGGCTTTTCACCCGGATGAAACAAAGCAGTCGGATGAAACTGTACAAACTCCATATCCTTTATAACGCCGCGCGCCCTGTGTACCATAGCAATCCCATCACCAGTAGCTATATCAGGATTGGTAGTTGTAGTATAAACACTGCCGATACCTCCTGTTGCCAGTAAAGTTACCTTAGCCAAAAAAGTATGAATGTGATTAGTCTGCTGATTTAAAACATAAGCTCCATAACACTCAATATTCGGAGTATGCATTGTAACCACCTCGCCCAGATGATGTTGAGTTAGAATTTCAATTGCAAAATAACCTTCAAAAACCTCAATATTCTTTTCAGCATGCAATCTTCTGATGAGAGCTTGTTGTATTTCAAAACCTGTATTATCCTTATGATGGAGTATGCGAAATTCGCTATGACCTCCCTCTTTATGCAAATCAAACTTGCCATCATCATTTCTGTCGAAATCGATTCCCCAGCTTAGTAATTCTTCAATCTGTGCAGGCGCTTCTTTAATTACTTTTTCAACAGCATCGATATCACAATGTCCATCGCCGGCATCAAGGGTATCAGCAATATGCTTTTCAAAGGTATCGGGACTATACATCACAGTTGCGATACCACCTTGAGCATAAGCAGTATTTGCATTGTCAAGAGACGATTTGCTAAGTAACGCAACCGTACCATAGCGAGAGGCTTTTAATGCAAAACTGATTCCTGCAATACCATTTCCAATAACCAAAAAATCAAACTTCCTTGTCAAAACAATATATTTTTATATAGGTTTAATAAACACCCTGCGTCTTTTATGATTTACATGTTCAAAACTCGACCATTGAGACGACATTTTTATATTCGTTTCTAATTCCGGATTTGTCTCAGCGAGTTTATAACCGTTTTTTGCTGCATTAACCATCATTTCTGCGAATAATATTGAGTTTACACCCTTATTCTGATAATCGGGATGAACCGCCATCAAGTACAAATCAAGCAAGTCATTCTTTTGCAATGCTCTCAACATATACCACCAGCCAAATGGGAAAAGGCTTCCTTTTGCCTTCTGAAGAGCTTTAGTGAAACTTGGCATTGCTATACCTAAAGCTATTAAATCATCCTTATCATTAACGACAAGCACCACAGTATCCAAACGGAAGAAACTAAAGTACAGCTTTATATAGAAGTAGATTTGTGCCTCATTTAATTTTGTAAATCCAAAAAGAACTTCGTATGCTTCATTCAGCAAATCAAATATCTTCTTTGCATATAGTTTCACGACCGTCTTTTTAGATTTAAGTTTTACAGGACGAAGATTATACTTCTGCTTAACAATTTCTGAAAACTTAAAAAACTTTTCAGGGAATATTTCAGGAACTGTAACTAAATATTCTTTCCAGTCGACTTCCTTCACAAAGCCAAGTCTCTCATAATGTTCAATATAATATGGATGATTATAAATTGTAGCTAAAGTACCCATTTTATCATACCCTTCCACTAAAGCACCTTCATTATCAAAATCGGTAAACCCTAATGGTCCGTGCAAATGATCCATACCTTTCGACTTAGCCCAATCGCTTACAGCTTTAAATAGAGCCTCTGAGACTTCATTATCATCAATAAAATCTACCCATCCGAAGCGGGCATTATTATGATTCCATGTTTCATTAGCCACAGGCTGAATAATACCTGCAATACGACCTACGATTTTATTATCCTTATATGCTAAAAAATAGACTGTTTCACAAAATTCAAGGGCAGGATTATTTCCCTTAGACAAATTCATGTAATCATCCATCATCAATGGAGGGGCGGCATATTTACAATCTTTGTACATATTTATACCAAACCACACAAATTTTTTCAATTCACGATTTGTCTCAACCTTTTTAATTACAACCGACATATTATTTAAATTATCGTTTATGCTTTTTTAATTTAAGGCGTAAAATTAAAGCAATATTTTCAAAAAACACGTTTTATCCTCAACAAACACATATTAAAAAACACATGCACACTGATTACCAATACATTAAACATTATTATAAAATCTTTTTTTTACGTAGAATAAGATAGTTAACCCGACAGTCAATCCTATACCTGTTATATAAGAGAATAAAGCCGGTAATTTAAAACCTTCCGGTGCCATCAATATGTAAGTTACTGTCACACTTGTCATAAACATAGCCGGTAGAAGCGAGATTCCATAAAACTTTTTTCGTTTAGCAAGATATACAGTTATTGCCCAAAGTGTAAACACCGATAAAGTCTGATTCCACCATGCAAAATATCTCCAAATAACATCAAAATTAATCTGTAATAGAATAAATGTTATTATGAAGATTGGTATTGAAATTATCAAGCGGTTTCTTATTGATTTCTGATTTAGTTTCAGGAATTCGGCTGACATCAATCTGGCTGCTCTTAGTGCAGTATCTCCGGTTGATAAAGGTGCAGCAACAACACCTAACAATGCTAAAATTCCACCAAATTGTCCTAACCATGATTTAGCAATATGATCGACTACAACGGCAGGCTTATTGGCAGTCGGTGCTAATTGAGCCACAAACTCTTGCAAACCTTCAATTGAACCGAAAAAGCTTGATGCTGCCGCAGCCCATATCAGAGCAACAATTCCCTCAGCAACCATTGCACCATAGAACACTCTCCTACCCAATTTTTCATTTTGAATACATCTTGCCATTAGAGGAGATTGCGTAGCATGAAATCCGGACACAGCACCACAGGCAATCGAAATAAACATCATTGGGAAAATTGGCAATTGATTTGGGTGATGATTATAGAAATCGTGTGTCATAACAACATTGGCATTATTTATATACATTGCCACCATTATGCCGACTGCCATAAAAAGTAATGCTATTCCAAAGAATGGATAAATCTTACCAATAATTTTATCTATTGGAAGAAGAGTAGCAAGAATATAATATGCAAAAATTAATATAATCCAGAATGTAACATTGAAAAAGCCGGAAGTCATATTATTGAGAAGTTCTGCCGGTCCTGAAATAAAAACTGCCCCTACCAACACCATAAGCCCTATAGAAAAGAAATTCATAAAGACTTTCACTCCATTACCAAGCTCTCTTCCAACTAATTCAGGTTGATTGGCACCATTAGCTCTTACCGACATCATGCCCGACATATAATCGTGGACAGCTCCTCCGAATATAGTGCCCAACACAATCCACAGATATGCAGCAGGTCCGTACATTATACCCATAATAGCTCCGAAAATAGGACCTAAACCTGCGATATTTAGAAACTGAATTAAAAATGCTTTCCACCAAGGCAGTGGAACATAATCAACACCATCGGGGTTTGCTATGGATGGAGTGGGACGTTCATTATCGACACCAAAAACACGCTCTGCGACTTTTCCATATAGAAAGTACCCTGCAATAAGAAGAATTACAGCAAAAGTAAAAGCTAACATATTATTATTCTTTTAAAGTGTATCTGATTAATTATAAGCACCAATGACAAATATCTATAAAACAGTAGATTACACGTCGGTTATGTATAATTAACACAAATTACAATTCGCAAAAATAATAATTTTTTAAAACAAACTGCCTATTTGGAATACTAAATATGAAATTAACCATGCAAGACCGGTAGTGTAGACCATAGTAAAAATAGCCCAACCCCAGTTAGCTTCTTTACGAATTGCTGCTATTACAGCTACGCATGGGAAATATATAAGCACGAACAATATAAATGATATTGCAGCTAATGGCGTAAATACTTGTTTACCTTTTAAAGCTCCGGTATTGTGCTTTTGCTCAATAATTTTATACTTGAGAGTTTCATTATTTTCCTCAGACCTGTCATCAGATTGATATAAAACAGCCATAGTGCTTACCACAATTTCCTTAGCCGCAAGTCCGGATAATATACTTACACCCATTTTCCAATCGAAACCCAACGGACTGATTATCGGCTCTATAGCATGCCCCATTCTTCCTATATAAGATTTCTCCTGTCTTTCCGATTCTTTTTCAAGTTCGATATTTTTAATATGTAATTGCTTGTCTGCTTCACTTAATTCTTGCTGATTTTCAACACCTTGCATCTTTTGCTCATAGTCTGTCGAATATTCTACTTCGCGAGGATAATATCCAAGTGCCCATATTAATATTGAAGCAATCAGAATTACATTACCCATTTTCTTTAAATACTGCTGACCTTTATGCCACATATGCAGCAAAGTATTTTTCAAAGTTGGAATCCTATAAGGAGGCAATTCCATTACAAAAGGTACATCTTTCTTTGAAAATGCCACTTTCTTCATTACCAAAGCAGTAAGAATTGCTAAGATAATTCCTATCATATATATTGAAAACAGCATTATACCCTGATATTTTGGAAATACTGCTGATATAAGTAAAACATAAACGGGTAAACGGGCACTACACGACATAAAAGGAGTAATAATCATAGTCAGAATCCTATCTTTACGATTTTCGAGTGTACGCGTTGCCATAATTGCAGGCACATTACAGCCAAATCCCATGATTAAAGGAATAAATGATTTTCCGTGCAGACCGATTTTATGCATCAGCTTATCCATAATGAAAGAAGCCCTCGACATATATCCGGTATCTTCCATTAATGATATAAAGAAGAATAAAATCAAGATATTGGGTAAAAATACAATAACACCGCCCACTCCGGCAATAACTCCATCAACGAGCAGGTCTTTTACCGGTCCGTCCGACATTATGTCCGATACCCAGCTTCCAAACAGACCAACACCCTTATCTATCCAGTCCATAGGATAGTTACCAAGGGTAAAAGTCGCCTGAAACATCAGCCATAAAAAGAAAAAGAAGATAGGAAATCCTAAATACTTATGAGTAAGCAAATCGTCAATTTCACGAATTACACGTTTATTTTTCTGAGGTTCCTTATAAGTTTCACGCAAAGCTCCATCGATAAAACCATATTTAGCATCAGTCAAGATGGTTTCCGTACTTTCGCCATACTCCTGTTCGAGAAAATGAATATTCTTCCGGGTTGTTTCTTTTATGGTGTCATAGTTGGGTAAAGTATTGAGCAGAGTATTTATTGCAGAGTCATGTTCAAGAAGTTTGATTGCAATAAAACGAGAAGAAACTTTATCAGTTAGCGAAGGATTTTTCCATACCACATCTTGAATTTCTTTAAGACTTTTCTCGATTAACTTACCATAATTAATATGAACGTGACGAACAATAGGGTCATTATCCTCATAAACTTCTATCAACTTAGAAAAAAGTTTAGAAACACCTTTACCTTTTGATGCTACAGTCGGTACGATAGGAATTCCTATCATTTTACCCAAAGATTCGTAATCGAACTGCACTTCCTTCTTTTTCAACTCATCATATAAGTTCAAAGCTATTACCACTTTGATATTCATATCGATAAGCTGTGTGGTAAGAAAAAGATTTCTTTCAAGATTTGAAGCATCAACAACATTGATAACAATATCCGGCATTTTCTCCAAGATATGCTTACGCACGAATAATTCTTCGGGTGAATATGCTGTTACAGAATAAGTTCCTGGCAAATCAACTATATTAAAAGTATAGCCTCCCTGTTTAAATTTTGCCTCTTTTGCATCAACAGTAACACCGCTATAATTCCCCACCCTCTCATGTGAACCGGAAGCATAATTAAAAAGAGTTGTCTTTCCGCAGTTGGGATTTCCAACAAGAGCAACATTGATAACCTTTCCCTTTTCTATTGCTGATTTTTTCAGTTTAGCCTCGTCAATAATAGTACCCTGAAACTCACCTAAAACAATCTCATCCTCCAAATCAGCCGACACCACTTCAACCAATTCAGCTTCACTTCTACGTAATGAGATTTTATATCCCATGATTTCATATTCAATAGGATCTAAAAGAGGAGCACTCTTTATAACTCTGACTTTCTTACCTTTTACAAACCCCATTTCTGTGATGCGTTTACGAAATGCACCACGTCCGAGAACTTTTGTAATGATGGCTATATCGTTAGTTTTCAGGTCTGAAAGATATGTTGTTTTTTCAGTCATAATCATCTCTGCATATTTGTTTCAAGTACACTCTGTATTTTGACGAGATAAACTTGAATGTTTTTTTCAGAGTCGCAAAATTAATATTAATTTCATTAACATCTGATGATAAACTCAATAATTTAACTTGCAAAGGTAAATATGATTACAATAATAAGAAATCCCCTTTTTTAATGATTTTATGTCATTAATATACCTAAAAAACACATTCGAATAACATAAAACGACTAAAGCAATCAGAAACTCACGGTTGTAGCCTTACTTGAAAGCGTAAAACTTTTCTTTTGCGTGCCACCTGAATAAGTACCGTCGGTACATAAACCATCCTTTACAGTTCCGGTATAAGTGCCACCTGTATAAATGTAATATGTTGTACCGGTTTTCAGATTAGGCGAAGATATAATCACGGCAGAATAATTTCTGGCAGGTTTAAAAGTAGCGATATCATTACCACTTGCATCCTGAATACGGAAAATTGTATTTGCCGTAATGGTGCTTGACGTAGTTGCCTTAACTGTATATTGCCCTGATGTGGTACTTGTAGATTGCGTCATATTCGAATTTACTCCCGAAGCAACAAGTAGTCCTCCTGAGATATTGAATGTACCGTTGTAATCAATAGGGACTTCCGGTTGCGACTGCGGACCGTGAACTAATACAGTGCCACCGCTCATAACGATATTTCCATTGCTGTCGAGTCCGTCTCCTGCTGTTGTATTCAGAACGATATATCCACCTTTGAGATAGAGATAACTACCATCATTCGACTCTCCACCATTTCCTTTGGTCGCATTGAAAGCATCATCGGAACAGGAAATTCTGATATTTCCATCATTAACCGTAATCAGCGGAGCTTCAATTCCTTCAACTGCTTTCGTTATAGAAATATCTCCTTTATTGATGGTTACAGAAGTATTGGATTTAATCCCGTCATCAGCCGAAGAAATAGTTATATTTCCATTGTTGATTGTGATAGCTCCATCACCTTTAACAGCCTTTGATTCTGCATAATTAGCATTATTCCCCGAACCTGAAACAAGAATTCTGGCACCTGTAGTTGTAATGTTGACAGTAGGATCCTGCACTCCATCACCAATAATGGTTACACCATCTACAGAAAGTCCTTTACTACCTGAGCCTGAACTTGATGTAATTACAGTACCACCCAAAATATTCAGATTTCCATCGACTGTAATACAAGTTGAGTTATACGTATCTTTCACTCCGCTTGTGTTGGTATAAGTTGCTCCATTACCTGAGGTTGTAACCTGAACCTTCCCAGATTCTATTGTTATATTGCCATTGGCAGAAAGCCCTTTACCTGCAATTCCGGTACTTATAACTGTTATCTCTGCACCTGAAATTTGAATATCCGTATCGCTCTTAAAAGCAGTGCAATAAGAAGGATCATATCCCGAACCGGAAACTTTTAAAACGACACCTCCACTTGTAGTTACATTTATAATTCCACCTGTAAGCGACATCGCCTGTTTAGATTTGAATCCTTTCGACTGATTTCCACTAATAGTCATCGTTATCAATCCTCCTGAAATTGTCATGCTACTTTCAGAAGCAATGCCTTTTACATCGGCTGTCGTACTCATAATTGTTATGCTTCCACCTGATATAGAAACATAACCTGCCTCACAATCTATTCCATCACCAGAAGCAGCAATATAGAGCGTTCCACCGGTCATACTGAAATAATCATTAGCATGAATTCCATCTTTCTCTGCACCTGAAACCGTGATATTTCCATTATTAATCTGTATATAATCATCGCTACAGATGGCATGTTTGCTGTTACTTTTCACAATCAAACTACCGTTGCCTTTAAACACCAACTGACCTTCGCTAAATAATGTAGCTTTCTGATCTTCCGTACTTGTACTGTAAGTACTTCCATCTATCAGCGAATTTGAAGTTCCGGTAACTATATTGATCTCAGCTTTTTTGCCTGATTGAATATTGATTGCCGGTCCTGTTGTATTAGTAAGTGTTACGCCTGCCAATGACAGGTTAAATTTATATTCGCTATAGATTTTCAAAGAACCGTTTGTTGAATTTCCCATTACATGATAAACCACCTCATTATCAGTTAAGGTTGAATTTACAACTACATGTGCATCACTTTTAGTAATCTCAACCCCTACCCCTGCAAGAGAATTTACCACTGTAGCTGAATTCCCTGAATAGGTAATAAATACTGTATCAGGTCCTTCGCTAAATGTAATACTGTCAATTTCAGAAATTGCATATTGTAATAACGACCTATCTGTTTTATGAATATTAATCGTATTTTCAGAATTAAAAGTAATACTGTCGATACTTGAAACGGGGTAAATCATTTCATTACCGGTATTGGTGAAAATATTCAATTTTTCCTGTGCAACAAGTGTGATAAGTATGATAACACTTATAATGATAGTGAATATTTTCTTCATTCTTTTGTGAATTTAAGTGCATTATTACTCATTTTCAACACATAAAATCCTGCAGGCAATGCACTCAAATCAATCCTTTCTTCTGATGAAGATGAATATCCGGAATACGCAACAGTACCATCTAAACTATATATATTAATAGGATGGGAGCCTGAAGGAATATTTTTCAGAAAGAGATAATCACCTACCGGATTGGGATATAAAATCAATTTCTGTCCATTTTGAGGCAATGTTTTTATTCCGGATTGATCATTATTGAAAACTAATTTCCTGACTGTAGACAAAGCATAAGGCTCTTTTGTACCATCGACTTTATTAATTTCAATATTTTTATCCGAGAAAGTTAACTTTGTCAGAGTATTGAATGTGTAAGTATTTTCCGTTCCATCCCACAAACGAAAAATCAATTGACTCTGAGATAAAACGAGTTCAGTTGAAACCAAAATAAATGCTAAAAGAATAGCTGATTTTATTTTTATCATAATTTCCTGATGAGCTTATCAAATTTTACAGTAAAATATTTAAACTGCAATTTTAATACTTTTAGGTAATTCTTACAACAAATTACGGTAATTGGGGCAAATGTGTCGGTGAACGCATAGGTAAACGTAACATAATTAAACTGTTTTAAAATGTTCAAGAATATTTTGTTTGAATTTCTGTCCGATTGGTATTTGCTTTCCTCCAACATAAGCATGATTATGCCTTACTTGTTCAACGTATTTTAATGGTACGATAAAAGAACGATGAATTTTTACAAATTCAGTTTCCGGAAGCATTTCCAATATTTTCTTTAAAGTCATACGAACTACTATTTTCTTTTCGGGTAGTAGGTGAATGGTAATATAATCATCTAAACTTTCTAACAATAAAATATCATCAAGCTTAATCCGGACAAGGCTGTACTCACTTCTGACATAGATAAATCTATCTTCATTTTCTGCACCGGAAGATTTTAATATTTGATACGCTTTGTCAACTGCCGCCAAGAAACGTTCACGAGTATATGGTTTCAGCAAATAATCCACAGCGTTTACATTGAATCCTTCAACAGCATATACAGAATAAGCTGTAGTAAAGATTACAAGAGGTTTAGTTTCCAATTTTTTGTACAAATCCATTCCATTCATACCGGGCATATCAATATCCGCAAACAACAAATCAACCGGATAAGATTTCATATAACGCACTGCTTCCACCGGGTTAGTAAAAGTTTTTTTCAGTTCTAAATACGGATGAGCTTCACAAAACTTACTTATGATTTTTAATGCGGGAGGTTCATCATCAATAGCAATAGCAATCATGTCGTTACAAGTTTAAGTTCAACTACATATTGTTCATTAGTTTCCATGATATTCAACTCATGTTTGTTCGGATATAATAAATCTAAACGTCGTTTCACGTTAATAATTCCTGTTTCATTCTTTATATCAGTATTTTGTATATCTACTTTTTCATTAGAAACAATAAATAAAAACACATCTTTAATACACGAAATTTGAATAAAAATTTCAGATACTTGCTTAGGATTCACTCCGTATTTAAACGCATTCTCAACAAAAGGAATCAGCAGAAGCGGTGCAATAGACATTTCCATATTGATATTCTCAGTGTCAAATCTAATCTCGACGGTATTCTCCAAACGCATTTTCTGCAACTCTATATAATCTCGCAAATACTCCATTTCATTTTTCAACGACACCTTATCTTTTTGTATCTCACTGATATTATACCGCATCAATCCTGAAAGTTTAATTATAGCTTCGGAGGTTTTCTCCGACTTCTCTAACGCAAGAGCATATATACCATTCAAAGTGTTAAAAAGAAAATGAGGATTAACCTGTGATTTCAGCGACTCCAATTCTGCCTTCCGTTTCTCTTCCCTGCTCTGCCGCCACCACTCATTGGTACGAAGTAAGATAGCAAGTCCGTACACAATCAGGAATTTCAAGATATTCTCTATAGGCTGAAATCCTTTGAATATAGGCAATTTACGCATAGGTTTCATAGGATCAGACATAGGTTTCATGGGAGGAGCAGGCATAATCTTCACAGGCTTTTCCTTTTCTCTCACTTCCGGAAGATGATAACGAGGGGGCGAACCAAAAGTCGGAGTATTATATTTGGGAATCATTACCGGAGGAAGAAAGAGAACAACAAAAAAGGAGAAAAATGTCAATAATATCCAAGTAAGAAATTGTTTTCGGTTAAAAAAACGAGGAATAAGGAAATAATAATTCAGATAAAAAAATATTATCAACAAGCCTGAACCCAACATTCCATGTAATTCAGGAATTGAGAAGCTACGCCAATCCATTATAGATGCACGAGGAGAAGCAAAAACCGGTATTAACAGAAAAGTAATACACGACAAAACATGTATACTGATTTTAAGCAACAATAACCATTTCCTGTTCATTTTCATGTTTTTATATTTAAGTCATCTTGACTTTCAACATAAACCAACTACAACGTATGAGGAGTTCCTCACAGCTCGCTATCTAACCCACTACGGCTGATTGGGAGTTCCCTCACAGCTTGCTATCCAACCAACTACAACGTATGAGGAGTTCCCTCAGTCGCTCCTTTGGCTTCGCCAAGTCGCTCGTTCGGGATGACACGCTCGCTTGCGGACAGTGTAAATCGGTCGTTCTGCATCGTAAGACGTAACATCCGAAACGCACGACCGGTGCGAAACTTCCCGCACCGCCACTGCAAAAAGGATGATGTTACATAAACACTTCGAGTGGCGGTATACACCGTCTGCACACGAACGTGTCATCCCGAACGAGCGCAGCGAATGAGGGAACTCCTCTGCAATCGTAGTCGGCTTCTACACCCTCT
>ERZ778021.1056-NODE-1056-length-36764-cov-4.621619_pt1 | contig 36764 bp, 29 predicted proteins | sample MGYA00375751_ERZ778021 | MGnify/ENA primary metagenome ERZ778021 (study PRJEB29350, sample SAMN05389814) | bioreactor metagenome | isolation source: Thiocyanate stock bioreactor | place: South Africa: University of Cape Town | collected 2013-08-29 ... | reverse complement strand
TGGTTGCAGTGCTTGCTCGAATTATAGAATCACCATGAGCTCTATCTTTAATATAGAATGGTGAACTAATTACAATGGCAGTCTGACCTACTCGTTCATTGCGTCCATATATACCAGAACCAAAAGCTGTACTACTAGTACTCATTAATGGATTTAGTTTCTTTCCTTCATTGGTTCCAACGACAACAGCAAATTCAGTGGCTTCATACTTTTCCATATATATCTTGACTGGATGATTTACAACAGGGTCACAATTCAAGATTTGCCTTTTGTTTAGTATACCAATCTTTGGATGATCTAATGAATAGCCATATTTGTCAGTATTAATGTTTACCAGAACGTTATCATTACCTCTATCTTCAATGTAATCGGCAAAGTATGTCTCTCCATATGTGTCAGGCCTTCCAGTTAGATTTTGTATATATACTAAGACTGGATACATATTTACTTCTTGGCAGTTTTATGTTTTCTATCTTTGCTCTCACTGGGTTCTTCTGTCTTTCTGTATCCCCAGGCCATGTAAATGTAAGATCTCATAATATCTGGAATATCATCCTTGATTAGTGCTAGTTTCTGTTCCATCTTGACACAGACTTCATGATTCATGTGTTTCTCTGCTTTCAACATGTTCAATAGTTCAGGAATGTACTGAATGGCTGTTTCAATCTTGCCAGAAGACCCAAGTTTAGTAATCGATCTGCTGTATTCTATAACTGTCACTAGTGCAAGTAGCAGCAATGAATAAACATCTCCATTGGATGGGTACTTGTCCAAAAGATCCATTGACAACTTTAGCAGCAAGTCAATGTCTACTTCTATGGCCATATATTTGTATAACAACTTAAAATATATGGTAACAAAAGATGCCTGAGGGTCCTGAAATTCGCGTGTTGGCAGATAAGATAAGAAATAAACTACTTGGACAGACTATTCTTGCTATAGATGATGTAAGCGGTAAGTGCAGATGTGATATCCAGTCAAACAGCGTAATTACTGCAGTAAAATCATATGGAAAGAAGTTGATTTGGGAACTGTCAACAGGTGGTAATCTCGTCTTTTCGTTTGGATTAACTGGTACTATTCTATACAATAAGGGTGAATATACAAAGGTAACATTTGTGTTGAACGACTTTGATATCTATTATGATGACAAGCTGTCGTTTGGAAATGTTGTATACTACAGTAATGATAATGAAATATATAGCAAGTTGGGTCCTGACATTACTGCTCTGTCTGTTGGTGAATGGTTGACAGAACAGGAATGGAAGGCAATATTCAGAACTAATAAAGGTAAAGGCAAGAAGATTTATGACGTCTTGTTAGAACAAGACAGAATTGCTGGCATTGGATGGTATCTTATGAATGATATTTTGTATTATGCAGGGATTAAGCCTACTAGAATAATGAAAGACATTACCGATGAAGAATTGGAATACCTCAGAATCTGCGTGTTCACAATTGTCAGAGTTAGTTACCTATCTGGAGGTAGAGATACAGAAGAATATCCAGATGGAACAAGAGGTGGATACAGTACTGCTGTTTATGAAAAGGACACTGACAAGTATGGCCATAAGATTCTTAATGAAAAGATGACGAATGGACGAACCATCTATTGGGTTCCTGAAGCTCAGTTTTGAATGGCATGTAACTAATATAGTTATATAACATGGAACCGACAGAGAAGGGAGTATACATTCGCAAAGGTAATACATTGGATAAACTAGTATGCTTTGATCTTGATGGTACTCTTGTTAGCAGCAAAGGAAAGTTCTTTAGAAATGCTCTTGACTACCATTTCCTCCCCAACAGGATAGCAACATTAAAGTTACTTGTTGAACAAGGTAATTCCATTGCCATTCTGACCAATCAGAAATATAAGGGACAAAAATTAAAAACTGCAATACAAAGGATAGACAATATTGTTGATGAACTGTTAAATTGTGGAATAGATCCTTGGGTAATAGCAGCAACAGAAGATAATGAATATAGAAAACCAAATATTGGCATGTATACAATGATTAAAAGCTACTTTGATTGTGATACCTATTATGTAGGTGATGCAGCCGGTAGATCAGGAGACTTTAGTGATTCTGACAAGAAGTTTGCAATAAACAGTGATATTCCTTTTGCAGTGCCAGAAGAGTATTTTTAACTTGGAGATTAGTCATAGGACTAATTGCAACGATATTGGTCTTATGACCAATATTTATTGAGTTATAGTTTGAGTTCCATTATCTCATCAGCAGTAACTTCTCTCTCATCAACAAGATACTTTTTGTCTGACAATGATCTAGGTAATCTGAGAAGCTCATAGCTATCAATATACTTTTTTGCAAAGTAACTGTCCCATCCCATCATTCTCACAAATATCATGCCATAACAAACAGGCCAGAATACAGCACTATGTAGACTTTCTGAAACATTCAAGCCAAGATTATCAATGCCATGTCTTGATTTAAGATCATCAATATACAATTCTTGAGATACAATATTACAAGCAAAAGTAACAACGCCAATAGCAGAGTAGAAACGAAACATTCTATTATCTGTTATGGTTATTCACAGTAAAATCAAAATGAATGACGTTTGTTAAATGTCTTGACAGATAATATGGTAATATGGGAATGTTCAAAGTAATCAAGAGACTGTGGAATACTGGTAGCTTGATAGATGCAGCCAAGTTGTTCAATCACGAATTTAGCATTATGGAATATGGATTAAAGTCCAAAATTGCTGTAAATGCAATGTCATCCATTCTAATGCATGTCATGACAAGTGTAATCAAGATTCATCTATCGTCAGTGTTATGTTTTCTATTACGAGCAGATCATTGGATAGATTATATAACTCCTGTTGTATTGTCTGCCTTGTTGAATAGAGCACCATTGTACAATTATATACGCGTCCATAAAAAGTACTTTGAACGACTGGTTACTCATGTAATAGACAATTACACTTTGGACAATTACTTGATATGGCGAAGGAACATCTTGTTATTGATATCAATGTACATTTTGCTGATACTATTGTTAATTCCAATTAACAACAAGATGTTGTTGGTAGTATTTCTACAGATGATGGTAGGTGGCATTCTTGATGAATTGGAAGATCAAGGAGTATTTGCATTGTTATATAGCAAATCTGTTCGTGGTATAGACAATATATTGACAGCTCCTGTGATTGTCAAGAAGGAACCGTTGGTTATAGAGGATGATTACATTTCGAGTTGTGAAACGAGAAATGGGAACGATAGTGTGAGAAATGGTAATGAAAGAGAAGAGATTCCAAAGATACGAGTAGTAAAGCCGATAGAAAGTCCATTTGTCAAGAAGAATCAGTAATGGAAATGGTTTATCTGCAAGTCTGACCAATTAGAATATCGTGATATACATACCGTATGTATATATTCTTGCTGATGATCCAAATAGAACGATTCTATAGGTTCCTAGCTCTAAGAAATATAAGACTCTACATTTCTTAGAGCTAGGAACCTGACCAATTAGAATCTCAATGTTGCGATATACATACCGTATGTATATTTCTCGTCAATGACAAATATAACCCATCTCATCGATCCATCAATCCTTAGAAATATACTGACTCTAACATTTCTAAGGGTTGGGAAACCTGATTAATCTGTCATCAGGATATCAATCTCAATAATACATATAATTTATATGTATTCTTCATGATGACAAATATAATCCATTCCAGTGACTTACCAACTCTAAGAAATGTAAGGATCTAGATATTTCTATAAGTCAAGAGTCCAACGAAATCGATCGTCAGAACATCGATATCAACAATGTATATAACTTATGTATTCTTCATGATGACAAATATAATCCATTCCATCGATCTTCCAATCCTTACCGTAAGGTATGTTAGAGTCAGTACATTTCTAAGAATTGGGAAGTCTGACCAATCGGACATCATAGTATCAATGTCGATAATATATACGGTAAGGCATGGTATTTTCCTATCAATGATAGAATAGTCCATTCTATCGATCTACCAACTCCAAATGTTATAATTGGGAATAGACTGCTTTCATTGTTATGAATACATATATTGATATTCTGTTGTCCGATTAGTTAGATTCTTGACTTATGGAAATGTACCAATAGACATATAGATATTTTCTAGAGTTGATAAGTCGTCAGGATGGACTGTATTTGTCATCACAGAGATTGTATATAAGTTATATACATTATTAACATTGATATTCTTATTCCTATCCAGTCAGACTTCCAATCCTTAGAAATGTATACATGCCTATCGGTACATTTCTTAGAGTTGATAGATCGATGGAATATACTGTCATCATCGTTGATAAGAATATACATACCGATAGGCATGGTATATTAATGAAGTCGATATTCTGATGTCTTACTATTCAAGTTTCCAATCCTTACCGTAAGGTATGTTAGAGTCAGTATATTTCTAAGGATTGATAGATCAGTGAAATGGACTTTATTTGTCTTTAATGAGAAACATATATAGCAGCATGTACCATTGAGGTTGATATTCTAATGATCGATTTGGTCAGGTTCTTGACTTATAGAAATGTATACATGCCTATCGGTATATTTCTTAGAGTTGATAGATCGATGAAATAGACTGCTTCTATCATTGACAAGAAAATACCATGCCTTACCGCATGTATATTATTCATGACAATAAAAGTAACCTATCCTGGTAACTTCTCAATCCTTAGAAATATACTGACTCCAACATTTCTAAAGATTGGAGATCTGGCCAAAAATCGATCATCAGAGCATCAATCTCATTAATACATATAACTTATATGTATTCTCTGTAACAACAAATACGATCCAATCTAGCGATCTACCGACTCTAGAAAATGTACCGATAGGTATGTAGATATTTCTAAGGATTGGAAACCTGACCAAAATCGATCGTCAGAGCATCGATCTCGATAATATACCATGCCTAACGGTATGCATATTCTTATTAACAATAAATACAGTCCATTCTATCGATCTACCAACTCTAGAAAATGTAAGGCATGTATACATTTCTAAGGATTGGAAACCTGACCAAAATCGATCGTCAGAGCATCAAGCTTATTAATACATATAAATTATGTATTCTCTGTAACAACAAATACAATCCATTCCAATGACTTATCAACTCTAGAAAATGTACCGATAGGTATGTATACATTTCTAAGGATTAAGAGCCCAACCAATTAGACATCAGAACATCAATATCAACAATGTATATAAGTTATATACAATTCTCATAATGATAAATATAGTCCGTTCCATCGATCTATCAACTCTAGGAAATGTACCGTAAGGTATGTATACATTTCTAAGGATTGGAAACCTGACTAACCAGACATCAATACAAACAATGTATATAAGTTATATACAATTTCTGTAATGGCAAACACAAGTCATTCTAGCAATCTACCAATCCTTAGAAACATACTGATCCCAACATTTCCAAGGATCAAGAATCTAACTAACTAGACATCAATCAACATGTCTTATCATCCTATGATTCAATGCAATATGTTTCATAAATAGATTGTATGCATATCTTGCCATTGTTTCATTTGGACTCGATTGTGTTATACTTCCCTTTGCAAAGCACGTAAATGTATGACGCCATACTGTTCTTCTCTTTGTGTTTCTCGATTCTTGTTCAACACTTGGAATATATGGAAGTTCTATACTAGCACTATCTGTAAGACCACTTCCAAATCGACCAATGAAGCCATCACAATCATTCAACAATTCAGATAATACACTTCTGTTTATAGAGAATCCCAAGTTGTAACTATAATTTACCATTGTCTGCACTGGCTCTTGCAATTCAGGCAAATCAGTATATAGTTCACCTGACCTTACTAGGTATTTAAACTTTTCTTCAATATCAGTGTAATAAGGCGATTGTTGTATATATCGATCTACAATCGATTTTGTCGTTACCTCTTCTCTCGTTTTCTCATCTATCAATGGCTCTCCCGTTTCTTTATCTACTACCTTGTCTATCACAATGATTTGTATCTTTCTTGGATCGAATCTAAAGTTTAGTAGATACCTAAGGAGGTCAGACTCTTCTTCTGTCAAACCAGAATAATCAACATCTGGGTTCTGATTCACAAAATAATCATCTGTTTCAAGAGTAAATAACTTGCTCAGTATATACCTTTTTGTCTCTTTTCCTTTTAATAATTCGAGAGCCATTGATACAATCTTGGGATTACTTTTCATTAATTCAATATATCTCTTTGTTCTAACCAGAATGTCTTGAATGTACCCGCTCGCTTCTATTGCATCATCATGCCTTTGTGATCCAGAATAATGAACACGATTTTCTGATACTTTTACTGATATATTCTTATTGCTACAACTTATTGCCATTTGCATGCAATGCTTGAATGCATCCTTTTTGGAAGGAAGACCACGCCACTGATTCTCAAAAGAAGCATGAATTATATCACCACTATTGGTACTACACGGAAACTTTCGACACTTTGATGAAATGTCTGTTCTGGCAGTAAATTCATGAATTAGTGGAACAGCATGAAATAATAGCTTGTAATCGACATTATCAGCTATTCTACCAATATGCACTATTGTCGTAATTTTTACTTCCTCAAAAGGCCTAGCCTGGAAGGAGTCTTCCATTCAATCGATTTAACTCATTGTCTTTATACCATTGCTTCACTTCGAATGGTCAGAATGGTATAACACGTTAGTCATTGGTAGAGCATCTGGATTCCATCTAGCAAATCCTCTAATGACTAGATTCTCACACTTTGGAAGTTCAGGAAGAAGTCCACTCGCATTGACTATTATTGTTGTAATGTTCAAAGTAGTACTGACAACAGCATTGTCCAATGATAATTGTTTGATATAACCATTTCCCTGCAATGTGTAGTTACCATCTGTTAAAAACAGTTCATCAATGTTGTGATTGATGGTGACAGTTGATTCAGACTTTTCTAATATTACCGTTTTATTATTATTTTGTAGCTCTATTTCCTTGTCAGGATAGATTAATCTAACTGTTTCAACATTGGGCACTTTATTTGGACCATAACAAGTAATATTATTACATTTTGGCCACTTGTAAATGGAATTATCAATAACATGAAGATATTCGAGTTCAGTGAATTCAGTGATATTGTTCCAAGTTATCTGATCCATTACAGTGAATATAGATAGTTCTTTGAGTTGAAATTTGTTAATAGAGTTGAAACATTCTATCATTGGTGATTTGCTGTTAATGGTTAAAGATCGAATATTACCATGTAAATTGAGTAGTTTCTGAAGCATTGAAAAGTTACTGCCCTTGTATTCCATTCTAGTAAAGGTGGTATAGTCAATGCAAAAGAAGTCTTCTACTGAGAGTAGAATATTACTTGAGTTGGTATTGTTAGAACAGAATAATATCTCATCTCTACATGCTACTGCTACAGAGTAATTGTTTGGTATTGTTATTCTATCAGACATTTGTATTGAGGGTAATAATGGTTAAGATGTATTATTTGTTAAAGTATTGTAGAGATAATAATTAAATACTCAGAGAGTATTATTTTCCGAGAATATAAATGTCTAGACATTGCTATCCATCCAGACCTAGAAAATCCAAAGATTCAGATGGAGAATTACTAGTGTCAAAGAAGTATAGACCTCTAACACCTGGATTAGATTCGCTCATCTATGATGGTATTCTATATAACACTACCGATAAGGAAGTAACTGTCAAGATTATTGACCTTCTTAATGTTAATGGAGTTGATTATAATGGAGTTGTTACTATTACTCCTAATCCGCTTACCGTGACTGCAAATAGTAGTTCCAACTTTACTGTTGAATTTCCTGGTCTTACTGTTAAGAATGGAGATAAGGTTATTAACACTATTACAGCTTCTGGTAGCGGATTCAAGACTTCCACTTCACAAGAAGATACTTTGATAAGTCAATATACTCCTCCTAGCATCAATAAGGTATTTACTTCTGAATCATTAACAGAAAATGCCTTATGCAACTTCATCATTACTGTATCCAATCCTAACCCCTTTGATATTATAGGAGATGTAGTAGATATAAGAGACACTGATAATTTTCCTGTTGAGGATACAACAATTCCTGCTAATGGTAGTGTTCCTTTTTCTGGTGCTGTTACTATTACTTCAGATGATGTTACCAAAGGATATATGATCAATACTGCTAGGTTCGAATATAATGGTACATTCGTAGAAGCACAGGATTCAATATATAAGGGAGATAATCCACTTTCTATTCGCAAAAATTTGGTATTTCCATCCAAGAGCATACCAGTAGGGTATATTGGTTCTATAACCAATTCTAGTGGTGCTACTATCTCTGGAATAACTCTCAATGATATTCTAGTTGTAACTCGTACTGGTACTCCAACTTCTTACCCCGGCACAATAACGCCTCCTCCAGATCCTATAAATCCTGCAATTACAACATATACATTGAATCCTTATGAAACCTTAGGATTTACAGTTACATTTGCAGGATATACGACACATGCAGAACCCGATGATATATTGTATAATACAGTAACTGCAACAACACCCAATTATCCCGTCGTAACTGCTCATACATTGGACAAAATGTTGGATGCACTTGTTGGATTAAAGTATTGGAGTGAAAATGGTGAAGAATATACCGATGGTGGAACTCAAAAAGGATGGTCTCAATGGCAGGCAACAAGAGCAACAGGTACTGTTCCGACAGATATTGATGCCATTATAACTCCAAATGGAACTGGAGCTATTGCGAGATATCCATATACATCAACTTATCCTATTTTAAGAGGAGAATACGCTGTTGATTTGCAACCTGTTCCTGATCATACTATCCCTGGTCCTATTGGTCCTATTGGTGCTACTGGTGATTATTCATTTGTTGCTGGTGTGAATAATAGTGCATCTGGAGGTGCTTCTGTTGCTATGGGATATAAAAATGAAGCATCTGGAGCTGCTTCTGTTGCTATGGGAATTAGTAATATAGCATCTGGATATTCCTCTGTTGCTATGGGAAGTAGGAATGAGGCATCTGGAGCTGCTTCTGCTGTTATGGGAAATAATAATAAAACGCAAGCACTTTGCTCAACAGTTTTTGGACAAGGTAATACTGCAAATGCTACAGCCACTCATAGTCTTACAGTAGGACAAAATCTAACTAATCCTAATCAACATTCCATTCTTATGGGAGGAGGAGGAACTGCAGGAGCAACTGGTAAATCAACATCTGCTAAACTTGAGACTCTAGCTCAACCTCCTGGTAATGGTACAACGGATCCATACAAAACAATCTCAGGAGCAAATTCTTTCCAAATAGCTAATACAAATAATAATATTATTCTCATGGCTGGTCCTATTTCAGGCAGCAGCAGCACAACTGGAGGTCTTACAACCAATGTTTTATCAACAAGTGGCGCAGATTATGCAGAATACTTTGAGCTCAACACTCTCATGAAAGAAGATGATTATATTGGTTATTTTGTAGATTTTGCACAAGATAGCCATAAAGTTATCATTGCTGATTCTGATCCTATTGGTATCTTTACTTCCTTTGACGCCAATACTTCTCTTATCGGAGATTCTGCAATGCTTTCTTGGGGAAATAGATATCTCAAAGATGATTTCTGCAGACCAATTACTGAATACTCTGTGAAAAAGAGTATGGAAGAACTCAATATTACAACTATTGAATATAAAGAACCAATGACAAAAGAAGAAGCTATTGCATTCTCCAAGTTGGCAAAAGAGAAACTTCCTCAGGAGACCTATGATAAAATCACAATAGAAAGTGGTCCTCTCGAGAATCCTGATTACGATCCAGAGGCAAAGTATATTCCAAGAACTCAAAGACCTGAATGGGCACTTGTATCATTACTTGGTAAAGTGAGAGTTAGAGATGATGGTACCTGCAAAGTTGGATCTAGATGCAATGCATCCAAAGGTATTGCTGTTCCTGGTGATAGGTGGAGAGTCATGAAGAGAATATCTTCCAACGTGATTGAGATTCTGTTCAAGTAACTAATAATTATAGAGAGATATACATTAACAATGTACATTTCAAAAAAGAAATAGTCTAGTAAATAACTATGCTTGATGTAGTAGCTTTGATTTTGGCAATTATAGCTCTTGTGCTTGCATTAGCCATGACAATATATACTCTTACTATACCAGCAGCAGAGCAAGGACCATCTGGACCTCAAGGACCCAAAGGACAGCAAGGACCTCAAGGTAATCAAGGTCCAAAGGGCCAACAAGGACAAGATGGATTCAGAGGACCAAAAGGTGACCCAGGAGGTATTTACATTGATAAGATCATTAATAATTCATCAGGCACTCAATGCGATGAAGAGGTATTCGTCAAGTCAGCAAATAATACCAATTACATTTTCAATGGATATAATAATACTGGTCACAAAACGAAAATACATGTTAGATTCTCAGCCAGGAACTTTGAGATAGGAGATGCATTTACTATTACCAACAATACAAAAGGTATAGATGTATATATTAATCCTCATTGTTTCTCAAATTATAGTACTAGCTCATCTAGTGAAGATTTGCTGTTGCGAAAAGGACAATCAGCTTTGGTAATAGTAACTATAGGTAATAGTACTATTGATAGAAATGTCAATATAGTGATTACTCCTAATGATAGCTAGCAAGACAATTACAATGACCTGGTATATCAAAGTTACCTTTTATGAATCTTCTGTAGTCTACATTGAAGTAGATCCTGATCTTGAAACTTGCTTTTACAAGTTGAAATTCTTGACAGACTAGAACCCCATGAATCCTTTGTTATTGATGATCACAAGTATACCGCCAAGGAGGCAGATACTGGTCATTGTCATCCCGATTTGAAGAGATCACCATATACTGTTCCATTGTCTGGTTATGACAGAGAACTCGTTAGAAAGGCCAGCGAAGAAGATGGAATGTCGGGTAATGGTATGCTAGTATACTTTGTTACTGCAGGTAGAATGGCCAATTAAGACAATGAGAAAGGGTAAGTTATCTATTTCCCTTGCGGTAATATGCGTTATATAACGCATATGTACAATTTTGAGATTAGTGATTATCTTGAGCCACATCTAACCAGGCAATTCCCCATGTCTTCTACTGATTCTTTGCGATACATTAAGCTCTCGTTTCACACAAATACAGTCTACATTGAAGTAGACTCTGAAATGGAACATTGCTTCAGAGCAATCAAGAATAATCTCGCAAAAACAGAACCAAATAGCAGGCTCTCTATTGATGAAGGTTACTATACCAAGAAGCAAGCAACTGCTCAAAAGTATCAGCATCTCTGGACTCACACTTTACCCTTTTTCAAGTATGAGCAAAGTACTATTAGAAACTTTATTGGAACAATGAATCAACTTGATGCATATGTTACTGTTGCAGGCATGCTTGCCTAATAACAGACAGGAGGTAAATAGAAGGTAAGTATATATGTTAGCTAACATATATCGTCAACTGCAAATGTCTTGCTCCATTTCATAGCTGTCAGTCAGTATTTTGTGCTTATTGATGAAGAAGCTTGTAGTCTATTCAGAGACGGTAATCACAAGGTGCAATTAATCAGAGACGTAAATTATACCGTTGAAGACAATGAGTCAATGCTTCCAAAATTACGACCTCTCTTTATATTAGAAATATGGACAGTTATGACAAGAATAATATTAGAGAATTCATCGATAATGCTAGACTTACAATTGCTGATTTTCATTATTACCTTACCAAAAGTTGCTAAACAATAAATAAGGTTATATTCGTCAAGTGACAAATATAACCATCAACACAGAGAGCAATTACCATGACTGATTCTCTGTACTACATTCCCATTTACTTTACTGTTGATCCCATGATTGTGTTTGTCCAAGTTGACAAGGAAGCTCATCAATGGTTCAAAGAGATTGAAAAGAGATTTAGCCATTATGGTTCTGATTACAACTTTAAAATTGTAAAGAGATGCTTTACCCTTGAGACAATAGAGTTGATATCTCCACACATTAACTGCTTTTTTGGCGATATTATTGTTAGACATATTGATGAGTATGATTGTGATTATATTCAGAAATTCATTGAAGACGACGATGATTATGATATCTATGAATTCTTTGAATACATTTATGATGGTAGAAAAGCACATGACGACGAACAAGACTGAGGCAACGAAGACTGAGGCAGAGAAGACTGAGGCAGCGAATGAGACAAATATGTGTCAAAAGACATATATTGCAACAAGAGGTTTCTGTTACAAGTAGATGGGTAAATATTCATAATATCATTGTCAACAATCTTCAATGCCCACATTTAAATAAATCTCACAAAACAAAAGGGATGTCAAAGTTGAACAAGGTTATTACCGATATTAAGAATGGTATAGATACTAATGCAAGTTATATTAGTACAATCAGACATCCAATCTTGTTGATCAAGGCTCTCAAAGAATTGGAAGGTCTTATTGGAAATAGAAACCTCAAAGAATCTATAGCTGATGAGATTAATAATCTTATTGTTACCAAGAAGAGAAACAACAATAGATATAAGAGTGACAATATCATGATGAATACCTTGGTATATGGACCTCCTGGTGTTGGTAAGTCTTTGATTGGAGTAAAGTTGGCAAAGATATGGTACGCTCTTGGATATTTGAGAGGAAATCCCAAGCGAGAAGCAGGTGCTATTGCAGGTGCTCTTAATGATGCAGGAGTAGATCTTCAAGCTGATACAGCTACTATTGTATTAGCTTGTGCTTCCTTGTTTCTGATTCTAGTAATGATTGTGTCGGCTGCAAAGTCGTTTTATGACAAATTGGGGTTTGAACTATTTGCTGGTTTGACTGTACTGTTTGTACTATTTGTATGTGCCATTATTATCTTTTCGTCTTACAGCAACGAGACTCCTGATTATAGCAATACCAATGTTCCAGCTAATAAACAGCCTGAAGAGATTATTCAACAGAATGACAATACTAGCACAATGCAGCAGTACTTTCCTCCTGATCATGAGATTGTAAGTGTAATTTCGCGAGAAGATTTGGTAGAAAAGTATGTTGGATGGACAGCAAAAGGAGTGAGAGAAATGCTAATGAGTAATCTTGGCAAAGTATTGTTTGTAGACGAAGCATATACATTGGCTAATGGTGGTGAGTCAGGAGGAGATACTTTTGGAAAGGAAGTGCTGGATACAATGAACAAGTTCATGTCAGAACATCCTAACGATATTATCATTATATTTGCTGGTTATGAATCCAAAATGAAGAATGGTCCATTCAAGCTACAACCTGGATTAGAGAGACGCTTTACTTGGAAGTTTAACTGTGAAGGATACAATTACAAGGAACTATTTGAAATCTTTAAGCTCAAGTTAAAGGCAGATGGCATGAGATATGACAAGAATAGAGAGAATGAAATATTAGCATTATTCAGAGAATGAGAAGGCATTTGGTAATTATGGAGGTGATGTAGAGAGAGTGTTATACTTTTCAAAGTTGGCACATTCTTCTGATTATATGGGTGATGAAACGAGATTTGACATTAATACATTGGATTCATCGCACATTGAAGTAGGCATTGGCAAGTTGAGAGAGAATACATTGCATCATGGTAGAGTAGACAATATTGATAATGGTAATATATTGGAACAGTTTATGGAAAGGATGAAGCGAGAGGAAGTTGCTTAATTTGGTGAAATATACCTTGTCAATGTATATTGATTTGGTCAGTGCCTTGATCCTTAGAAATGTAAGAATCTTGATGTTTCTTAGAGTGATAAAGTCTGTCTAATTCCATTGTTGGTAAGAATATGCCTATTAGTAGGTATATTATCGAGATTGAACTTCTGATGTTGATTTAGTCAGGTTCTTGACGCTAGGAAACGTAAGGATCTTGATGTTTTCTAAGGTTGGTAGAACGATGGAATCTGTCTAATTTCATTGTTAGTAAGAATACATACTAATAGCATATATTATCGAGATCGATATTCTGATGACGATTTGGTCAGACTCCAAACCTTAGAAATGTAGAGAGACTTACATGCCTTGCGGTAGAGTTGATAGAACGATAAAATCTGTCTATTTCGATCATAGTTGGAAATATACTTATTAGTAGGTATATTATCGAGATTAAACTTCTAACAGTAATTTAGTCAGACTCTTGACCCTTAGAAATGCAAGAATCTTGATGTTTTCTAAGGTTGGTAGAACGATGAAGTCTGTCTAATTTCATCGTTGGTAAGAATACATACTATTAACATGTATTATCGAGATCGAACTTCTAACAATGATTTAGTCAGTGCCTTGATCCTTAGAAATGTAAGAATCTTGATGTTTCTAGAGTTGATAGAACAATGGAATCCATCTATTTGGATCACGATTAGAAATATATCTACCGTAAGACAGGTATATTATCGAGATCGTTATTCTGATGTTGATTTGGTCAGACTCTATCAACCTTAGAAAATGTAGAGAGACTTACATTTTCTAAGGTTGATAGAACGATGAAGTCTGTCTAATTGGTTGTTAGAAAGAATACATATAGTTTATATGTATTGCTGCTGATTGTTATTGATGTTGATTTAGCCAGAATCTTGATCCTAAGAAATGTAAGTCTCTCTACATTTTCTAGAGTCGGTAGAACCATAAAATCTGTCCATTTGGTCATGATTAGAAATATACATATCTTATGTTATTGAGATTAACATTCTGATCATGATTTAGTCAGACTCTTGATCCTAAGAAATGTTAGACTCTGTATGTTTTCTATAACTGGTAGAACGATGAAACCTGTCCATTTAGTTCTTAATAATAACACATATAAATTATATGCATTATTGAGATTGAACTTCTGACGACGTTTTGGTCAGACTCTTGATCCTAAGAAATGTAAATCTCTCTACATTTTCTAAGGTTGGTGGAACGATGAATTCTATTCTCGTTGTTAATAAGAATACATGCTATTAGTATATATCGAGATTGGCATTCTGGTGATGAATTCTGTCCATTTAGTTATGATTAGAAATATACCTACCTTACGATGGATATATTATTGAGATTGACATTCTGACGACATTTTGGTCAGACTCTTGATCCTAAGAAATGTAAATCTCTCTACATTTTCTAAGGTTGATGGAGCGATATAATCTGTCCAATTTTATTGTTAGTAAGAATACATATAATTTATATGCATTATTGAGATTGACATTCTGATGTTGATTTGGTCAGTCTCTTGATCCTTAGAAAATGTAGAGAGACTTACATTCCTAAGGTTGATAGAACGATGAAACCTGTCCATTTAGTCATGATTAGAACTATACATACTAATATGTATATTAATGAGATTAACATTCTGATGACGATTTGGTCAGACTCTTGATCCTGAGAAATATCTAGGTCAGTACATTTAAAGTCTAGAGGAGCAACCATTCATTGTATCTCTCATAACTTCAATATATTTACAAACAACATCATGTCTATTGATGTTTCCCACGAAGGTTGATTCTTTAATTACACTTATTAACACACTTGAACGCACTTGAACAAACTGTTGTATTACTACTCATGACTCGCTGTTTCGAGCATTTTCACGTGTTTCTGACCATTTTGTATTTACCGTTTATTGTTATGAAATAAGACTCAAAATACCATTTAACAAATCTGTCAAATCAGGCTTCATTGACGTTCAGACAGCAGATTTACAATGTTTTCCGGAGATCAGACTAATTCAGCAAACATGATTTTTCAATACATTTATATAGCATCATTACTTTGTCAATCTTCTTGTGATTCATAATATCTAGAATGTTATACAAATAGTATTCAGATATGAATAACTATCAAACAGATCCAATGTCAGCATCATCATTGTATCAACTCTTACATGCAATTTAATATCATGTTATAACACGATAAATGGAAATATCATTACATGAAGTAACTGACAGTCATTCATCTTGATGAGAATGCAATTGGAATGTCTACTTCCAGCAAGATTCAGAAAAGATATCTCAAGAGGAAACCTCAGAATGTTCACACTGGTGGCAAGAAGTTGTACTATTCAGATGGTAAGCTTCATCGCACTGATGGACCTGCTGTAATCTATCCTGGTGGAAGTGAGGAGTATTACTTTGAGGGCAAGTTGCACCGAAAGGAAGAAGATGGGCCTGCTTGCATCTATATAAGTGGAGGAGAAGCATATTACAAAGGAAGATTGCATCGCACTAAAGGTCCAGCAGTTACTTATCCTGATGGGGAGAAAAGGTATTATATTCATGGCAAGTTACACCGCACCGATGGACCTGCTGTCATTCACGTGAATGGTTTCATAAAGTACTATTACAAGGGAAAGTTACACCGTACTGATGGACCTGCAATGATTCATCCTGATGGAGGTAAGCATTATTACATGAATGGAAAGCGTCATCGCGTTGATGGTCCTGCAATAAGCTATGCTGATGGAACAGTAGAGTATTACATTAATGGTGATCTTGTTGAACCATTCGATTAACGAAGACAGAAATATACCTATTAGTAGGTATATTACTAACAATGAGAATTAGAGACATTCTGTCATTCTCCAATCCTTAGAAATGTTAGACTCTGTATGTTTCTAAGGATTGGAAGTCTGACCAATTCATCATTGGAAGTTCTATCTCGATAATATACATATTAGTAGGCATATACTTGTAGATCAACAATTGGAGACATATTCTGTCGCTCTGCCAGCTTTAAGAAATGTTAGACTCTGTATGTTTCTTAGGATCAAGAGTCCGACTAAATCAACATCAAGGCATTAGGATCGATAATATACCTACCATAAGGCAGGTATATACTTGTAAATCAAGAATTAGAGACATTCTCCAATCCTTAGAAATGTTAGACTCTGTATGTTTCTAAGGATTGGAAGTCTGACCAAATCATTGTCAGAATATCGATCTCGATATATACATACTAGTAGGTATATTTCTAATCATGACTAAATAGGCACAATTCATCGTTCTATCAACTCTAAGAAACATTAGGATTCTTATATGCCTTGCGGTAAGGATCAAGAGTCTGACCAATTTATCGTCAGAATGTCTAGTTCGATATATACATACTAGTAGGCATATTTTTAATCATGGTCCAAATAGACAGAATTCATCATTCTCTAAGAAATGTAGAGAGACTTACATGCCTTGCGGTAGAGTTAGAAGTCTGACTAAATCAACATCAAAACATTGAGATCGATAGTACATATAAATTATATGTATTCTTACTAACAAAGAAATAGACAGAATTCATGGTTCTATCAACCCTTGGAAATATAGTCTCTCTACATTTCCAAGGATCAAGAGACCCATCTCTAATTACCAATTTCACAAATGTATACAATTATATTGAAAATCGCTAAATGCGAATCTGAGGCAGAAGGGCAGAAACATTGTAAGATTGTCAATGAAGATCGATTTGACAATATTCATAATATTGAATATTCATCCGCTCATGTATGCAAATATTGATAATAGCAACAAGTCCAAAAACACGTGAAAACGCTCGAAACAGGGTGTCATGAGTAGTAACACATTGTTTGTTTCGAGTGCATTCAACGTCATTCAGTGACATACATTGAAGAATGTCTACATTATGTTAGTGCTAATAAATGTATTGAAATTCAGAATTGTGACTGATATAGTTCGAATTATAGATTCGTGTTTCTCATGATTCAATGATGATTTGCTCAGAGATTGTAACACTTGTTTATCTGGTTTGGAATTGGAGATATTAGGTGTATATATTCTTAATGATAGAGAGAGGCATGTTCTCTAACTCTTAGAAATGTAAGACTCTGTATGTTTCCTAGAGTTAGTAGCCTGACTAAATCGTCATCAGAAGTTCGTTAGTGAAATATACATATTCTTAATGATAGAAAGAGATCTATTCCATCGATTCTCTAAGTCATAGAAATATACAGAGTCTTACATTTCTAAGAGTTAGAGAACCCAAGAAATCGTCATCAGAAGTTCGATAATGAAATATACATAAGATATGTATATTCTTAATGATAGAAAGGGACCTGTTCTATTGATTCTTCAACCTATAGAAATGTAAGACTCTGTATGTTTCTATGAGCTAGAGAACCCAAGAAGTCGTCACTGGAAATTCTATCTCAATAATATCTGCCTTGCGGTAGGTATATACTTTGTTCAATGATAAATACTAACTCTATCCATTTACCAACTTTACCAATAGACATGTTTCTACAGAACAGAGAATCTGGCAAAAGCAACATCTTACTCATTAAGCTAACAATCTCCAATTCTATTCCAGATAAACAAGTGTAACATTCTCTGACCAGATCATCATTCAACCTCTACCTCTTCTGACAATTTAATATGTCATCCAGGTCGAACAGATAATGCAATCTTCTTGAGCGAGTCATGATAATACCATTCTCTAGTTCCATCAGGCCTAATCACAGCAGGACCATCATCTCTGTGAAGTTTATCATGATGATACCACTCTTGAGTACCATCAGGTCTGATTATAGCAGGAAGATCATTCCATGAATGATGTTCTCCATATTGATACCACTCACGTAATCCATTATGCCAAACAACAGCAGGAAGCCCATCATCACGATGTAATCTGCCATCCAATTTGTACTCAATTCTATCTCTCAGTATAACTTCTCTGGTGAAAGTATCTACAAAGAGTTTCTTCATACTATCAGTATTGAACTCAGTGTGATAATAAGAGTTCTTTGATGCATAATGTTTCCATGTATTAATATCCTTTTTTGCAATGTCAATAACTAGTTCAAGTGGTAAGTCACAGTAAATGTCCATATTTATATAGCTAGGAATACTTGTTTGATCATAATCTATGGATAGTTAATATCTCTGACCTTAAGAAATGTTATAGACTTTATATTTCTTGGAGTTAGAGAATCGATCTGATGACTTCAGAATATTGACATCATGATATACCTATATTAGTTATATACATTTCCATAATGATCCAAACAGGACGATTCTATCAGTCTATCAACTCTAAGAAATGTAAAGCCTATAACATTTCTATAGGTTGTAAGATCTAGACAATACAATCTCAAGAGATCAATGTCATGATATGCATATAGATTATATGTATTTCCATAACAATCCAAATAAGGTAATTCCATTGATTCTCTGACTTATAGAAATGTAAGACTCTGTATGTTTCTATAAGTCAGAGAGCCCAAGAATGCAATCTCAAGAGATCAATGTCATGATAAGTTATATACATTTCTAATGATGATAGAAGTACTCTACTTCTGTCGATTCTCTAACCTATAGAAACATACAGAGTCTTACATTTCTATAGTCTGGTAGAAGGATAGAATTGTCTTATTTGTGTCATTATGGAAATGCATATAATCTACATGTATTATTGAGATCGATGTTCTGATGTTATATTCTTGGGTTCTCTAGCTTATAGAAACATCAAGAGACTTACATGCCTTGCGGTAGAGTTGGTAGATTGATGGAATTGTCTTATTTGGATCATTGTGGAAATGCATATAATTTATAGGTGTATCTTGACATTGATCTCTTGAGACTGTGTTCTTGAGCTCTATCAACTCTAAGAAATGTAAGGTCTATAACATTTCTATAGATTGACAGATCGATAGAATTGCTCTATTTGGGTCGTTATTGGAAGTGTATATAACCTATATGTATGTCATGACATTGATCTATTGAGGTTGTATTCTTGGGTTCTCTAGCTTATAGAAATGTTAAACTCTGTATGTTTCTATAAGTTATAGATCGACAGAAGTAGAATACTTCTATCATTATTGGAAATGTATACAACCTATATGCATATCTTGACATTAATCTCTTGATGTTGTATTCTTGGGTTCTCTAGCTTATAGAAACATACAGAGTCTTACATTTCTATAAGCTAGAGAACCCAAGAATACAACATCAAGAGATTAATGTCAAGATATACCTATATTAGTTATATACTTTCCATAACAGTCCAAATATGTCCAATCCTATCCTTCTACCAAACTATAGAAACATACAGAGTCTTACATTTTCTAAGGTTGTAAGACCTAGAGAATCGACACATCAACATCAAGAGATCAATGTCATGATAGCAATGATTCATACAAGCCATTTCCATGTCAATATACCTACGGTAGGCATATTCTAATCAAGATTAACATTCAATCAACTCACCATGAATGTAATACTCTTCTCTTCCATCGGGATGGATTACTGCAGGGCCATCATCACGATGCAATATGTTATGAATGTAATACTTTGTCAAACCATTTCCATAGATCATAGCAGGTCCATCCTCACGATGCAACTTGCCATTTACAAGGTAGTCTACTGCTCCATCAAAGTAAGTAATGGTTGGTCCATCCTCACGATGTGCTACTCCATTCTTGTACCACGTTTCTGCTCTCTGCTTCTTGTCATTGTATATAATAATGGCAGGTCCATTCTCACGATGACGTTTGCCATTCTGATAATACTCTTCTCTCTTGCCAGCATAAAATATTGCAGGTCCGTCCTCACGATGAAGTTTGCCGTTGAGATAGTATTCTTCTCTTCCATCAGGATAGATTATAGCAGGTCCATCTTCTTCCTTTCGGTGCAATTTACCACGAATATAATACTTTACAATGCCATCCTTGTTGATGTATGCAGGACCATCAGTGCGATGAAGCTTACCGTTGAGATAGTATTCTTCGCTTCCATCAGGATAGATTATAGCAGGTCCATCTTCTTCCTTTCGGTGCAACTTTCCAAGATGGTAATATCTCTGCTCTCCATCATGTTTAATAACCGCAGGACCTTCTAGTCTGTGGAGCATTCCTTCATAATAGTACTCTTTCGTACCATTCATGTAGGTAACAGCAGGACCTCCAATTCTGTGGAGATGCTTGCCCTTGAAATACTTTTCTGCATCGACTCTCTTGATTCTAATAACGGACATGTAAGTTGCCTATTCTGGTCAGATCAAAAGTGTCAGTTGCCTCAGACAATCATGAATGAGAATATTCACTACATTAAATGGTAAATTTGATATAGGTAACTTACCCATATTCTTATTCCTGTCAGATCAAACACAATGCACAATGGCAGATTCATTACCAAACTTGATGCACCATTCTTTTGCCTCTTTGAACCAATCGTTGGCCAATGGTGCAGGTTCTTGATCCATAATCTTGACTATGCTTCTATAATGCTGTTCCATTTCTCTATCCAGATCCAAGTCACAATCAGGGTCCAAAACAAGATCAAAGCTACTTGTTCTAATCAACTCACCGTAAAGGTACCATTCTTCCTTTCCATCATTGTAGATTACAGCAGGACCATCAGTGCGATGAAGAACTCCATTCGAATAGTACTTTATATACTTGTTTGGATGAATTATTGCTGGTCCATCTTTGCTGTCACGGTGACGAACACCATGAACATAATACTCTTCTCCTCCACCTGGATGGATAATTGCAGGACCATCTCCCATTCCACTATCGTTACGGTGCAACTTACCCTGAAAGTAATAACTCATACGACCACTAGGATGAATTACTGCTGGTCCATCAGCACGATGTGCTTGTCCACCTCTATAATATCTCATGGTACCATCTGCTTCAATGATTGCAGGGCCATCAGTACGATGTAATCTACCGTTAGAATAGTACTTTACACAACCATCAGGATGAATGACAGCTGGTCCATTGTCTCGATGAAGTCTATCTTCAATATAGTATCTAATACTTCCTTTTGCATTAATATGCGCAGGTCCATCAAGTCTGTGTAATCTACCAAACTTGTAGTAAATTTGCTCACCAGTTGGATAGCTCACAGCTGGCCCATTATAGCGATGCAATCTACCAAGAAAGTAATACTCTTCGCCACCATCAGAATAGATAACGGCAGGTCCATCTTCGCGATGAAGAAATCTTCCTCTGAAATGTTGAATTACTTGTTTGCTGTCTGACATGACTAATTGCCGTGTCTGTTGTGTCTGATAGTCTCAGTTGCCTTGGACAGGAACGTTTAACGATATTGCATTACATTTATAGGGCAAAAGAATAAAAGTCGATTTATTGTGATTGTTGGAATGTCTCTGTTGATTGTTGAAAATGTGTATTGTGATATGGTATAATTCTGCTAATAGAATAGTGATTGTGTTGACAATCTACCAATCCTTAGAAATATAAGACTCTGTATATTTCTTAGAATCAGAGAGACCACAAAATCGAGATTAGAACATTAATAATGAAATATCAATACTAGTATTGATATTCTCTCCAATCAAGATAAATGTTGTATTCTGCTGGTCTGTCAACTCTAAGAAATGTACCGATAGGCATGTTGATGTTTCATAGAGTTGACAGGACTGGGAAATAGAGACAAGAACATCAATAATGAAATATACCTACTAATAGGTATATTCTTGTTAATAACCAATAATGAGACAAATTCTGTTCTTCCCGATCCTTAGAAATATACAATGTTTAACATTTCTTAGAGTTGGAGAGGCCACAAAATCGAGATTAAAACATCAATATTAGTATTGATATTCTTCACAATCAAGATAAATGTTGTATCATGCTGGTCTGCCGACTCTATAAAACATTAAGACTCTGTATATTTCTTAGGGTTGGTAGAGCTATGAAATCAAGATTAAAACATCAGTAATGAAATATACATACTAATATGCATATACTTGCTAACGGTCAATAATGAGACCAATTCTGACCTTTCTCAGCTCTATAAAACATACAAATTATGAATATTCTATAACTACAGAATCAACGAAATCTCAGGTTCAGACCATTAGTAATGAAATATCAATACCAATATTGATATTCTCTCCAATCAAGATAAATGTTGCAGTTCATGGCTCTATCAATCCTTAGAAACATTAGAAGTCTTACATTTCTTAGAGTTGGTAGAGAGACATAATGACCTCAAAATATCAATAACGAAATATGCATTATAATAGCTACAATACATTGCAATCAACAAAATGTAGGTAACTTACCTATATTACTTTTCTCCAAGTTAATATCCATATACAATCACTGGTGCATCATCGAATCTAAATCGATGGTTATATACAAACCACTCTTTTGTTCCATTAGGTCTCACAACTGCTGGCAACTCATTAGCTCTATGCAGCATGTCGTGAAAGTACCACTCTTGAGTTCCATCAGGATGAACAACTGCAGGTCCTTCTCCTTCGGCACGATGAAGTCTTCCATTCTTGAGATAGGCATAAACTCCATCCGATCTAACAATGGCAGGACCATCTTCACGATGTAACAAACCATCCTTGTACCATGACTTTACTGTTGCGCCACTATCACTAGTCTTGACTACTGCTGGTCCATCGATGCGATTCAGCTTACCATGAAGGTAATACTCTTCATCTCCATTTGGATAGGTAATGGCAGGACCATCCTCACGGTGAAGAACTCCATCAATGTAGTACTTTGTAAAGTTCTTACCAAGAATCCAAGCAGGTCCATCAATGCGATGAAGAACTCCATCTACGTAATACTCTTCTCCTCCACCAGAATGAAGGATAGCTGGTCCCCCAATTCGGTGACGAACACCATGAATATAATACTCCCTCTTACCACTTCTGTGAATGACGGCTGGTCCATCTTCACGATGAAGTAATCCCTCAAAGTAATACTCCTTCTTGCCACTTACATGAGTAACAGCAGGTCCACCCTCTCGATGAAGTAATCCATTCAGATAATACTCCTTCTTGCCACTTTCATGAACAATTGCAGGACCATCAGAGCGATGACGAATACCATTCAAATAATATTCCTTCTTTCCACTTGCATGAACAATGGCAGGTCCATCCTCGCGATGGAGTAAACCATCCTTAAAGTATCTTTGGGTACCACGTGTTCCAATTCTCTTTACGATGACAGACATTCTAATTGCCATCTTACCAATGTCAAATAAAGGTCACTTGCCATGGAATACATCATTTTCAGATTATCCATTGTAATATAGGTAACTTACCCATATTTATCTTTACAATTACCATCATCACACACATTACCATCATTACCATACGCGGCACTATTACCATACGCGGCACTATTACCATATGCAATACCCATCCTTATATATAGAAGCAGGAGTTATTCCATCGCTATACTTCTTTCCATTTCTATATCGATGTTCTGATCCACGAACAGTATCAATGTATGCAGGTCCATTGTCTCGATGAATCTCTCCGTTTTGGTACCACACTTCAATACCATTAGGTTCATCGACAAGTGCAGGTCCTCCGTCACGATGAAGAAGTCCATCCTTGTACCATTCTTGTCTTCCAACATGATAAATGGCTGCAGGTCCACCACTACGGTGAACAATTCCATTTTGGAACCATATCTCACCTGCACCATGAAAAAAGGCAAATGGCTTGCTATAATCATGTGGATATTCCTTTCGCGTATACCAATAATACCAGTTGGTAAATATAACTGCAGGTCCATCAGAGCGATGCAATTTGCCGTGTTGAAAGTACATCTTCAGACCAGAAGAACATATAACAGCAGGTCCATCGTCACAATGATACAAACCATCTTGATCGTAGTGTTCTTCAATACCATCCATATAAAATTGCCACTTACCAATGTCAGATAAAGGTCACTTGTCATGGTCACACGAACTTACAAACATTTCAATACATTCATGATGGATATTCAACAACTGGCAAATCTCCAGATCGATATGGCTTTCCATCTTTGAACCACATTTGTATTCCATCACAAGTAATGACTGCTGGCCCTTCGCTCATGCCTCCACTATCGTTTCGGTGTCTCTTTCCATTACTAAACCACTCTTGAGTTCCATCTAGTCTTGTGATGGCTGGACCATTTCCGCTACCGCTGCCTCCACTATCGTTCCGGTGAAGTACTCCATTCTGATACCATTCCTCTGTTCCATCATAATGGACAATAGCTGGACCATTGTCATTATGTAACAAGCCATCTTTATACCACATCTTTGTACCATTTGGATATGTAATTGTTGGTCCATCAAGATGCCACAACTTTATATTGTCATCGTAATAGCTACCACCATATACAGAATATTGATAATAGTCCATTATTCCATTTGGTCTCATTACAGCAGGACCATCACCTGTCCCGCTACCACTACCTCCGTTACCACTACGGTGCAATGTACCATACTGATAGTAAAGCAGTGTTCCGTCAGACAGAATAATGGCAGGAAGTCCATTGTCACGATGAAACTTGCCGTATTGATACCAATATACATTACCATCAACACATTCAACTTTCCCGATGCTGTCCATTTGGATAATCAATACAATAGTTATTTTCCCTTTTTAGTAGTTTATTGTATTGGTACCATTCCTTTGTACCATCACTCCATATTATTGCAGGTCCATCATCACGGTGTAACATGCCATACTGATACCAATATTTTGCCTTTTCTGTTATCATTGCTGGTCCCTTCTCTTCATCACCTCCACTACCGCTACCTTCACTGTCGTTACGGTGCAGCATACCATGATGATACCACTTCTGATCTCCATTTGGGTATATAATTGCAGGTCCATCATTCATGCCTCCACTATCGTTCCGGTGAAGATTACCTCTAATATACCATTCTTGCGTTCCATCTTCTCTTGTCATGGCTGGCCCTTCTCCTTCGGTACGGTGAAGTCTCCCTCTTTGATACCATTCTTCTCTGCCATCACTCCATATTACTGCAGGACCACCACTTCTGTGAAGTTCCCCATTCTGATACCATTTTTTGATGCCAGTATCTGTAATATATGCAGGGAGATCATTATCGCGGTGAAGATTGCCTCTAATATACCATTCCTCTATTCCATTACCTGTAATAGCTGGACCATCATTCCGGTGAATCTCACCATTCCGATACCAATATTCTGTTCCATCTGGAAATATTACAGCTGGTCCATTGTCTCGATGTAGCAATCCATCATTGTGCCATTGCTTTAATCCGCTTGGCATTATAACAGAAGGCATGTCATTGCCTCGATGACATTTTCCATTTCTATACCATTTCATTGTTCCATCAGAATGTATTACTGCTGGTTCATCACCTTCGCTATCGCTACCTCCACTATCGTTACGGTCACTGTCTCCGTTGCCACTTCTATGTAATCTATCATGTTGGTACCATTCCTCATACAATCTACAAACGATGGCTGGTCCATTGTCGCGATGTAATCTTCCATACCAATACCACTTTTTTGTTCCATCAGATTCTATCACCGCTGGTTCATCATTGTTGCGATGCTTCATTCCATTTTGCATCCACACCTGAGTACCATCTGAGTAAATAATTGCTGGACCATCAAGTCTGTGATGTATTCCATTTACAAACCATTCCATTGAACCATTACTATATATAGCAGCAGGTCCATCGAGACGATGCATTAATCCATGATTATACCAAGCTTGAGTACCATTTGGATAGATATATGCTGGTCCATCGTTTATGCCTCCGCTACCGCTGCGGTGTAACCTTCCATTTATATACCATTCTTGCAATCCACTCGTGTTAGTAACAGCTGGCCCATCTTCTCTATTTAATTTGCCATCTAATCTATACTCTGTTCTATCACCAATGGTTATCTTTTGTGTAAATATCTGAGCAAACAACTTCTTCATGCTATCAGTATTAAATTCATCATACAATATACAAAATGTCTTCCACACTTGAATGTCATGTTTTGCTATTTCTATCATTAGTTCGAATGGTAATAGCATTTGTATATGCTATATTAAATGTAGGTAACTACCCACATTTCCTACTAATAATCTCTCCACAAGATAATTGTTCTATATTAATAAATGTCTATTGATCTCTGTGGGAGAACAAAGACTTGTGCTGTTAATGGAAGAGGTAAAGCGATTGTCGGACAAGACTATATATTAACTGCAGTTAAACACTTTACCACAGGACAATACATACCAGGAGGTACCTATAACTTTACCATTACTGTTACTAATAATGGTAAATTTCCAATTAACAGTATTGTTTTGACAGATCAAGGTACTCTTGACTATGATACTATATCAACTCTTGCACCAGGACAATCAGTAGTAGTGCCAGGTCACACAAAATTACCTTCAAGTGGTAGTCCTTTTGCTGTTAATGGATCTTTTACTGAATCAGGCACTGTAAAATCAGAACATACTCCAAAGTTGACAGTACAAGATACTATATTCAAGCCCATCAATATTCTATCTGCATCAAAAGAAGTAATATCAAGCACTGCTACATCAGTAAAGTATAGTGTATTACTAACTAATAATCAGAACTTTCCCATTACTGTTAATCCCACTGATGTCAAGGATATTCTTACCATTTCTGGTATTCCATATACTAGTCCATCAATAACTAATCTGTCAGCCACTATTCAGCAAGGAGACAGTGTCAACTTCTTTGTTGAATTTACTGGGCTGACTGGTCTTACGAATGGTAAAGAAGTATCGAATGTACTGACTGTTACTCCTAAAGTTTCTGGCGCTGAATATAACGCTATAACAACTAAGATTAACAGTATTATTGGAACATCGGGCATTGTTGGATCCAAAGCTCTTACTTCTACCCTTAGGGTAATACAACCATTCAAGTATATTCCTGGTGAAACAGTGCATTACATCGTAACGGTCACTAACAATGGCACTGATTCAATAAAAGTCACAAATATAATAGATAACAATGGTGCTCCTGTTAGTGTTAACCATACTTTGACGAGTGGTGAGTCATTAGAACAACCTTTCGAACAGATTTTGCCATCTAATATTGGTAATTCTTACACCATCAAAGCAACCGTAGAGTCTGATGCCATTGGATCTCTTCATCCTAATGATACTATATATAAACCACAAAATGTATTATTTGTTGATAAGCAGTTGGTTGAAGATGTTGATAATGAGAGTACTACAATTAGATATATAGCTACTCTATATAATAGAGTCAACTTTCCTCTGACTGTTGTTCTTAGCGATATGCTTACACTCTCTCCTTCTGGCGTTTCTGGAAATATATCAATAGATCCTGCTACTCTCATTGTAAATCCCAATGATACAGCACATGCAACCATTACATTCACTAATGTTGATCTTAGTGATACCACATTGTTGAAGAATGTGTTGACAGCCAAAAGTTCTAATAATGGCCTTGGTTTTTCTGATGCTCATTCTTACCTCAAGAGCAAGGTGCTGCCTGTATATAGAATGATAGCCAGCAAGCAATTTACTACTGGTAGCTATACAAGTGAAGGTATTTATAATTTTGTCATTACTTTGACCAATATTGGATCTGGTGATATTACAGGTATTGTGATAAACGATCCTAGCAGCACATTAGAACCCCATAATAACTTCTTGAATGAAGGAGAGTTTATGACAGTCAAGGGAACTGTACAACTTCCTCCTATTGTTCCAAATGCCTTTACTAATGCTGCTGTTATTACAAGTAATGAATATCCAGATATTCCAGTATCAGCCACCATTAGAAAGCAAGATGTCAATGATAATATAGTAAGCATTGACATTTTTAGGAAAAGTATTTGCGTTGATCCAACTGCCGGTGATAAATCATTGGAATACCAGTTTGTAATAAGTAACAATACAACTAATGATATTGTTATTAATTCATTAACTTACATCATTGGAGGACAAGCATCTCAACCAATAACTTCTTTTCCTACTCCTATTTTAGCTAATAGTACCTCTTCTTTTGTGAAAACATTGAAATATACAGGCACCCTCAATGTTGGAACTCTTGAAGTTGAAGGAACTCTGACTTACAATACTGGCTTTATTGTCAAAGCAACTTGTGTTACTCCAATAGAAGCATGTCTCGATTTAAAGCCATTACTGATATCAAAGACGGCTAGGCCATTTGCAGTTGGTGCTACTTCCATTATCTATGATATTATCATTACTAATATATTGTCAGAGAGTGTTACTATTACGTCAGCAATGGACACTTTGACTATTGGTGTTACAACAGTAGCTAAGGATATAACATCTTCTATTATAGATGCTAATGGTGGCAGTTCTGTTATAAATGGAAATACATCCATTACATTTGCATTAACGTTAGATAGTTTTCCGGCAATTAAATCAACAGACACAATTAGGAACAACATAGAACTTAAATACAATTGTTCTTGATAGTATTCTTAAATATCAATGTATTCTGCAAAATTATTCGTAATTTACGAATAAATAAAAAATAAATACCTGGACATCCAAATGTCGTGCACTACTGTCGCATATTCATACGATCTGCCTCTTGCTGTAGTTCCAGGACCATATATCCCCAAGATTGCTGTTGAGAAGCATACTTGTTGTGATATCAAGTCTGGTGATGAACTTGTATATTATGCCACGGTCTATAATCTTTCTGATGCGGACATTACTATTGATAAGACTCATATAAGTGATACTTTGGTCATTAAGAATGCTGCTGGAGACAAAACTGTGGATCCAGCTCTAGTAGCAAGTTTTGTTCCTGATGTTCTTACCAATGGCTTAACTGTACCCGCTGGAGAGTCTGTCAACCTTAGAATTACGTTCAATAATGGTGGTAAATATCCTTTGAAAGGATGGAAACTCACAAATACATTCGCAATATCCGCCGGTGCAAATGGTGCTTATAATGGAGCTACATCTGTTCATACTTCTACTGTCTTGGCTGCTGAATGTGAACTTCTTGTCTGTAAGCAAAGCCATCCTATTCATGTTGGAGATACTGTTTTGAATTATAATGTAACAGTATTTAATCCCAATAAATTCGATGTTTTGCTTGGAGATCCTTCTGCCACACCTAATCCCATTTTAGCACTCGATGATAAATTACAAATTAATGGTTCTAATGTTACTCCTTCTAATGATATTACATTCTATCCTGATCCCAACGCTGCTACTGCTACTGCCCCAGATAGAACTGTCACTGCAGAAGAATCAAAGACATATTATGTTAGCATTCCTCTTGAAACTACTGATGCTATCAAAACAGCTGACAAAATTATGAACAAGATTACTGCTAATGGTAAGCTCCAAATTACTGCGCTTGACTTAACTCAATAAGTTATCATCACTACCCAATATCATTAATTTAATGATATTCAGAACTATATAAAGAAAGATATTCCACATCAAAATGTCTTGCACAAGTACAGCAGTAGATTATTCACTGCCGAAGCTAGTTAACCCTATTCTCATAGAGAAGAATACAGCTGGACAATTATTGTTTCAGGGTAATCTCATCTATTATGGTACTGTCTTCAATACATCTTCTCATCCTATTGAGGTAACTATTGAAGATAGTGTAACTGTATATGTTAATGGAGGAGAAGGACCTATTACACATACATATGATGGAACAGTGGTTCCTTCTGTTGTTACTATTCCTGCTAATTCAAGCGTAAATTTTGAAGTAACCTTTGACGATTATACCAACATTGATAATAATGTTGACCATATTGTAAATACTGTTACATCTACTAGTGACTATGGAACTTCACAATGTGTAACTACTTCAGTGCCTGTCGAATCAGAAAATAATCCTAATTGCTCTATTGAGAAGACGACTGGATTAATACAACCATCATCAGGATCTACAGTTCAGAGATATATAATCACCATTACTAATACTGGCGATGAAACTATTACTGATATAGTACTTAATGATACTCTAAGTGTGAATGGTATTGCTCAAGCAGTCCAGGCTATTACCGAAACAATTCCAAATCTAACACCAGGCCAGTCTTATACATTCAATGCTGATATAAACATTAATACTGCATTGAATGTTGGAGATACAATATCTAATACTATTACTATGCAATCAACACAAACATATGCAACGGCAAAGATGGTATCAAAAGTTGCCTATCTTCCTAATGCTTTACTGATATCAAAATCTCCTACTTCTCCAGTATATACTGATGCCACAACCATCGCGTATGACATTTATCTTACCAACATCAGTAGAGTTCCTATTACTATTGGAGCAACTGGAATGAGTGATACTCTCAAGATAGGAGCCAATTCTAACGTCAACACATTTGGGCCATATACTATTGATGCTAATAGTACTCAACATGTAATCAAGACATTTACTTTGGTCAGTCCTATTCCAAGTGGTGCTCTTACCTTAGGAAATACTGTACTTAACACACTTACTGCTACATATAATGATGGAGCTACCACCACTTGTACTAGTTCAACAGTTGTCACAAGTAAACCAACACCTCCAACAGCCAATGATGCTATTACTATTGAAAAATTTCCATCTGTAGTTACTGCCAAAGCCAGTTCGATTGGTTACAATTTTATAGTAACCAACCATACTGCTAATCCTATTACCATTACTGCACTTACTGATGTTGTGACAGTCAACATTGGTGGTACCAATTATTCAAGCACACCACAGAGCATTCCATTATTCACTCTTGCTGGTCACACTAGTAAACATATAGTTCAGAATATATTGTTAAATGGTGCTATTGTTCCGAAAAATATGGTAGCTGGATCCAAGGTAACTAATACGGTAACATTGGAATATACAGGCGGAACAGTATATGGAATAAGCGAAACAATAGCAGAAAAGAAGTGTTGGAATACTGGTTGTGGTTCTACAACTATTGCAGGAACAACTTTTGACTATAGCACTATGACTCCAAATGGTGACAATGCAGATAGAGATGCCATTATCTCTCCTGTTGGAAATGGAGCATTTGCATTATATAACACTACTGCTACCAGAATTAGAGGTAAAGGGGCCATTGATCTTAGAGGAGCAATGTCGACTGGTAATGTTGGAGATTATTCATTAGCAACTGGTACTGATAATACATCTGACGGAACTAACTCATTGGTCATTGGAACTACTAATGACAATACAGGAAATAACAATATATTAGGTGGCATTTCAAACAGTTTGAGCGGAAATAACAATCTCATGATTGGAGACAATTCTCCCAATACAATTACAGTTAGTGCAAGCAATAGCATGATTGGAGGGCAAAATCATGTTGCTATAAATGCAACCAATTCTGTGATATCTGGTTCAAGTCAGAACTTGGGCGCAACTGTTAGCAATAGTGTTATTGTTGGAACAAACAATATCACATCGGGAAATATAACTAGTCTGATAATGGGTGGGTTTACTAATACTGCAACTGCTGATAAAAATATTCTGACGGGAGATTACAATGTTGCTTATACAACCGGTAATATATTTGGAGGTAGTACCAACACAGCTAATATTGGATCTAGCAATAGTCTTCTAATTGGAGATCACAATACTATTGCTACACCTGGGAATATTGTGGGTGGAAGTGCTAATACGGCCAATGTTGGAAATGGCAATAATCTTATAATTGGTAATAATAATGCAGCAAATACTGGTTCATCAGGTAGCATTATTGGAGGAAATAACAATGCTTCATCAGGAGGATACAATACTGTTAGTGGTACATATAACAGTGTAAATGGAACTAACAATCTTGTGGTCGGAGATAATTCTACAGCCAAGAAGACATTTACAGGAAGCAATAATGTTATAGCAGGGCTTAATCATGTTGCATTGACTACTAACAACAATTCATTGCTGGTTGGCAATCTCAATAATATTGTAGGTACAACTAGTAGCTTGATTGGAGGCACAGGCAACATTACAACAGGAACTTCAAGTGGTTTAATAATGGGAGGTAACATTAATACTGCAACTGCCAATTATAATATTCTGACTGGAGATCACAATACTGCCAATACAACTGGTAATATTCTAGGTGGAAGCACTAATACTGCAGATACTGGCTCTGGCAATAGTCTTGTTGTTGGAACTAGTAATATATCTAGAGGCACAGGAAATATCATTGGTGGATTGAATAACATTATGAAAGGCAGTAATAATCTTGTGGTTGGTGATAATACTGGTGCTGGTGTTCCATTTGAGATGACAGGAAATAACAATATAATTGCAGGTTTAAATCATAAATTAACAAAGTGTGAGCGCAATGTAGTCACTGGATCTGCTTCAGCATTAGATTGCTCTCTTGGTACATCTATTGCTAACAATTTCATTAGTGGAGAAACTATCACCATTACAACATCAGCATCATCGAGCGCCAATAATAATCTAATTCTCGGTAGCAATAATACTGTGGGGTTTTCAGATAGCAATCAGAATGCTTTGTACAACTTGGTAGCTGGAAGCAACATAACTTTTAGTAATGACGTTCAAAATTCTATATTTTCCGGGAGTAATGTTGATGCAGTGTATTGTTATGGAGTTAGATGCTTTGGTCAAAATATAAAAGTTGGTAGTAATTTTGGACAAAATTCTAAGAAATTAACAAATTGTTTAGTGATAGGTGAAGGAGGTAGAGTGGTGCCAGACGGATTGACGGGAAGTGGTTCAATAATAGGAAGAGATTCTTTGCAATTAATGAGCAATAATATAGCTCTGGCAGATATATCTCCTGATCCAACTGTAGGCCCTGGACCAAAGGCTATGTTAGGAGTTACAGATATAGGGGGAATTGCAAAACTTGCATTAGGAACCGCTGTTACAGTAGGTAATGATTATGCAGAATATTTTGAACTTGAAACTGTTATTGCAGAAGATGATCGTATTGGTTATTTTGTTGAATTTGGCGATACGCCGGGCAAAGTAAGAATATCAACAAAGAATGTAATCGGAGTATTTGGAAGTGCTGATGGAACAGCTTCCATCATAGGAGATACTGCTGAACTGGAATGGAATAATGCTCTCATGAGAGATAAATTTGGTAGAACAATGAGAGAAAAGACATATAGAATAAGAATGAGAGATAGATATCCTGATATTAAATTACCAGACAAGACAGATGGAGTTGAATTGCTTGATTACATGAGAAAGTTATATCCAGATGATACTTTTAGTGAAGATGATTTTGACTATCAGGCTGTGATGAACCCTGATTATGATCCAAGTAAAGGATATATATCTAGATCATTGAGACCAGAATGGGCAGTAGTTGGATTACTTGGTAAAGTTATCGTAAGAGATAATGGTAAGTGTACTCCTGGTGAATACTGTTCCAACCTGAATGGAATTGCTGCTCCTGTGACCAAGAATGTATTAATTGGAGATACAGTGGAAGTAAAGAGAAAGTGGTACGTTCTGAATAGAGTGTCAGAAGATACTGTTCGTATATTGTTTAATTAAATATATCTAGTGTAGATATATTGTTGGTCTGATGAGTTGGTTTCTCAAGCTATAGAAATGTAAGGAAGATTACATATAGACTGAGAAAAGAATCGAAATGGGTCTATAGAAGTAACAATTACAGACATATACCTAATATAGGTATATTAGCGAGATCGAGATTTTACTGTCGTATATTCCATTTCTCAGTCTATAAATATATAGACCTTCTTACATTTCTATAGCTTGGAGAATGGAATATACAACGGCAGAAACTCTATTTCGTTAATATACCTATTACAAGGTATATAATTACATTATCGATCTAATGAGATTGTTCTATTGATTCCTCAGTATATAAATATATAGACTTCTTTACATTTCTATAGCTTGGGAAATGGAATATTAGAAACTCGATTTCATTAATATACCTATTATAGGTATATTTCATCATCATCATTACAACTTTCTAGAATTCATCACATCTTCTCTACTAAATTTCACACTATATTTATCTGACAATGAACAGAATGTCTCACGATATTCATTCATTCTACCTTCATTAATAAAATCATCATACATTCTATTAATAATTGTTGTCAGAGCAGTACTAAATCCAGGTATAGCGTCAAACAGTTTAATGCCAGTATCATTATTAACAAGTAGTGATAATATCTTATTAATAATGTCATCATTCAGAGTTGCATTCTCTGCTCTGAAACTGGACAATTTAATTAGTTCAGAAAAATCAAAGCTATTACTATTGGAATCAAGATGATTATAAATTTCTTGAATTGCTTCGTCCTTTTGTTCTTCTCCAAGCATGCTACTCAGAATAGCCTCATTCTGTTGAGCGATGCTATCTAATTGTTCCATTTATTTCCTGAAAGAGAATGAATACATTAGACCTCTGTTGTTAACCATCTCTTGGGAAAGGTAATGCAATGTATTGAAACATTCGAACAAACATAATTCCAAGAAGATGAATATCAGTCATTCAAAAAGAGTGAAAATCATGGACAATCAGACACCCATTGAATTCAAGCCAGAAATGCTCAAGTTGAATACCCAAAGTCCAATGGCAGAGTATTCAGAGCGAAAAGGTGAAGTAAGACGCGCTATTCATTGGGGTCAAAGAAAGTTATTGCTCAGTGAGATACAATTCTTTACTGATTTTTGGGATCCTGCTGTTATCCCTAATCCTGTCTGCGTCTATGCTGGTTCAGCTCCTGGTTACCATATTCCTATATTGTCTGCAATGTTTCCGGCATTTACATTTCATCTCTGGGATCCAAGACCCTTTGGTGACATCAAGTCTGACAAGATTATGATACACAAGGGCCTTTTCACTGAGGAAACTGCTAAGGAGCATGCTCCAAATGGTGATAACATTTTTCTGATATCAGACATTCGAGTCAGTGGTTATGACAGTATTGCTCAAGAAGAGTATGGTAAATTTGGATACGCGTTAGAAGACAGAAGACCATACAAGCTCGATGGTTCAGCTTTGGTTGGTGATGAGATTAAGGCCATTGAAGCAATTGTATCAGCGAGATTGGAAAAGTCCATCTTTGATGATATGGAACTTCAAAAGACATTTTTGTTTACAATCAACCCAGCTCATGCATTATTCAAGATGAGATTACCTTATCCAGTAGACGGACAAGACAAGCTGGTTGAATACATTAAAGGTGAAGTGTATTGGCAGATATGGCCTCGTCCGTCTTCGGCAGAAACTAGACTCAAGCCAACCAAGAATGCAGATGGTAGATATGAAACGGCAATGTGGAGCATTTTGGAATATGAACAGTGGTGCTACTATCACAATTCTGTTGTTAGAGAAAGTGCTAGCTACTATAATATCTTTACTGGTGTGTTGGAAAACATTAGCTACCCTGAACTGTTGAATGACTTTGATAGTGTTGGAGAAGCTATGATTCTGAAGAGATACTTTGAAAAGACTGGCATTACAGACAATAAGGAGTTAAAGTCGCTAGTAATCAAGATGGCAACATATATTACTGAAGAGTTGATGGGTCCAAAGATACAAACATTGGACGAACGCAGAAGAAAGAGTAATGTTCCAGCGAGAGACAGCTTCAAGCCAAAGACAGCAAAGAAGACGAACGTGTTGCCAAGAACCAATGTATTGCCAAAGACAGGAGTAAAAGGCAATGTAAAAGGAACGGCAAAGAGTCAAGCAAAGGCAGTGTCTAGCATTAAGAGTAAATTAGGTAAGTAGCCTGAGAGAAAGATATATGTGTCGAATGACATATATTGTTGACTCTGACCAGCTTGGTCTCTCGATGTCTATGTCGTTATATACCTTGTAATAGGTATATATTGAATCTTGATTTATTTTTACTGTTTGGTCGTCTCTCTAACCTTAAGAAATGTAAGGATATGTATATTTCTAAGGACCGAAAGCCTAACTAATTGGTCTCTCGATGTCTATGTCGTTATATACCTTGTAATAGGTATATATTGAATC
>ERZ778021.1047-NODE-1047-length-37060-cov-5.460749_pt1 | contig 37060 bp, 36 predicted proteins | sample MGYA00375751_ERZ778021 | MGnify/ENA primary metagenome ERZ778021 (study PRJEB29350, sample SAMN05389814) | bioreactor metagenome | isolation source: Thiocyanate stock bioreactor | place: South Africa: University of Cape Town | collected 2013-08-29 ... | reverse complement strand
GCTCTGTAGGCTTGCCTCAGTCGGGCCTGTAAAAACTTCGCTTGTCCGGCAGAAAGGGCATGATCCGTCATGGCATACATCAAGAGCGCTGCGCTCGAGGAGACCGGTTACGTCGTCCTCGACATGTACGGTGCAGAGATCGACCCCAAGGAATGGCTTGACGTCGAGTACGTCGACTGGAAGTCGTCGGGCGACACCCGGTTCGCGCCGCTGGCTTCGGCCAAGGGCGAGATCGAGTGCAACGGCTTCTGGAACCACAAGCCGCCGCGCACCGACAAGGACGGCGTCTGGATCGACTCGCAGACCGCCATCGCGCCCACGCTGACGGCGCGCGCGCAGGAGCCGGGTGCGAACGTCGGTCGCTGCCGCATCATCGAACTGCAGCCGAACACCTATGCCGACTGCCTCTACAACCTGCACCAGGACGACAACAACCGCCTGAACCCGGACGGCACCGGCTGGGTCGTGCGCGGCTTCTTCAATCTGACGGACGACACCACGAGCTATTTCGTGCTGCGCGAGAACCGCACCGATCCGAGTGAGGAGACGCGGATCGCCCTGCCGGCCGGCGCGCAGCTCATCGTCGACACGCAGCGGCTGTGGCACGCCGCCGCCCACTACGGCACGGAGCCCCGGTACTGCCTCATCACCTCGTGGGAGTCGGGTCCCGAGCTCGACGCCTACATCGCCAAGTACAACGGCGTGAACAAGGTGGACAGCTACCCCGTCGACCAGGAGACGCTGGACGCCGGTCAGATCGAACAGGAGCGTCGCATCGCCGCTCGCGCCGCCGCTCTGGCTGCACGCGGTCAGCAGGAAGTCACGGTGATGAGCGAGGCCTGAGCCTCGGCATCCCTCCGCGCGCCGCGCGACAGAAGGGCCCCGGTCTTCGGATCGGGGCCCTTCTGCGCGTGATGTGGTTTTTCCTGGTCTGGTGTGTTGATGCGGCTGTGTTTGTGTTGTAACGTGTGGCTATTCAAGGAGGAACCGTGTACGCAACGGAGCGACAGCAGCTCATCGAGCAGCTGATCACCACTGAGGGTCGGGTCGTCGTCATCGATCTCGCTCGCCGCTTCGGCGTCACTACCGAGACGGTTCGCCGCGACCTCGATCAGCTCGAGTCGGCGGGCCTCGTGCGTCGCGTGCACGGGGGAGCCGTCACCCGCACCCGCGTCAGTACCGCGGAGACCTCCTTCGTCGAGCGCACTCAGCGTCGCACCGATGCGAAGCTCGCCATCGCGGCGCGCGCGCTGGACGCCATCGGCACCCACGGTGACGGCTCGGTATACATCGATGCGGGCACCACCACGGCCGCGCTGGCGGGACTCTTGGCTCAGCGCGCCACGACGGCGCACCCGCTCGAGGTCGTCACGCACTCGATGACGGTCGCGCACCTGCTCGCCGGAGCACCGGCGCTGAACCTCACCGCGATCGGCGGCCGCGTTCGCGGGCTGACGGCCGCCGCGGTGGGCGCGCAGACCGTCGATGCGATCTCGCGCCTTCGACCCGACCTCGCCTTCATCGGCACGAACGGACTGTCGGCCGCGTTCGGGCTCAGCACCCCCGACCCCGACGAGGCAGCCGTCAAGCGTGCCGTCATCGCCTCGGCCCGCCGGATCGTGGTCCTCGCCGACGCGGAGAAGTTCGACGGCGAGCTCCTCGTGTCCTTCGGCCGCCTCGCCGACCTCGACATTCTCGTCACCGACGCCGAGCCCCCTGCCGACCTGGTCGCCGCTCTCGGCGACGCCGATGTGGAGGTGTGGATCGCATGATCGTCACTCTGACCGCCAATCCGTCCCTCGATCGCACGGTGACCCTGTCCGATGCGCTGCGCGTGGGGGAGGTGCAATCGGCGCTGGCGGTCCGGGAGGATGCCGGGGGCAAGGGCATCAACGTGACCCGCGTGCTCACCGGTTCCGGAGCCGCGAGCCGCGCGGTCCTTCCGTTGGATGCCGACGACCCGTTCGCGGCCGTGCTGCGATCCGCTCATGTGCCGGTCCTCGCGGTGCCGCTGCCGGGTGCCGCCCGGGCCAACCTGACGCTCACCGACGGTGAGGGCGTGACCACGAAGATCAACCTTCCGGGAGTGACGCGCGGCGCGGCCGACGCGGCGACCCTCATCGACGCGACCGTCCGGGCGTCGGAGGGGGCGGACTGGCTCGTCCTCGCCGGGGCGCTGCCGCCGGGCCTCGCGGACGACTTCTACGTCGACGTGATCACCGCCGTTCGTGCGGCGGGAACCGCGGCGCCCCGCATCGCGGTCGACACGTCCGGCCCGGCGCTGCGCGCGGTGGTGGAGCGCGGACGCCCCGAGCTCATCAAGCCCAACGACGACGAGCTCGTCGAGCTGACCGGGATTCCTCTCGACGCGACCCGACCGCTGCCCGAGGCCGTGCTCGCGGTCGCTCGCGAGCTCGTGCCGGCCCGCGTCGGTGCCGCCTTCATCACTCTCGGCGGCGACGGCGCCGTATTCGTCGACTCCGAGGGTGCCTGGTTCGGAACCCCTCCGCCCACCCGCGTCCGCAGCACCGTGGGCGCCGGCGACAGCTCCCTGGCGGGCTTCCTGCTCGCGGACATCGCGGGGGGCAGTCCCGCGGAACGTGTGCGCAGCGGCATCCGGTACGGGTCGGCGGCGGCATCGCTTCCGGGAACCCAGGCGCCCACCCCCGCAGATCTCCTCCCCGGCGAGGTGCCGGTGAGGGCCCTCACCCTCTGAAAACAACCCTGAACCCAAACGACCACTGGAGGTCACCGTGTCAGAGATCATCACGCCGGCGCTCGTCAGCCTTGACGAGTCGCTCGGCACCGACAAGCGGGCCGTCATCGACGCCCTCGCCGCGCGCGTCGCGGCGGCGGGGCGCGCGACGGACGCCGCGGCCCTGGCCGCAGACGCCTGGAAGCGCGAGCAGACCGACGAGACCGGCCTTCCGGGCGGCATCGCGATCCCGCACGCCAAGAGCGCAGCGGTGCGCGAGGCGACGCTCGCCTTCGCGCGGCTGAAGCCCGGCATCGACTTCGGCGCCGACGACGGCCCGGCCGATCTCGTGTTCCTCATCGCCGCCCCCGACACGGCGGCCGAGGAGCACCTGGCCGTGCTGTCGCAGCTCGCGCGCAGCTTCATGCGCGAGGACTTCACGGCGGGCCTGCGCGCCGCCGCGACGCCCGAAGAGGTGGTCGCCCTCGTGACCTCGGCGGTCTCGGGCACCGGCTCTCCCGCAGCGGCACCGGCTGCCGCGTCGACCGCAACGGCGGACAGCGCCCACCTCATCGACGGGCGCCCCGCGCGCATCGTCGCGGTCACCGCCTGCGCCACCGGCATCGCGCACACCTTCATGGCCGCCGACGCGCTCACCGCGCAGGGCCGCAAGGACGGCGTCGACCTCATCGTCGAGCCGCAGGGCTCGAGCGGATACAAGGCGCTCGACCCGAAGATCATCGAGGCGGCGGATGCCGTCATCTTCGCCGTCGACGTCGACGTGCGCGAGCCCCAGCGCTTCGCGGGCAAGCCCGTCGTGCGCGCGAGCGTCAAGCGCGGCATCGAGGCGCCGGCTCAGCTGGTCGCCGAAGCGATCGCCGCCGCGAAGAACCCGAACGCCGCGCGCGTGAGCGGTTCGGCGGCCGCGGCATCCACCGCGACGTCGGGTGCGGGGGAGTCGTACGGCGCGAGCATCAAGCGTGCCCTGCTCACCGGCGTCAGCTACATGATCCCGTTCGTCGCGGGCGGCGGTCTGCTCATCGCGCTCGGCTTCCTGCTCGGCGGCTATACGATCGCGTTCGACGCCGACAAGATCCTCGGTGCGTCGACGCTGTGGAACCTCGGCGACACATCGCTGATCGTCTACCTCGGCGCGGTGCTGTTCAAGATCGGTGCGCTCTCGTTCGGCTTCCTGGTTCCTGCCCTCGCCGGCTACATCGCGTACGGCATGGCCGACCGACCGGGTATCGCCCCCGGTTTCGTCGCGGGCGCGGTCGCGGGCTTCATGGGCGCAGGCTTCCTCGGCGGCATCGTCGGTGGTCTGCTGGCCGGTGTCGCGGCGCGTTGGCTGAACGGCCTGGACGTGCCGCGCTGGCTGCGCGGACTCATGCCCGTCGTGATCATCCCGCTGCTCGGCTCGATCTTCGCCTCCGGGCTCATGCTGCTCGTGCTCGGCGGTCCCATCGCGTGGCTGACCAAGGCCCTCAACGACTGGCTGTCCGGTCTGACCGGTGCCGGCGTGATCATCCTCGGCGTCATCCTCGGCCTCATGATGTGCTTCGACCTCGGTGGCCCCGTCAACAAGGTCGCCTACGCGTTCGCGACGGGCAACCTCGCCGCCGGCATCGCCGGTGACGAGCGTTACCTGCAGATCATGGCCGCCGTCATGGCTGCCGGCATGGTCCCGCCGCTCGCGATGGCCCTCGCCTCGACCGTCATCGACCGCAAGCTCTTCACCGAGCCGGAGCGCGAGAACGGCAAGGCGGCCTGGCTGCTGGGCGCGGCGTTCATCTCCGAGGGCGCGATCCCGTTCGCCGCGGCCGACATCTTCCGGGTCATCCCCTCCATGATGCTCGGCGGCGCGGTCACCGGTGCCCTCTCGATGGCGTTCGCCGTCACGAGCAAGGCGCCTCACGGCGGCGTGTTCGTCTTCTTCGCGATCGACAACTTCTGGCTGTGGCTCGTCGCCATCGCCGCGGGTACGGTCGTCGCGGCCTTCTCGGTCGTCGCTCTCAAGCGCTTCGCGCGCCGCGGATCGGCCGCCAACGAGGGTATGTCCGGCGCCAACGCGGTTTCTCCCGAAGCCGTCAGCGCCTAGGCTCGAACACAGAAGAAAACGACCGATCCAAGGAGGATCCCATGGCAGAACGCCAGGCCACCGTCGCCAGCAGCTCGGGTCTGCACGCGCGCCCCGCGAAGCTCTTCGTGCAGGCGGTCCAGCAGACCGGCGTCCCCGTGACGATCGCGGTCGAGGGCGGTCCTGACCTCAACGCCGGGAGCATCCTCACGCTGATGGGTCTGGGCGCCACCCAGGGCACAGTCGTGACGCTCAAGGCCGAGGGTGAGGGTGCCGACGCCGCACTCGATTCGCTCGTCGCGTTCCTCGAGACCGACCACGACGCCGAGGCCTGATCGGCGCACACGCACGGATGCCGCGACTCCCGGAGTGACCGGGGGTCGCGGCATCCGTCGTCGTCGGGGTGTCAGAGATCGATCGCGTCGCCCGGATCGAGGGGACTGAACCGTCCGCCGCCCTGTTCGGTGGCCCAGTGCAGACGCCCGCGGTGCATGTCGAGCCCGATGCGGGACAGTGTCATGTCGTGCGTCGCGAACGAGTGCTCCGGCTTCACGGCGAGGACGAAGTCCATGGCCTCGCCGATCTTCAGCCACGGAGCGCCGACGGGGGCGGCGAGCAGCCGGACGTCCGCGCCCGCGGGGACGGCGTAGGAGTCGCCGGGGTAGTAGAACTCCTCGTCGACCAGCACGCCCACGTTGTCGACCACAGGGATCGACTCGTGGATGACGGCGTGGCGCCCGCCGAAGAAGCGGAGCGAGAAGGGGCCGACCGTCACGGCGTCCCCGGGAGCGACGACGGTGAGGCCGAACTCGGCGGCCGCGTCTGCGACGCCCTGGGGGCCGTAGATCGGCACGTCGGACGCGTGCTCCCGGATGCGGCGGAGATGCTCGGGCGTCCAGTGGTCGGGGTGTTCGTGGGTGAGCACGACTCCGACGGTCCCGGCGAGATCCTGCAGCGGAAGCGTGAAGCTTCCCGGATCGATGAGCAGCTGGCTGCCCTCGCGCTCCAGACGCAGGCAGGCGTGTTCGTGTTTGGTGACGCGCATGTCGCTCAGTCAACGCCTGTCGTGCGATCGGGGCAAGCCGGGCGCCCCGTCCGGTCTCGATTTGGTGAGGCGTCGATCGTCATGGCATAATCGAACGGTTGCTTACGCAGCGAAAAAGGTACGGCCCCATCGTATAGCGGCCTAGTACGCCGCCCTCTCACGGCGGTAACGCGGGTTCGAATCCCGCTGGGGTCACCACGACGGAAGCCCGGTCCAGACGGACCGGGCTTCTGTCGTCACCGCCGTCGTCGTGGAACCGATCACCCCTCCGCGGAAGCGTTCCGTCGGCTGTGACGGCGTCGACGCGCTCGCACGACGAGCACCACGACGGCCGTGACGACGAGCCCCACGCCGAGCCACGGGAGCAGGAACCCGACCGCGACGACCAGGGCGTTGAGCGTGGCGACGAGGCCGTTCCACCCGGCGGCGACGCCATCGCCGAAGCCGGCCGGGTCGGCGGTCACGGCGGGGGACGGCTCCAGCAGAGAGACCGTGAGCGTCGACATGGCGACCTGCGACTCGGTCCAGGTCAACTGCTGACGCAGGGAGTCGAGCTCCGATTGGCGTTCGGAGAGCGCGGACTCGGCGGCGATGAGGTCGGCCGTGGAGCTCGACTGCTTCATGAGGTCGGTCAGGCGTGCGACGGAGGTCTCCAGTGCGCTGACACGAGCCCGAAGATCGAGGGTCTCGGTCGTCACGTCCCGCCGGTCGGTCTGCGATGCGGTGACGGTGCCGAGCGTGGACAGTCCGTTCACGACCTGCGACAGCGCATCGGCGGGGACCCGAACCGTGATCCAGGCGCTCGCCGGAGCGGGCATCATCTTGCCCATGTCGGGCAGCGGAGCGGCCGGTTGCCCGGGCGAGGTCCCCGTGCTCTGAGATTCGACGTATCCGCCCGCATCAGCTGCCGCCGTCGCGATCGCCTGCGCCGCGGATGCCGCGTTCTGCACGTCCACGGTGGCGGACGCGCTCACGGCGATCTGCCGGTCCGCGGTGTTCACCGCAGCAGTACCAGCGGAGGCTGCCGCGCCGCCTGAGGAGTCTGCGCCGCTCATGCCCTCGGCGCGGGTGTCCGGGGCGGTGGCGATCGCGCTGCCACCCTCCAGCGAGACGGACGTCAGGGACGACGCTCCCGACGAGCCGGAGACTCCGTGCAGCACGGACGGAGCGATGATCGCGGACACCGCGACGAGCGCCGCTGCGGCGGCACCGCCCATCCAGAGACGTCCGCGGCGCACAGCGCGCGCACGCTCCCTCTCCGCCTTCTGCCACTGGGCGCTGCGTTCCTCCGCGATCTGGGCGAAGAGTCGCTGCTCAATGACTTCGACACGGTCGTCGGCGAGCTCAGGCAGTGCGTTGTCTTCCGTGGTCATGACCCCTCCGAGGTGATGGTGGTGCGCAGCGAGCTGCGGATGCGGGAGAGGCGGTTTCGGACCGCACCATGACTGACGCCGAGTCGGTCGGCGGCTTCGCGGTAGCCGTAGCCCTCGGCCGCGCACAGGCGGAAGATCTCCTGATCCAGTTCGCCGAGCGTCGACAGCTGAGCCGCGATCCGATCGGCGAGGTCGGCGTCGATGACCGCACGCTCGACATCGATCGTCGCCGGAAGGGTCTCGTCGACTCCTGTCGCCAGGTGCTCGCGGTCGCGCTTCTGACGCCGGACGCGGTTCGCGGCCTGGAAGCGGCAGATGGTGACGAGCCACGGCAGGAGGGATTCGCTCTCCAGCTGCAGCCCACCGATCTTGCGCCACGCCACGAGGAACGTCTCCTGCGTGACGTCCTCGGCATCGGTCGCCGTGCCCACCAGCGCGTGCGCCACGGCGTAGACGGCGCGCACGTAGGAGCGATAGAGCGTACGGAAGGCGAGGTCGCTGCCCGCGGCCGCGGCCGCGACCAGCTCCGCGTCGGTGCGCAGGCCGGAGTGGTCGGTCATGGTGTCCTCATCGTCTCTCACTGGATGAGTGTCCGCGAGCGGCGAATCGTCTCAGAGAACTCGGCATCCTCGAAGCCGGTATCCTGGTCGCAGCGAGAGGGAGTATCCCGTTCTCGCGCGCCCGTCACCACGGGCCCGACGTCGGGTTCCCGGGCGCGCGCCGCAGCACCGCTGACGGGGGAGAGACTTTCGACGTTTCGTCATCCCCTCGAAAGGCCTGCATGGACCTCCCCGTCTGGTTCGAGATCGGTTCGCTGATCGTTCTGGTGCTGATCCTCGTCGCCGATCTCGCCCTCATCGCACAGCGGCCGCACATTCCGACGCCCAAGGAGTCGAGCCTCTGGGTCGTCTTCTACGTCACTCTCGCGCTGATCTTCGCGGGACTGATGTGGCTGTTCGCCGGCGGGGAGTACGCCGGCCAGTTCGTCGCCGGCTGGCTCACCGAGTACAGCCTGTCGATCGACAACCTCTTCGTCTTCGTGCTCATCATGAGCCAGTTCTCCGTGCCGCGGCGCTACCAGCAGAAGGTGCTGATGGTGGGCATCATCATCGCGCTGGTCCTCCGCGGACTGTTCATCCTGGCCGGGGCCGCCATCATCGAGCAGTTCAGCTGGGTGTTCTACATCTTCGGCGCCTTCCTCATCTACACCGCGTGGAGGCAGGCGTTCCCGGGCGGCGACCACGACGAGGAGATCAAGAAGGAGTCCGTCGTCGTGCGGCTGCTGCGTCGTACGATCGACATCAGCGAGGACTACGACGGTCCGAAGGTGCGCACGCTCGTCGACGGCAAGCGCATGTTCACCCCGATGATCATCGTGTTCGTCGCGATCGGCATGACCGACCTGCTGTTCGCGCTCGACTCGATCCCCGCGATCTTCGGCATCACGCAGAGCCCCTTCATCGTCTTCACGGCGAACATCTTCGCGCTGATGGGCCTGCGCCAGCTCTACTTCCTGCTCGGCGACCTTCTCGACCGTCTGAAGTACCTGCACTACGGCATCGCCTTCATCCTCGCGTTCATCGGTGTCAAGCTCATCGCGCACGCGATGCGCGAGAATGAGCTGCCGTTCATCAACGGCGGCGAGAACATCGCGTGGGCGCCCGACATCTCGACGTGGATGTCGCTCGGCGTCATCGTCGTCTCGATGGTCGTCGCGACGGGGGCGAGCCTCATCGCGGCGCGGAGGGAAGGGCGCGACGTCACGCTCGACGAGCGGTGACGATCCGGCGCCGATCGCCGCGGTGGTAGTCTGAGCCGGTGCGGATCGCTCGCCTTCTCCTTAGCCGCCGCGACGAGACCTCGTTCTGAGCCCTCTCTCGTCGCGGAGTCCGTCGCGGGCTTGATCCCCTTATCTGGAGAACGAGACAGCATGAGCACAACGATTCCCGACCGCCCGCGGACCCTCGCCGAGAAGGTCTGGGACGACCACCTCGTGGTGAAGGGCGAAGACGGGCAGCCCGACCTCATCTACATCGACCTGCACCTCGTCCACGAGGTGACCAGCCCCCAGGCATTTGATGGTCTGCGCGCCGAGGGTCGTCCGGTGCGGCGGCTCGATCTGACGATCGCGACCGAGGACCACAACACGCCCACGCTCGAGATCGACAAGCCGATCGCCGATCTCACCAGTCGTACGCAGATCGAGACGCTGCGACGCAACGCCGACGAGTTCGGCGTGCGGCTGCACTCGCTGGGTGACAAGGAGCAGGGCATCGTCCACGTCGTCGGCCCTCAGCTGGGTCTGACGATGCCGGGAATCACGGTCGTCTGCGGCGACAGCCACACCTCGACGCACGGCGCCTTCGGAGCGATGGCGTTCGGTATCGGTACGAGCGAGGTGGAGCACGTTCTGGCGACGCAGACGCTGCCGCTGAAGCCCTTCAAGACGATGGCCATCACGGTCGAGGGAGAGCTGAAGCCGGGAGTGACCGCGAAGGACATCATCCTCGCCATCATCGCCAAGATCGGCGCGAACGGTGGCCAAGGCTATGTGCTCGAGTTCCGCGGCAGCGCCATCCGGTCGCTGTCGATGGAGGGCCGGATGACGATGTGCAACATGTCGATCGAGGCCGGGGCCCGCGCCGGCATGATCGCCCCGGACGAGACCACGTTCGCCTACGTCAAGGACAAGCCGCACGCTCCGCAGGGTCAGGACTGGGACGACGCCGTCGCCTACTGGCGGACTCTCCCGAGCGACGAGGGCGCGGTCTACGACGCCGAGGTCTTCCTCGACGCGAACGAGCTCGAGCCCTTCGTCACGTGGGGCACCAACCCCGGCCAGGGCGTCTCACTGAGTGACGTCGTGCCCGACCCGGCATCCTTCGCGGACGCCAATGAGCGCGCGGCCGCCGAGCGCGCCCTCGCGTACATGGACCTTGCCGCCGGGACACCGCTGAAGGACGTGACGGTGGATGCCGTCTTCATGGGTTCCTGCACGAACAGCCGCATCGAAGATCTGCGCGCCTTCGCCTCGGTCATCGAGGGCCGCCACAAGGCCGACGGCGTCCGCGTCATGGTCGTCCCCGGCTCGGCGCGGGTACGTCTGGAAGCGGAGGCGGAGGGGCTCGACAAGGTCTTCACCGCGTTCGGTGCGGAGTGGCGTTTCGCGGGTTGTTCGATGTGTCTCGGGATGAACCCCGACCAGTTGGCCCCCGGGGAGCGGTGCGCATCCACGAGCAACCGCAACTTCGAAGGACGTCAGGGCAAGGGCGGCCGCACTCACCTCGTCTCGCCGCTGGTGGCCGCCGCGACGGCGGTGCTGGGGCGGCTCGCCAGCCCGTCCGATCTGCCCGCCGTCGAGAAGGTCGAGGCCTGACATGGAGAAGTTCACGACGCACACCGGTATCGCCGCCGCGCTGACGCGGTCCGCGGTCGACACCGACCAGATCATCCCCGCCGTCTATCTCAAGCGCGTCACCAAGACGGGCTTCGAAGACGCACTGTTCGCCAACTGGCGTCAGGACCCTGATTTCGTCCTCAACCAGCCGGCGTTCGCGCGCGCCTCGATCCTCGTGGCGGGGCCGGACTTCGGTACCGGCTCGAGCCGCGAACACGCCGTCTGGGCCCTGCGCGACTACGGCTTCCAGGTCGTGCTGAGCCCGAAGTTCGCCGACATCTTCCGGGGCAATGCGGGCAAGCAAGGCCTGGTCACCGGCGTGATCTCCGAGGCCGACGTGGAGGCCATCTGGGCCCAGATCGAGGCGCAGCCGGGGATCGAGATGACGGTCGACCTTCTCGAGCGCACGGCGGTGATCGGCGAGCTCCGGGTCTCGTTCGAGATCGACGATTACACTAGGTGGAGGCTCCTCGAAGGTCTGGACGACATCGGGCTGACTCTGCGCAATGAGGACAAGATCGCGCAGTTCGAGGCGCGCCGCGAGGCGTGGCGCCCGCGGACGCTCCCCGTTCGCTAGGACGGATCGCGCCTTCACCGGCGCCGATCATCTGTCTTTCGCTTCCCCGTCCTCGACACACACTGTGAGGTCCGATCCATGAACACCCTTCTGAGCGCTTCGGCGTCGACACCCGCCGGAGGCGAGGTTTCGGTCCTCGAGATCCGCGGAGGACGGCCGCTGAAGGGGCGCGTCGAGGTGAAGGGCGCGAAGAACCTCGCGACCAAGGCGATGGTGGCGGCGCTGCTCGGGGAGTCCGAGAGCGTGCTGCGCGATGTCCCCGACATCAGCGATGTGAAGGTCGTGCGCTCTCTGCTGGAGGTGCACGGGGTCACCGTCACCGATGAGGGCGAAGGGGTCCTGCGTCTCGACCCGCGCGGTGCGGTCTCCGCGCACATGGAAGAGATCGACGCACACGCCGGCGCGTCCCGCATCCCGATCCTCTTCTGCGGCCCGCTGCTGCATCTGCTCGGGCAGGCGTTCATTCCGGATCTCGGCGGATGTCGCATCGGCGACCGTCCGATCGACTTCCACCTCGACGCTCTGCGCGCGTTCGGTGCCACCATCGACAAGCTGCCCAGCGGCATCCGGCTTTCCGCGCCGAACGGACTCAAAGGCGCGAACATCGCCCTGCCGTACCCCAGCGTGGGCGCCACCGAGCAGGTCCTGCTGACCGCGGTGCGCGCGAAGGGCACGACCGAGCTGCGAAACGCCGCGATCGAGCCCGAGATCATGGATCTGATCGCCGTGCTGCAGAAGATGGGCGCGATCATCTCCTACGAGCCCAACCGCGTCATCTTCATCGAAGGCGTCGACACCCTTCGCGGCTACGACCACCGGAGCATCTTCGACCGCAACGAAGCCGCATCGTGGGCGTGCGCGGCCCTAGCCACCGACGGCGACATCTTCGTCGGTGGAGCCAAGCAGCAGGAGATGCTCACCTTCCTCAACGTCTTCCGCAAGGTGGGAGGCGACTTCGACATCCACGAGGACGGCATCCGCTTCCGCCGCGGGGGAGCCCTGAAGCCCGTCGTCGTCGAGACGGACGTCCACCCGGGATTCATGACCGACTGGCAGCAGCCGCTCATCGTGGCCCTGACGCAGGCCGAGGGCGTCTCGACGGTGCACGAGACCGTCTATGAGAACCGGCTCGGCTTCACGCAGGCTCTGAACAAGATGGGTGCCGACATCGTCGTGCACCCCGAGGGCATCGCCAGCCCCGACCGGCGCGTGGCGCGCCGCGCGCTGGAGCAGGCCGCGGTGATCACCGGTCCGACGCCGCTGCACGGCGCCGATGTGGTCGTTCCGGACCTCCGCGGCGGCTACAGCTATGTGATCGCGGCGTTGGCGGCGCAGGGGCGTTCGCGCGTGGCGGGCGTCGACATCATTCGTCGCGGATACGAGAAGTTCCTCGAGAAGCTCACGATCCTCGGCGCCGACTTCGACGTCGTCGGATGACGGGCACGGCGCGCCCGGCGCCGCGGCGCCGGGCCTCTCCGGAGAAGACGCGTCCGTCGGTCTTCTGGCCGCTCGCGGCCATCATCGTGCCGGCGGTCGGCTGGTTCGCGAAGATCGAGATCAGCGGTGCGGAGCACCTTCCGGCGGAAGGCCCCTACGTGCTGGCCCCGAATCACTACAGCGAGTTCGATCCGCTGATCATCGCGGTGGGCACGTGGCGTATGGGCCGCGCACCGCGGTTCATGGCGAAGGAGAGCCTGTTCCGCGTTCCCGTGCTCGGGGCGGCCTTGCGCGCGACCGGCATGGTCCCGGTCGCCCGGGCCTCGTCGTCGGCCGCGGCGAAGCAGACCCTTCAGCAGTCGGAGGATCTGGTGACCCATGGCCGCGGCGTCATCGTCTACCCGGAGGGCTCGCTCACGCGTGACCCCGACATGTGGCCCATGCGCGGCAAGACCGGCGCGGTGCGCCTCGCGCTGGCCGCCGGTGAGCCGATTCCCGTCATCCCGGCGGCGACCTGGGGCGTGCAGCAGATCCTCCCGCGGTACGGCAAGCTCCGCTTCTGGCCGCCGCGCCGTCGCGTTCGCCTTGCCCTCGGCCCGGCGACCGACCTCTCGGCCTTCACCGGCCCCGGCGCGACGGGGTCTGCGAACCTCATCGCCGCCACCGATGCCGTGATGGCCGACATCTCTGCCCTGTTGGGCACCTTGCGCGACGAACAGCCGCCGACCGAACGGTGGAACCCCTCCGCCCACGGACAGAACGAAACGGGTCGCCTTGACGCGTAGGGGCGAGTCGGCGTTGCCGCGGGTCGCGGTGATCGGCTCGGGCAGCTGGGGAACCACGTTCGGCAAGGTGCTCGCCGACGGCGGCGCCCACGTGGTGATGTGGGCTCGCCGCGCCGAGCTCGCGCAGGAGATTCAGGAAGGGCACCGCAACAGCGAGTATCTTCCCGGGATTAACCTGCCGCGCACGATGTCGGCGACGACGCACCTCTCGGAGGCGCTCGAGGGTGCCTCGCAGATCTATCTCGCGATCTCGAGCCAGGCGCTGCGACAGAACCTGAAGGCGGTGCGTCCTCTCGTGCGCGACAATGACGCGCCGATCGTGTCGCTGATGAAGGGCGTCGAGAAGCGCAGCGGGCGGCGGATGAGCGAGGTGATCGCCGAGGAGCTGCACTGCGACCCGGCCCGCATCGCCGTCGCGTCCGGCCCGAACCTTGCGCTCGAGATCGCCCGGGAGCAGCCCACGGCAGCCGTCATCTCCTCCACCAGCCGTGACACGGCCGAGGCGGTCGCCCGGCGCGCTCGCAACGTCTACTTCCGGACTTTCGTGAACACGGATGTGATCGGCACCGAGTTCGGCGGTGTGCTGAAGAACCTCATCGCCGTCGCGATCGGCATCGTCGACGGCGTCGGTTACGGCGAGAACACGAAGGCCTCCATCATCACGCGCGGTCTCGTGGAGATGACCGACTTCGCCGTGGCCCAGGGCGCTCAGCCGGAGACGCTGCAGGGGCTGGCCGGTCTCGGCGACCTGATCGCGACGTGCCAGTCTCCGCTCAGCCGCAACAACACCGCCGGGCGACTCCTCGGCCAGGGCTACAGCTTCCAGGACGTCGTGAAGCAGATGAACCAGACCGCCGAGGGACTCGCCTCGGTGGCACCGGTGCTGCAGCTGGCCCGCGCCTGCGGCGTCCAGATGCCCATCGTGGAACAGGTCAAGATGGTTCTGGACGGCACGATGAATCCTCGCGACATCGCGCCGCATCTGACCACCGACGACGACAAGCCCACGGGTGAGAGGACCCAGCATGGACAAAGCGGTAGTGGCGGTGCTCTTCGGAGGGCGTTCCAGCGAGCACGCGATCAGCTCCGCGACGGCGGGCGGCGTGCTTCGGGCGATCGACCGTGATCGCTTCGACGTCATCCCGGTAGGCATCACGCGCGACGGCGCTTTCGTGCTCGAAGACGACGACCCCGACAAGTTCGCACTCAACCCGGAACGTCTGCCGGAAGTCGTCGACAACGGCACGCGCATCCTGTGGCCCGACTCCGTCCGCTCCCGTGAGCTGCGCGTTCAGGATGCCGACGGCATCCGCTCGCTCGGCGACATCGACGTCGTCTTCCCGATCCTGCACGGCCGCTTCGGCGAGGACGGCACGATCCAGGGCTTCCTCGAGCTGCTCGATCTGCCTTACGTCGGTGCCGGACTGTTGATGTCGGCGATCGGCATGGACAAGCACACCACCAAGAGCGTGCTGAAGGCTGCCGGCGTCCCGGTCGTGCCGTGGGTCACTGTCACCGAGGCGGGCCTGGCCCGTGAGAGCGACCTGTGGCACCGGCGCATCCGCGCGCTCGGGCTGCCGGCGTTCGTCAAGCCGGCGCGGGCCGGGTCGAGTGTGGGCGTGTCGAAGGTGTCCGACTGGTCCGAGTTGGATGCCGCTCTGGCGACCGCCTTCGCCGAAGACGGCACGGTGCTGGTCGAGCAAGCGATCGTGGGCCGCGAGGTCGAGTGCGGCGTCCTCGCCGGTCGGGACGGCGCCGCGCCGCGCGTCAGCGTCGCCGGGGAGATCGTGATCACAGGGCGGGACTTCTACGACTTCGAAGCCAAGTACCTCGATGCCGCCGGTATCGACCTCGTCTGCCCCGCGCAGCTGCACAGCGGCGAACTCGCCGAGATGCAGCGCGTCGCGGCCCGCGCGTTCGAGGCTCTGGGCGGCGAGGGACTGGCACGGGTGGACTTCTTCTTCACCGGAACCGAGTTCTTCGTCAACGAGGTGAACACGATGCCGGGGTTCACGCCCATCTCGATGTTTCCGAAGTGCTGGATCGCGACGGGAATGAGCTACCGCGACCTCATCAGCGAGCTGATCGATCTCGCGCGCGTGCGCTGACGACCGGCACGGGTCGTCTCAGGAGGACGGGCGGGCGATGCAGGTGCGGCCATCCGTGGGCAGCTGCTGTACAGCGGAGGACAGCGCGCTGAGCACGTCGCGTCCGCTGACGACGTCGTAGTCGAGGTACACCTGCACCGCGGGGGTACGACCGAACGTGGTGAACCGGTACTTCGGCGCCTCGGAATCATCCATCAGCCAGTCGACGCCGTCGACGGTCTGGCAGACGAGCGTCGACGGTCCAGGCGCGTCGAGCCCGCACGTCAGCAGGACGCTGGCGGGGCTGCCCCACGCACCCGTGGCCTGGGCGTCGGTCCATCGGCGCGGCTGGCCGTCGACGGTGGCCGGCAGACGAGAGGTCACCGCCGCACATGCCGGGTCGTTGGCTCCCTTCGCCGGTGTCATCGAGACGGTGGAGCTGCAGCCGGCGGTACCGAGGGCGATGCCGAGCGCCACTGCCACGCTCAGAGGGGCGACGATCAGGCGCGAGCGGGACATCACTCCAGGCTACCGTGGAGCGGTGAGCACACCGATCGCCCCGACCGTCCGCGACCTGGGGGAGCGGCAGCTCTTGTCGCGCATCTTCACCGTCCTCGACGGCTCGTCGCGCGCGCTCGTCGGGCCCGGCGACGATGCCGCGGTGCTGGCGGCTCCGGACGGCCGCGTCGTGGTCTCGACCGACACGCTCGTGCACGGCCCCGATTTCCGGCTCGCGTGGTCGAGCGGGGAGGACCTGGGCTGGAAGGCCGCCGCGGTCAACCTCTCCGACATCGCCGCGATGGGCGCTCGCCCGACCGCGCTGGTGGTGGCTCTCACGCTTCCCGATGACACGCCGGTCGCGTTCGTCGAGGCTCTCGCGCGCGGACTGCGGGCGGCGTGCGACGCACTCGCGCCGGGATGCGCGGTGGAGGGTGGGGATCTCGCGGCATCCGACACGCTGACGATCGCGGTCACGGTGCTCGGAGCGCTGGATGGCGTCGAGCCCGTGCGGCGGTGCGGGGCGCGGCCCGGTGACGTCGTCGCCGTGACGGGGCACCTGGGGGCGGCCGGGCGCGGTCTGGCCCTGCTGTTCGATCGCTTTCGCGATGCCGAGGGCCGCCCCCTCGATCCGTCGGTCATCACCGACCGTGAGCGCGCCGATCTCGCTGCCCAGCTGCGTCCGCGCCCGCCGCTCGCGCTCGGCCCTCTGGCCGCGCGGTCGGGCGCGACCGCGATGATGGACGTGTCCGACGGACTTCTGCTGGATGCGACGCGTATGGCGGAAGCGTCCGGCGTGCGGATCGATCTGAGCCCGGAGCTGGACGACATGGCGCTTCGAGGCGGGGAGGATCACGAGCTGCTCGCTACGTTCCCATCCGGAGCCGCCCTGCCGGAGGGTTTCCGGCGTGTCGGCACCGTGATCGCCGACGCGACGCCACACGTCACCGTCGGAGGTGCGTCGTCAGCCGGCGTCGGCGGGTGGGATCCGCACCGGGACTGGGACGCGGCCCGCGGCTGATGCGGCCGAGGCGCCGCGCACCGCGGCGACGGCGCGGGCGATCGCCGTCGTCTCAGGACTGCGGGCGTACCCACCACAGCGTCGTGTCGCCGTAGCTCTTGTCGCGCTCGTACTGCAGCGGGTCGGGCAGCGTGGGGGCGCCGGAGCGGGTCGCGCGCTCGACGACCACGAGCGCGTCGGGCGCCAGTCGCGGCGCGAGCATTTCCAGCACGCGAGCGAGTTCGGTGTCGGCGAGGGCGTACGGCGGGTCGATGAAGACGAGATCAAACGTGCGGGCGGTGGCCCGCAGGTACGCCTCGACGGAGCTGCGGTGCACTCGGATCGGCGTGCCCGGGAGCACCTTCGCGACGGTGCGAGCGTTGCGGTCGGCGACGGCCGCGGCGCGCGGCGCCTTCTCGACGAGATCGACGGATGCCGCGCCCCGGCTGGCTGCCTCGAGCCCGAGGGCGCCCGAACCGGCGAAAAGATCCAGCACGGCGGCTCCGTCGACGATGTCGGCCGCGTCGAGAGCGCCGAAGAGCGATTCACGCACGCGGTCGCTGGTCGGGCGCGTCCCGGCATCCGGGACACCGAGCGTGAGCGAACCGGCGGCTCCGGAGATGATGCGCGTCACGTGTTCACCCTAACCCTGGTCTGACGGACCCGCCGCGCCCGTCTCGTCGCGGAGCCGGGGCTCGGTGCGGCGCTCTGGTCGAAAGCCCGCCTTGTCGGCGTAGAAGGCACGGATCGCGTCCATGTCGCGGGCCACGTCCCCCGTGAGAGCGAGGGTCGGCCCGAGCCCGGCCGTCATCGTCGTACGGTCGACGTAGCCGAGCGTCAGCGGCATGCCGGTCTCGCGGGCGATGCGGTAGAAGCCGTTCTTCCAGAACGCGTTGCCCCCGCGGGTGCCGTCGGGAGTGACCACGAGGCCGAAGATCTCCCCGGCGCGAATGCGGGCGACGATGTCCTCGACCATGCGGCCTGCGTCGGCACGGTCGACGGGGATGCCGCCGAGAGCGTTCATGACGGGTCGTCGCCAGCCGCCACCGGCTGCACGACCAGAATACGCGGGCAACGGTGCGGCGGATCACGAGCCGACTCTACGGGTGTCTCCTGGATGATCCGTGCCTGTCCGATCGTCCGGGGACGGCTACGGCGTCGGTGGGCCTCAATAGACTCGGAGCATGCCCGCGATCACGCTCGACACCGCTCTTGTCGATGCGCTGGGAGCTGCGACCGCGAAGCTGTTCGATCGGGCATTCGGCATGAGCACGGTGGCCGATCTCCTGACGCACTACCCGCGGCGATACGCCCGACGCGGCGAGCTCACGCCGATCGACTCGCTGCCGCTGGGCGAGCAGGTCACGATCGTCGCGGAAGTGCGCTCGGTGTCGTCGCGACAGATGCGTCAACGGCGCGGTTCTCTTCTCGAGGTCGTGATCAGCGACGGCGCGGGAGCATTGACACTGACCTTCTTCAACCAGGCCTGGCGCGCCAATGATCTCCAGGTCGGTCGGCAGGGCATGTTCTCGGGCAAGGTCGGCCAGTTCCAGGGTCACCAGCAGCTGGCCCACCCCGATTACACCCTCTTCGACGACGTCGACGCGGCGCGGTTGAACGCCGAGGCGCAGCAGCACACGCCGATTCCGATCTACCCGGCGACGAGCACCGTGGCGACGTGGCAGGTGCAGAAGGCCGTCGCGACCGTGCTGGCCGCGCTGGCGCCGGTCTCCGACCCGCTGCCCGACTCCCTGCGCGCCGATGAGGGTCTGCTCGATGCGACCACGGCTCTGCGGCGGATCCACGCGCCTGAGAGCTTCGAGCAGATCGACGACGCGCGACGAACGCTCCGCATGCACGAGGCGTTCATCCTGCAGACCGCGCTCCTCCAGCAGCGCGAGACGGTGCGGGCCATGGCGGCGACCGCGCGCCCGGCGGGCGAGCTGCTCCACGTCTTCGATGCCCGCCTGCCGTTCACGCGCACCGCCGACCAGGACGCGGTCGGCACGCAGATCGCCGCTGATCTGGAGGGCCCCTGGCCGATGAACCGTCTGGTTCAGGGCGAGGTCGGTTCGGGCAAGACGCTGGTGGCGCTGCGCGCCATGCTGCAGGTCGCGCAATCCGGTGGTCAGTCGGCGCTGATCGCCCCCACCGAGGTCCTCGCGGCGCAGCACGTCCGTTCGATCGCCCGGATGCTGGGACCACAGCTCGCGCCGGAGCTGATGCCCACGCTGCTGACCGGGCAGTTGCCCGCCGCCGAGCGGCGGAAGGCGGCACTGCGGGTCGCGTCGGGACAGGCGCGGATCGTGGTGGGCACACACGCCCTGCTGAGCGCGTCGACGACGTTCGCCGACCTCGGCCTCGTCGTCGTCGACGAGCAGCACCGCTTCGGCGTCGAGCAGCGCGAGACGTTGCGCGCGAAGGGAACCGCGCCGCACGTCCTGGTGCTCACGGCGACGCCCATTCCGCGCACGGTCGCGATGACCGTCTTCGGAGACCTGGATGTTTCCACCATTCGGACCATGCCGACCGGGAGGGCAGGGATCACGACGCACGTGGCGCCGCTCGCAGAGAAGCCCGGGTGGTTCGCACGCGTGTGGGAGCGCGCCGCAGAAGAGGCCGCCGCTGGGCACCAGGTCTTCGTCGTCTGCGCCGCCATCGATGCCGAAGCGCTCGGCACCCCGGCAAAGGATGCCGCGGACGACCTGCCGGTCGATGTGGGCGCCGTCGAGGGCGAACAGCCTCGAACCCGATGGGGAGTCGTCCAGGTCGCTCAGATGCTCGCCGGCATCCCCTCGTTCGACGGCCTGCGGGTCGAGATCCTGCACGGCAAGATGCCCGGGGAGCAGAAAGACGCGGTCATGCAGGCCTTCGCGGCCGGGCAGATCGACGTGCTCGTGGCCACCACGGTGGTGGAGGTCGGCGTCGACGTTCCCAACGCCTCCACGATGATCATCATGGAGGCCGATCGGTTCGGCGTCTCGCAGCTGCACCAGCTTCGCGGGCGGGTGGGTCGCGGTGCGGTCGCCGGCTTGTGTCTTCTCGTCACGGAGGCGCCGGAAGGGACGCCGGCCCGGTCTCGCGTGGAGGCGGTCGCGTCCACGACGGACGGCTTCCTGCTCGCCGAGATCGACCTCGAACTGCGCGGAGAGGGCGACGTGCTCGGAGATGCCCAGTCGGGGGCGCGCACCTCTCTGCGGCTTCTTCGGGTCGTCCAGGATGCCGATCTGATCGCGCGAGCCCGTGCGGCGGCGGCAGACGTGCTCTCCCGCGACCCGATGCTCGAAGACCACCCCGGCCTCGTCGCAGCGATCGAGCGGCGCATCGGGCAACAGGAACGGGCGGCCCTGTCCAAGAGCTGATGGGGCTCGAAAGTGACGCCGCTAGGCTGGCGGCATGAACAACCGCATCGCGGTGGTCCCCGGTTCGTTCGATCCGCCGACCCTCGGACATCTCGACGTCATCCGCCGCGCCGCGGCCCTGTACGACGAGCTGCACGTGCTCGTCGTGCACAACCCGGGCAAAGAGGCCATGCTGCCGATCGCACAGCGGCTGAGTCTGCTCGAGCAGTCGATCGGGGAGGAAGGCGTGGAAGGCAATGTCGTCGTCGCCTCCTGGAGCGTCGGGCTTCTGGTCGACTATGCCCAGGACGTCGACGCCGGCGTGCTCGTCAAGGGCATCCGGTCCCAGATCGACGTCGCCTACGAGACGCCGATGGCGATCGTCAACCGGCACCTGGCCGAGATCGAGACGGTGTTCCTGCTGCCCGACCCCGCGCACGCACTGGTGTCGAGTTCTCTCGTGCGACAAGTGGCCGCTTTGGGCGGCGATGTCTCGCCGTTCGTACCGGGACCGGTCGCCCGCTTCCTCGATACAGGGGGACGGGCGGGCTGACCGCCGTCGATGCCCGCGGGACGGCTAGCATTGCGTGGTGGTCAGAAAGCATGTGAGCGGTCCGTTCGTGTTCCCGGTGCGCGATATCTCGCATCGTGCGGGGGAGATGCGCGAGTTCGACATCGAGGTCCCCGCGCCGGCGAAATGGGGCGAGGGACTCGTCTCCGTTGCCGAGGGTGAGCCCATCGAGCTGGCCGTTCGTCTCGAGTCGGTCCACGAGGGCATTCTGGTGACCGCCGAGATCGACACCGAGTACTCCGGGGTCTGCGGCCGATGCCTCACCGACATCGCCCGGCCTGTCGAAGTCGAGTTTCAGGAGCTCTTCGGGTATCCTGGGACCGAAGCGATCGACTTCGAGGTTCAAGACGACCACGTGGATCTTGAAACTCCGGTCAGGGATGCGATCGTCCTCTCGCTTCCATTCCAGCCGGTGTGCCAGCCGGACTGCCCGGGGCTCGACCCCATCACGGGTGAGAGGCTGGCCGCAGGAACCGTGCCGGAGATCCCGATCGACGAGCGCTGGGCCGCGCTGAAGGCCCTCACCCCAGACCCTGACGACGAGGCCTCGAGCCGCGTCGCCACCGATACAGAGAAGAGCTAGCCATGGCAGGTAACCCCCCGAAGCGGAAGGTCTCCCGCTCCAACACTCGTTCGCGTCGCGCACAGTGGAAGGCCGAGGCGCCCACGCTCGTCAAGACCGTCGAGAACGGCAAGGTCGTCTACAGCCGTCCCCACCAGGCGAAGGTCGTCACCGACTCGCAGGGTACCGAGCTGTTCCTCGAATACAAGGGCCGCAAGGTCGCAGACATCTGATCGCGGCGGCCATCTGATGGCGGATGCCGTGATCGAGCACCGTGTGCTCTCCGACAAGCTCGGGGTCGATATCGACCCCGAGCTTCTGTCGGTTGCGCTGACGCACCGCTCGTTCGCCTACGAGAACGGCGGGATCCCGCACAACGAGAGACTGGAGTTCCTCGGGGACTCGATCCTCGGTCAAGCGGTGACGGTGCACCTGTTCTTGACGCACCCTGAACTGGAGGAGGGTGCCCTGGCCAAGCGCCGGGCGAGCGTGGTCTCCACCGTCGCTCTCGCCGAGGTCGCCCGCGGTATCGACCTGGGCGCGCACCTGCGTCTCGGACGCGGTGAGGATCAGACCGGTGGGCGCGACAAGGACTCGATCCTCGCCGACACGATGGAAGCGGTCATCGGCGCCACATTCCTCTCCTCCGGGCCGGAAGCGGCCACGGCACTCGTGCTGCGCCTCGTCGAGCCGCTGATGGCGGACCCCGACCGCTACGGCGCCGCGATGGATCCGAAGACGAGCCTCCAGGAGCTCGCAGCGCGGCTCACCCTCGCGCCGCCGTCGTACGTGATCACCGCCGAAGGCCCTGATCACGATCGCGTGTTCACCGCGACGGTGAGCGTCGGCGAGGCGTCTGCGGCGGGCGTCGGGTCCAGCAAGAAGCAGGCGGAGATGGCGGCGGCGCTGACGCTCTGGCGCCTTCTCAGCGATCGTGCCTGAGCTTCCCGAAGTCGAAGTCGTCCGCGCTGGACTCGCCCCGGCGCTTGCCGGCGCCCGCATCGTCGGGGTCGATGCGGGGGACCCGCGAGCGCTGACGCGCCACGACGGCGACGCCGTCTCGTTCGAACGCGAGCTGGTGGGTCGACGGGTGACGAGTGTGGCGCGGCGCGGGAAGTTCCTGTGGATGCCGTTGGCTCCGGCATCCGCTACGGCCCGTCGTGCGATCATCGCCCACCTCGGGATGAGCGGTCAGATGCTGCTGCGTGCTCCGGGCGCGCCTGCGGAGCGTCACGAACGCGTGCGCATCGATATCGATCACCCTGAGCACGGAGAGCTCGCCGTGGTTTTCTCGGACCAGCGGACCTTCGGATCCCTCGCGATCGACGAACTGGTGCCCACCGCCGACGGCCATGCCGGCGGGTGGGGGAGCGCCGAGGCGCTCGTCCCCTCGCAAGTCGCCCACATCGGGCGAGACCCGCTCGATGACGCCTTCGATGACGCCGCCGTCCGGGATCGCGTGCGGGCGAAGCGTTCCGCGATCAAACGCGTGCTTCTCGATCAGACCGTGCTCAGCGGCGTCGGGAACATCTACGCGGATGAGGCGCTGTGGGCTGCGCGGATCCACCCCGAGTCGGCCGCCGCTGCCCTCAACGAGCGCGACGTGACCCGCCTGTTCGCCGAGGTGCGGGCCGTGCTGCTGAAGGCCCTGGCCGAAGGCGGAACCAGCTTCGACGCGCAGTATGTGAATGTCAACGGTCAGGCCGGCTACTTCGCTCATTCGCTCAACGTCTACGGCAGGGACGGCTTGCCCTGCCCGCGATGCGGACGTCCCATCGTGCGCGCATCGTTCATGAACCGGTCCAGCCACTACTGTCCACGCTGCCAGCGGCTTAGCTGAGACGCTTCTGCCACTCGCCGGCACAGGACACCGGCGTGAACCCGATGGCCTCGTTGATGACGAGCATTGGTTCATTCTCCTCGGCGTTGTAGGTCTCGACGTGCGTCACCTGCGGAAAGAGCTCGCGCAGGCGCGCGAGGGTCGCGCACTTGACCCACGTGCCCAGCCGGCGACCGCGATGTTCCGCGCGTACGAGGGTGTCGTTCTGGTGCGCGATCGTCGGATCGGCCGGTGAGACGTTCAGCTCGTTCAGCGCGACGGGCACTCCTGACGGCTCATGCCGCACCGCCCCGATCAGGCGCCGCACACCGCCGACGGCGTCGTGTGCCTCGATGCGTGCGATGCGCGCGGCATCCCACTCGCCGTCTTCGACGTCGACGTTGCCCGAGGGGGCGTCGGTGGCCATTCGCGACTTGAGGTCGGCCAACGCGGGCGCAAGAGCTGCGGGCGTGGGCGAGAGCCAGAACAGGTAGCGATAGTCGTCGCCGGCGTGGGTGCGCGCACGCGCGCAGAGCGCATCCGTGTGAAGGGCAGTGGACCTGAGGTCGAGGGTGCTCTGACGATAGACCTGCTCCAACCGGAACCCCCGTCTCCGTGCGAACATCGCCGTCGCATCGCGGGGCACGGATCCGAATCCGGTCGATGCCCGCAGGCCCGCACCGCCGGAATGCCTGTGTTCGGTCCAGGACTGCAGCACCGAGCGGCCCAACTCGGCTGCGATGGTCTCGGCCTCGCGCAGCAGACGCGTGCCGATGCCCTGACGGCGGTGTTGTGCGTGCACACGTACCATCACGCCCGCGGTCCGAGACTGCGCATCGGGAAGATGGTCGACGCTCGCCGTACCGAGGATGAGGCCGTTGCGCTCCGCGAGACGTCCGATCACCGGGCGATCCGACTGATCCTGCCACGCGGCCAGAACCTGAGGGAGCGTCAGGTCATAGGCGCTCGAGCCATGCACGTGAGCGGCGTGCGCATTGCGCAATTGCCGCACCGCCTCGAGGTCCACGATCTCCGGCGCATCGATCGAGTGCGGTACCCGGATGGAGCGGACGGTGACATCGATCACGTCAGCACCTTCTTCCATGCCCCGTTGTAGGCGACGGGCACGAAGCCGATTCTCTCGTTGATGTCGAGCATCGGCCGGTTCTCCTCCGCGTTGTAGGTGATGACCTTCGGCGACTGCGGGGCGACGTCGCGGCGCCACGTCTGCAGGCCCGCGCACTTGACGAGCTGTCCGAGCCGATGGCCTCGGTGCTCGCGAAGCACCAGGGTGTCCTCCTGGTGACTCGGACCGGTCGCATCGGTGCCGAGGACGAGCTCGTTGAACGCCACCAGGTGACCGCTGTCGATATGCTGGGCCGCCGTGACGAGTTTGGTGCGGCCGGACTCGACGTACTTGGCGTCGTGGCGAGCGACCCGCTCGGCATCCCAGTTCTCCTCGTCGAAGTCGAGATCGGCGCTCGGTGCGTCCGTCGACATGCGGGATTTCATCCAGGCGTACGCCTCGACATGCGCCGCCGGCGTCACGCCCTGCCATTGGACGACGCGGTATCCGCCCGATGCCGTCACGGCCTCGGTGAGCAGGCGCTCGATGTTCGTGTCGGCGCCCGCGAGGATCAGCTCGCTCTGACGCTCAATCTGTTCCAGGGTGTAGCCGTGGCGCAGGTAGAAGCGCGCCGCATGGTCGCGCGGAATCGTTCCGTAGCCGGTGGGTGCACTCAACCGCTCGCCGTGGGCATCCGGATGCTGCGCCCACGACTGCAGGATCGTGCGATCGTGTTCGCGTGCGGTCTGCTCGATCAGGGCGTAGCCGGCCGATCCGATGCCGCGCCCGTGGTGCGAGCGGAGCAGTTCGACAAGCCAGAAGGCGGTGCGAGATCCGTCTTCCAGCGGCAGATCGACGCCGACGCGACCGACGAACTCGCCGTCGACGATCACCGCCCACGCATGACGGATCTCGTTCGGATCCGGCTGGTAATGCGGCAGCAGTTCTTCCGGCGTCATCGCGTCGTCGTCGTTGCCGGCGATCTCGCGATAGACGAGGTTGCGTACGCGGGTGAACTCGCGGAAGTCGGCGGCGTCGCCGGCATCCATGGAGGCAGGGATCGTGAGGGGGCGGAACTGGGGTCCGGGAATCGTGGTGGTCATGAGATGTCCTTGAGATGGGGCCGGGGCGTCGCGGTCGGACGCCCCGGCCCGGGGCGGATCAGAGGTACGGAAGGATCTGTCGGCGACGCTGCCACTCGAGCTCGCGCTGCTCGCGCTCGCGCTCGGCGAGACGGATGCGGCGGCGTTCGGGGTCGTTGGCGTGCAGGACCGACGCGATGAAGGTATGCATCGTGGTGCTTTCGGTGGGTGCGCGCGGATGCGCGGCGGGCAGAGTGAGAGGCCGGGCTGCGGCGGGGGCACACGCAACGAGAAGACGTGGGTGCCGGAAGGCTGTGTGCGAGAGCGAACTCGCACCTCGACGAGGCGAGGGCGGAGTTCTCCTCTGATCGCGTCAGCAGGCGCCGCGGAAGGCGTCGAAGGAGACGGCCCCCGCGGGCTCACGGAACCAGAAGGAACGCATCGCGGATGCGATGCGGCCGGTGGCGTTCATACGAATCATGTCGGGGACCTCCTTTCTCGACTTCAGACGCGATCTGTGACGATAGCGGGTGTTCTCGACGCGCGTCAAGCGAGGATCCGCGTGTCGTTCCGCTAGCGTGGGTGGACGATCACCCAGGAGGACCCGCGGATGCACCTGAAGAGCCTGACGCTCAAAGGCTTCAAGTCGTTCGCGCAACCGACCACTTTCGCGCTCGAGCCCGGCGTCACCTGCATCGTCGGTCCGAACGGTTCCGGCAAGTCGAACGTGGTCGACGCTCTCGCGTGGGTCATGGGCGAGCAGGGCGCGAAGACCCTTCGCGGAGGGAAGATGGAAGACGTCATCTTCGCGGGCACCTCTACGCGCGGTCCGCTCGGCCGTGCCGAGGTGCAGTTGACGATTGACAACAGCGACGGGGCGCTGCCGATCGAGTACAGCGAGGTCACGATCAGCCGCACGCTGTTCCGCAACGGAACCAGTGAGTACGCGATCAACGGTGCAAGCTGCCGCCTGCTCGATGTGCAGGAGCTGTTGAGCGACTCCGGGCTCGGGCGCGAGATGCACGTGATCGTGGGCCAGGGCCGTCTGGACAGCGTGCTGCAAGCGAGCCCCGAGGACCGTCGCGGCTTCGTAGAGGAGGCCGCCGGCATTCTGAAGCATCGTCGACGCAAGGAGAAGACTCTTCGCAAGCTCGAAGCGATGGAGGCGAATCTCACGCGACTCAGCGACCTTGCCGGAGAGCTGCGTCGACAGCTGAAGCCGCTCGGCAAGCAGGCGGAGATCGCTCGCGAGGCGGCGACGATCGCGGCAGTGGTGCGTGATGCCAAGGCCCGCCTGTTCGCTGATGAACTGGTCGGTCTGCGTGCGCAGCTCGCCGACCACGCCCGCACCGAGCAGGAGCGCAGCGCCGAGCGCCTCGTGCTGCAGGATCAGTCGGAGCAGCTGAAGCTGCGCATCGAGGCGCTGGAGGCACAGCAGCGCTCGGAAGCCGTGGATGCGGCGCGGGCGGTCGCCTTCGGTTTGGAACGCGTGCAGGAGCGACTGCGCGGTCTCTTCTCGCTCGCGGGCCAGCGTCTCGCTCTGCTCGAAGACGACGGCACGCTCGGGATCGAGGTCGCCACGGTCAGCCAGGCCGCGATCGACGAGGCACGGGCCGATATCGATGAGATCTCGGCCGGACTCGGAGGCGCCCAGGATGCCGCGGAGGCGGCCGCGCGCGACGTGATGCGGGCACGTGCCGAACTCGACGCGCTCGACTCCGACATCGCCGCCCAGAGCGCGCTCGTGTCCGCGCACGACATGCGCATCACGAAACTCCGCGGAGCCGCAGATGCCGCAGCATCCCGCCTGGAGGCCGTGCGCGCGGGCGTCGAACGCCAGCAGCGTGCGCTCGACGCGGCCCTGGCGCGGCGCGCAGAAGCGGAAGAGGCACTCGCAGGGGTCGATCCCGAACTGGTGACCGAGGGATCCTCTGCCGAGCACGCTGCCGCTTACGAGCGTGCGCAGCACGACGCCACCGCCGCCGAGAACGAGGTCGGGGCGATCCGTGAGCGGCTTCACGCCGCCGAACGCGAACGCGAATCGCTCACGGCGCAGACCGCGGCGCTCGGACGGGCGCTGGATGTCCGCAACGCCGCGGCCGAGATGATCGCGGTCGGAGGCGCCGGCATCCGCGGCCTGGTCGGCGACGCGCTCAAGGTGCGCTCGGGATACGAAGCGGCGATCGCCGCCGCGCTGGGTGCGCTCGCGGAGGGCCTGCTCGTCGACGACATCGACGCGGGTATCGCCGCCGCTCGCGCTGCGCGCGACGCCGATCTCGGACGGCTCGACATCACGATCGCCGACGTGGAAGCGGGCGCGCCGGCGGCGGCGATCCCCGAGGGAGCGATCGCCGCTGCGGAGGTGGTGACTGCACCGGCCGGCATCCTCGGCATCCTCGCCCGTGTCCTGATCGTCGACGACCTCGATTCCGCGCACGCCGTTCGCCGCAGGATCATCGACGTTCCGGATGCCGCGACGACGATCGTCACGCGTGCGGGCGAGCGGGTGACGTCCTACACGATCCACGCCGGCTCCGGGGCCGGACGCTCGCGGCTGGAGTTGGCGGCGGAGCGAGATGCCGCCGCCGAACGCCTCGCGGAGATCACGGTCGTCGCAGACTCGCTCCGCGAGGCTCTCTCGGACGCCCAGACGACCTGGAACGACGCACGGGCGCGGACGAAGGATGCGCTTCAGAGCCTGCGCGAACACGATGCCGCCCTGGCGGCGCACACCGAGCAGGTCAACCGCGCCACCGTGCGTCATGAGGCAGCCGTCGCGGAGTGCGAGCGGTTGGAGGCCGGGCTTGCTCAGGCGTCGTCCGCGGTCGCGGATGCCGAGAGAGCAGCACGCGTCGCCAACGACGCCTTCGAGGGTGCCCAGCAGGCTCCCCGTCCCATCCTGGACGCCTCCGCGCGTGACGGTCTGCTCGACGCTCTGGAGAGTGCGCGCGACCGCGAGATGCGCGCACGTCTGGATGTCGAGACGCTGCGCGAGCGCGTGCGCGCCGGAGAGGGACGTGTCGATCAGCTCGTGCGCCAGCGGGAACGTGAGCGCGCGGCGGCGGCGGAGGCCGCCCGTCGCGCCGTGATCCGTCGTGCACAGCGGGCGCTCGCGGCCGAGGTCGCAGATGCGCTGCCGCCGGTACTGGACTCGGTCGATCGTTCGGTCACCCAGGCACGCGTGGAGCTTCAGCTCGCCGAGCAGGCACGCACCGCGCTGACCGCCGAACTGACCTCACTGCGCGCCGAGGAGGCGACCGCGCGCGAGCGGCTCGGGCGACTCACCGAAAGCGTCCACGGACTCGAGTTGCAGATGCACGAGAAACGCCTGCACGTCACGAGTGTGCTGGACCGCGTCCGATCCGAGTTGAGCCTCGACGAACATATTCTGGTTGCGGAATACGGCCCCGACGTTCCTCTGCCCCCGGACGAAGGCGAAGAGGGCGTGGTGTACGACCGGGCGGCGCAGCGCAAGAGACTGCAGGATGCCGAGCGCAAGCTCGGCCAGCTCGGGCGCGTCAATCCGCTCGCGCTCGAGGAGTATGCCGCGCTCGAGCAGCGGCACGCGTTCCTCACCGAGCAGCTCGCCGATCTCGTGCAGACGCGCTCCGACCTGCAGACGATCATCGCGGATCTCGACGAACGCATGCAGACCATCTTCCTCGGGGCCTTCGAAGACACGCGCGTCGCTTTCGGCGAGGTGTTCCCGATTCTGTTCCCGGGCGGCTCCGGCAGCATCTCCCTGACCGACCCGGACAATCCTCTGACGACGGGGATCGAGGTCTCGGTGCGTCCGGTCGGCAAGAAGATCGAGCGTCTGTCGCTGCTGTCCGGCGGAGAGCGCTCTCTCGCCGCCGTCGCGCTGCTGACCGCGATCTTCATGGCGCGACCGAGCCCGTTCTACATCCTCGACGAGGTCGAAGCCGCCCTCGACGACGCCAATCTCGGCAGACTGCTCGGCGTGTTCGAGAAGCTCCGCGCGTCCAGCCAGCTGATTGTGATCACCCATCAGAAGCGCACGATGGAGATCGCGGACGCGCTCTACGGGGTCTCGATGCGGCAGGACGGCGTTTCCGCGGTGGTCGGTCAGCGCGTCCGCGAACGCGCCGACGCGTGATCCCCAGAACGCCGGCGTACGTCGCGGCGAGAGGGGTGGAGCGCGCCGACCCGTAGGCTGAAGTCATGGCGGAGAACTCCTGGTCGCTCGGCCGCGCTCTGCGCGGCATGTTTGTGAAGCCGACGATCGACGACAACACGTGGGACGATCTGGAAACGGCACTGCTTACCGCCGACTTCGGTCCTGACATCACCGAGCGGATCATCGACGAGCTCCGAGAGAAGGTCGAGCGGTTCCGCACGACGGATCCGCGTGACCTCCAGCGGATGCTCAAAGAGACTCTCGAAGAGCATTTCGCGAAGTTCGACACGACGCTCCGGCTCACCGAGCGCCCTGCGGTGGTCCTCGTCGTGGGAGTCAACGGCGTCGGCAAGACGACCACGATCGGCAAGTTCGCGAAGTTCCTCCAGCGCTATGGTCGTTCCGTCGTCGTCGGCGCCGCCGACACCTTTCGCGCTGCGGCCGTCGATCAGCTGGCCACGTGGGCAGAGCGGGGGGGAGCTGCGATCGTCCGCCCCCAGCACGAGGGCCAGGACCCGGCATCGGTCGCCTTCCAGACCATCGACTACGCCAAGCAGAACGGTGTCGAGATCGTCCTCGTCGACACCGCCGGACGCCTCCACACGAAGGGTGGGCTCATGGACGAGCTCACGAAGATCCGCCGCGTCATCGAGAAGCAGGCACCCATCAGCGAGGTGCTGCTCGTTCTCGATGCGACCACGGGGCAGAACGGCGTCATGCAGGCCGAGGCCTTCCTCCAGCACGCCGGCGTCACCGGTCTCGTGATCACGAAGCTCGACGGTTCGGCCAAGGGCGGCTTCGTTCTCGCCGTTCAAGAACGCACCGGCATCCCCGTCAAGCTCCTCGGCCAGGGTGAAGGCATCGGTGACCTCACCGGCTTCACCCCGCACGTGTTCGCGTCCGCGCTCGTCGACTGATGGCGCGGCGGGGTCGCGCACGGACGCCGAGGATGGTTGCATAGGGTCATGGCGATCGAGCACGACTACTTCGGGCTGTTGGAGTCCGGCCCGGACGGATCCATCTTCTGGTCCGAGGTCGTCGACTTCGCCGACCAGCGGGTCACCGTCGATCTGACCGCACCCGATCAGGACGACGTCTCCGCTGCCGCACTCGATGTCGCGGCCGCCTTGATCCATGCGCTGGAGCAGATCGACCTGCAGGCCCGCAACGCGATGGTGGCCGAGCTCGACGACCGTACCAGCGAGGTCACCGAGTACCTCCTTCAGCAGCAGGAGGCGCTGGGAGAGGATCTGGAAGACGTCCTCGTTGACATCTCCGGCGACACGCACATCGACATCATCCGGTCGCTGCAGCTCGTGAGCATGACGATCCTCGCCGACGAGCACGGTGGAACGGATCCCTTCGCCGTCCTCGAGTACGCCCTCGACCCCGACGCCACCGATGAAGTGCTGCTGGTGAACCTGACCAGCGACGGCGACGTGCAGTCGGTCACCAGCGCCGACTGACCGTCGTCCGCGGTGCCGCGCGCCTTACACCGCTTGCGCGAAGCCGAGCTCGGTGTCGGCGAGGTGCGACAGGTGTGCCGGGATCTCCCGCCCCTTGGCGACCATCGACTGGGCCCACAGTCGCCCCGCCCGGTAGGACGATCGAACCAGGGGACCGGCCAGAACACCGAGGAAGCCGATCCGCTCTGCCTCCTGCTTGAACGCCACGAACTCGTCCGGCTTCACCCACCTCGCAACCGGAAGGTGCCGAGGCGAGGGCCGCAGGTACTGAGTGATCGTGATGATGTCGGTGCCGGCCTCGTGCAGGTCCTGGAGGGCCTGGATGACCTCCTCCGGCTCCTCGCCCATGCCGAGGATGAGGTTCGACTTCGTGATCAGCCCTGCGGCTCGCGCCTGCGTGAGCACGTCGAGCGAGCGCTCGTACCGGAAGGCGGGCCGAATGCGCTTGAAGATGCGGGGAACGGTCTCGACGTTGTGCGCGAAGACCTCGGGACGAGCCGCGAACACCTCATCGAGGAGACGAGGCTCCCCGTTGAAGTCCGTGGCGAGCAGTTCGACGCCGGTTCCCGGATTGACGGCATGGATCTGCCGGATGGTCTCGGCATTGAGCCAGGCGCCGCCATCCGGGAGGTCGTCGCGCGCGACGCACGTGACGGTGGCGTAGCGCAGCTGCATCCGACGCACGCTGTCGGCGACGCGTCGCGGCTCGTCCGTGTCGTAGTCGGCCGGCTTGCCGGTATCGATCTGGCAGAAGTCGCAGCGCCGCGTGCACTGCGACCCACCGATCAGGAAGGTGGCCTCCCGATCCTCCCAGCACTCGTAGATGTTGGGACATCCCGCTTCCTGGCAGACCGTGTGCAGCCCCTCTCCCTTCACGAGCGACTGCAAGGCCTGGTACTCGGGTCCCATCTTCGCCTTCGTGCGAATCCACTCGGGCTTGCGCTCGATCGGTGTCTGCGCATTGCGCACCTCAAGCCGCAGGAGCTTGCGCCCTTCCGGCGCGTTCGCGGGACCGGCATCAGCCCCGCCCGGCGTGACCCCGCAGGCGCTCATGCGGCGACCTCCCCGGACGCGGCGAACGATGCGCGGAAGGCATCGGCGACCGTGTCGAGCACAGCGGCGGGAGAGACGTCGCGACCCAGCACCTCGCTGATGGTCGTCACCCCGGCATCCGAGATGCCGCACGGCACGATCTGGGAGAAAGGACGAAGCGAGTTGTCGCAGTTGAGGGCGAAGCCATGCATCGTGACGCCGCGCTGGACGCGGACGCCGATCGCTGCGATCTTGTCCTCGGAGAGCGGGCGGCGCACCCAGACGCCGGAGCGTCCCTCGACGCGGTAGCCGTCGACGCCCAGCGTGTCCAGCACGTCGATGAGGATCTGCTCGAGCCGGCGCACGTGGGCGACGACGTCCACGGGTTCGGTGAGTCGAACGATCGGGTAGCCGACGAGCTGGCCGGGTCCGTGCCACGTGATCTTGCCGCCGCGGTCCACATCGACGACCGGCGTACTGTCGGTGGGCCGTTCGTTTCGCGCCGTGCGCGCACCCGCGGTGAAGACGGCCTCATGCTCCAGGAGCAGCAGCGTGTCGGGGCGCTGCCCGGCGACGACGTCGGCGTGGATCTCGCGCTGTAGCGCCCATCCATCGGTGTAAGGGACGACGTCGGGCGCGAGGCCGACGGTCTGCACGTCGAGCATGGTGGGCTCCTTCGCGGGGGAGTTCGAGGTTTGTGTACCGCGTCCAACAATACGCCACGCTACAGTGGGCAGATGTCCTCCGGCCGCCCGCGCGCCACGTCGCGCTCCACGATCGCGGAGGCGGCGACAGAGCTCTTCCTCGAACGCGGGTTCGCCGAGACGACGATCGCCGACATCACGCAGCGCGCCGGCGTGAGCCGCTCGAGCTTCTTCAACTACTTCTCGTCGAAGTCCGCGGTTCTGTGGGCCGCGCTCGATGACGCCATCCACAGCGCGGTCGAGGCGCTGCGCGCCGGCGCAGCGCCGAGCGCTGCCCTGCGCGCGGCGGCCGTCCACATCCAAGCCGACAGCCTCGCGCTGGCCATCATCCACGGCTCCGTGATGGGTCTGTCGGACGAGCTCGCCGACGAGCGTGCGATCCGCACCGGGATCCTCAGCCGTGCCGTGTCCGACAGCCTGGTGTCCACAGGCATGGCGCGCCTCGAGGCCGACGTGCACGCCGCTGCGCTGTCCTCCGCTGTCTTCGCCCCCCTCTGGGCCTGGGCGGCGTCCGACGCGCCCCGCCCCGCCCTCAGCGGACTGGTCGACCGCGCGCTCGGGGCCGCAGGCGCGTCACGATGACGCACGACGGCGACCAGAGGCCGCGGCGCAGAGCCGGCTGAGGGGATTCCCGTAGAATCGGGGCATCATGGCGACTTTCGGCACCCTCAGCGACCGGCTGACAGAGACTTTCCGCAACCTTCGCACGAAGGGCAAGCTCACCCCCGCCGATGTCGACGGGACCGTCCGTGAGATCCGGCGCGCCCTGCTGGACGCCGACGTGGCGTTGGTCGTCGTCAAGGACTTCACGGCGAAGGTGCGCGAGCGCGCCCTCGGCGACGAGGTCAACCGGGCCCTCAACCCTGCCCAGCAGGTCGTGCAGATCGTGAACGAGGAGCTGGTCGCCATCCTCGGCGGACAGCAGCGCCGACTGCAGTTCGCCAAGAACCCGCCCACGGTCATCATGTTGGCCGGCCTCCAGGGCTCGGGAAAGACGACCTTCGCAGGCAAGCTCGCCCGGCAGCTGGAGAAGGACGGGCACACCCCGCTCCTCGTCGCCGCCGACCTCCAGCGTCCGAACGCCGTCAACCAGTTGCAGGTCGTCGCCGAACGAGCCGGCGCCGCGATCTACGCACCCGAGCCGGGCAACGGCGTGGGCGACCCGGTGCGCGTCGCGCGCGACGGCGTCGAGACGGCACGCCGTCAGCAGCACGACGTGGTGATCATCGACACCGCCGGCCGGCTCGGTGTGGATGGCGAGCTGATGAAGCAGGCGGCGGACATCCGCACGGCGACCGACCCCGACGAGGTGCTCTTCGTCATCGACGCGATGATCGGACAGGATGCCGTCAACACGGCCAAGGCCTTCCAGGACGGCGTCGACTTCACCGGCGTGGTGCTGAGCAAGCTCGACGGCGACGCACGCGGCGGCGCGGCACTCTCGGTGGCATCCGTGACGGGTCGCCCGATCATCTACGCATCGACCGGCGAGAACCTCGAGGACCTCGAAGCGTTCCATCCCGACCGCATGGCCAGCCGCATCCTCGACCTCGGCGACATCCTGACGCTCATCGAGCAGGCGCAGCAGGCCTTCGACGAGGAGGAGGCGCGCAAGGTCGCCGAGAAGCTCGCGACCGAGCAGTTCACCCTCGAGGACTTCCTCGACCAGCTTCAGCAGATGAAGAAGATGGGCTCGATGAAGAAGATGCTCGGCATGCTGCCGGGCATGGGCCAGATGAAGCAGCAGCTGGAGAACTTCGACGACCGCGAGATCGACCGCACCGAGGCGATCATCCGCTCGATGACTCCGGGGGAGCGCCGCAACCCCAAGGTGCTCAACGGCTCCCGTCGCCTGCGTATCGCGCGTGGATCCGGGATGACGGTGACCGATGTCAATCAGCTGGTGCAGCGCTTCGACCAGGCGGCGAAGATGATGAAGACCGTCGCGCGCGGCGGTGTGCCCAACATTCCCGGCATGGGTCCGATGGGCGGCAAGCCCGGCGCGTCTGCGAAACGCGGGAAGCAGAAGTCCCGCGCGGGCTCACGATCGGGAAACCCCGCGAAGCGTGCTGCGGAGAACGCGGGGCTCGCCGCCTCCGCGGGCTCTCCGACAGGCTCGGGTTTCGGTCTCGGTGCCGCCGCGACGCCGCCGAGCGAGGCCGATCTCGCGGAGATTCAGAAGCTGTTCGGCAAGAACTGAGCCCTCACAGGACGATTCCCGCATCGTCCAGGGCTGCCTCCACCGCATCACTGAGGACGATCTGCCCGTCGCTGTTCGGGTGCTCGCCGTCCCACTGCAGCAGCTCCGGCCGACCTCGCAGAGGTTGACCGAGGGAGAGGAACACGCCGTCGTCTTCGGCAACGGCGCGTTGCAGCGCGTCGCTGGACCATCCGATCGCGTCGGGCTCATCCCAATCCAAATGCCACAGCGTCGCGATCCCGATCAGCTGCGCGTCCGGCAGTGCGGCGCGCAACTCGTCAACCGTCGCGCGCGTCGACGCGTCGATGTCATCCTGCGAGGCGCCGCTGTCGTTGTCCGAGGACTGGATGAGCACGACCGCCGGGTGCAGGGCGATCGCCTGCTGAACGAGGCCGGCGTAGTCATCACCGCAGTCGCCGATGATCGTGAACCCCGCGCCGCTGCATCCGAGGTTCACGATGTCGGCGCCCGTGTCGCGGGCGACCAGAGCCGGCCACGACTCGTCGGCGTCGAGACCGAGCCCAGCCATGATCGAATCGCCGATCGTGACCACAAGGCCACCACTGCCGCGCGGGGGCGACGGAGCGGCGTCGACCGCGGCCACCGACAGTGAATCTGCCGGGGACGCGGGAACGCTCCGACCCGGCGCCGAGGCGCTGCATCCCGCCATGGTCACCACCGCGATGCCGGCGACGGCAACGCGAATCGCGATCATCGGGGGGAACCTGCGGGCGGACACCACGTCACTCTACGTCGGGCGGGATATGAAAGCCCCTTGTCCGAGACCTGCTCTTGTCGGGAGCCGATCACGGCGCCGGCGCGAGCCCGACGGCCGCCCTCAGAGAAGGCGGGAGGCGAGATGTTCGTGCAGCGTCGGGCCCGCCCGGAATTCTCTGATCAGGTGGTGGACCACGGCGCGAAGATCTCCGTCGGCGGCATCGGCGACCAACAGCTGACGCGCCGAGCTGCCGCCCTCGTCGAGGATGGTCCCGACGCCGGCGAACTCGCGAGCGCAGTGCAGGTCGCCGGCGACGTCGGCCAGGGCATCGATCGTCTCGCGCAGGTGCTCCGACACGGGGCGCTGCGTGCCGTCCCTGTCGACGATGACGCGCGCCTGGGTGCCGTAGCGCGCCGCGCGCCATTTGTTCTCCCGGACGAACCACGGCTGCAGCGTGGGCAGCTCGCGTCCGGCATCCAGCTCGCGCGAGAAGTGCTCGACGAGGACCTGGACCAGCGCGGCCACCGCTGCCAGCTCCGGCAGCGTGGACATGCCGTCGCATGCGCGCACCTCGATCGTGCCCCACTTCGGAGCCGGACGGATGTCCCATCGCACCTCGGTGGCGTCCTCCATCACACCCGTGCGCACCATGTCATCGAGGTACGCCTCGTACTGCGACCACTCCGTCAGCGGCCACGGCAGCCCGGCGGTGGGAAGCTGCTGGAACACGAGCGCGCGATTGGACGCGTACCCGGTGCGCTCACCAGCCCAGAACGGACTCGACGCCGACAGTGCCTGGAGGTGGGGGAGGTACGCGGTGAGCGCTCCGATGATCGGGAAGACCTTGTTGACGTCCTCGACACCCACGTGGACGTGGATACCCCAGATCATCATGTTTCGCCCCCACCACTGCGTGCGTTCGATGAGCTTGTGGTATCGGGTCTTGTCGGTGACACTCTGCTCGTACCACTGCGCGAACGGGTGGCTGCCCGCGCAGAGCAGGGCAATGCCGCGCGGGTCGGTCGCGGTACGGATCTCGGCGATCGCGTCGGCGATGTCGTCGATGACCGCCGCCACGGTGTCGCCGACACCACTGGTGACCTCGATCGTGTTGGTCAGCAGCTCGCCCGTGATCGTGTGACGCTCGAGGGCGGCTCCGCCGCCGACGGCTGCAAGGATCTCCGGAGCGCGCGGGACGAGATCACCCGTGCGCTCGTCGGCGAGCATCAGCTCCCATTCGACGCCGACAGAGGAACGGCGGGATGTCGCGAAGGGCACCGTCATGGGCACAGTCTGACACGCCAACAGCGATGGTTCGCGGCATCCGTCACGATCTGGCAAAATAGGACGCTGGACCGTCCGCTCGACCCTCTATCCGGCGAACACGTCC